>Ga0180431_10010277_pt1 | contig 10428 bp, 7 predicted proteins | sample SS_ome_11_FD_132459 | JGI IMG/M metagenome (GOLD analysis project Ga0180431, IMG submission 132459) | Hypersaline lake sediment archaeal communities from the Salton Sea, California, USA - SS_1_MS_1 metaG | ecosystem: Environmental > Aquatic > Non-marine Saline and Alkaline > Hypersaline >... | reverse complement strand
TTCCCTTTCTGGTATGATACACCTCGGTCTGACCTTTACCCACCCGTCCTCCTTCCAGGTAATAACCGTTTTCCGGGACCGCATGATTCCCGATGCGCGTGGAATACGAGGTGTTGGGAGCAATCATGATGACTTTCTCCGGCCGCAATGCATATTCAGAACCATTGTAGGTGATAAATGCCCCTTCCCTGTTATTATGGTATATACGCCAGTAAGGATAGGAAAGCTCCCTGAATTCCCAGTGCTTCAACCACCAGTAGCGGCAGCACAGCAGCTGGAGGTTTAAGGCGGGGAACAGCTGCAGGACATCCGAGGGATCGCCTTTATCAGGAACCTTAAAAACCGGGGCCGGTATGATGGATTGTTTCATACAGACACAAAAATACCAAATCCGGTCATTTAAAATCAAAGATGACCGGCGCACTTTTACTATCTTGCAGAAAACAACAGTCATTTCTTGAGGATCATGAAAAGAATAAGAAGGTTAGGGATCCTGGTAATGATGGCCGGATCCGGAATACTGATGACCTCCTGCAGGCAACCTGGCGAAAAAAAGGCCTCCGATCTTCCCAACATCCTGATCATCCTGGCCGATGACCTGGGTTACGGCGATGTGTCGTGTTTCAATGAAAACAGCAAGGTCAATACCGTTCATCTGGATGAACTGGCTTCCGGGGGTATGATCTTTACAGATGCGCATACCTCCTCTTCAGTATGCACACCGACACGTTACGGGATCCTCACCGGAAGATATAACTGGCGAAGCCGTTTAAAAAGTTCCGTATTGTCAGGGAAATCAAAGGCCCTGATCCCTGCAGAACGGACCACCCTGGCTTCCCTGCTGAAAGAACAGGGTTACCACACCGCCTTTATCGGGAAATGGCACCTGGGATGGGACTGGGCAATTATGGATCCGGCCCACTTCAATGAATCTGATTTGAACTTCGGTCAGTTCGAGGAGATTGATTTTACACAGCCTATTTCAAACGGACCCGGAAGCCTCGGTTTTGACTATTCCTATGGCCACTCGGGTTCGCTGGATATGGCTCCTTATGTTTACGTGGAAAACAGCCGGGTTACCGCATTGCCAGACCGCGTGACCGGGAATTCCGATTCATATGCATTCTGGAGGGAGGGGCCTACCGGGAAGGATTTCATCCACGAGGAGGTAACCCCTAATTTTTTCAGCCATGCCATGGATTTCATCAGGCAACAAAAAGAAGATAAACAACCATTTTTCCTTTACCTGGCCCTACCCTCCCCCCATACACCCATTCTGCCGACCCCCCGGTGGCAGGGTAAAAGCAGGCTGAATGTCTATGGTGACTTTGTACTGATGATCGATGATTACACGGGTCAGTTACTGGAAGTGCTGGAAGAATCAGGCATGAAAGAGAATACCCTGGTTTTTTTCACCAGTGATAACGGATGTTCTCCCCGTGCCAATTTCGAACTGCTCGGGAACCTGGGTCACGATCCCAGCTATGTTTTCAGGGGACATAAGGCAGATATTTTCGAAGGCGGTCACCGGGTCCCCTTTATTGCCCGCTGGCCATCCAGGATCAAAGCCGGGGCAATCTGTGATCAAACCATCTGCACCACCGATTTCTTCAGAACCCTGGCAGGGATTACCGGGTACACCGTTGAGGATGACCAGGGGGAAGACAGCTATGATCTGACCCCTCTTTTACAGCAGCGCCCTGTGGAGGGTTCTTTCAGGGAAGCAACCGTCCACCACTCCATTACGGGTGATTTTGCCATCCGGAAAGGGGACTGGAAACTGATCATGTGCCCGGGGTCTGGAGGGTGGAGCTTCCCCACTCCCGGGGATGTGGAAGCAATCGATACCCTGCCCGGGGTCCAGTTATACAACCTGGAGGAAGATCCCGGGGAAACCACCAATCTCCAGGGCATTCATCCGGAAAAGGTCAGCGAGCTGAAGTCCCTTCTTACCCGGTATATCCAGAAAGGCAGAAGTACTCCCGGGATCCCGCAGCAAAACGACAGCATTGATTTTGAATGGAATCAGATCAGTTTTATCAACCAAAAGTAACATGAATCAACCAATCCAAATCTCCGGAGCCGGATGCTGCCTGGTGGACCAGATCTATCCCCGGGTGGACTTCAACGAGGAGCCCATCGCCGGATCCCTTTCCAGGAAGGAAGGGGACGGGGGCCTGTACCCGGGACGGCTGGTCTTCAAGGAGCAATTCGAATCTTTTGCGGGAAAGGAACTTCACCGGCTGCTTCACCGGATCGAAGAAGAAAGGGGTGCACCGGTACTCAATGTGGGAGGCCCGTCCATTGTGGCCCTGATCCACGCGGCACAGCTGTTGCAGGGTACCCCCGCCATGGTCAGTTATTTTGGGGCCAGGGGCAGGGATACCGCCGGTGATTTTCTCAGCAGTAAACTGGCGCAGACCCCGGTAGATACAGAGAATTTCAGGATCATGGAGGGCGACACCCCTTCCACCATTGTCCTGTCAGATCCGTCCTATCACGGTGGAGAGGGGGAGAGGATGTTCATCAACACCATCGGTGCGGCATGGGACATCTCCATGGAAAACCTGGGAGAGGGTTTTTTTGATGCGGACATGGTTGTATACGGAGGTACCGCCCTGGTCCCTGCCCTGCATGACCACCTTACCGAACTGCTGGAAAGATCAAAGCAGAAAAACTGCATCACCGTGGTGAACACGGTCTATGATTTCCGGAGTGAAATGGAACGACCGGGCAAACCATGGAAGCTGGGCCGGTCGGATGAAAGCTACCGCCACATCGACCTGCTGATCATGGACCGGGAGGAGGCATGCCGCCTGAGCGGGCAGGATGACCCGGAACAAGTGAACCGCTTCTTTGCGGACCAGGGTGTATCTTCCTTTATCATTACCAACGGGACACGTGATACCATCGGTTATTCTGACGGACGGTTGTTCGGCCCGGTATCTTTTCAGCAATACCCTGTTTCATCGGACCTGATCCGGGACCTGAAAAAATCCCGCGGAGGGGATACCACCGGCTGCGGGGATAATTTCACCGGAGGGGTGCTGGCATCCATGGCCTGGCAGCTCCAGGAGGGCAGGACCAGGCCGGATCTGGAAGAATGCATCTCATGGGGCACGGTCTCCGGCGGATATTGCTGCTTTCATGTGGGCGGCACTTTCCTTGAACGGGCACCGGGCGAAAAAGTGGAACTCCTGCAACCTTATTTTTACCGGTACAATAAACAGATAAATGACTGATCCTGTGATTGTTATATTCGGGGCAGGGAAGATCGGCAGGTCGTTTATCGGGCAGCTCTTCTACAGGGCCGGTTATGAGCTGGTATTTGTTGATATCAATGAATCACTGGTCTTTGAACTGAACAGGCGAAAGTCGTACCCGGTGATCATCAGGGCTCCGGATCATGAAGAGAAGGTGGTCATTGAGAAAGTCCGTGCCGTTCATACCGGGGATCTTGCCGGGGTGACGGATGCCATCATCCGGGCAGAGATCATGGCTGTATGCGTAGGCAAAACAGCCCTGACCTCCACGGCTCCCCTGATCGCAAAGGGATTGGTGGAAAGGGAAAAACAGGATCCGGGAAAGCCGCTGGATATCATCCTTGCCGAGAACATGCGCGATGCAGCCTCCTTTTTCAGGGAAAGACTGCGACAATCGCTACCCCCATCATTTCCCCTTGATCAAAAAGTGGGACTGGTGGAGACCAGCATAGGGAAAATGGTGCCCATCATGACCGCCCGCGACCTGGAGGAAGACCCGCTTCAGGTTTTTGCCGAGCCATACAACACATTGATCCTGGACAAAAAAGGTTTCAGGGGGACCATCCCGGATGTGGAAGGGCTCTCGCTGAAAGAAAACATGAAAGCATGGGTCGACCGCAAGGCCTTTATCCATAACCTGGGTCATGCCACAGCTGCCTATAAGGGGTATTTTGAGCACCCGGAGTCCAATTACATGTACGAGGTGCTTGCCGATACAGGAATCCTCCGCTTTACCAGGGAGGTGATGGTCCAGTCAGCCGAAATCCTGCTTGAGGTATATCCGGATGAATTCACCATTGAAGACCTTTCAGAACACATTGATGACCTGCTGGCGAGATTCCGCAACCGCAACCTGGGGGATACAGTATACCGGGTGGGACATGATCTTTATCGCAAGCTGGGGAAAGATGACCGTTTCATGGGGATCATCAGGATGGCTGTGCGGGCAGGAAAATCCTTTGACAGGATCCTTGAGGCCATGACCCTGGGACTGTTTTTCCGGGCAGGGGATCAGTACAAGAAGATGTTCCCCGGGGATGTTCAATTTCACGAATCCTTCAGAAATGATCCGGGAGCCCTGCTGGAAGAGATCTGCGGAAGCAGTGTGGTAAGACAGAGGGATCTGCCCGCGGAGGTTTCCAGCATATATGACATACTTCAAGAAAAACGAAAAACCTGAACAACCAATGAAGCCAAAAGCATTGATCATCACCATCATTTTTGCTGTTTTTCTATCCTCCGGGTGCCGGCCCGGTGAAACACCGGTCAGACCCAACATCATCCTGATCATGGCAGATGATATCGGGTTTTCCGATGTGGGATATTACGGGAGTGAGATCCATACCCCGAATATTGACCGCCTGGCCGAAAACGGGCTCCGGTTCCGGACCTTTTACAACATGGCCAAGTGCAATCCCACCCGGTCTTCCCTGCTGACAGGCCTCTATCACGGGGGAAATGGTGCGGTCCATATTGCACAGCTGGCCAGGGATGCAGGCTATTATACGGTCATGAGCGGTAAAGAGCACTTTGATCCATGGGTACCTGAATACTGCAGGGCGGAAAGGGTGTTTGACCATTCATTCTATTTCTGGGCCACCACCGAATATTTTGTTCCCCCTTCGGGCAAATTCGAGCGGCCTTTCTTTCTGGAAGGGAAACAGATCGGAGCCCATGAGATCGAGGCAGAAAAAACACCCCTGTACAAAACCGATTTCATCACCGACTATGCACTCAGGTGGCTGGATGAAGCATTTCAGAATAAGGAGCCTTTCTTTCTTTACCTGCCGTACCATGCCGCCCATTATCCGCTTCAGGCAAGACCTGAGGACATTGCCACCTACAGGGGTTCTTACATGAACGGCTGGGACGAGGTAAGAATCCGGAGGTACCAGAAAATGAAATCGCTGGGGGTCATATCAGAGAACACCCTGCTGAGCGAACCCACAGACAATATCAACAGGTTCAGGGGGCCCTATATTTCCGAATATACCGACTACTATCCCTGGGAGCCGCTCAGTGAAGGAAAAAAAGACAGCCTGGACCTGGAAATGGCTGTCTTTGCCGCCATGGTGGACCGGATGGACCGGAATATCGGAAGGGTACTTTCAAAACTGGAGGAGCAGGGCGTTCTGGAAAATACATTGATCATGTTTTTGGCCGATAACGGATCCTGTCCGTATTACAGCAATAAAATACCCGATGTTCAGCCCGGTCCGGCCAATTCCTACTGGTCGCTCCGGTCCGCCTGGGCCAATGCCGGGAACACTCCCTACCGTTATTTTAAGCAATATGGCCATGAGGGAGGAAGCCATACCCCTTTCATTGCCTGCTGGCCGGGGATGATTGAACCGGGCAGCATTACCGATCAGGTGGGTCATGTGGTGGACATTGCCCCCACGCTGCTGGATATCCTGGGAACTGAATACCCGGACACCATCCAGGGATATCCCACCATCCCCATGCATGGAAGCTCACTGCTTCCTGTTTTCAAAGGAAAGGAGCGGGAAGAGCCGTCATTTTTTATCTCCGGCCTGGAGCGGCACAGGATGTTCCGTATGGGTGCCTGGAAAATTGCCAGGGTGAACGGCCAGGCATGGGAATTGTACAATGTGCAAGATGATCCCAGCGAAACAACAAACCTTGCAGAGACATATCCTGTAAGAGTAAAACAGCTCGGCAACACCTATGAAGAAATCTGGGAGGAGATAGTCAGCAGTAATGATTCAGAAGGTGTGTCTCTGCCTCCACGGACCATAACCCGTTATGCCGGCCGCAGATATCTGCCAGCTCATTGAACAGGTGATCTTCTTTCCCCCGGTCCCTGAAATCTGAAATGGCTGTCAGGGGCATGTCCAGATGGGTATAGATCAGCTTCTTCCCGCCCGGGATATCTGGCAGGTTCAGGGTGGCCCCGGGCACCGCATCCAAACCACCGATATGGGTGATCAGTCCCGACGGATCCAGTCCCTTTTCCATCAGCTCAAGGGATTCCCTGATATCATCAGTGTTTCCGCCACTGGTACCCACCAGGTGGGTAAAGGCATAATGGACGTTATAGAAATTCAGACGGGCACTGAATCCGGGGTCCGAGGGACCGGCAAAAAAGTTCAGACACCCATCAAAGGCCAGGATTGCATCGGCCTGTTCAATCACCTGGCTTACCGGTGCAAAAACGAATGCATCATTGTACCCTTCTCCCCCCGATAACTCTTTCAGGTGTTGAACGGGATCCTCCAGCTTTGATGTATTGAGATAGCGGAGTTCGATCCCCCTGTCTGCTGCAAATGCTGTGGTATAGAGATTTTTTGCCCTGTCCAGCCGCTCCTGGTCAATGTCGGTCACCACCAGCAGGGAAGGTCTGGGTCCTTCCCGGTGAAGCACATAATTGATCATCGCCAGTCCCATGGGACCAGCTCCCGCCAGGATGGCCATGTTCCCCCCTTCCACGATTTCCATATCATGGACGTAGGTACCGTAGTTGATGTGGTAATTGGCATGCATGGCCCCGATGACACATGAAAGAGGTTCGGCCATGGAGGCAGGATAGTAGCCCGGTCCGCTGTATACCAGCAAACACCCCTGTTCCATCACCTCATTGGGAATGATCACATGGGTGGCGTCACCCCCCAGGTACCGGTAGGAATATCCCGGAGCCCCCAGGATCCCCATTGGACCATCCTTATAATTCAGTGCGGGCTGAATGGCAAATTTATCTCCCGGCCTGAATGCTTCTGTCCATTTCTCCCCCACCTCAAGGATCTCACCGGCAAACTCGTGCCCGATAATGATGGGATGCTGGTCCACGTCATCCGGAATCCGCTTATGGTCTGCACCCTGGAGAGAAGCCTTGTAGGAGGACATACACAGGCTGTCGCTGACCACCATGGCCAGGATCTCATCTTCATCCATGGAAGGCAGTTCGAATTCTTCAATTCTTAAATCCTTTTTGCCGTATAACCGGACTGCTTTGCTTTTCATGATCTGTTAAATTCAGGTGAGGAGAGATAATATTTCGCCCGGGTGGTCGATGAAGGTCACTTCCTCCACCAAGGTTTCATTTTCCATCTGGCCGTATCCCCAGGTAACACAAACAGGAACCATCCCTGCGGCCAGGGCCGTATGGATATCAGTGTCCGAATCACCCACGAACAAAAAATTGCTTGCTTCCAGGTTCATTTGCTCTGCTATTTCCAGTGCTGCGGCAGGATCAGGTTTCCTGGGGACCCCTTCACGCTGACCGAAAACAGGGTGGAATGGCCAGTGGGAAAGGTAATACCGGACGATTTTTTTTGTGAAATAATCCGGTTTGTTTGAAAGGACCGACAGCCTGATCCCCCTTTTCGTCAGCTCATTAAGAACCGCTGGAAATCCATCATACAACCTGCTTTTATGATGCAGGCCCCTGTTGTATATCTCCCTGAAAGCAGCCACATAGGTCTGCACCTGATCCGGATCATCATCGCTCAGGGCCCTTTCAATGAATTTAATGATCCCGTTGCCCACCCATTGAATGTATTCCGTTTTGTTGTGCAATGGCAATCCGAAATGCTCAAACATGGCATTGGCTGCATCCGCGATATCCTCGATGGTATCCACCAGGGTTCCGTCCAAATCGAATATGACAGCTTCGATCTTCCTCAATTTTCATTAGCTTAACATGACCTGTCCCCCGGTCACCGGAATGGCCTGACCGGTCTCATACTCCTGATCAATCACATATTTGATGGCCTTGACCACATCCCCAACCCGGCATCCCCGTCCTGCAGGCACCATCGATTCATAATGACGCCTGACATCCGCAATTGTTTTCGCACCGGGAACTTTCCCTGATTTCAGGTATTGCACAAAAAGCCCCTTTTCCGGATCTGACCAGAGAGGACCTTCAAAATAGTTGCCCGGACAGATGGCATTCACCTTGATCCTGTCTGCCATCAGTTCCATAGCCATGGACTGGGTGATCCCGATCCCCGCAAATTTGCTGCCCGCATAGGCAAAATTCTTTTTGCTGCCTTCCAGCCCCGATTTTGAATTGATCTGGATAATATCCCCGAAATTGCCCGGTGCAAACCGGTTCTGCTGTTTCATCACCGGAACAACCGCCTTGATGCAGTGATAGAAACCATGATAATTGACCCGGGTCACAAAATCAAAGGTATCCGGATCCATCTCCTCGATGCCCCCTGCCTGAAGGACTCCTGCATTGCTGATCATCACATCCAGGCCGCTGAATTCCTGGACGGTTTCATATACCGCGTTCATCACCGATCCAGGATCCGTCACATCGGTTTCGATAAAAAGTGCCCGGCTGGGGGTTTTTTGCCGGTTGAGCTCACCGGCAACAGCCTCACCCTTTTTTATGTTGATGTCCATCAGCACCACATTGGCTCCTTCGCCGAACATCATCCGGGCAATCCCTTCCCCGAAGCCCATGGCCCCGCCGGTAACCACGACGATTTTATTATACAACTGTTTCCTGATCTGCGGAGCCGCCACCGGCTCGGGCAGGTCCCCTCCCCTGCTTGCCTTCCTGACAGTGGCCAGTTGCTGTTCGATCTTTGATTTGTTGGTGGACAGACCGAGGATACCCAGGTTTTCCAGATAGAGGTATTCCCCTATTTCACTCCGTGTCTTCATCACTTCATCCAGGATGGTATCCGGATCGCCTGTAAAAACTGAAATGGCCCTTCCCAGCTTCACGGATATCTGTTCAGGGTCGGTTTCAGTCAGCTGCTCAAGGGGAACAAAACTGCCGCTTTTCAGGGACTGAGGCGACAGGAGCATACGGATGGCGGGAATGAGCTGCAGGATGGTGGCCTGTTTCGGATCCATGGGATGAAAAGTTTAGGATGATTTGTCGGATAAGGTTGAAGGCAGAAAAACATTGAAATAATGCTGGATCACCGCATGACCGAGATTTTCCATCCTTTCCCGGTTGCTGATCCTCCGGGAAGCGTTCCCGCCGGAAGCGTTCTCAAGAGGGGGGTTCCCGTTGGATGTGTTTTCGCCGGTTTTGGGCTGAACTGCATTCCCTTCCCGGGCCGTAAGATACTGGTGGGCTGCCACATATGCTGTTCCGTTATAAGAAATGCGCATCAGCTCTTCATCCAGGGGGGTATTTCCCTTACAGGTCACGGTGATGGGTTTCATGGCAGTTGTGTTGTGTTCTGTGCCAAAGGAAACAACAAATCCATGTTCATAGAAATATGCGCTATACTCCTTCAGTTTTTCATAACTGTTCCTCAGGGGAATAAACTCGATGGAATGAATGTTCCGGTCTTCGAGAACTTTCCGTAATTGCTCCGGATCGGCCTCAAATTCTGTGACCCGGCCTCCGGCACCATCCAGCAATAAGGGATAGGTGGGAATCCCGCCCGCATCCCTGATCAGTTCCAGAATATCATCCAGGGAGAGGAATGCGCGCTCATCCTCAGGGACAAAGGCCGGTGCTCCCGATTTTAGCAATCTGGCCCTCAGTTCATCTTCCAGTCCAGCAATGTCATCCCCATGCACTTCCCAAGGATCCCCCCCGTAGACCTTCCGGAGTAACCGGTCAAAATGGGTATCGTTTTCGGCCTTTTCCTCCAGCTTCAGACGCATGGCCTTGGCCACATGCCTTTCACGGAGCAGACTGAAAGCGTGGTGCTGCATGATCTCATCCACCGACAGAGTAATTTCCACACCCTGTTTGAAAAGCCATCCGTTCAGAAGATCGATCATCTCTGCAACCTGCCTGTTGCTCTCTTCAACCACCCTTTCCAGCTTTTTCTGCTGGTCCTCCGGCAGATTTACCGGATAGGCAAGCCCCTTACCGCTGATATAGGTCCGTCCCGGATTGTTGGGATCATTGACGCGGATTCCATTCCTCTGCTCCTCCCTGCTGATCCCGATCAACTCAATATTCAACAAGGGGAATACTCCATGTTTCATGCAGACCCTGATAAATTCATTATATCCGTCGGTCACATAAAAATCATTGATCCCCAGCACCCTCACATCCTCTTTGGCAGCCATTTGAACAGATTCTTCTATGTCCTGAAAAGCGCTGAACGAATAAGGGGTATGGATATGGTTGTTGACCTTTAATGGAGGATCCGTACCCCGGTATGGATACAATTTCAGAAGTTTTTCCTTTCCGGGAAATTTTGTCAGCCAGTTCATCCCG
>Ga0180431_10010275_pt1 | contig 10430 bp, 8 predicted proteins | sample SS_ome_11_FD_132459 | JGI IMG/M metagenome (GOLD analysis project Ga0180431, IMG submission 132459) | Hypersaline lake sediment archaeal communities from the Salton Sea, California, USA - SS_1_MS_1 metaG | ecosystem: Environmental > Aquatic > Non-marine Saline and Alkaline > Hypersaline >... | reverse complement strand
TCTGAAGTTGGGCATCATGAATTTCATCGCCTATCATAACCAAACCGCGAAGCCGATTCAATGGACTTACACCGTCGAAAAACTGGAACAGAAGCTCGGAACGAATTAACGGAAGTATGGACTAAGTGCCGGGCATGTAGAGATCTCAGAAGACCAGTCACTAACTATCAGTGAGCAATTCCACCACCGCTGGCAGAACGTCTCTTGGGTCTGCCTCCACGCACAGGTCGGCCACCTGGAAGATGGGAGCATCCGGGTCGGGATGGATGGCGACGATGTACCTGGCCCCCTCGATGGCGGCGTTGTGGAAGGTGTCCCCACGGATACCCACCGCCACGTACACATCCGGCGAAACCTTTACACCGCGCACGTCCACGATCTGTTCGGGACCGATCCAGCCCGCATCCCGCGCTCCCCGGTCGCCGGCAACCTGGCCACCCAGGGCCACCGCCAACTGCTTGACCAGGTCGATGTCAACCGCCTGTCGGCCCGCGGCTACGATCACCGGAGCCTGGGAGAGCGGCACCGAGGGCGGCTCAAAGCCCTCGGCCGGACCCACCACACGCACAGGTGATGCCACAGGCTCGACATCGAGCATCGTTGGCTCTCCCCTGCGGTAAGGATCGAGGAAGGGTGTGGAGAACGCTCCAGGCTCAATGGTGAAGAACTGCGGTCGCGCCTCGGGGCAGGCAACCACCTGAAAGAACTCCCCGCCGTAGACAGGAAAGGCACACTGAACTGTCCGGGTGGCCTCGTCCAGCGTGGCCGCTACCACGTGCTCGACCAGCCCGCCGCCCGTACGCTGCGCCAGCCGTGCCGCCAACTCATGCCCCTGAGAGGTAGCACCAAAGATGACCACCTCTGGCTGCTCTGCCTCGATCAAGTCGAAAAGCACCTCCAAATAGGGCGCTAAGGCAAACCGGGCCAGCGCGCGGTGGTCGGCCACGCGTACGTCGTCAGCTCCTGCCTGGTAGAGAGTAGGGGCCAGATCGGTCACCTCTTCGCCCAGCAGGACCCCATAGACATAGGCCCCGAGTGAGTCGGCCAGGGTGCGGGCTGCGCCCAATGCCTCCATTGTCACCGGCGCGACCACACCTCCCACGACATCGGCCACGACCCAGATGCCGCCACCACCACCTTCGATCCCGGCACCCTCCGCCTCGGATGCCCCCTCCTCTTGCGCCATCAGCAAGTCCAGATATGATGCGTCCATATCCCCCTCCTCACGCCCGTACCCGCTGCCGTAGCGCGTCAGCCAGTGCCTGGGCCATCTCCTCGGATGTACCGCTCACGCGCACGCCGCGCTCTCGCTCCGGTGGAAAGTCCCGCCCCCGCTCCTTCAGGAGCGATCGGAGCATCTCTTCATCCACCAAGTCGCTCACGTCCCAGTGCTCGACCGCATCAGGTGCCCGATAGACGTCGATCAACCGGACACCATCAGGATAGCGAAGCTTGAGCGTTCCCGGCAACATCGTGACGACAGCCGGCAAGTCCGCCTCAACGGTCACGTAACCGGTGCCATCCTTGAGGACCGCCTGCACGCACCCATCGGCCGTCTCCACCGTCCACGCACCGACGATCTGCGGGGAGCCCAAGGCCTCGGCCAGCCGAAGCCCCAGTTGACCCTGCCCGCTGTCCAGAGTAGTTGCGCCGGCCAGAACCAAGTCCGCGCCGCCCAGCCGCCCCACCGCCGCCGCCAGCACCCTGGCCATCACTGCGTCGTCGGCATCCTGCAATCCAGCGCCGGTCAGGTAGACTGCACGGTCGGCCCCCGTGCAGAGCGCCTGGCGGAGCACATCGTCGTCCGGGAGCGGCGTTCGAGGAAGGGCCACCACCTCGATGTCAGGCATTTCTTGCGATCGCGCGGCGTCCTTGATCCGCAGTGCCGCCTCCAGTGCACACCGATCCGCCGGCTGGAGGAGATACTCCTCCCGGTTGATAAACATGCGGCCTCGCCTCCGGTTGAACACGATTCCGCTGGGATCGAGGACTCTTCCAACAACGACAACTATTCGCATAGCTGCACCTCCCTATGGCCTGATCCGCACGCCGCGCTCGCGGAAGATATTGCTGGCGATGACGATGCGCTGAATCTCGTTGGTTCCCTCAAAGATCTCGGCGATGCGGGCGTCGCGGAATGCCCGTTCGATGGCAAAGTCCCGCGAATAGCCCAGCCCGCCGTGGATCTGGAGCGCCGAGTCGATAGCCCGCGAGGCCACCTCGGAGCCATACATCTTGCACATCGCCGCCAGTCGAGAGAAGGGCTGCCCGGTGTCCACCATCCAGGCCACGCGGTAGACCAGGCTGCGCAGCGCCTCCACCTCGGTGGCCATATCGGCAATCTTCCATTGGACCGACTGCTTTTGCGCCAGGTCCACGCCGAACTGTTTGCGGGTCTTGGCCCATTCGATCGACCAATCCAGCGCTGCCTGCGCGCCGCCCAGGCAGGCCGCGCCCAGCGTCAGCCGACCCATATCCAGCGTTTTCATGAAACTGACGAATCCCTCTCCCACCTTGCCCAGCACGTTCTCGTGGGGAACCCTCACCCCGTCAAAGATTAATTCGGCGGTTGAGCTGCCCCGGATGCCCATTTTGTTCTCGTGGGTGCCTACCTCAAATCCGGGCGTGTCGGCTTCGACGATAAAGGCCGTGATGCCCCCGCGAGCCCCAAGCGTCGGATCGGTAACTGCCATGACGGTCACGATTTCGGCAAAGCTGCCATTAGTGTTAAAGGTCTTGGTGCCATCCAAGATCCAGGAATCGCCCTCCCGCACGGCGCGCGTGCGAATCGCTGCCGCGTCGGAACCGGCGTCGGCCTCGGTCAGCACGAAGGCAGCGATTTTCTCCCCACGCGCCAGTGGGACCAGGTATTTCCGCTTCTGTTGCTCGTTGCCATCCAGGTGAATCGCCATCGCGCCGATGCCGATGTGGGCGCCAACGCCCGTCGCCGTAGAGGTACAGACACGGCCCAACTCCTCCATCAGGATGCAGTAGCCGGTCTCGCCGGCCCCCATGCCACCGTACTCCTGCGGGAAACAGACGCCCAGCAAACCGATCTCCCCCAGCATTTTCAGCGTCTCAAAGGGAACCCGTCCCTCGCGATCAATCTCCGCCGCCAGAGGAGCCACCTCGTTCTCGGCGAACTCTCGGATCATTCGGCGTAGCGCGACGTGTTCTGGAGAAAACGTAAAGTCCATCCTCAACCTCCTACGGCGCGATCTCCAAGTCCAGGTCAGCAAAGATTCGCTGAGCGACCCGGACTTGATGGAGTTCCGTCGGCCCGCCGATGATACCGAGCGCGCGAGCGTCGCGGTACTTGCGGGCCATCGGGTAGTCCTCCATGTAGCCGTAGCCACCCATCACCTGGAGCATGCGGTTGGTGACGCTATGGGCGACCCGTGCGCCAAAGGCCTTGACCACCGATGCATCGAAGGAAAGGTCACCACCTTGATCGACCAGCCAGGCGGCGTGGTAGACCAGGTAGCGCAGAGCCTCCACGTCCGTCAATGCCTCAGCCATATAAGACTGGATCGCCTGCTTCTTTGCGATGGGCACACCGAACTGCACCCGCTCGGTGGCGAACTGGGCCGCGATGTCCACAGCATCCTCCGAAGCACCCAGTCCGGCCGCCGCGAGTGCGACCGCCATACGATCCTGCGCCCGCCGCCCTACTGCCCCACCCTCGCCGGGCGCTCCCAGCCGATTGGCCACAGGCACCCGGCACCCCTCCAGGTAGAGCGTGTTAAAGGTCACACTGCGCAGTCCCAGTGTCGGCTCCCGATAGCCCACGGTCAGTCCGGGCGTGTCCTTGGGCACCAGGAAGGCTTCCACGCCTTCCGGTCCCTGCGCAAAGACCAGGAACAGGCCCGCGATCCCACCGTTGGCCACCCAGGTCTTGGTCCCGTCCAGGGAGACCTCAGCACCGTCGGGCGTGGCCCGGGTCCGAAGGGCAGCTCCACCCTGATGGGCCGCGTCACTTCCGGCATCCGGCTCGGTGAGCGCAAAAGCGCCCAGCGCCTCACCTGCTGCCATCATTGGGAGCCATTGCTCCTTCTGCACGTCAGTGCCGTGATCCAGGATACTCATTGCCACCAGGCTCACGTGTGTCGCCAGCGTCAGGGCCGTGGACATACAATCCCTGGCGAGCGTCTCGATGAGCAAGGCATAGCTCACATAGTCCAACTCCGCGCCAAAGTAATCCTCCGGCAGCGTCGCTCCCAGAAAACCCTGGTTGGCCGCCTTGCGGATCGCGTCCAGCGGAGGCTTCTCCTCGTGGTCCAACTCCTCGGCTTTGGACGCGACCTCCTTGCCACAAAAGTCCCGGAACATGGCACGGAACATCTGCTGTTCTTCGCTAAAGGTAAACTCCATAGCGCTACCTCCTACCCCGGTGGTTCCAAAATGGCATAGTGGACAACGGGCACGCTGGCCACGTACCCCCCATCCCCAGGGCGCTCCGGCCCCGCACAAGCACGACGACACGACGACGAGGCGGGGCCGGAGCAAATACAGTCAACGGTCCTGATACCAGCAATGTAGCGTCTCTGTTGGCTACGATAGACGGCGACGTGGCGGCGATGTGATCCGACCTGCACAGCCGGCGTCGGTGCTGGCTACGATGGACGGCGACGTGACGGCGATGATGAGTTCATTGTGAACGACGGAATCAGAACACGATGCTGTCAAACCGGTTGGGAAACTCTTACCTGTCCTTGAACTGCGCCTGCCGCTTCTCGAGAAAAGCACTAATTCCCTCGTGGATGTCCTCCGTGGCGGCCAGGCCGACAAACTGATCCGCTTCGATCTTGAGCCCCTCCTCAATCGCAACGGCCAACCCCTCAGTGACGGCCCGCAACGCAGCGGCGACGGGGAACTTGGACTTGGAGACGATCTTGCGCGCCAGGCCTCGTGCTTCCTTGAGCACCGCTCCGGCCGGCACCACCTTGTTGACCAAACCCAGACGGTAGGCCTCCTGCGCGGTGATCATATCGCCGGTGAGGATCAGTTCAACCGCCTTCCCCTTGCCAGCCAGGCGAGCCAACCGCTGTGTACCGCCCCAGCCGGGGATGATCCCCAGATTGATCTCTGGCTGCCCCAGCCTCGCCCGGTCCGAGCAGATGCGCATGTGGCAGGACATCGCAAGCTCCAATCCCCCTCCCAGGCAAAAACCGTTGATCGCGGCAACGATCGGCTTGGTGGCCTTCTCAATCTTGAGATTCACCCCCTGCCCCCGCTCGATGAACTCGCGCGCCGCAGTGTATCCCTCCTCGGGTTGATCTAGCAACGCCTTGATCTCCGGGATATCCGCTCCGGCGACAAACGCGTTGGTCCCACCGCCGGTGATAACGATGGCCTTGGCGTCATCATCCGCCAGCAGCTCGTCAATCGCCTCGTCCAGCTCGGTCACCACCTGCTTGTTGAAGGAGTTTACCGGCGGGTGGTCAATCGTCAGCACTGCGATGCGATCCGCAACTTCGCTCCGGATATATTGCCAGTCTCCCATTGTATGCTCCTTACGTTGCCTATGCGTACTCGTGGAACCCCTTGCCCGTCTTCTCCCCCAGGTGCCCAGCGCGGACGCGCAGCTTGAGCGGGCGGGAGGGGCGGAATCGAGGGCCCAGTTCCTCCACCAGACTCTCCAATGTCTGTGTCACCACGTCCAGGCCGATCTTGTCGGCGATGACCAGCGGCCCGATCCGCTCACCGCCATAGGTCATCCCGGTGCCCGCGACCATCGACATATCGATGTCAGTGACGCTGGCGATATTCTCCTGGATGCAGAGCGCAGCTTCGTTGAGCAGGGGATACATCAGCCGCTCGACGCTGAACGTCGTCCCGGTGGGCACAGCGCCAGATTCCTGGAGATCCTTGATCATCCCATTGACTGCATCCGACTCACCGCCAGGATGGTCGTAGAAGCCAGCGCCCGACTTTTCACCCAACCGCCCGGCCTCACTCAGCTTGAAAAACAGTGGAGCGGGGCTCATCCGCTCACCATACTCGGAGTAGAGGTATTCTCCCACGTGGCCACACACGTCGATGCCCAGCATGTCCATCAGCGTAAAGGGTCCCATCGGCATGCCCCACCCCACGACGGCCTGGTCGATCTCCGTCGCCGTCGCAGCGCCCTCGCCAAGCGCCTTGGTCGCCTCGTTCAGGTAAGGCAACAGGAGCCGGTTGACCAGAAAGCCGGGGCACTCTTGGACCACCACCGGGATCTTGCGCAGGCTCTCGGCAAACATGACCACGTCGTCGATCGTCTCCTGGTCAGTATCGAGCCCGGGGATGACCTCGACCAGCTTCATCACGCTGGCGGGATTGAAAAAGTGCATGCCGACCATCTTGTGGGGCTTGCCCGTGGCGGCCCCCATCTCTGAGATCGAGAGGGCCGATGTATTGCTGGCAAAGATCGTCTGCTCCGGGCAGGCCCCCGCCAGCTCCTTGAGCACAGCCTGCTTGATCCCCATCTTTTCGGGCACCGCCTCGATGACGAGGTCCACGTCCTCGAACTCGTCGTAGCTGAGCGTCGGCGTGATCAGGTCCAGCTTGGACTCCATATCGCCAGCGCTCATCTTGCCCTTATCGACCCGGCGCTGGTAGATAGAACGGGCTTTTTGCATCCCCTTGTCCAGCATCTCCTGGTCAATGTCCTTGAGGACCACAGGCAAGCCGGAGTACGTGATGACCTGGGCAATCTCGCCCCCCATTGTCCCTGCGCCGACGACTGCGGCCTTGAAAATGTACATCTGACTCCCTCCTTAATCCATTGGGATCCGTTCCAGGATCAGACAGCCGCCCTGGCCACCACCGACGCACATCGTGTCCATACCGTACCGGACTTGCCGTCGCTGCATCTCGTGCGTCAGTGTAGCAACCAGTTTGGCGGCAGTGCAGCCTACCGGGTGGCCAAGCGCGATCGCGCCGCCGTTGACGTTAACCTTGTCCCAGTCCCAGTTGTGCCCCTGCGCTTCCATCTCTTTGACGTCGGACAGCACCTGGGAGGCGAAAGCCTCGTTCAACTCGATCAGGTCGATGTCGTCCAGGGTGAGGCCTGCCCGCTTCAGCGCCTTGGGCATCGCAAAGGCCGGACCGATGCCCATGTAGGCCGGGTCCACCGCTGCGTAGGCGTACGCGACGATGCGGGCTGTGGGCTTGAGGCTCAGCTCTTCTGCCTTCTCCGCGGTGCAGACGATCATGGCAGCAGCGCCATCGGAGATAGGGCAAGCGTTAGCCGGCGTCACCGTGCCGTCCTTCTTGAAAACGGTCGGATAGAGCGCCGCCTTCTGCACGGTCAGGCCGGGGTTGATCGTCTCATCCTGGGTGATCTTTTCCCGCGCAACCTCCCGCCCGGCTACCCTCTTGACCACCTCGACGGGGACGATCTCATCGTCGAATTTGCCCATGCGCTGAGCCATAAAGGCCTTTTTGTGAGACTGGATCGCGTACTTGTCCTGCTCCTCGCGGGAGATGCCGTACTTTTCCGCCAGGTTCTCGGCGGTACGGCCCATGATCTGACCGCAGATGGGATCTGTAAGACCCTCCCACAGGCCATCGGTCAGCTCGGCGTGGCGGAGCTTGTATCCCCAGCGAGCCTGCTTGAGAAGGTATGGGATGTTGCTCATACTCTCGGAACCACCGCAGAGAAAGATCTCCCCATCACCCGTCTGGATGGCCTGGTAGGCCGAGGTGACGGACTGAATGCCAGAGGCGCAGTTACGCTGGACAGTGAAACCTGGTACGTCCATCGGCACCCCTGCCATCAACGCCGCCACCCGGCCGATATTGGCTGCGTCAGAGGGCTGCCCGATGTTGCCCAGGATCACCTCGTCCAGTACCGCCGGGTCCAGCCCCGTCCGCTCGAGCACTGCCCGAAAGACAATCTCGGCCAGGTCCTGAGCCCGCTTGCTACGTAGCGCACCCCCGTGAGCCCCCACCGGCGTGCGCACCGGACTTACAATGACCACTTGCTTCATCCACACACCTCCTTACTCCTCACCTGAATCCTCCCCGGGGGCTGGTACAGTCCCCCGCGCTCGCAGACCCCGGATCACTGTCTCCAGAGCCACCTGATAGAGCGCCTCGCGGTCGACTCCCAACATCTCTCGCCGCAGCGGATGCTCCATCAACTCCAGCGCGCCGTTTAAGGTCGCCCACAGCGTGGCAGCAGCCTGCTGGGCATCGCAGCAGTCGAACGTGCCATCGTCGATCCCATGTTCGATCACCCGAACCGCCCAGTTCAGCCCCTCCACACTGGCCTCCAGCACCTCCTGATAGACCTGAGGGGTAACCGCCTCTCGAAACTGCCCCCGGTCCATCGCCATCAAGAAACGAAAGTAGGGGGGCTCCCGCTGGAAGAACTGGAGATACGCCCAGCCCAACTGCCGAAGCTGCTCATCGACCGGCAGAGCCCCAGCCGCCTCGTACGCCCGTTCCAATTCCCCAACCAGTTCATCAAGCCCCACTAAAAGCAAATGAGCAAGGATGGTATCCTTGCTCTCAAAATACAGGTATACGGTGCCCTTACTGACCTCCGCGCGCCCGGCCACGTTATCGACCGTGGCACGGTGGAAGCCATGCTCGAAGAAAACCTCGCGGGCCGCCCTGAGGATGGACTGCCGCCGCTCTTCCCTTTCACGTTCGCGACGCTCTCTGGTCGTCACAGAGGCACCCTTTTCGCTAACTGACAGTCACTGACTGACTCCTAGTCATTATATAACAAAGAATGGCCGATGTCAACGATTTGGTGGAAATTTTAAGGTGTGAGACAACGCGCCACCCCACAATCAAAAGGGGACTGGCACTCGAGCAAGCTGCGGCGCTTTTGCTTGCGCACGAAAGATAGGGTATAATGCGGCTACCCTATCAGCGAGGTCAAGATGATCGACATTCCTTCCAAGACCACGATTCCGGGGCGGGACAGCATCACGGCTCTTCGTAAAGGGTTGGCCAACCTCACCCGCGTCATTGCGCGACACCGTGGTGCCGAGGCACTGCTTGCGGAGCTCTCGCAACACGCGGCTGCCCTCCAGGATATGTTGGGAAACCTGGAACGAGAACTAGAGACCCAGGCAAGCGAGCGGGGCGAACTCGACGCCCTATACGAAATATGCCAGGTGATTGGATCCTCTCTGGACCTGACAAAGGTCCTCAATCAGGTTATGGATCAGATCATTCGCCTGACAGGAGCCGAGCGCTCCTTCTTGATGCTCGTCGATCCAGACACGAGTGAGCTCGAGTTCCAGGCCGCGCGCAACATGGATAGCGAGACGATTGCCTCTTCCTCGTTTGAGATCAGCCGTAGCATCGTCAAAGAGGTGGCTACCACCGGTCAGCCGGTCGCCACGACGAACGCTCAGATGGACCCTCGCTTCAAAGCGCAGGAGAGCGTCATCGGCTACAATCTGCGTTCCATCCTGTGCGTGCCATTGCGAGCGCGTGGACGGGTCACCGGCGTGATTTACGCCGACAACCGGATCCTCACCGGCCTGTTCTCTGACCGGGATCGCGACTTGCTCGCCGCCTTTGCCGGTCAGGCAGCCGTGGCGATCGACAATGCCCTCCTGTTCGAGAGCGTCGCCAACGCAAAAGCACTGATGGACAACATCTTTGCCTCTATCACGAGTGGGGTGATCACCACCGACATTGGGGAACAGATCACGCTGTTCAACCGTGCCGCCGAGCGGGTCCTGCGAGTGCCGGCATCCGTCATCATCGGCTCCCGCCTGTCCGACGCACTGCCGGAACTGGCGCAGGCACTGGAGCCTATAGTTGACCAGGTCAAGCAATACGGAGAGCCGGTTGTAGAGTTCGAGAGCGAGGTATCGCTCCCCAACTCCGGCCAGCTCAATTTGCGTACCAGCCTCTCTCCGCTGAAGGACACGAGCAACGAGACCCAGGGTACTGCCATCGTGATCGACGATCTCACGGAGCAACGCCGCCTCGAGTCGCGCTATCAGTTGTTCCAGCGCTATCTCCCGCCAGCCGTTATCGAACGGTTGCCGCTCGACCCCTACGAACTGAAACTGGGTGGACAGCGCCAGGAAATCACCAGCCTGTTCGCCGACATTCGGGGATTCACCGACTTTAGCCGGCAGCACGATCCCGAGACGCTTGTAGATGTGCTCAATCAGTACCTGGCGGTCGGTGCCGATGCCGTGTTGGCCGAGGAGGGAACACTCGACAAGATCCTGGGAGATTGTGTAGTCGCCCTTTTCAACGCGCCACTCGCCCAGCCCAATCACGTCCTGCGAGCTGTGCGGACTGCACTGAAAATACGGGAGGGGATCGCCGAGCTCCACGGGCGTCTTTCTCCATCCAACCAACTGGATTACGGCGTGGGCATCAACGTCGGGGATGCAGTGGTGGGCAACGTCGGCACCGCACAGCAGATGAACTATACGGCCATCGGCTCCAGCGTGAACCTGGCAGCC
>Ga0180431_10010272_pt1 | contig 10432 bp, 14 predicted proteins | sample SS_ome_11_FD_132459 | JGI IMG/M metagenome (GOLD analysis project Ga0180431, IMG submission 132459) | Hypersaline lake sediment archaeal communities from the Salton Sea, California, USA - SS_1_MS_1 metaG | ecosystem: Environmental > Aquatic > Non-marine Saline and Alkaline > Hypersaline >... | reverse complement strand
CCTGAAGTCTTAGCGTCGGGCAGTCTCGTCATTTCAGAGTACACTCGTCTGAATAAGGAAAACCGGAGGGCGGGGACGTGGGCAACTTCCGTGCTGCAGTGTTGACGGTTCGACGACGGTAACCTGTGAATAAATCAGCATTGACAGTCACATCGTGTGAGTGGCCGCCCCAGACATGGTGACTGGGCGTGAAATTGTAAAGGGTTAAGACATTTATTCTGAAAGGGGATTTTTTATTTTAGTATCATTCTTCAAACAATTGTCAACAAGTTGGGGGTGCCTGCAGCTTTTACAGTGATGGGGATTGGGTTATCTTCCGCCGTTGAGAGTTTCCAAACAAACCCGTCTTCCACTGCTGAAGGAACTTCGACAAGTCCGGCCTCCTTTGGGTAGGCATTGTCATCATGACTGACGTAAACGGCACAAATGTGAACAATCTCCGCGTCGGGGTAGGCCTTTTGAAGAATGGGGGTGACGATGTTCATTGTCCGCCCGTGACAAATGATGTCATCAACCACACAAATTTTTGTAGGGGTGAGTGACAACGAGGTGAAGGGTCGGTCCTTATAAATCATCGCATAGGGGAGGTTTAGGGTGAGAGCTGCAGGGAGGCCAAAGATGTGGCCACGAGACGCGACACTCACAACCAAATCGGCTTGGTGTTTCTCAATCTTTTTTGTGACTCCGGACAACCAAGCCGAACGGCGAGAAGGATCGGCAAGGATAGAATCCCAATCCACGTGAAAGGCCTTGTCAGAACCAAGAAAAAAATCAAGCTTGAGGTGAGATTCCAGGACCAAAGACATTTTACTTTTGATTATTTTTTTGTGTGTTTCATTTCAGCACATATGGCAAAGTTGCAAAGGTGGAAAATTTATGTTCTTCGTCTGTTTTCACATCTTTGTCCTCAAGAAAACGATTGCGGTAAAGAATCATGGGTTCATCCATGGGCCAGTGGGACGGGAGGGACGTTTTCAGAGACTCAAAGGAGTAGGATTCTCCCCAAGGGTCACAGAGATAGATTGTAGATTTTTTGGCAGGCGATGATGACATTCCTTCGGAAGTGTTTATTGGAAGAGCACCTTAATAGGTGGGACCAGTGTAGACAAAGGGAGAGTTGCCCACCACACAACCGGTGGCGCCAAGAGAGGCACCAGGGGCACCAGAGGGCACGGGCTCACACTGGTTGTCCTTTGGGTTAAAGGCAAAGGAGGTTAAGTCCTTGCAGGGGTAAGGCCGGGCTCTCGACATCTTTCCAGGGCGCACGGGGGTGGTGTGTGCCCAGCGGGCATCAATGGCACCCCCGTTGGGGTTCATGCAGGACGCTGTGTTGGTCTGGCAAGCCGTGGTGGCAGGGTGACCGGGGAAAGTCTTTGGCTGACAGTTTTGAAGGTTGGTGGCAACGTGCCAGTCGGGGCAGGCATTAAAGGCCGTGACGGGTTTGCAGGTAGACATTTTATTCTATCATAGGATTTAAAAAAATTACTTCTTTCGTTTTGCTTTTGTTGCTGCAATGCCGATTCCAATTCCAATGGCAATCGCCAAGAGGCAGATGAGGACAATGGACCAAATGGGAATGGGGCCCGTGGACGACGATGACGAACCACCCTCCGGTCGAGAGGAACCGAGGGGACCCTGACCACGGCACATGCGCTTCACGGCCTCGATGGACTGATCCCAAGAGTAAACATGGCGTCCCTGCCTTCCGTTAATGTCGTTCTGGACTGAAAAAAGCCAAAGTGCCAAGTCGAGTTGAGATTTTTTTGCCTTTTCGAGGCCACCAACATGCTTTGCGTAGTGTTCGCGGCAATTGTGACATGGGAGGAGATGGACGTCGGCCCTCATCGAAGCCTCAAGGGCATCTTGCTCCACCTTTGTGGGTTGTTCGGGGTACATGCGCATGGTGAAGTAGTACTTTCGCCAAAAGGCGTCTGGCCAAATGCGAATGGTGGGAACGGGGATGGACCGAAGGTCGGCTACCATTTCCTCCCGAGACTTTGGTGTATCTGTCATTTTTTTTTATTTGATTCTCGATATTTTCAAATAGATTTTGATCACAAACTATAAATGCAGTGGGCTCCGACCTTTATTCTTCTCATTCTATGCATAGTACTCCTTATTGTGGTGATATGTTTGGTCAGTCGCAAACATTGTCAAACAAAGCATACCTGCTTCAAACGCGCAGGAGTTGGCGATGATCCACCATACAACAACACGCTTTATTTGTTTTGGGAATTTGATAAACTTCATTTTTCACTTTCGTTGGCCAACTCTCCGCTACAAGAAATGACTCACTACCTGGCATGTTCCGTTGATTTTGGATCAACCTTCCCCCTTCAAATTGTGCCGCATGGTTCTCTTCAAAACACACAATGCCCTTCAAGTCAAAAATGCACATCCTCTTTCAACAATTGTCAAAAAAAATCGGAAATTAAACCGGCCCAAGGATGTTCAATTGACTGGAATTCTTCTTGCAGCGATTATGTGATATATTCTTGCGGTAATCTTCCATCAGGTGCGATTCTTCAAATTGGGAATCAGCAGTCTAACGAAAAATACAAATACAGACAATTTCAATTGACGAAAGAAATGCCTGTGCGATGGGTAAAAGATCTTAATTTCGGAAGAGCAAACACTGGATTTTCAAGTGGGGCACCGTTCTTAAATGTATTGATTGAAAAGTTAGGTGCAGGTATTTCTCGATTTGAGCTCAACTTAGGGCCAACCCCTTACATTGATTTTGGTGTCAATATTCCCAACCCATCATCTATTGTGTGTGCGATGCCCTTTGGAACTTTAGAAGGTCACGATGGAAGGGCTGTCACGGTCATATCTATTAACGGCATTAAATTGGACACCCCTACTCAAGTGACTCTTGATACAGGAAACACAACATTTATTACATACGGACAGGATCTTTATTCAAAATTTGCCAGCTTAGGTATTCCGAACTCGATAACATTTGAGGGAGTTGATGGCAAGGTCGCAACATGGACGAATCCAAAACGAAAGAATTGGCCTCAAAAACCTTACAACGAGATTGGTCCACCTTATAGCCATACTGTTTTTGCCTTGGGATTTCTTTCATCTTATAATATGATTGTTGATGAAGGTGCTAAGATAATTTATTTTGTCAATACACCAATTTAACTATCGAAACTCAAATCCTCTGTGGTAGGTGTGAGGCAAAGGGTTAAAGTAAAAGGGTTCAAGACGTTCAATCGTTTGTTCGGGTAAGACGTCACTCTCATTGAGACGTGAAAAAGGGACGGGTGGTCTATAAGCTTGGTGAGGTGCAAACAAACCTTCGTTGGCCCTTGACGAATGACGCTTCACATCCATATAGGCCGGGGCATCGTAGGACGTGGTTTGGGTCCACACGGCCTTTGTTCGGTCGACGTCCTCGGGGGTTCCCATTGACTTGTAGAGTTGGTAGAACCCCATGAGGTTGTTGGTCGACACGGGTTGGGTTAATTTTGGGAGGCGAGACAGGGAGGTGAAGGGCACATGATAACCCGAAGTGGATTGGTCACATGGGTCGGATCTGGCATGGGGATTGGAAAACGTTGGAATATAAAACTGAGACATTTTTTTATTTGTAAGGGCATCTTTCGATGAATGAAGGTGGAGGAATGGACAACTTACATTGACGGTCCAACGATGTTCCTCCACAAGTGTTTCGAACTTTGGGTAGGTACTCCTCGTACAAAAGTATGGTTCGATTGAAGTAGTCATAAGGGGTCCACCCCGTACACGACCCGTGCTTCCACCACTCGTGAGACCAAAACCTAAAGTCGGTTTGGTGTGGTCCGTGTTCACATGTGGGCCACACCTCTTCTAAGGTTGGAATGAGGTTGCCTAAGTCGCCACGCGTGAGGTTGGTGTGGGTGCATGGAAAACTCTCAGGTGGCCAAAGGCCGTGAATGGTCCAAGATGATTGAAACGGCGGATAAACAGAAGGAGAACAAAGCAAAAATGCGAGAACCCACAACATTTTCTCGTTCAGCACATTTTAAAAATAATTCTTTCAACTCGCTACGGGTCATCTTTTTTGCCACAATCGATTTCACCCTCACATGGAACCATCAAAGGACTCCCCAAACAAAAACTCAATGGCCAACCTCTCCAAGAAGTCAAACCTTTTGCTCTTTGCACTCGCCGGCAATCGAGATGTCGTGGATGAAAAAGCTGATGAAATTGTTTATTCTGCTTCTAAAGAGTATGGCCACTTACCCCTTTACTCTGATGCCCACTACGTTCTCGTTGGCCAAAACCTTTCTGCAAGGAAACTGTTTATGGAAGCCGTCACCTATTGGTCTGAGCGTCATTGCCTATCACTAGTCAACTATTTTGGCCCTCAAAAAATCAGTGCTCCCCTCATGCGGGCCTTAGTGCGCTATACGATTTGTCCAAGGATGAAGATTTGGAACCACCACACAAAAGGTGCCCTCACACCCTCAGACATTCCTAGGTATCTCGCCAACTTTTGCTATCACGGAAAGATTTTTGATCCATCAAAACCCCCAACCGACCTCGAAAACATTCGGATGTTTCTCATTGTGGATCCAACAAATCGACAACTGCTTGACCTCAACCACATTTCTTCCCCCATGCCCTACTACACAACCTACCATCTCAACGTACAGGCGTGTTTAGAAAAACATCAAACGTCTGGCTTGGACATTTCCCTTCTCGATCTTCATGTCCCTGACTCTGGAAAGCTCGTGGACAGGGTGGAGAAAGATGAACCAAAGGTCGAACATAAAGAACCAAAGGTCGAACATAAAGAACCAAGGGTGGAGAAAGACGAACCAAATGTCGAACATAAAGAACCAAGGGTGGAGAAAGACGAACCAAAGGTCGAACATAAAGAACCAAAGGTCGAACATAAAGAACCAAAGATTCACAGTCCCTTTAAGGTTTATGATTACAAAACGTCACACTTTGTAACGTTTCCGTCTGCCCTTGACTTTGCGAAGAAACTCGTTCCGAAATCAGAGTTTCGGACATTAGCCACAGAAGAAGATGCTTTGAAAGCCCTTTCTCAGCTGACGATTAAAGGGGATGGTGAAGATCTTTTCTATCGCTTCACGTTTTATTATTCCGAAGACTCTTCTTTGGTTGTTGACATTGCTGAAGCAAAGAGTCTGTCAATTCTTCCACCTATTCACGACAACTGGCGTCCAGAGCACAAAGTAAAGTTGGAGTCATCATCTCAAAAGGAAAACAAAAAGCGGAAAAAGGTGGTTCATGACCCTACTTCCCCTTCAAAAGACAACGTTTTTACTAAGAAGGCCATTGATGTTTTACCAGAGTTTTTTCGCTTAAAGGCAAAGAGAAAGCACCTTGATGCGGATTGGTGCATGAACTTCCTCAACATTTCTGCCAACTCGTATGTCCAACTTCTTCTTCATCTTCCAAAGGTTGTCGAGTTGATGAATTAATATCCACATTTCATTTCTCAATGCACGTAAGCAAAGGAGGAAAGGGAATTCTTGGAGTTTATCTTTTTGTCCAAGCCATTTTTATTTCTCATCGCATAGCAACATCATCCCCATCTTGGATAGTCACATTTTTTCCATCTCTTTTGCTTGGAGGGATAATCCTTCTCGGCATTTTCTGCATTGGCCTTTTAAATCTTTTGCATTGTGGAAATTTCTCCAAGGTTCGCCCTCAACAAGTCTATGTGATTAACTACCCTTCCCCTGTTTGAGTCCCTTAAAGATGGCTCTTTACCCTGTCATAACAATCTTGGTGAAAGGATCGACCATCACGGAGGGCCACAGTTGTCAAGCCATGAAGGTAGTCTCTGCATGCAAAACATCGACGTTCTGAATAATAATCTAAGCCTTCCCTCACTGCCCTCCCAAACTCTTCAATGTCGTCCTCTTCGTCAAAGCCACCGTACTCAAAGAGATCATCAATCATAGAAGAGGGTAAACCAAGAATCTTATAGAGAATAAATTTTGTATGCTCACACACGTCCCCTTCACAAGAGGTCGCACAGGTACATGCTGCCGTTCCATCCTCAAGAGCAATTGATACTTGATAGATGATTCCCCTCTCTAAGCATTGTAGGGTGACAATGTCAGTATTGCTCGTATCACACATAGATTCACCATCGGATATGACATCTTCATTTGATCCTCGATGCGTTTCACATCTCTTACAACATCGCATTCCATCCTCCACCTCCACTTGAAGGCTCATGGTCCGCCGGGTACAATCGGGGAAATAGTGGAAAATTGTTGAATCCTCTCTTGGAACATAGACTAACGATGGGTTGGGTAGGTGAGATGATGACTCCTTCACAACACCCCTACAACCCACATATAGGATACCTCTGGACATTTCTTTCACGGAGACATTTTTTTGTGCCGGCAGTTCAAGGAGGACCCTGAGTACAATCATTCAAATCTTCTATTTAAACAAATGATGTCCTCATGGATGAAGATCCAACTTGGGGTCTTTCTGACAGTCATTGGCCTATTGGCCGTTTTCATCATCTATGCCGCCCACGTGGGTCGACTTGACGGATCACCCTATAAGGGCATCCACGACTTTTTCAAAGACCCTTCATGGAATAACTTTCGACGCTTCTATGGTGACTTAGTCGCCGATTCGTGGGGAGACATCCTCCTTTCCTTTCTCTTCCTCACCATTCCCCTTCCCGAAATGCCCTCTATCATCTTCCTCGAAATGTTATTGCTGAAGGTCGCCGTCTATAAGTTGACCGTTCGCTTCATTGCAGGCACCCCTGAATTTGACATTGAAAAGCCCGTGCCCGTCTCGGATAAGATTGGAACCTGGTCATCCTTAGGCATTGCCATTGTGATTGTGTTAGTGACTCATCTCATCATTGGAGTTAAAGGCTTGAGAAAGTCTCAAGTTAAAGAAACAAAATTTAAAACTCATCTTCTTCGCACTCTGAAAAAAATGGGTTGATTGAAATTTCAATACTTTGGATTTGAAGAATAAACTATGTTGACTCACCCAAAGACATTCCTCCAAAGAGTTGCTCAACACCATAATGACACTGATGTGTTTGCAGTGCAAATTGAAGAAAAACTCGATAAAGACTTTGACCTCCGAAACACAAGACAACTCATGATAGATGTGGTGAGGCTCTTACTGAATGAATGTGAAAACGCGAGAGAGAAAGGAAAAAAGGCTGACATTGCCATTCTCATCTTTCACTTCCTCCTCTATTATCCAAAAATGTTTAACGAGGCATGTAGCCATGAAAAGTTTCTTTGCACCATCACAAATAAGCTTATTGAATTTTCAATTGAAAGGCGAGCGGGTTTCATGGTTCGTGGCCGTCTCTTTATGGAGGATGAAACGCGTGAAATGATTCGCCTTTTGAGAGAAAAGGGAAGGGGGGACCTGGCAACCCATCTTCAAGATGAGATTGAAATTCCAGATATATATCAAGCCAATCAAGTTGAGGAAGACGAAGATGTCGAAATGGCCCCCTACTCTTCTCCAGTCAATCGAGACCTCCAAAGGATGGATGCTATTCGTAATCAGTATAGGGTTTAAAAATAATTATTTCTGGTCACCTTCTTTCGCTTTGCCGGAGGAGGATTATCCTCCTCAAAGGCAACTCCATTCTCCTCACGCCACTTTTCAGGCGTCATCAACTCTGGGTCTTCTGCCTTATAGCGGAGCTTACCTCGTCCAAGCATCTTTTTCAGGTAGGTCACAAAGGAAATGCGTTTTGCTCCTTCAGTTAAGGGCACAATGGTTGTGTTGCCGTGAAGGTCCATGTGGGATTGGTTGACCACTAAGTCTCCCTGGCGGACGTCAATGGCCACACCGTAGGCGGGGTAGACAAAGTAGCCACCCTCATATTCGCCCTCTTCAATCACCGTGAGAGTGGACCACCCGTTGGGAAGATCGCCACGGTCAAAGTGTAGGTAGGAATTGTAGTTGACATTGATGGCCACCGTCGAGAGGGCCGTGCCAGGAATCGTCAAGCCGGATTGGACAACACCATTCCTCTCCGCCCACTTTCGCATGTGGCGCTCACCCTTTGGGTTGATCTTTCTCAAGGCCCGACCAATGTAAAAGAAGAAACGCTTCTCAGCCCGTTCCCACTCCTTTCCATACTTACGGGAAATGGGTGTCATGCCCACCCGGCCTCCGTAGCGGTGAAAGTTGTAGCCTGCAACGTAAGAGTAGACGGGGTTGCAAAAGGTTTCGGCTAAGATGTGGCCACCCTCAATCCGAACCTTACAAGTGCAGGGACGCCCCGGAAGGGGAAGGACCTCAATGGCCTTTGGCACCACCTTTTTAATCTTCTCAAGATCGGCGACGCCGGCTGCAGTGTTTCGGGTTGTTGAAGGCTTAATCTTCTTATCAATGTTCCCAAAGATTTCCTTTGCAACTGCCGTTGCCTTTGGAGGAATGATGCCCTTTCGAAAGTGGGCAATCACCCGGCCAGTGGTTTCGTTAATGAGGTCGGTCGACTCTCGAATGACAGTGGTGTATAAGTCATCCGTTGCAGGATTGGATTCTAGAGCCTCAATCTGTTCAGGTGTCAAAATGGGTTTGACCTTTAGAATTTTGACATCGCTCATTTTACTTTCATGCTTGTAAGGTTCTGTGGAGATTTAACGAATGTTATGATCCACAACAATCTTTTTTTGCAGGTGGAGGTGATAAGGAAATCCGCTGATCCTTTTGAGAATCCTTCATGGCTTGAATCTGGAGGTACTTATCCATCAAGTGGGTCACCACCTTTTCAAAGGTTTCATTCACCATCAATCCCGTCTTTGCTGACACCCTCATGTGAAGCATCGAATGGTCCCTTGCCACTCCTGCTTCTTCTCTCACATGGTCTTCAACCTTTTCAGGGTCTTCAAGATCGGTCTTATTGGCAACCATAAATAAAGACACATCGTCTCGGGCATAGGCCCTCACTTGGGGCAACCATGTTTTGGTGACTGACCAGAGGGATTCAGGGTCTTCCACGTCGGTGACGATGATCACTGCATGGGCGCCTCGGTAGTAGGAAGAGGTGATTGCCCTGAACCTCTCTTGCCCCGCCGTGTCCCAAATCTGCAGCTTCACAAGCTTATCCCTAAATTTTTTGGTCACCACCTGAAAGTCAACCCCAATCGTAGAGATGAAGGAGGGGGAAAACGTCTTTTCGGCGTATTGGGTAACGAGTGACGATTTTCCCACTCCCGAGTCTCCCACCAATAAAATCTTGAAGAGGTAATCTGGAGTTTCCATGGCATGTTGCATCTTTTAATATGTGGTTATCAAAACTTAAATTACTTTTTATTTGGCGAGGTCAAATGGGGTGTGGATTGTCAAGGGGTAACTCTACAATAAACCCCATCATCCAAGTCATGAGAAGGGACGGGGCCATCTACGTCGGAGAAGGTCTCGGGGTTCTTCCTGAAGGAAGGGGGCGCATGGTCTATCCAAACCCTGAACGGTGGAAGGAGGCCATTGGGGTTTTTCAGAATGGAGAGATTTCCGAAGGAACCTTTGTTGCAAAAAACGGAGACGTCTATAAAGGTCAGTTGAGAAATGAAGGAGCCCATGGGGTTGGATCTCTGTGGGTAAAGGGAGTCCTTCTCTATACGGGTGAGTGGAAGGATGGAATGCCCCATGGTAAGGGAACCCATCTCGGTGTCGACATTTTTGTGGGCACCATGAAGGACGGAAAACGATGGAAGGGGTCCAATTTTTCGAAGCATTCATTTGGGCCACCACCTCCTCCTGATGTTAAACCTCGGCCTCTGTCACTTCAACCTGTGTGGTGTGCATGACAAACCAAAGACGGGCCCTGTGTAAACCGTGTAATCATGCTCTCATGTGTGTGGGGTGCTCTCAAAAGGTGACCCATTGCCCCACCTGCAGAATGTTTGTTTCTTCCTATGAATGGATATACCTAACTTGAGTAAATTTCTCAGTCGAGAAATCCATCACAGTCTTACACCTTAAAATAAAATGCTCTATGGCTTTGCCTTCCTATCCCCCTCGGGATTTTTTGTCCTGAAGGTCTTTAATCTTTCATCCCTTTCCTTTATGAAGCGAGGCGCCGTGCGCCAATTCATGACCATGGCCATGCGTGAGGCCGTAAAGTCAATGGCCGAAGAAGAGAAGCCGGTGTCCATCACCCTTCCCACTGATCCACACCCCACCCTTCTCTACTATTCACCATCACAAAATCGGAGGGGCACGGGAGATTCGTCACAGAAATTTCCTCTTGTGATTCTTCATGATAAGGACCACTCACTCCTCATGGTCGTCCACATGGCCAAAGTCTTAAGGTCTCATTTCGAGGAGGATCCACACACTCTCTTAGTTCCTCTTTATCCTACGGAAGATAGACCCAATCCTCCCTATGGATGGTTGGGACTTCTTGACAAATGGAAAGACCCTGGAGTTGTCTATGCCGAAATGGATAAGGTGG
>Ga0180431_10010270_pt1 | contig 10433 bp, 9 predicted proteins | sample SS_ome_11_FD_132459 | JGI IMG/M metagenome (GOLD analysis project Ga0180431, IMG submission 132459) | Hypersaline lake sediment archaeal communities from the Salton Sea, California, USA - SS_1_MS_1 metaG | ecosystem: Environmental > Aquatic > Non-marine Saline and Alkaline > Hypersaline >... | reverse complement strand
GAAAGACCTTCATGGCCCTCGATTCCGGCGCGGTCGCGGTGCTCGAAAAGCCGAAAGGCGCGGGTCACCCGGAAAGCGAGCGCATGATCAGGGAGATCGTCAGGACCGTGCGGCTCATGTCCGAGGTCAAGGTGGTGAAGCGTTGGAAGCGAAAGGCCGTTTCCAAAGCGATACCACCTGTAAAAATCTCCTCCCCATCGGAACAGGAAGGGGAAGCCCGCGCCGTTTTAATCGGCGCGTCAACGGGTGGTCCGAGCGCCATACAGACCGTGCTTTCGGGGCTTTCGGGTCGTATTGATGTCCCGGTTTTCATCGTTCAGCATATCGCTCCCGGTTTTGTCAAGGGATTCACGGGTTGGCTCTCCGATACCGCGAAACTCCCCGTTCATCTTGCCGCTCACTCCGAACGCCCCCTGCCCGGACACGTATACGTTGCGCCGGACGGCCTTCATCTGGGTGTGGACGGTTCGGGCTTCATGTACCTGAGCGGAGAAAAGCCTGAGAACGGGATGCGCCCCTCGATCTCCTTTCTTTTCAGGTCGGGCCTGGCCGCGTACGGAAAAAAAATGATCGGTGTACTTTTAAGCGGCATGGGAAAGGACGGGGCCGCTGAGCTCGCGGATATGCGGCGGGCCGGGGCTCAGACTATCGTACAGGACAGGAAGACCGCGATCGTATACGGAATACCGGGCTCCGCCTTGAAACTGGACGGTGCTGATTTCGTACTCTCTCCCGAGCGGATCGCCGGAAAGATCGAACTACTTACGCGGAAGAGCACGCGGAAAAGTTAGCCCCCGGTCCTCCCGCGACCGTTGACGGTCACCTCACGCGTTACACCGTTTCCGATTACGCGCTTTTTCATCATGCAAGAGACCGCTTAAACGCGCGGTTTATGACTCCGGGGCGCAGGAAGGTGTGCACATTTAACGCGCGCCGGATTATTATGTTATTTGATCACCCTGGACGGGGTTTTTCCCATGCATGAATTCAGGGGGACGGAGGGACATATGCCTGAAAAAGAGTACAGAATGGAAAACGATTCAATGGGGCGGATGGAAGTTCCGGCCGGGGCTCTGTGGGGAGCGCAGACTCAGCGTGCGGTTCTCAATTTTCCCGTGAGCGGTGTGCGCTTTCCACGGTGCTTTATACGGGCGCTCGGATTGCTGAAAAAGGCCTGTGCAGCGGCGAACGTGGAGCTGGGACTCCTCGACCGGAAACGGGGCGGAGCGGTGGAACAGGCGGCCGGGGAGGTTATCGAGGGCGTCCTGGACGAGCATTTCGTTATCGATATCTATCAAACCGGTTCCGGTACTTCAACGAACATGAACGCCAACGAAGTCATCGCAAACAGAGCAAACGTTCTGTTAGGCGGCAGGGTCGGGACCAGGAGCCCCGTACATCCGAACGACCACGTCAACATGGGGCAGTCGAGCAACGATATCATACCGAGTACGATGCATATAGCAGCGGCTGAGTCCGTTTCGAATGAATTGAAACCCGCTCTTGAGGAGCTTGCGCGGTCGTTCAGGGAAAAGGAGCGTGTATTTCATGGTGTGGTCAAGATAGGGAGAACGCACTTCCAGGACGCGGTTCCGGTAAGGCTCGGACAGGAGTTCGGCGGTTACGGAAGTATAACGGAACACGCCCTCCTGCGTGTGGGCAGGACGGAACCCGCGCTCCTGGATCTCGCACTGGGAGGAACCGCCGTCGGAACGGGCATCAACACCCACCCCCGTTTCGCCGGGCTCGCTATCTCCCGGATTAATACCATGACGGGCCTGGAATTCAGGGAGGCCGGGAACCACTTCGAAGCCCAGTCCGCGAAAGACGCGCTCGTGGATCTGAGTGGAGTGCTCAAGGGTATCGCCGTCAGTATGATCAAGATAACGAACGACATCCGTTTTCTCTCTTCAGGCCCCAGATGCGGAATCGGGGAGATCATCCTGCCCGAAGTGCAACCCGGTTCATCAATCATGCCTGGAAAGGTGAATCCCGTTATGGCGGAATCACTCTGTCAGGCCGCGGCCAGGGTCATGGGCAACGATACTGCGATCTCGCTCTGTGGGATTCTCGGTCACCTCGAGCTCAATGTCATGATGCCGCTTCTCGCGCACGCCCTGCTTGAATCAATTCAGATACTTGCGGCCGGAGTCAGAAACTTCAGTGAACGGTGCGTAAAAGGGCTGAAGGCGGATGAGAATAAAATACGGGACATGGTAGGTAAGAGCCTCGCGCTTTGTACCGCCTTGAGCCCGGTTATAGGTTACGACGAGGCCGCATCCATAGCGAAGGAGGCATACAAAACCGGCAAGTCGGTGCGTGAGGTGGCCGGTGAAAGGAACCTATTAGATCCGGAGGAACTCGACCGGCTGCTCGATCCGGAATCGATGACCTAGCCGTAAATCCGGTTTTTTTATCGGGTTAAAAAAACTAAAAGAAAAAAAAGAAGACCCGATACTTTTAGTGGATGCGCTATGGTTAATGACCATGCAGCGGAAAAAGGGGACAGTTCGTATTACGACTGTCCCTTTTTCTGTCTTTGAATCCTCCTCAGCCGAAATTCTCTCCTCTCAACCCCTATCTCCTTGGTCTCATTTCGGGTCTTCTTTTTAGCCCCTTGTGCGGAAAGAGCGTTTATGATATTATTAATGAAGGAAAGCGCGTTGCATAATTAAATGAATGGAACCGGATAATCGTCATGGATCTCTACCTCGTACAGCACGGAGAAGCCGTTTCAAAGGAAAGCAACCCAAACCGTCCCCTTACGTCCGCCGGAAGGGAGAAAGTCGGGAAAACCGCGGCCTTCATTGCGGCACATGCGGGTATCGAGATTAAACGAATCATTCACAGCGGCAAGGAACGGGCACTGGAAACAGCTCGAATTTTTGCAGATCATTTGCATATCGCGGAGGTGGAAGAAGGCAAGGAGCTCAACCCCCAGTCCGCGCCCTGGTCGTGGGTGGAGAGACTTTCAGCGACCGGGGAGAACCTTATGATCGTCGGCCACCTGCCTTTTCTCAAGAGGCTTGCCGCACTCCTCATCTGCCAGGATGAAACGAAGCCGTGCGTCGAGTTCCATATGGGGGGAGTGGTAGGTCTCCGGAGAAATGAATCGGGGCTGTGGTCCGTAATCTGGATCGTCACGCCTGAGGTTCTTCCCTGATCGAAGTTAATACCTGTATTAATGCCTGTATTAATGCCTGTATTAGTGCCCGATCATTCTGTTGTATGAATCCCTTTCCTTTACCGTTGCCCGCCTTCGCTGATCCGTATATTGTGTAATAAAGGCCATATCCCCGGGTTTCCGATGCGAATCATCACCAGAGCCATTTTAAAGAACGCAATCCGTTTAGAAGAAGAGTCCTGCAGGTTCTACGAGGAAGCCCTGAAGAATGCGACCATGCACGAATCCTTCAATCTCATTAAGTTTCTCTACTCCCAGGAGCTCGAGCACAGGATGAAACTCCTGGACGCTCTTAATATGAAAAGAATCGATGGGGTCGGCACCGGTGAAGAAGACGAAATCTCAACGGACACTTCACCAGCCGAACATTCGAACGGCGGGTTCGCCGATATCTGCTCCGAGTGGCCGGACCCGGGAACACTGACAACGCGTGCCGATATACTGGAAACGGCGCTTCGAAAGGAACGCTGCGCACTATCGTTCTACACGAAAATGCGGGACCGCATGCGGTCGAAGGAGATTCGCGACGTTTTCGACAGGCTGGCAAATGAGGAATCGGCGCATGTAAGGATACTGCTGGAGGAGCTGGAAAGGGCGGGAGACTGATGCCGAAAAGACTCGCCAAGTGTTTCGACGACGTGCTGGATAAAGGCGGTTCATACAGTATACTGGACGGGGGAATACGGGTTATCGAGCTGAAGCGGGTAACGGGTACCGTTGACAAGTGCGGCGAGCTCGATACCCGTTTCATGTATTATAAACGCCGGGACCGCGGCGAGCTGTCCAGATGGGGCCGACTGGAGGAAGTCCTCAGGCGGAACGTACTGACGCCGCCTATCGAGGTTTACCTCTACAGGGGGGAGTACTACGTCATCGACGGAAACAGGAGGGTGGGGACTCATCTCGCGCTCGGTATGGAGTATATCGACGCGCATGTACTCGAGTATGTCGATAAAAACGACTTCGAAGCCCGAAACGGAGCGTTCTACAGAAGGAGGTTCGAAACCGAGACCGGGATACGGGGAATAGACCTCGTTTATGAGAGCGGTTATCGTGTTCTCCTTGAAGAGATCAGTCGGCACGGAGGCGGCGGGGGTGCGGCGGCCTGGTATTCAGGGGAGTATCTGCCGGCCTGCAGGATCATCGAGAGAACGAATCTCCCCTCTGCGTATGAGGAGCTCAATCCCGGAGATATATACGTGCTCGTTGCCGATTTCTTCCGCAAATATGCCGGGTCCAGGCCGGAGCACGGGTTCGACAGCGTTCTCTCCACTTTCCTCTTTGCTCACCATGCGCGGAAAAGTCGCCGGACATATTTTTCGAGGCTCTGTTTTGAGCTTCTGAGGTTGTTCGCGGGCGGGGAAATAAAAATATTCCATAAACGGGGAAAAAAGGCGAAATGAAGGTACTTGCCGTTTCGGACAAGCCCCACCGCGCGTTGTACGATTATTTCGATCGTGAAAGATGGAGGGATATCGACCTCGTTCTTTCATGCGGGGATATTGACAGCGAGTACCTCTCTTTTCTCGTGACCATGATTCCGGTTCCGCTTCTCTTTGTTCCGGGCAATCATGATCAGGGATACGAGAAGAAACCTCCCGAGGGCTGCGATTCAATAGACGGCACGGTAATTCAAAAAAAGGGGGCCGTGATTGCGGGTCTCGGAGGGAGCTACTGGTACAATGGCAAGGACCTGCAGTACACGGAGAAGCAGATGGCCGCACGCGTTCGGCGGGTCGGCAGGCGTATCCGGAAGTATCCGCGCCTCGATATTTTCGTTACACATGCGCCTCCAGAGGGTATACATGATGCTGAAGACCAATGCCATCGCGGATTCAGGGCCTTTCGTGCGTTCATGAGTGAATTTCGTCCGCGTGTTCTGGTACATGGTCATAATCACGAGGTATTTCGAAAAGAGGACCGCGATCTCATGGTGGACGGTGTGCGTGTAATCAACGCATATGAGTACTACCGTTTTGAAATCGATTTGTAGGGCGGGGTTTTTACCTTGCAATCGGGTGCGATTCCTGTACGCTTTTATAGATACGGCGCGGTGTATCTGAGGTGCTCCCAGGGCGTATTTATATTTCTTGCATGTCAGGGGGGGACAGGGCAGTCGCCTCCACGTGAAACAGGGGTACATGAGGAGCTTGCGATGAAAAGGATCATCATTCTCTTCGTTGTCTGCTGTATATTCGGAACCGTTTTCATGGCGCAAAGAAGGAAAAAGGCCGGTGAGTATCCCCCCTTATCAAAGGAACAGATCAGTGTGGAGGCGCTCTGGAGGAGGATAACCGAAGAGGAAGACTATGAAGACTATCCCTTTTGGCCCGGTCATGAGGGGATCTGCGACGGCCAGTCTCCCCATGGAGTATACCACCAGGTCTATATACATCCCGTGCTCATGAACGCCCTTCCCATCAAGGACGGGAAAGTTCCGAACGGGTCGATCATTGTCAAGGAGAACATGAACAGCCGAAAGAAAATCGATTCATACACCATCATGGTCAAGGTGGACGGCTATAACCCGGAGGCGGGCGACTGGTTCTGGATGAAGCTCGATAAAAAGGGAAATACAATTGTAGAAGGAAAGCCCGGGCCGTGCATAGCGTGCCACGAACCCTTGAAATCCAACGATTATATCATCCTGTACCGGCTCGACAGGGATTTGTAGAGCACGGTCATGATTTTTCCGATCCGGAGGGGCAGGTGAAGAATATGTCGATCAGGTTCAAGATCACCTTTTTTATCAGCCTGTCGATACTCCTCACCATACTCGTCATCCTCTTTATCTCCGCGCGGAACCAGAGACAAAACCTCATGGAGGCGAGCGACAAGACACTTACCACGAACACCCAGATGCTGAACTCCACCATCAGGAATCTCATGCTCAACGGCGAGGCTCCGATAGTGGTAAGAACGCTGGAGGATATGCAGAAGATTCCGGATATAGAGGAGCTCGAGCTCTACAGAACAGACGGGACGAGGGCTTTTCATGATTATAAAACCCTGAACCAGGTAAACGGGAACCTGGGGAAGAAGATGTTCATGGAAACCCCCAGGATCGAGTACAAGTCGATCGACAACGACAATTTTCAAAAGGTCCTGGATTCCAACGCTCCCAGGAGGATGGAGCTTAAAAATCCGCGGGCGATCGAGTACTACTTTCCGGTGCTCAATGTGCCGGAATGCAGGGAGTGCCACGGATCGGACCATTTTATCCGCGGTGTCAGCTATTTCAGGCTGTCGACGGGAGATGTGTATGATCAGATACGGCAGGCCAATTTCATACTCGTGGCAATCTTCGTAATCGCGGGCCTCATAATCGGTTTTATTCTCCTCACCTTCCTGAAGCGGGTGATCATCACGCCGCTGCTCTCCATGAGAAGGGTCGTGAGCGAAGTGGCTGAGGGGGATTTTTCGCCGAGGGTGGAGGTGAAGCGCGGGGACGAGATCGGGGAGCTCGGTGACGAGGTGAACAGGATGATCGTGGGTCTGGAGGAGCGTTTCAAACTCTCGAAATACGTTTCCCGGTCAACGGATGACGTTGTCAGGGGCCGGGGGGAAGTACGGGAAGAGGGAAAGCGACAGATTCTCACCGTGCTCTTTTCGGATATACGGAGTTTCACGAGCTATTCGGAAAAGCACGGGCCCCGGGAAGTAATCAAGAACCTCAACCGGATACTGCAGGTGCAGGCCCTTGAGATCGAGCGTTTCAACGGTGACGTGGACAAGTTTATCGGCGACGCCGTTATGGCCATCTTTCAGGACGAGTATTCCGCTGTCAGAAGCGCCTACGAGATGATAAAATGCGTGAAAAATGTAAACAGGGATTATGATACGGGACTGCACATCGGCATAGGCGTGAACTCGGGTGAGGTCATACTCGGAAACATCGGTACTGAAAACCGCATGGAATATGCCGTGATCGGCGATACCGTGAACCTTGCGGCACGGCTGAGCGGGCAGGCGCGTCCCGACATGCTGCTCGTATCCGAGTCCGTTATGGCGGCCCTCGAGGGAAAGGTCACGGGGAAGCTTATTCCGAACCAGTCCATAAAGGGAAAGACCTCAAAGATTAATTTTTATATCATTACATCCGTACTCGACCATGAAACGATGCGGTGGTTGAGCTGAGCCGTATCGAATGAAGAGCGGAGGAAGGGCCACTGCGGAGCACCGTGATTTATGTACTGCAAAATGGAGCCGACGGATGAGGAAAGCGCTCTTCTTTTTCCCCGCGTTTTTTATTTTCCTCTTTTCTTTTCCCGCGATCGAGGATCCCCTTTCCATGCAAAGCGGAAACGCCTACCCCGCACACTCCGAGGAGATGAGAGTCGTGTACGCGATCATGAAGGCATACGGCGGCCGTATAGACGGCGTGGACATGTTCGACGGGGAGATCGTCTTCACTATCAACGGGCGCAGCATCTTCTACTCCGGCGGCAGGATGCTGGCGGAGAGCCATAGAAACGAATGGCACGAGTGGGATTCGATATTCTATCCCTACCAGACCGGAAAGATGGAAAAACAGCCCGAAAGTTCCGATGTTCCGAGGAGAAGGGCCGATTTCCTCGACGCCCTTGTCGGGTCCGACGAGGAAACGGTCAGGGCGTCGTGCAGATGGGAGGGTTTTTTGGGTCGCCGCGTTTTCGTCCATACGATGTGCATAGAGCCTCTGAGACGAACCGAGTCGATCATAATGGAGGAGGCGTCCGGCTCAGAGGAGGTCCGGCGATTCATATCCGACATACGTCTCATGTACTCTCTGGACAGGCGGTCCGTGCATGGAACGGAAAACATAAGCTATCACGCCTACGGCCTCGCCATTGACATCATACCCCGCTCCTACCGTGGAAAGCACGTATACTGGAAGTGGAGCGCAGTTTTCGATCCCCGGTGGTTCGATGTTCCCATTGAAAAACGGTGGTCTCCCCCCGAACAGGTCGTCTCGGCTTTTGAGCGAAACGGCTTTATATGGGGCGGAAAGTGGTATCACTTCGATGGGGTTCATTTCGAGTACAGGCCTGAGATCATCGAACTCGTTTCCCTTGAATCGTCGGAAGCTTCACTGATTGCCGGTGAATTTGGAGAGGGCGATCGCACCGAACGCCGCTATAAGAGGAAAGAACGAGAGCACCAACAGGCCGGATGCGAGCCCTGAAAACCACAGGGCGTCCCGGCTGAAGGCGCACAGGACCGGTCCGAAACTGGCGGAGGCCCATGCGAAGCCCATCAGAATTCCGCTGATGGTCGAGGTCATTTCAGGTGCCACCCTGTGCCCCATAACGATGTTGCTCACATAGCTTCCCTGTATGAAAAAACCGCACAAACCGAGGAAGATGAACGCGAGCGTAAGATTTCCCGCACGCCCCGCCGTGAGGAATCCGAGAAAGAAGGGAAAGAAGGACGTCAGTGAGAAAAAGAGGAGCTTCCACGGCCGTATCCGGTGGGCGATATGTCCTGAGAGCAGTATTCCTCCGGCGCCTGACAGCATGAATACCGGGGAGGCTATCGAATAGATGCTTCGGGGGAAACCCCATTCCTCGAAAGTCTTTGCGAGGAACGTGTCAAGTGCAACTATGAAGGACATCCGAAAAACCATGATAAAAAAGAGGAGGAGCAGGGGAACGAGCCTCTGACGGAGAATGGAACCCACGTCCTTCAGCCGCATCACCTGCTCGGGACCGTGTATCCGGGTCTTGCTCAGGGAGAACAGAATAACGGCCAGGACGATGGTATGGAACATGAGCAGCCATGACCGGGAGGTACCGAACGCTCCCGTGAATGCGGAGAAAAGAGGCTGGGACAGAGCGTAGCCGATCGTTCCGATCGTGGAGAAAACGGACATGCTCCTGTCCTTCCTCGCGATTCCGGCCGCGCTCGCGATGTTCGCGCCCGCCGGGTGAAAAAAAGAAGACCCGATATGTCCGAAAAAAACGAGGAAAAAGAGCGGGACATATTTATCCGTAATCCCCAGCATAGACATGGACAGGGGGGTCAGTATAAGACCCAAGAAGAGCGGGAACTTGCCCCGCACCCTGTCGGCGGCGTATCCCATGAACGGCTGCAGGACATTGCCCACGAACGCGGATATGGAGGCTATAAGCGCGGCCTTCATCGGATCGAGCTTTGCGATGACGATGTAGATGGCGAAGAAACCCATATAGGAATCGAGGAGAAAATGAAGGCTGGAAACCAGAAAAACCTTTTCCTTCTGCATGGTGTGCCCGCCGTTTTCAGAATCTAATCAGATGGGAAAGATACGCCCGGTACGGATAATGTGTCAACAGCGGGGGATTTCGGATTTCAAACCCGCCCTTGAAATCATTCCCCTTATTTCCTCGCCGCGCTGGAAGTATTGATTAAATTATTAGGAAACGATATGGCGCGGGGCGGTTTCCGGGCCCTGCTGTCGAAGAGCACGGCCGCGATGTCCGGTGTGCTGAAAAGTGAAATAGTCGGGACTGTATATGGAGAGCGAAAAACAAACGGGAAGAGCAATCCGCTTTATGCTGTCGTATGTGCAAAGGCAAATTCCACGTGTTGTATCGGGTATTGTAATTCTTATGGCTGTGGATCTCATGCAGCTGATCATCCCCAGGGTGGTTCAACGGACGATCGATCATCTGGGGGCTTCGGTTTTTCAGCAGGATTTCATTCTGCGTAACACCCTCTTCATACTCGCGCTCGCGTTCGGTATGGTTATACTGCGTTTTTTCTGGCGTATCTTTATCATGGGTACTTCACGCAGGATCGAACGCGACGTGCGGGAAGACATGTTCTCTCATCTTCAGGGACTCGGATTCTCCTTCTTCAACCGTACACAGACCGGAGATCTCATGGCCCTCATGGTGAACGATGTCAATGCTATTCGCATGGCCACGGGTCTCTCCTTTCTCGCACTTACCGACGCCCTGTTTATGGGAAGCCTCTCGCTCGTATTCATTCTTTCCATGAACTGGCGGATAGGGCTGCTGACCATAACACCCCTGCCCCTCATTATCTTCATGATAACGCGGTACGGGCCGATGATACAGTCGCGTTTCAAAGCCGTGCAGGAGTCCTTTGCCTCCATCTCATCCCATACCCAGGAGGCGTTTTCAGGAATCCGTGTGATCAAGGGGTATGTACAGGAAGAAGACCAGGTCGAGAAACTCGACAGCGTCTGCAGCGATTATGTAGCAAGAAACATGGACCTCATTAAAATATGGGGCTTCTTCTTTCCGGCGGTTACCCTCTTCGCGAG
>Ga0180431_10010267_pt1 | contig 10434 bp, 3 predicted proteins | sample SS_ome_11_FD_132459 | JGI IMG/M metagenome (GOLD analysis project Ga0180431, IMG submission 132459) | Hypersaline lake sediment archaeal communities from the Salton Sea, California, USA - SS_1_MS_1 metaG | ecosystem: Environmental > Aquatic > Non-marine Saline and Alkaline > Hypersaline >... | reverse complement strand
CTCGGCCAACTGCTTCAGGACACGCCCCGCCTGACCGTCCATCGTGGTGATGTTCTCGTAGTAGTTGGCCCAGTTGTCCCGCACCTCGGGCCGGTCCGGGTGGAACGGGGGGATGGGCACCTTGGCCGGGTCGAAGCGCTTGGTGTCCTTCGGCCTGCGGCGACACCGGCTCTCGTGGGTGATCGTGAAGTTGAAGACGGCGAAGAAGGGCTGGCCGGACTTGCGCCTGCGCCAGTGGGCCTTGCGCGACGAGTCGTCCCACGCGCCCTTCGGGACGGGGAAGTTGTAGTCCGTCTTGGAATTGTTGGTGCAGTAGTAGCCCGCCTTGCGAAGGGTCTCCGAGAAGCAGTTGATGCTCGCCGGCAGGCGCGTGCGGGAGCGCATGTCATGGCTGCCGAGCGTCGACGGGTACAGGCCCGTGATCAGGCACGAGCGATTCGGCGCGCACACCCCGGTTATCCCGTAGGCGTTGGTGTACCGCACGCCCTCGGCCGCCAGGCGATCCAGGTTGGGCGTGTGCGCGAAGGTGTCACCGTAACACCCGAGATTCGGCGAGATGTCCTCGCACGTGATCCACAGGATATTCGGTCTGCCCCCCGCAGCCTTGGCGGAGGCGGGCCGCTTGCGGTTTCGCACTTTGGCGGCAGGTACCCAATCAGTCGCCGCCATCGCCACAGCACCCAAACCCGCGGCCTTCAGCAGCCCCCGTCGTGTCGTCGTACTCATCGCGTTTTTCCTTTTCTTGCGTTTTTCCTTCGCCGCGAGCCCGCCCCGCGGGCCTTGGCGTCCTGGGCGGCCATGAACTTGGCCAGTGCTTCCGGGTCGCTGCGGTTCTCAAACGCCTCGATCGCCGAGTCGCCCGTGCGGCGCATCCAACCGGCGAGGTCCGCTCGCAGGGTGTCAATATGCTTCTTGTATCCCGGATTGCCGACCAGGTTGTGCCTGGCGTCCGGGTCCTTCTCGAGGTCGTAGAACTCCTCGACCACCCGGTACTGGAAGAGCTTCACGCGTGCGGCGATCTTCGGGTTACGCGGCGCTGCGGCCCGCATGGCCTTGAACGTGCGGCCGCTCTGGGACTCGTTCTTGAACACGCGTTTCCCGTCGGACCACGGGTTGAATATGTACCCAAATCGCTTGTTCTGGACGCACCGCATGGGATAGCGCCGCCGCCCGGCGGTCTGGTGGAACTGGGTGAATACCTTGTCCCGCTCGGCCTGGGTCTGCCCTGTCAGCAGCGGAACGAACGACTTGCCGTCGAGGCCCTCGGGCAGATCGACGCCCGCCGCGTCGAAAACCGTAGGCATGAAGTCGATGCCGGAAATGAAGTGCCTGCCGTCCACCGTGCCGCCCTTGGTCTTGCCCGGCCAGCGCACCATCCACGGCGTATGCGTCGAATGCAGGTAGCAATTCGTCTTCGCAAAAGGCAGGGCCATGCCGTGATCCGACAGGAACATCACCAGCGTCGTGTCGGCCAGCCCGCATTCGTCGAGCGCCTTGAGCACCGCCCCGAGCGTGTCGTCGCATCGCCGGACGGAACTGTAATACTCGGCGATCTCCTTTCGGACCTCGGGCAGGTCCGGCAGGAACCCGGGGATTCTGATCTCACCGGGTTTGAAGACGCGTGTGGGCCTGGTGACGTCCTTCCCGCGGAACCTGGCGCCCTCCTGGGCCGAGCCGTGGAACGGGCGGTGCGGGTCGTGCGAGTTGGCCATGAGGAAGAAAGGTTTGCCGGCGGCCTTGGCGCGGGCCATGAACGCCTTGGCGTGCTTGTAGTAAAGCTGCGGGCTGCGCCCCATGCCAAGTTGGCCCATGTCGTACTGCATGTCCCACTTGAAGCTGGTTTTAGGTGTGCAGTGGCCGACCTTGCCGAGGATCCCCTGTACGTAGCCCGCCTTGCGCATCAGGCCCATGAACGTCGGAATGTTGCTGGTGATGTGCTGGAAGCCCTCGATCCCGCTGCGGCGCGGGTATCGCCCGGTCATCAGCACACCCCGGCAGGGCTGGCAGACGGCAATGGTCACGTGGGCGTAGTTGAATCGCAGGGACTGTGAGGCGAGCTTGTCCAGGTTCGGCGTCGTGCCCGCCACCTTGCAGCCGTATGCCCCTATCGAATCGCAGTTCATGTCGTCCGCGGTCATCAGCAGGACGTTCAGCGTGGGCTTTGGGGGTTGCGCCGCCAGCCCGATCGCCGGCCCGGACGCCGCCGCCGCTGCGCCCAAACCTATCGCTTTTAGAAAACGCCGTCGAGTTACGTTCGCTGTTCTCATGTCCGGTCCTTCCGCCGCCAAGGCCTCCGGCTATTTGCTCTTCGGGGGCTTCGGCCGCTCGTCACTGAATACGAATACGTATTTGAGGTCGAGGTATTGCGTCTCCCGCAGGGAGAGCTTGACGTACCGCGCGCGAGGCCCGTCCTTAAGCTTCACGTTCCACTGCTGGCGGACCTCCTTGGCACGCCAGACCTCAGTCCACGTCTTCTTGTCAGTCGAGACCCATATCGTCAGCGTCCGGGCGAACTCCTGGCACGCATTGAGTCGATTGACAATCTCGATCTCGCTTATCGCCGCGGCCTGCGGGAGCGTGATTATCAGCCACGGGTTCAGCTCCTTCTCGGTGCAGACGGCCCATTCGTTGTCGTATCGCTCCCCGGTCAGGAGCTTGTCCTTGTCCATGCTCCATTGGGGTATGACGGAACTGGCCTCGTACGTGGCCGTCCTGGAGATCCACCCTTTGGTCCGCGAGGGCCATTTCGTCCCGTTGGGCAGCCGCCTCGGATCCCTGGCTCGCCTCGCGGCGAGTTCGGTCGGCATATCCACGCGCGGATCGGCCAGCAGCGTATCGCGCCCGCGCTGGAGGGCCTTTAGCATGGCCTGGTAATCGGCGTCTGAGGTGTCCTTGAATACTGGCCCGCCGGACTTGCCCTTACACAATTGCATCCCGCCGGCCTTCTTCGACAGCGGGGCCGTCAGCATCTGGCTCCACTCGGGGTGGGTCAGGTTGATTCTGTGGACGGGTCCGATCTGGCCGATCATCGAGATGCGCCCGTGCCCGAGCTGGAACGAGTTGAGCGCCCGGTCGTTCCACAGTTTGCTGGTGACCATAATCGTGCCGCGCCCGCCGGGATTGTAATTGTACGTCTGCGGTGTGACGTGGCGTTTATGGCAGCCGAGGCAGCGCTTGTTAAACACGGGCAGGAAGTCTTTTCGGAACCATTTGCCCCGATCGGTCGCGTACCAGCGATCGCGCCCGCCCATGACGTGCGTGTTGGTGAACTTGTAGGTGCCGTAATAGGGCACGTTGGCGTCGATCCAGGTGTAGATGCGTTTTCGGTCATCAAGCGGCACGATCCTGCCGCCGTGCTTCTTCTCGAGCCACTTGCGTATCTCGCTGACCAGTGACCCGCGCCCCTTGGCGGTGCCGTGCTCGTGGCCCGTACCGGCCAGAGGAATATAGTGAACCTGCCCGCGATCGAGCAGCGTGTCGTAGGCCATCGAGTGGGAATGCGTCTTGTCGCCCGAGAGGTCCATGGCGGCATCCGGCGTCGGCCCCGAGTGGCATGTGACGCAGTACTTGTCCAGTACGGGCTGGACGACCTTTGTGAAATCGATGATGCCTTTTTCGGTCCATGGCGGATACTGAGGTATCGACGGTTCCCGCCTGGCCGCCGTTACGACGTGTGTTGCGGCCGGCGGCGGCGCGCCTCGGGCCTCGTGGCACCCGATGCAGCTTCGCTTCTCGCCCGGCATGATGTGGATGGTGGACCCCATTCGGCGGATGGTGCGTCCCTCGGCGTCGAGCGCATGGAAGGATATGTCCCGGACGGCCGGGGCGTTGAAATGCGCCGAGCCGTCGGCTTCAACCGGCACGGTTCCAATGATTCGGCGAACGTACATCGTACCCCTTCCGATGGTCGGGGAGTAGCCCCAGATCTGTGCGCCCCGCGGGTCGCCGAACTTGGGTACCTGCTCGATTATCGCCAGGGCCTTGACCTCGCCTCGTTTCACGTGCCGGCCGAGCCCCTCGTAAACGTCCTGTACGAGGAACGTACCGGCCGACGTGTCCGGGTTGTCGTTGGCCTCGGCCGGGTCGCGGTAGACGAACTCCGCGTTGCTGTTTTCCGAGCCGGCCACCGGCGGACGGCGCCGCGGGGCCAAAACCAGCGGGCTCCAGCAGCCAAGCTTGCCCTCGGGCTCGTATATGCACTTGCGGTTGCCCCGGCTGTCGAGCAGATACAGGCGGTTCTTCCGCCCCCCGTCACCGCCGTACGATACGATATACTGGTGCTCGTTGAGCGGGTAGGGGTCCTGGTAGCCCCACAACATGGAGATATCCCCAATAGCGGGCAGTTCGCGCGTGACCCAGCGGAAACTCTCCCCGCGCAGAGGCGCCAAGCCGGGCTTGTTCCACACCAGCCCGATCATGCCCGCGTGATGCTGATGGTGCGGGCCGAACACGCAGACCACCTCGCCCCTGCCCGGGATCGGCCGCGCCTGCCAGAAACCGTTCGGGTCCTCCTTCGTGTTCGGGCCGAACAGCTCGAACCCCGTGCCATCCGGATTGATCGTCCAGAGGTTCTGCCTGCAGAAGACGTTCTTGTCCACGCCGTAGTCCCACCGGGTGAAAAGCACGCGCCCGTCGTTCATAATTTGCGGCGTGTGGTCGCTGAGCGTGTTGCCCGAGACGCGCCGCACGTTCGACCCGTCGCGATTGCAGACGTAGAGCACGCCGGCGGGCTGCTTCTGGCAGACCACGCGCGTCCCCGCCCGGGTCGAGACGAACATGATCCGGCCGCTCGGCAGCAGCAGCGGGCTGATATCGTCGCACGCGCCTTTGGTGATCTGCTTGAGGCCGCGTCCGTCGACACCGATCTCGTAGACGTGCCACCCGCCTGCCGCGCCGGGCCGCCGGGCGGAGAAGAAAATCGTCTTGGCGTCGTAGGAGACGTTCATGTCGAAGATCACCCCGCCGGGTTCGCTGTAGACTCTGCGCGGCGCCCGGTCCGGGTGGGCGGGGTCGAACACGCGGATGCTCGCGGGCACCGCCCCGCGGGCCGTGTACGGCGCGATCGCGTTGATGCCGAACGGCGGACATGCGATGAAAGCGATCGGCGGTAGTGCGGCGATCTCACGCCGCAGCATCGCCTCGACCTGTCCGGCGGCCGAGACGACGGCGACCTCGGCGGTCGGATCGCGGGCGTCGACGTTTGCCAGGGCCGCGGCCACCACCGGGCGCAGGGCCGCCAGGCGGCGAAGGTACGCCGCGCCGCCGCCCGTGGCGGGGATGTTGGCCTCGAGGACCTCGACCATCTTCAGCCGCGGCGGATCGTGCATCGGGATCACCGGCACGGTGAACGCGAAGCGGCGAAGCCGCCGCAGCGCGTCGGCGTACGTGCCGGGCGATGCGGGTCTGGCCGCCCCGGCCGAGGATACGGGTGCGTCACCGGAGAAGAACCGGTTATCCGCCCGGGGCCCCGACCCGGGGCGGAAGTCGCTCGACGGCGTGACGGACGGGATCGCAAACGCGAAACCGTGACGCCCGTGCATGCTCGTGATCTTCACCAGAAGCGGGTTTTCGCCCTCGGCCAGGTCCATGCGCGCGACCAGACTGGCGGGGAACCGCGACGCGCCGCTTCGGTGGGGGTTGCCCGCCTGGCCGACCACCTTGCCGCCGACCCACGCACGGATGTTGTCCCGGGCGAAGAGGTGCATCTCGACCGTCTGCGGGCTCTCGGAGGTGATGACGCGGTAGAGGTAGCACGTCTCGTTCCGCATCGGCGCCGGCCCGACGGGCAGTTGATTGACGTACCCGTCGACCCACCCGGGGTGCTTGACCCACCTGCGGGTCGTGTCGGTCATGCCGGGGAACGTCCTGGCCTGCCACGTCGCGGTCAGGTCCGCCCGCCCGCCCTTGGCCGCCAGCGCCTGTGCCTCGGGGCCAAAGACCGTGGCGAACGACCTCAGGTGCAGCCCGTCGGCGGTGTCCTTGAACGGCCCCGCGCAGTACCACGGCCCGAGCGTCAGTCCGGCCCCATCGGCCGCCGCACTCATCGCGACCAGCAGCGCCACGGCGGCGCATCGGCTCAGAACGGCAGCCCGGTCGCTGACATACGACACTTCTGGTCTCCTCGATACATTCGTGCAGTCGGCAGGTCTGTCTCTTCAACCGTCCGGAGCGAACGGGGTACTGCGTATCAAGCCCAGGAATTCGGATCCCCGGGCTTACGGGTCCATCGCGCACCGTCGTGATAGGTCAGTCCTTCGCAACCGGCGGGTCGTTTACGGGCTGGAGGCGCCGGATTCTCGGGGCGGTGCGGGTCTTGACGGGGACGGGGAAGCGGGCCGCGACGCCGGGCGACGGGTCGGGGATCCGGCGGACCTCCTCGTCGCCGCGGTAGACGCAGTTGCAGTCCACCCAGGCGATCAGCTTCCGCAGATCCACGCCGGTGACCTTGACCTTGTGGTGCTTGCCGCTCATGGCCCGGGCGATCAGCGGGCTGGTCGACGAGAGCATCGTCATGGGTTTCAGCGGGCCGTACCGGCGCCGGCGCTCGACGTTGAGGCACCCGGCAAGGCCCAGGGCCTTTCCCCTGCCGGCCGGGGCCGGGCCGCCCCACGCCGGGCCGACCAGCGTGAGGTACGGCTCCTTGAACGGCAGCAATTTCGGATCGGTCACGCCGCGCTCCGGCACGCCCCCGCGGAGCGTCATGTCGAACGCCTTGCGTCCCTTCCCGCTGCCCTGGTGGCATGTGCCGCAGTACGTGTCGAGGACGGGCTGGCAGAACCGCTCGTAGCTTATGCTGACCTCGGCGCCCCAGGGCGGGGGCACCAGGTCCACCGCCGGGCGGACCAGCCGGGCACGCTCGGGCCGAGACTGCGGGCTGGCGTGGTGTCGCAGGCCGTGACAGCCCAGGCACCCGCGCGTCTCGCCCGGCATAACGCCCGTGAACGATCGCATGACCTGGATGCACCGCCGATGCTCGTCGAGCAGTTGAAAGTGCAGGGCCTTGCCCGAAGGGACCTTGAAGGCCACCGCCCCGTCCGCCGCGATCGGCACGGTCCCGAGGATCCGTTTGACCCCGTCCTCCTGGATGACGGAGATAACCGGCCCGGAGTGCCGCCACGACTTGAAGCCGCTGGAGTAGGTCTTGGCGTCCATCTGGATGACGCGGAGGTACCTGGCCTTGCCCTTGGGCAGGCCGTCGACGCCCTCGTAGACGTTGGAGCTGAACAGGGCGCCGCCGGCGGCCTTCTGGCCCGGCTTGGGCCAGGCCACGCGGTCCGGGCGGAGCATCGGCTTGGGGCGCGGGCGGAGCGGGCGGGGGTACCACGCGTTGTGCACGGCGGCATAGATCAGCTCCCGGTTGCCGTGAATGTCCATCAGGAACAGATCGAACGGCCCGTTGGGTTTCCGGGCCGCCGAGACCAGGAAGTCTTCCGGCCCCAGCGGATACGGGCAGCGATACGACCAGAACGCCCCGGCGACGTGGTATTTCGGCGAGGCCACCGGGTTCGGCCCGCGCGCATCGCCCGATTCCGGCCAGCGCAGCTCGGCGGTGACCTTCGCGATGCCGTGGGGATACTCCACCCCGCGCGTCACGTCCAGGATGCCGATGCACCCGGTCATCACGTTGTGGTGCCCGACGCCCGCGAACATGACCTTCGTGGTGGTGGGGATGGCCCTGGCCTCCCAGATCACGTCCGGGTGCGCGCTGGCGTTGCCCCAGTAGACCGACAGCCCCGTCCCGTCGGGGTTGATCGTCCAGAGCTTCTGAAGCCGCCACAGCGGGCGCTCGGTGTATTCCCACCGCGTATAGAGCACGCGGCCGTCCGGCAGCAGCGAGGGGGTGTAGTCCGGCTCGCTGTTGCGCGAGACGATCCTGATGTTGCGCCCGTCGGCGTCGCATCGCGCGAGCACGGTCGACGCGGACTGTGGCAGGCAGCGCACGTAGGTGTTCCCGCGCGAGGTCGAGAACATGATGTGCCCGTCCGGCAGGTAGATCGGGTCCATGTCGTCGTAGGCGCTGTTGGTGAGCTGCCGCAGGCCTGAACCGCCACTGCTGACTTCGTAGAGGTTGAAGCTGCGCTCCTTGGCCGGCTTCATGCCGAAGACGGTTTTCCGGGCGTCGAACGACAGGTCCATGCGCATGATGTAGCCGGTTTCCGGCGGCAGCAGGACGCGTGTCCTGCCGTCGGGCCTGAGCCCCTCGAGGACCATCAGTCGGCTGCCCGATCGGCTGCCGTAGTAGTACCCGTTGCGGTGTGCCGATTCGTGGACGCCGGCGTAGGCCGGCGTGTCAAGCAGCAGGAGCTTGTCGAAGTTCACCAGCGGATTCCTGAACGTGATCCTGCGCTTGACGCGCCGCACGGCGAGGTAGAGGTCGCGTGCGGTCTCGCCGTCGTCGTCGGGCGCGAGGGCCTTGAGCCTGACCTCGAGGGCAGTCAGTTCGGCCAGCTCGGCGTTCAGGTCGGGCGCCTTGGCCCCGGCAGCCAGGCGGGCCGCCAACTCACGCGACCAGGCGATCTCCTGCAGGGCCCTTGACGCGGTGGGGTAGCCGCCGGCCTGGTAGATCCAGTCGGCCTCGATAAGCTCGCGGGCCTGTTCGGCGGTCAGGGGCCCGGTCCTGTCTCGCAGACCGGCGACCGCCAGCCCCACCCCGCCGAGCCGGCTGATCTGCCTGCCCCAGGGTCCCATGCCCAGCGGGCCGAGCACCTTGGCCTTCGGCCAGGCCGAGTCGTCGAACCCCGCGCCCGCCCAGCCTGCGTGTTTGCGATTCGACGTCCGCCACGAGGCGTCGGTCACCACGGTAATCCGCGTGCCGCTGGTCCGCCGAACGCTCAGCCAGGCCAGCAGCCCCGCAGGCCCGGTGCTGTTTGTGGCCGACACGGCCAGCACGTTTCGGCCCGGAACCAGCCGCCTGGCCACGTCGATCGTCTCGATCCGGTTCCACCCGGTGCCCTTGCGGACAACCAGCTTGCCGTTGATGTACAGCACGCCCGTGTCGTCGGCCGTCATGATGAAGCGTGCCTGCCTGATCTTCGCCTTGGCCGGCATAACGACGATCCGGCGGAAGTACCTCGTCTCGGCCGGGGCGCTCGAGGCCGGATTGCCCTCCGGATACCAGATCCACCGCGTGGGCCTTGGCGCCGATATGCTGTCGGCCGCGGCGGCCGGAGCTGACGCAATGGGGAGGAGCAATCCAGCGACAAGGGCGGCGGTCCATCTCACGGGTATCTCTCCAGCGTCTCACATCACAGCGACTCGTGAGCTTAACCCAATGCACTTCCGGGAACAACGCGACTTCTGCTTGACCGGGCGGCGGGCGTATAATGTTCCCGTGCCGAAGACCGACCGACAGGCGATACTGGCCGCGCTGCGGGACAAGGTGGCCGACCTGCCCGCCGCGCCGGGGGTCTACCTGTTCAAGGACGCCGCCGACGTCGTCCTGTACGTCGGCAAGGCCAAGAGCCTGCGGCCGCGAGTCGCCAGCTACTTCCAGCCCGCCGCCGATCTCCTGGCCGGCCGCGGACCGGAAATCAAGCGCATGATCGACGACCTGGTCGTCGACGTCGACATTCTCGAATGCGACAGCGAAGTTTCGGCGCTGCTCCGCGAGAATCGGCTGATCAAGGACATACAGCCGGCCTTCAACGCCAGGCAGAAGGACGGCAAGAGTTTCCCGTACATCCAGATCACCACGCGTGAGGACTTCCCGCGGGTCAGCATCACCCGACAGCCGGGCGTCAAGAACGTCCGACTCTACGGGCCGTTCGTCTCGGTGAACGATCTCCGGGCGGCGGTGCCGCTGATGCAGCGCGTCTTCAAGTTCCGCACGTGCACCCTGGACCTCGAGGCCGGACGCGAGTTCCAGCCGGGCTATCGCCCGTGCATCCTGTACAGCATCAAGCAGTGCACGGCCCCGTGCGCGGCGCTGGTGACGAAGGAAGACTACGCGGTGCAGATCCGGCACCTTCGGCAGTTCCTCGAATCGAAGGGTTCGCAGCTCAAGCGTCGGCTGGCCAAGGACATGGCCGCGGCGGCCGAGGCGCTGGAATACGAACGCGCCGCCAAACTTCGCGACGAGCTGCAGGCGCTCGAATCGCTCCAGAAGCGAGGCCTGGTGCACGACGACCTGCAGCCGGAACTGTTCTACATCGATCCGAAAGAGGGCCTGGACAAGCTCGGTCGGCTGCTGGGAATGGACTCACCCCCGCGGACGGTCGAGGGCATTGACATCGCCCACCTCCAGGGGGGCCAGATGTGCGGGGCGCTGGTGACGTTCATCGACGGGCGGCCTTTCAAGGACGGGTACCGGCGGTACAAGATCAAGACCGTCGGCCACAGCGACGACACGGCGTGCATCCGCGAGGTGGTCTGGCGGCGGTACAAGGTCGCGGGAATGGAGGCCGACCTGTTCCCCGACGTGATCCTGATCGACGG
>Ga0180431_10010266_pt1 | contig 10434 bp, 15 predicted proteins | sample SS_ome_11_FD_132459 | JGI IMG/M metagenome (GOLD analysis project Ga0180431, IMG submission 132459) | Hypersaline lake sediment archaeal communities from the Salton Sea, California, USA - SS_1_MS_1 metaG | ecosystem: Environmental > Aquatic > Non-marine Saline and Alkaline > Hypersaline >... | reverse complement strand
TACACTCCGGCGAATCTTATTCCCGAAGGCGCTCCGGCTGCTACGTTCAGTTCGAAAGAGAAGCGGTCGGAGGTCCGGGCAAAAGGCGCTGCTGCCCGTGTCCGCTTGCGGGGCACATATGGGCGATTAATTAAACAGGTTGCAGAAGGTATTGTAACGCGGGAAGTGCGGCGGATAAAGGATAACATCGGCAAGCTAGGGACTAGGGGCAAAAAAGAATTTCAGAAATGGTTGAACGAGTTTTACGAAGGCAATCAGCGCGATTATATCGTTAGCAATTATTCCCCGGTAGCAGCGTCCTATTCCGAAGAAGTTACTCGGCTGGCGTCGAAAGAAGTGACTGTTGACGATGATATCAAAAAAGAAGTCGACAAGTTCACAAAGGAATACGTTGGCACATATGCGAAGCGGCATATAAGCAGTTCATTGGGGCAGCTTAACAAGATACTTGATTCCGATGATATCGAAGATAAGAGCGAGGCGATTATCGCCAGGATGGATGAATGGGATGAAACGAGGGCGGATAAGATAGCCCGTGATGAGAGGGTGAGACTGGGCGATGCCGTTGCAAGCGTTGTGTTCTTTTCTGCTGGTGCTGCGCTTATGTGGTATGCAACTGGCAGCGATCCTTGTCCGTTTTGCCAGGATCTTGACGGCAAGGTAGTTGGGCGAAACGAGCCGTTTGTATCAGACGAGGATATAACAACCTCTGGCGGAACGATGCATGTGTACGGGGCGAAAATCCATCCGCCCCTACATGACGGTTGTGAATGTACGATTGTGCCGGAGTGATGGGAGGATGTGATGGGGGAGGAAAAGCAGGCATATTTAGAAACCCGTTCCGTGCTATTAACGAGGGCGAGTGTAGAGAAGTCGGACGATGATGAGTTGCCGGTTATCCGGTCAACTGCGGCGGTGTTCGAACAGCTATCCGATCCGATATTCAGCTTCAGGGAGAAGATAGAAAAAGGCGCTTTCGCCCGGGCGTTAAAAGGCGGCGATACGCGGGCGCTTATCAATCACGATTCTAACCTGTTAATGGGTAGGACGAAAAGCAAGAAACTATCCAACGGGAAAAGGACGCTTGAACTATGGGAGGATGAGAAGGGGTTGCAGGCGGAGAATTATCCGCCTGATGTAGAGTATGCCCGCGGCCTGATGGAGCTCGTCAAGCGCGGCGATCTTAACCAGGCGAGCATACAGTTCTACGTTGAGAAAGAGAGATGGGAAGGCACGCTGGATGAACCTATCCGCGTGCTCGAAAAGATTAACCCTCTGCTGGATATTTCTTACGTTACGTTCCCGGCCTATCCACAGACCAGTGTGGATGTACGGTCGATGCTTGGGATTATGGGCGTTGACATGCAGGAAATGCGGCGTGTGGTAGCAAAGGGGCATCGGGGTTTAACCCTGAACGATGGCGAGAGAGATACCATTAAGAGGGCAATGGAAATCTGTGAACGCATACTTGTATCCGATCCAGATGGGTCTGATAGCAGGGACGATGTGGATGATGGGGGGCTTCTGAAGGTTCGGGAGCATGACATGATCCGCCTGCGGTTGCGGAGGATGATGACGTTATTGGGATGATGGGAGGCGGAAGATGTTTGATGCGAAGAAGCTCAAAGAGCTTCGAGATGAGTTCAACAAGCTGTTTGCCGAAAACAAGGAGCTTGTAAGTGAAGATGAGGGTGGTCAGTTGCGCTGGAAGGAGGAAGGCAGCGAAAAGAAGTTTGACGAAAACGAACAGCGGATGACCGAACTCAAGGGAATGATTGACCGGCTGGAGAAGCTAGAGGAGCGTGAGAGCTACCTGGATGCTTCGCCACATGAGCCGGTCAAGCCGGAGGGTAACGACGGCAAGCCAGCGGAGAAGATTACCGTTGGCGAGGATAGGTCGAAGAACAGCGCGGCAGAGTTTGGGAAGTTCCTTCAGGAGGTTCGTGACGGCAACCCTGCTGGTGTAGAGATTAGAGCTGCAAGCGGGCAGAGTGAGGGATCACCTAGCGGCGGCGGGTTTGCGGTTGGTACTGATACCACAACCAAGATCATGGATATTGCACATGAGACCGGGATCCTCCAGGGCATGTGTGACAACATCACGATAAGTAGCAACGCAAACAGTATGAAGATGCCGAAGGTCGTTCATTCGAGTCGTGCGGATGGTTCGCGTCCGTTGCGTGGATACTGGACTTGCGAAGCGGCTCAAAAGGAATCAAGCACATTCGAGTTGGAGCAGTTAGAGCTGTCCCTGAACAAGCTCACTGTTTTGGTCTATGTGACCGATGAGCTGCTTCAGGATACATCTGCTCTTGGTTCGTTTGTAACGAAGAAGGCTGGCGAGGAAATTGGGTTCAAGATGGATGATGCTATTATCAACGGTTCCGGTGCTGGTATGCCTTTGGGTGTTCTTAACGCGCCGTGCCTTGTTAGCCAGGCGAAGGAACCCGGCCAGACGGCTGCTACCATCGTCTATAACAACTTGAATAAGATGTACTCGCGTGTGTGGCCTATTTCGAGAGGTAGGGGCGTATGGATATATAACGCCGAAACCGAGCCTGAACTGCGCAAGGTTTACATTCCTACCGGCTCCGGCGGAACACCCGTCTGGATGCCTGCTGGTGGGATATCCGGCGTTCCGTATGCCACGATATTCGGACGCCCGGCGTATCCTATCGAACAGTGTGCCGCACTTGGTACTGTCGGCGATATTATATTCGGCGATTTCAGGGAATATATGCTCGCCACAAAGGGCGGGATTCAGGCCGCTACGAGTATCCATATCAGATTTGATTATGACGAAACGGCATTCCGGTTTGTATTCAGAGCCGATGGGCAGCCCTCGTGGAGCAGTGCTTTGACGCCTTACAAGGGTAGTGCAACCGTATCGCCGTTTGTCGCACTGGCTACAAGAGCCTAATAAAAGGGAGGTGTATTTTGAGTAATTTCAAAGAACAGCATCATATTCCGATGATAGTAACTTCCAGCGAACAGGCAGATGGTGGTGATATGTTTGCCGGGAATATCACGACTGATATTTTCAGCATGAAGAATTACCGCGAGGCGTATCTGATTGTCAAGAAACTCGATGGTGCGGTAGGAACTGCAACTGTCACTTGTGAGAGTTGTGACGATACCACTCCCACGACTAACACGGCCATAGCGTTCGAGTATCGTAAGCAGACAACCACCGATACGTTCGGTGCGTGGACGGCGGTTAGCACATCAGGGCAGACTATTGCAGCCGGAGCAAACGAAATATGGGAGTTCCGGGTTGATTCGAGCATGTTGACAAGTGGCGATAGCTACTGTCGCTTTGTGCTCACCGAGGTTGATAGCACGGCTGTTGATGGTGCGACATTCTGTCTTTTGACGAATCCGCGCTATGCAGAGGATATTCCAATTACCGTGCTAACGTAATAGTACCTTTCGTCCGGCTCGGACATCCGGGCCGGACGCCCTACGGGGCGAAAGGAGAATAAGACCATGTGGCACGAACAGGTAATAAGCGGAGCGAAGGTATATTGGGATACGCACAGACGGCGTTGGGTAGATGCCTGGGGGCCGAATGTTATCAAGTACATTCAGGATTTCGTTTCACTTCCAGAAGATGATACAACGCACGATCCGTCCGAGTGGACGTGCACGATGACAGAGGATGGGGCGGGCACGACAAGCGCCGTTCTGAACACAGTTGCAGGCGGTGAGCTTTTAATTACAACCGCCGGCGGTGAGTATGATGGTATCAATATGCAGCTAAAGGGTGAGGCGTTTGGGCTGGAAGCGGACAAGCCAACGTATTTTGGTATCAAGTTAAAGGTTGATGACGCAACACAGGTTGATCTTGTTACCGGACTTTGTATAACCGATACCACGCTAACCAATGTTGACACATCGCATGCAACGGCATTAAGCGATGGCGTATATTTCGAGAGCCTTGATGGGGTAACTACTACGACGTGCGTAACGGAGAAAGCTAGCTCGGAAACGACAAGCTCATCCGTTGGCACGCTGGATACCAGTTATCACATATACGAATTCTATTGTGATGGAGTGACAAAAGTTTACTTCTACCTTGACGGGGTGGAGGTCGCTACGAGCATAACGAACATCCCAACAGAAGTTCTTACACCGAGCATCACCGTTAGGGCTGGTAGTGATGCTGCCAGAACGTGCGCTGTTGATTGGCTGCGAGTGATACAGCTACGGTAAAAAGGTGGGAGCAATGAAGGCGCGAGGGGTTCAAGTTCGACTTAAAAAATCGGGTAGGGTTGTGATGATGACGTGGATGAAGGCTGCTCATGCGGTGGCATCCGGTAAGGCTGAATACCTCGCGCCAGAAATTACTACGGCCATTCCGGGAGAGTGTGCCGTTATAAAGACGGCCACTCCCGGAGGCTGTAGAGGGGGCTGGTAAAAGGTGGATACTAGAAGTTGGACAGTTGAGACAGCGCCCAGTGCGGAGCCGATATTGAAAGCGGCAGCCAAGACACATATGCGTATCACCGTTACTGACCATGACGATTATATTGACGCGCTGATAATAGCTGCCAGAAAGACAACGGAACACCTGACCGGGCGGGCATTGATTACACAGACGATTGAGTTGCGGCTGGATAGGTTCCCAACAACGATATATCTGCCGCGAGGCCCGGTGCAATCGGTTACGTCAATTAAATATTATGACACCGCCGGTGATGAGCAGACGTTGGATGCGGCAGAATATCAAACGGAATTATATTCAGATCCACCGCGTATTGAGCCGGAGTACGGGTATTCATGGCCATCGACACAGGACAGGATGGCGGCGGTTACGGTTAAGTATATAGCCGGGTACGGCGATGCTGGTACGGATGTGCCGGATGATTTGATACATGCATTGAAGCTGCTTGTAGCTCATTGGTTCGAAAGTAGTGAACCGGTTATCTCTGGCAGCATACCGCGTGATGTAGAAATGACGTATAACTTTCTCATTAAGAATTACAAAGTCAGACTGCCGGGGTAATGATGCACGCTGCCGATTTGAGATATTTGATAGTCATTCAGGAACCTACGACTGACCGTAACAGCTATGGCGAGGACGTTCCTACGTGGTCGGAATTAGACACGGTCTATGCTGCGGTGGAACCATTAAGCGGTCGGGAACTATTTGAGGCGCAGCATGAAATCACGGAAGTCATGGTCAAGTTTACGATACGTTATCGCGATGATGTAACCGCCGTGATGCGAATATCATTCGATAGCGATATATACAATATCAAAGAAGTTATAAACGTGGATGAAAGGGATCGCATGCTAACCCTGCTTGCGATCAAAAACGAATGAGCCGTTTGAACCATTTATGAGCCATATGAGCATAGCAGACAAAAGGCATAAGGTAACAATACAGCAGCAGGACGTATCCCGCAATTCGTATGGTGAAGAAGTTGTGGAATGGTCTGAATACCAGCAGGTGTTCGCACAGGTTCAGCCGTTACGCGGGAACGAGAGATATGCGGCGCAGCGATTGACAGAGGAGCGGATAACAAAGTTTCTGATTCGGTATATATCTGGCGTGGCTACAGAGATGCGGATCATCCACCGCAACAAGGCATATTATATCAATTCGGTTTTGAATATGGGTATGCGGAATAGGGAGCTGCAAATATTGACCACGAGTGGCATTGAAGATGTGGTGGGTGACTTGCCGGAGGTCACAGCACAAGAGGTTTCATTTGAGAATAATACATCGGTCAATTTCCAGTGTACGACTAACGTGGATACGGTAGCCCAATACTACTACAAAAAAGAGGGCACGGATATATGGATAATAGTTCCAAGCCCAACGACTTATACAGACACATATCAGACTACGCCGCATATCCATAATGTTAGTGGGCTAGATGCTACAACAACGTATCTATGGAAACCGAAGGTAAAGGATGAATATAGCAATACAGCATTCGGCGATGTGTACTATTTCATAACTGGCAATGGCGGGGCTGGCTATAAAGGGGATATTTATCTGCCATGAAAAAGTATCATTATGAGAACATACGCGGGTTTGACAGGGTAATACGCAAGTTCAATAAGCTAGAAAACGCTTTCGGCGGCGATGGGTATAAACTTGAAGGCGTACTATTTGAATGCGCCAAGATGATACGCGATAGCGCGAAGAAGAAGGTTCCCGTTAGAACGGGGCAGTTGCGTGATGCGATTGTGGCAAAGAAGTTTTCATATCGGATAAAGGACAAGCCCGCTGCATTTGCAGCTATTGATTACGGTACGAAGGCAACGGTATTAACGCTTTACGGCCACCTTGTTGAATTCGGCACGGTAAAATCTGGCGCTCATCCGTTCTTCCGGCCAGCGGTAACGGAGAATAGGCAAAGGATTATAGATAGAATCAAGGGCGAAGCTAAACGTATGGTGCATGCTTCTGTGAGGGGTTGAGGGGTTAGTGGATTTTAACGAATCGTTTTATGCTGAACTAGCAGCAGACACTGATATAACAGACCTGGTGGGCGGGGCGAGCGATCCGAGAATCTATCCCGTAAAAGCACCGCAGGATTCAGATATGCCGGTTGTGCTGTTTCAAACCATATCCGGGATTATGCCGCATCTTATGGGATCTGATGACGGATTCGGCGCAAGGATAATGCAGGTGGCAGCATGGGGTGATACGCTGGCGAGTGCGCGGGGTGTTGCCGATAAGGTAAAGGCATGCTTGCAGGATTTCGCTGGTACACTGGGCGGCGATGGCGGCGTGACGATACAGCGGATATTCCTAGAAACCCCGCCGATTGAGAGCTTTGATCCGAACGCTGGCACAGAGGGGTTTTGGGCAGTGATACAGGATTTCACATGTTGGATTGAGGAGTAAAGATGAGCAAGATGGGAACCCTGAACATTGAATTACAGAATGCCCTGATGATGCTACGGGCAAATGCGGATGCCCTAGTGCTATCTGTCGATGCTGCATTAAAGATTATCGAAGGCGCTTCACAGCAGGAATCTGTCGAGGAGTGGACAGAGTGCCACCATCCGTTAGAAGCGCGGCATGACATATCGACTATGGGTAACAGGGAATTTATATGCAGGAAATGTGGCAAAACGATATCGGAGAAGGAACACCCGGAATACTTCCCGGATTATGAAGGAGCCAACGATGAGTAAGTATGTATTAAGCGATTGCGGGGTTTATGTAGCAGAGTACGACTTATCCGGGGATCATAATGCGATAAGTCTAACCGAGAGCGGAGCGGTGCTTGATGCTACCACGTTCGGCTGTTCCACAAGGGTTAATGCCGGGGGGTTGTCTGATATCGCATTGACTGGCGAGGGATATTGGGAAAGCGGTTCCGGGGATTTAGACGCGGCATTGAACGATGTGCTGATGGTGCATGATGAGCTGATAACGATAGCGCCACAGACAACCGATGCTGGCGATGCTGCAAAGTTTTTTAAGTCTCTGACTAGCACATATACGCCGATGACCGGATCGGTGGGCGAACTGCTAAAGTTTAACATCGGTGCTTCCGGTCGATCGGTTCTAGCTAATGGGAATATTCTCGCAAATGAAAAGGTGACTGTTACCGGCAATGGTACAGCTTATGAGTTAGGGGCAGTCGGGGCGGCGGAATATCTTTACGGCGGCGTGCATGTAACAGCGTTTGATGGCACGTCGATTGGATTGACAATAGAAAGCGATGACAACGAGAGCTTCACGTCTGCCACGACAAGGATAACATTTACGATTGCGTCTGATGTGACGGCAGAGTGGGCAACCCCGGTGTCGGGCGCGATAACAGATACATGGTGGCGAGCTACCTGGACAGTAGTGGGTACGTCAATGGATGTAGTGTTTGTGATGGCGATACAGTGATGAAGTAACGGCCAATGGGCATGTGATGTGGAGGTGCAGGGATGGCCAAGTATGTTTATAAGAATGCTCACTTTGTATGGGACAGCGTTGATCTTTCTGACCATGTGAGAGTTCTAACCCTCACAGAGGGCGGTGACGTTTTGGATGATACTGGTATGGGGGACGACACGCGGTCGAATGCAGGCGGATTAAAAAACTGGAGTATCGACGTGGAACTGTTCCAGGATTTCGCCGCCGGTGAGGTTGATGCAACATTGAACACGGACGTAATGACTACCAAGACGGTGACAATCAGACCGGATACCGGGGCGGTTGCGGCAACAAATCCGCAGCGGTCTGGTACTGGTCTGCTTTCTAGTTACAACCCGCAGGCTGGCACGGTCGGGGATATGGCAATAGCTACTATCCATATCGACTGTGCTGGCGATTTGGAACGCACAACCAGCTAGGAGGTTGGTATATGGGCGAACAGAAGAAAAGCCTTCGGGACATCTGTTTCGAGGCGGATGACATCAAACGTGAGATTGTCCACCTTCCCGAATGGGGAATGAAGATTGAAGCGCGGACAATATCAGCGGAGGATTATGCCTGGTTGACGGTTATTGCCAACGAATCAGGCCGCACTGATTACCGTTCTCTGTTCCCCGATATTGTTGTGGCCGGTTCATACGTTCCCGGTGACGGGGATGAAAAGGTGTTCAAGCCGGAGGATGCAGAGAAGCTGAAGAAGAAAAGCAACGCACCGATGAAACGGTTAGCGGATGCTATTCTGCGCCTGTCGGGTATGAGTGCAGAAGGTGTTGACGAATTAAAAAAAGACTAGAGGGTGGGGGTTGGCGATTCAACCTATTTGCACTAGCAGATAGGAAGGGAATGACGGTAAGGCAGTTTATTCGAGAGGTAGGGAGCAGCAGGGAAATAGCGGAGTGGATGATATTCTATGAGATGACCGCTCCGCCGATAGATGGGTAGTGTGGAAGATGGGTTTGTTTGGCGGTTCGCTAGGTTCGCTGTTTGTAAAACTAGGCGCTGATACATCGGGCTTCCGGCGTAGTCTCAAAAGGGCGGAAGGTGATTTAAGTTATACAAGCGGCAGGTTGAACTCTTTTGTTAAGATTATGAGGACTGCCGTCCCTGCTGCTGCGATAGTGGCTGGCACGGCATATATAGCGCTAGTCAAAAAGACGGCTGCATGGGGCGATAAACTTGCCAAGACAGCGAAGCAACTAAACATAACAACTACGTTCCTCTCTGAAATGGAATATGCTGCTAATATCAGCGGTTCCACCCTCTCCGATTTGCAGAACGGTATCAGGCGGATGTCAAAAGCGGCGGCGGATGCCCGCGATGGAATGGCCACGTATATCCGGGCGTTTGATCGGCTAGGTATATCCGTTGTGGATACTAACGGCAAACTGAAAGACGGCGAAACGCTGTTTCTCGAGGTTGCCGACAGGATGTCGAAGCTCGAAGATTCCACCCTGAAAGTTGCTACCGCGCAGGATCTTCTCGGTCGAGGCGGTGCAAGGTTGATACCGCTGCTTGATCAGGGTGCTGCCGGTATAGCCAAGCTACGCAGACGCGCGGAGGAGCTTGGGGTATCGCTGGATAAGACATCGGCAGAAAACATGGAGGAGTTTGTCGATGCAATGACAGACCTCAACGCTGCGTTTAAGGGCATTGCTATTGGAGCCGCTCCTTACTTAAAAGAGCTTGCCAGGATGATGGAGCTGAGTATTAACCCGCCTGCCATTGGTTGGCGAGATTTTTTCATAGCACTCCGCGATGCTGAATATATAGCAGTCGGGGGCACGGGCGCTCCGCCATCATTGGCGGGGTATTTAAAACAAATACAGGAGGCCAACCGGCTGGTCGCCGATCTGCGCGATGTTGAGGATATCGAAGCATATCAGGCGGATGATCTTAACAAAAAATATGATGAGCGTTATAAAAAGACCAAACAGCTAACACAGACCTATGGCGAATTAAGCGAAGCAACTATCAAGCTGAATGATGTTACGGCCTCGCAGGTTTGGTTGCAGAGTGAAGTCGCACATGGATTAAAGGGGCTTGCGAGAGATACAAAAGAATACAGCGGCGAACTGATAATCGTAACCGATGAAACAAAGCAATGGTTCAAAGAGATGTCCGAGAAGGCGCGTTATTTCGCCGATGCATCTACCAATGCCCTGTTTGATTTGTATGATGGCGTGCGAGCTGGCAAGGGTGTGTTCGAATCGCTAGGCAACGCCATAACGCGGTTCGCTGAACAGGCCATATATGACATTCTCCGCGTGAAACTTTACAGCTCATTCTTAAATATATTCAGCGGCGGACAGGGTCAAGAGGTTGGGAATATTATCGGCAGCGGCGTTGCAAGCGGTGGTTATTCCTTAATGAAATCCGCTGCTCCACCTTCATCTGTTCAGATTATCGACCAGCGTGGTGGCGGTGCACCTGATATAGAAACGCAATCAGGCAAGGGGCCAACCGGCGAAGAAGTCCTTAAAGTTATCATCCGCGATACCATGAAAGCGGAACACCTGTCCGGTCGAATGCGAAATGTTATG
>Ga0180431_10010262_pt1 | contig 10438 bp, 2 predicted proteins | sample SS_ome_11_FD_132459 | JGI IMG/M metagenome (GOLD analysis project Ga0180431, IMG submission 132459) | Hypersaline lake sediment archaeal communities from the Salton Sea, California, USA - SS_1_MS_1 metaG | ecosystem: Environmental > Aquatic > Non-marine Saline and Alkaline > Hypersaline >... | reverse complement strand
CTTTCAATAACAAATGGAACTCTTCTCTATAATGGAACAAATATATCATACAATCATACAAGTCTTGTACAATCAACAACCTATTATTATACTATTTGGGGTTGGAATGAAACTGAAGGTAATTATTCTATTATAAATAATACAGCGTCTGCAACAACAGAAGGTGAAATAACAGTCTTTGGTCCATACCCAGCTAATGAATCAACAGGAAACGACCGACCACCTGTTAACATAAGCCTACAAATCAATGGAAGTTCTTTGGATATATATTATTATTATTGGAATATGACTTGCTGGCCGAATGCTTGGAATCTATTGTATGAATGGTCAGGAGTAGATACCGCTCGCTATAAAGTTACCAGCTTAGATAATAACTGGAGTAAATCCTTTATTTGGGGTAACCATGATTATAATTGGACAGTAAATGTAACAGATGGAGTTACTTGGCACAATACATCATATATATATACAACAAAAGGTTCTCGGTATGATGTTACAAACACAAATGATGTGGTCTCAGAAGATGTTTCTGCTGCTTGGTTGAACAGACAGGGACAAGCTGATTATGATGGTATTTATGATGTTGACCACACAGGAGATATAGTATCAGAAGACATATCTGTAATATGGGCGAATAAAACATAAGAAATAAAAAGAAGGCAAGAAAAATGAAAAAAATAATATGGTTTGTGGTACTAACAGTACTGGTTGGTCTTTCTTTTGTACAAGTAAATACGATTGCACCTGAACCAGAAGATGACCAAGAAACAATTGTATTTACCTTAGAAACACCATTAAACATATCAATAGGTGATATTGAAGAAACCTCTATTATTGTAAATATATCCTCAAATGAGACAAGAATAAGAAATGAGACAATTCTTTTTGCAAGAACGGCAAGTTGGAATAATACTCCACAGAACTCAACTTTTATGTTACCTGCTCTTGATGTTGCGCCAAATGGAGTTAGAGGACATGGAAGAAACTTAGATTATTGGTTCGAAAAATTTAATGCTTCTGGAACAGGAGAATTAAGTACACTTGGAAAATGGGCTTGTGGTGCTTTACCAAATTCAAGCAAATTTACTGTTTTAGATTGGGGCAGTAATTGGACGAGAGTTCAAGTTCAACCGTGTTCTTGTTCACTATTTCCTAAATTCTGGTTTTTAGATAGAAAGAAAATGATACACGAAGATAAAACAGACCAATATGTTCCTATTTACGAAAACAACAAACTGAAGACAGAATTTAATTTAACAAATGTTCCTACTGACACTCAATATTGGAGTAATGATTGGAGAAATGCAACTTGGCATATATTCTTTAATGCAAATGCAACATCAGGAACAGAACCTATAAGAGTTTATTATGCAAACAATTCTTATACAACTGGACCAGCGGCTTCTTCCCCATATACTGCTTTCTTGGGAAGTATAGATGTTGGTGAGACTTATACATACTCAATTTCAAATTCAAATTATTATGCTATATCATTTAATTCTAATAATGCTAGAATAGGAACAGTAAATCTTACTAATAATTATTATTTTATATTTGTAAGTGATGCTGAATATGATGACGCTTGGAAACTTTATTATGCAAATGATTCAACTACTATAAATGATAGAACATTTGATTTTGAAAACACTTATGTTGCTGAAGTATCAACAACAAATGGTACAACTTGGTATGAATTAGGAAATGATACAACTGATAATGAGGTACTATTTCTTAAATTTGATGAAGGTGCAGGAGACAATTTAGTTGATAGTGCATATAGTTATACAGGATGTTATCATAATGGAACACGACATGGTGCAACTTGGAATGCTTCAGGTCACGAAGGAAGTTGTTTAGATTTTGATGATAATAGTGAATATGTTAATGTAACAGATGATGAAGATTATTTAAACTTTACAGATGAAATTTCAGTATCATGTTGGGTAAATCCTGCAAATTTAAGACCATATGATTATTGGATTTCAAAAGAAGATGCTTTTAGATTTGGAACAGGAAGTACTAAAAATAAAATAAGATTTGGATTTTATAGGGGTCTTTGGAGACAAGAATCAACCGCAGATAATTATTTATTTGATGGAGATATATGGTATCATGTAGCTGCAACTCTTAACCTATCTGAACCAGAAACATTAATTTTATATCTTAATGGCACAGAAGTTCATAGACAATCTGGTTTTGTTGGTTCAGGTTATATGGAGTATGGAACAGGTAATGTTTATATAGGAACAAGATATGGTTTAACTGATGGGTTTATAGGTTCGATAGATGATGTTCAATTGTGGCAAAGAGCATTGTCGCCAGATGAAGTTTATGACATTTATTCTAATATTACAAGAAAAGGAACACCTGATGTAAACTTTAATGTTGGACATAATGGAACAGATAGACTCATTTACAAATTTTATGCGGAGGTAGAAGGTGACCCAGAAAATGGAACTTGGAGCACAAACTACTATGATATTCTTGGGAACACTTCATTTCCACCAAATGACCCAGAAATTTATAATCCTACAAATAATCAAGCATTTTATATTAATGCTTCTCAAAATATAACAATTGATTTAGATTGGATTGGTGACCCAAATTATAATAATTGTTATATGAATGTAAGTCTTTGTGATGAGAATGATGTTTGGTTGGAAACAATTTCAAATGAAACTATAACAGGGGAACAACAACGGCAAACTGAAGAATATATTTTTAATTTTAGCCACTGGGGTTATACAGCAGGTGCTTATAGAATACATATTAATATAACCGAAGTTGATAATGCTTCTTCATATTCACATAATGATAGATTCATAGTATTAACAGAACTTAAAACCTCAACAGCTGTTCCTTCAAATCACTTGGAAGATGTAAATATACCATTAGATTATTTTGCTATAACAGTAAATCATTCATATGGTGAGCATTTTAATATAACTTGGGGAGTTAATTGCACAGGTCCTATATTCAACACAACATATGTTACTACTGGCAATGGAACATATTATGCTTATAACACATCATGGGTTGATGAATATGATACTGACTATAGCTGGTCTGTTTGTTTGAATGAGACTGGTTCTGTACACTGGTTAAATAATACTTATATTTTTGGTACACAAGAAAATACTTGGATAAGAAAACCAGGGTATATTAATTGTACTTACGGTCCTCCTGATTTCTCTCAATTACAAGATAATTGGTGGAATCTCTTTGACCTTAATTATTGTTATTGTGGACCTGTTGCAGCTGCTGATTGTTTGTGGTGGCTTGATTGTAAACTTAACAATAATAGCAACCCAGATTATTTCTTACCTGACCTTTGTGGAAATGGTTCAAAACATTCTGATAATGTTATGCCTTTCATAAATCTTACAGCAGAATATTTAAATACATCAAAACAATTTGCGGCAGATGACCACTCAGGAACTACAAGTAATAATATGACAATAGGTTTACTCAATTTACTTAACTATACAAATCTTTCTGATATCTTTACTCTTGAAACAGAAGGATATTGTGATGAAGGAATTTGGACTGAACTTGCAAATTATACAAATGTAACGGAACATCTTGTACAATGTGATGATGTTATTATGCTTCTTGGTTTTTATTGCTGGGATGGAATAGGGTTTGGTAATAGATATGGTGGACATTATGTCCAAGTAAATGGTTATAATAGTGAAACTCCTGGTCTTAGTTTTAGTGACCCATTTTTTGATAGAGCAGAAGATGGAAACTTAGGATGGAATTCAACACATACACACTGGCCTGAACCACGCACAAATGGTTCTCATAATTGGACAACTAATGTTAGCTATGATTACTATTGGGTAAACACTTCTTCAGTATTTCAAGGAGGAGGAGGTTTTGAAATTACTGACTATACTAATTCAGCCGAGAACTGGACAGGACAAAATTGGATGAATTCAACTTATGAAGCAGAAATACCTTGTGAAGACCCAGATGAAATTAAAACTGTAGTAGAACAAGTTTGGTATATAGGATTTGATTATAATATAAACATCAGCAAAAAAGTTTGGAATGGAACAGCATGGGCAGAAACTTATGATGCACCTGTTGGAACAAATGTAACATTTAATATTTCTATTCATAATTTAGGGGAAACAATCACCGATAATATTACTGTATGGGACACGCATTATGATTCATTACAGATGTATCAAACAGGCTCCTCTTGGGTTGTTTTACCAAATGGAACAAGATATCAAAGGGAACCAAATTGGACAAGTTGGGAAGCAGGACAGTGTGACTATGCGCCACATGGACATATAGGTTGGTATTTTGATGGTTGGGAATTAGAACCCTTTAGTTACTGCAATTATCTATACATAGAGTATAATTTATCAGTAAATAATAGCAATTATAGTAAGAATCAAGTAGACCTTTATATTTGTAATAATTCTTATTGTGGAACTGAATGTCTTTATGATTATTCTTATACTGATTCTGATTATATTTATGTTGGTAGACAATTCAACCGTTTAATAGAATGTATACAAAATCTTACTAGGAACAGCACCTGGCTTATTTCAGAACATGTTAATAGACCATGTAAAAATAGTGAATGTTTAGATATGAATTGGTCTGAATATGAGACAGAATATGATAGAAGGATGCCATATAATACAACAGGTGGTTCTGACTTAGATTGGGAATGGACTTATAGATATGATAATTCTGATGGTATTGGTTTAGATGATATGAATCTTTCATATACAATTGTAAATGAATCATCAATGAACAGGTCACAATCAATTCTCAGATTAAGATGTAATGTTACAGATACTGGAGAAACAGATGGAAATGTACATATAGGAATCATATATTCTTATCATAATGATTCTAATTTTGATATGGCTCTTTTCAGTACAAACAGTGTTTTACTCTTATCTAAAAATGGAACACAATTAGAAAATACAAATGATTCAACTATTGTTACTGATATAGGTGATGCATATGACTATTGGGATGAATATTGGTCTTGTAATGATACTTATGACCCTGAATATCTTGACCCCATAGTTTTTCCTGAATTTGGAGCACAGGGAATTTGGGTTAAGACACTTTGGAATTCTTTTGTTAATAGATTACAGGTAAAAGCTTGGAATATTACAACTGATATACCATTTGCCCTTTATCCATATGAACAATCAGGTTGGATTGCTGATGAATTTATGAAAGTAACAACCGTAGATGTCACAAAAGGAGGAGCAGATGGTTCAGATGTGTTTATTCCTTCTGATACAGCAGCAACAATTATAAATGTAACTCAAGCAGGAACAACATATGAATTATTTGATGATTATACATATTATGGCAATGTAATTGATTGGTTCCAAGCGGATGACCAACCAGTAACTTCAACAGTATATAATGTCAATTATATTTCAAAAGAAAACATCAACCCAAGTTCAGAATGCTTTGGTCTTGTTGTTTGGAAGCCGCCAGATGCAAGTGATTCAAAGTTTTATGCTGACTTTGATTTCTTAGAGGCTTGGAAAGTAAATTATACAACAGATGGTCAAGCAAATGCAACTGAAGTTGCCCAAAGACCTGTTTTTAATAATACAGGAATTCCCCTTATGTACTTTAATGCTTTCAATCATTCAGAGTGGTTAGATGAAGTTGAAAAATATTATAATAATTGTGAAGAAAGATATAATTCAACACTTATAACATCTCAAGAATATGCTGATTGTGTTTCTTGTGTTTATCAAAATATATCCAAAAAGTTAACCATGAATGGAAGAAGTTTCAATAGACCATACAAAAATTGTGGTATTGGAGGAGAAATGGATAATCAAAATGATACCATTTATTATCATTCAAGTCTTGTAACAAATATAACAAACCAACCATACCAAAGTGCAATAGCAATACAAATAGATGTTCCAACAGATGGAAATTATGACCACGGAGATGGGGCAGTTGTTATGATTGATGTTGATAATGACCTTAACTGGACAGTTAATGACCTGGCTTTTGTTTGGTGGGATTGGACAGGAATAGGAACACATTATACAATATATACAGGAAATGAATCATGGAGTAGTGGCTTTTCGGGAAGTACAGGAATTCAAGCAAGGTTTTATGCTAATTGGACAACTGATGTATACAATTGGTCGACAATAAATTATATGCTTCCTGCACTTCATAGATATAGTGGACATAGAGTTTATAGAGCGACAATACCAACTTGGTATTTTAGACATGATGACTTAACTTCCTTCTTACAAACAAATGAAACATTTGGTCTTCATGTGATGACTATTGATGCAGGCCCTGATGGAGTACCTCCTGGTGTTTCAGTTCCTGTTTGGGAAAATTATAATAGTTCAAGTGATTTACCTTTAATATCCAAAGAATCAAATGGGTCAGATGTTTGGGATACTTTTCTTAACCTTTCAACCCTTGATGAGATAGAAAACTTTTACTTTTATCAAAATTGGTCATTAGATTTAAATTATACTGAAATGCAATTGTGGGGTCATGGTAGATTTGGAAATGAGTCAGGAGAACTTAATACATCCTTCTGGGATATAAATGCATCTAAAGAAGCAAATAAAACAATAATAGTAAATGTAACTCAAGATGTTTTTGTAAACTATACAATAGAAATTTGTAATGAAGGAGATGTTCCTGTACACAATGTTACCTTTAATGATACTTTGCCGACAGGAGTTGTGTTTGTAAGCTCAACTATAGATTCAGGAAATTATTCAAATCCTTATGATAATGTTTGGCTCTTTAATGTGACCAATGTTATTAATGCTTCAAATTGCACCAACTTCACCATTCAAGTTAATTTTACCGCAGGTTGTGCAACAAACGGTTCTTATGTTTATAACTTTGGAAATGCTTCTTGTGAAGAAGGAGCAATAGCATCATGCAATGTTTCGGTTAAATATGGTGAAAATATGTTGCCTGTTATAGTTTGGGAATATCCAGCAGATACAGCAACAGGAGTTTCAATAACACCAACAGGTCTTGCTAATATAAGTGTTTATGTTACAGACGATAATGGTGATAATCTAGACATTTATTTCTTTACCAACAAAACTAATACTTGGGATAGTGGTTGGAATGCAATAGGAGAAAATCTTACCGTTGGAAATGGAACATATCTATGTAATCAAACATTTAATGTATCACAAAGATATAATACACAATGGCGCTGGGGAGCAACTAAATATTATTGGTATATAAATGTAACAGATGGAAATGCTTGGGTAAATGAATCAAAAACTTACACAACAGGAACTTCAAGGTATGATGTAACCTCAAGTGGAGATGTTGTTTCAGAGGATGTATCTTGGGCTTGGGGAAATAGACAGGGGCAAGCTTCATATTTAGGAATATATGATGTTGATGCATCTGGTGACATTGTGTCAGGTGACATATCTGATATTTGGGCTAATAGAACATAAAGAGAAATTAGAATTTATAAAGAAGTAAAAGTATATATAATGGAGAAGATAAAATGACAAAAATAGGCAAAAAAATAAAAAACAATAGTTTGGCTTTGTTAATACTAACAAGTTTTGTATTAACTTTTATTCCTACAGGAATAGCAGACTATGAACCCCAAGCTGGAGGAGAAGGTTCTTTCTTACCATCGGCAACTGCTGTAGAAGTTGGAGATGATTTTTCAGTAACTTTGTATTTAGATACTGGAGGAGATACAACCACTGGTTTTACAGTAAGACAACTTTTATTTAATACAACATCTGTAGGATTAGCTAACATAACAACAAATAGCGCAGGAACACTTGGTAGTAGTTATAATGTATCATTTAGTTCTACTTGGTATGATTCAACTTTTAATGATGATGGAGAATTAGATAACTCAACAGGAAACCTGACATATATCATAGCAAATAAGTTAGGTGGTGTTACAGGAAATAATTCAGCCCTTATAATAAATTTTACCGCTCTCAAAGCTGGTGTTCTTGAGGTTAGAATTCCTACTACAATTTGGTCAGGACAACCTGGTCTTGCTATTGATGGAGTTACACCAGATACTTGGACAAACACAACAATAACAATTCATCCAGCAAATCCAACGGGTTTTGCAGCAAACACTTGGAACCACACAGCAATAAACCTTTCTTGGAATACTCCAACAAATTCTGAAGATAATACAACCGTTTGTGGTAAAGAAGGTTCTTATCCGTCAGGTCCAGCAGATAGTCTTCTCTATAACGGAAGCAACTTAACATATAATCATACAGGTCTTGATAATTGTACAACTTATTATTATAGAGCATGGTCATATAATGCAACATCAGGAATGCATAGTTTGCTTTATGATAGTCAGACAGCAACAACAACTTGTTATACAAATATTTCAATATTGGGAGAAAATCCAACAAACACTTCAACAATAGCAAATTGTTCTTATGCTTTTTCAGTAAATGCAACACTAAGAAACTCAAAAGGCAGAACTATGAATTATTGGATTAATGGTTCCAACGGACAAACAACAAGCGGTTCAGCATTAAATAGTTCTGTATCACTTGCGCTATCAGGTCTTTCACATCAAACACAATATTGGTGGAATGTAACAGCATATGAATCAACAAATCCAGTTGATAGTCTTACAACAAGTTATACATTTACAACTGGTCAGGGTGGAGGTACAACACCATCAGCTACGAGTCCATTACCAGAAAGTGGAAATACAAGTTTGCCTATTGATGATATTCACTTTTCGGTAATTGTAACTGACCCAGAAGGTGATGATGTAAATACTACATTTTATTGGAGTAATGGAACAGTAATTGGATATGAAAACTTTACTTCAAGTGGCAGCAGAGTTTGGTGTAATATAACCCCGACACTTGATTATGGAACAACTTATACATGGTATGTTGTAACAAGGGATGCTTGTGATTCAAGAACCAGTTCATCTTGGACATTTACAACGGATGAAATCTCATTCGGGGCTACAAAGGAATGGACGGTCCTTACAAATAATACAATATTAGCCTGGATTAATATTACCAATACAGGAGAAGCTAATGTACAGAATGCGTACATAAATGATACATATGATTCAAATATTGATTTTGTTGGTAGTTCTCCAGCCAATGATGCAGGAGATACAGGAGAGTGGACAATACCATGGCTTAATACAACAGGGTCAACACAATGGTATAATGTTACTATGTGGCTGAATCTTTCTGGTCCAATCGCTAATGGAACAACCATAAGCAACAATGGAACAATTGTGGCAGGTTCTGCAACGGCCTTCTCGGCAACTGACCTAACAATGTGTTTCTGGGCAACAAAAGAAGCCAACATGTCATCAGCAGATTGGAACACATCACAAATTAACTTTACCATAAACATCACTAACTGTGGTGATTTCTACCTTAATTGGGTTCAAGTAAATGAAACCTATCCAGCAAACCTTACTTACAACAACAGTGACATTTCAGGATATAGTGGATATAATGCAACCTTTAATATAACTCAAATAGCACCTGGAACAGTAACATCAATGTGGGTCATAATGAACACAACTTATGGTAATGGAGCTGGTATATTAGAAAATGGAACAGTCATTTGGAATAACATAACAGTAGATTCAAATGAGACAGCTTCACCGTATGAAAGAAATTGTAGGGTCTTTGTTGGTGCAAGAACAACTTTACTTAAAGTAACGTATACAACAATTTACTATGATATGGTTGGTCTGACTAATTCAATATTTAGTATAGTAGGAGTCATATTAATAATTTCTACTATAATGGTTATAATTGGACTTATCTATTATAGTAAAGGAGGCTTCAGTGGTGGCTTTGGTGGATTTGGCAATTTAGGTGATGATAGTGATTGGCGTGGTTAAGGAGTGATACTATTAAAAATCCCCCAATCTTTAAATATTGGGTAAAGTATTGGTATATGGTGATATAAAATGAAAACAAAAATCAAAGAAGGATTTGGAATGAATCATGGCATTGAAACCTGAAGACAAATTCCTGAAATTAAAGGAAATCAAGTTTGAATCGTATGTAGAGCATGCAGTAAAAAGTTATGGTTTAACTGATATGCCAAAAATAATATTTCTAGATGGACGAATTCCAGCATGTCCAAATGCAAATGCTTGTATAGAAATTGCTTCTAAAACTATCTATGTATCTAGAGAATATTTAAAAAGAGCCGATGATGATGAGATAAAAGATACTGCATTTCATGAAGTCACACACCTCTTTAATACATCACATAATACCGCCTTTTATAACAAACTATCTGATGCGATTACAGGCACATGGCAACCGCCTTCAGGGGTAACTGTAATTGATGGTGGTAGGCGGGTAAAAAAACCTCAAACAAAACGAAAAACAGATATTGATAAAGAACGCTGTAATTATCATCTTTGTAGAAAAAAAACAAAATTAAT
>Ga0180431_10010260_pt1 | contig 10440 bp, 7 predicted proteins | sample SS_ome_11_FD_132459 | JGI IMG/M metagenome (GOLD analysis project Ga0180431, IMG submission 132459) | Hypersaline lake sediment archaeal communities from the Salton Sea, California, USA - SS_1_MS_1 metaG | ecosystem: Environmental > Aquatic > Non-marine Saline and Alkaline > Hypersaline >... | reverse complement strand
TCATCGACTCCCGCGACGAGTTCGCCGAGCAGTACTGCCTGCCCGCGATTCAGTCCAACGCCCTCTATATGGACCGGTATCCGCTGGTATCCGCGCTGAGTCGGCCGTTGATCGCCCAGCATCTTGTCACCGCGGCGCGCGAGTACGGTGGCGACGTCGTCGCCCACGGTTGCACCGGCAAAGGCAACGACCAGGTGCGGTTCGAGGCCGGTTTCGCCGCCCTGGCACCGGATCTGGAGGTGCTGGCTCCGGTTCGCGACTACGCCTGGACCCGGGAGAAGGCCATCGCCTTCGCCGAGGAGCACTCGATCCCGATCAACGTCTCCAAGCGGTCCCCGTTCTCGATCGACCAGAACGTGTGGGGCCGCGCCGTGGAAACCGGCTTTCTGGAGCACCTCTGGAACGCGCCCACGAAGGACGTCTACGACTACACCGAAGATCCCACGCTCAACTGGAACACCCCCGATGAGGTTGTCATCGAATTCGATCGCGGTGTGCCGGTGAGCATCGACGGTACCGGGGTCACTGTGCTGGAGGCCATCGTCGAATTGAACCGCCGCGCCGGTGCCCAGGGGGTTGGTCGTCTTGACGTGGTCGAGGACCGACTGGTCGGCATCAAGAGCCGCGAGATCTACGAAGCGCCCGGCGCGATGGTTCTGATCACGGCGCACACCGAACTCGAACATGTGACATTGGAGCGTGAGTTGGGACGGTTCAAGCGCCAGACGGACCAGCGCTGGTGTGAACTGGTCTACGACGGCCTTTGGTTCTCGCCGCTGAAGTCCGCGCTGGAGGCGTTCGTCGCCGATACCCAGCAGCGGGTAACCGGTGAGATCCGTCTTGTGCTGCACGGCGGACATATCGTCGTCAACGGTCGGCGCAGTCCGCAATCGCTCTATGACTTCAACCTGGCGACCTACGACGAGGGCGATAGTTTCGACCAGTCCGCGGCCAAGGGCTTCGTCCACATTCACGGTTTGTCGTCAAAGATCGCCGCCGCCCGGGATCGTGGGCTGTGACCCCGGTGTCCTACCCCGGCGAAATCTACGTCAGGGTCGTGATCGCGGGCGAATCGCAGCCCCGGTGTCGATTTCGGGAGGAGGAGACGTGAGCACCAACGAGGGTTCGCTGTGGGGCGGGCGGTTCGCTGACGGCCCGGCGTCCGCACTGGCCGCGCTGAGCAAGTCCACCCACTTCGACTGGGTGCTGGCCCCCTACGACGTCGCCGCGTCCAAGGCGCACACCGCCGTGCTGCACCGTGCCGGCCTGCTGACCGACGAACAGCGGGATGGACTGCTGGCCGGGCTGGACGGTCTCGGTACCGACGTAGCCGAAGGCAATTTTGGCCCGCTGGAAACCGACGAGGACGTGCACGGCGCACTCGAACGGGGGTTGATCGACCGGGTCGGCCCGGAACTCGGCGGCCGACTGCGGGCCGGCCGTTCCCGCAATGATCAGGTCGCGACCCTGTTCCGGATGTGGTTGCGCGATGCAATGCGGCGGGTCGCCGCTGGTGTGTTGGACGTGGTGGCGGCGCTGGCCGCTCAGGCGCAGGCCGAACCGGATGCGATCATGCCCGGTAAGACGCATCTGCAGGCCGCCCAGCCGGTCCTGCTGGCGCATCACCTGCTGGCCCACGCCCACCCGCTGCTGCGTGATGTCGATCGGATCGGCGACTTCGACACCCGTACCGCTGTCTCGCCGTACGGATCCGGAGCACTGGCCGGATCATCGCTGGGGTTGGATCCCGACGCGATCGCCGTCGACCTCGGTTTCGCCGTGGCCGCAGAGAATTCCATCGACGCCACATCGGCCCGCGATTTCGCCGCCGAGGCAGCTTTCGTCCTGGCCATGATCGGCGTCGATCTATCTCGGCTCGCTGAGGACATCATCCTCTGGAGCACCACCGAGTTCGGCTACGTCACTCTGGATGATGCCTGGTCGACCGGAAGCTCGATCATGCCGCAGAAGAAAAACCCCGATATCGCCGAACTAGCGCGCGGCAAGGCCGGCCGGCTGATCGGCAACCTGGCGGGCCTGTTGGCCGTTCTGAAGGCGCAACCGCTGGCCTATAACCGGGATCTGCAGGAGGACAAGGAACCGCTGTTCGACTCCGTGGCCCAATTGGAACTGGTGTTGCCGGCGATGGCCGGTCTGGTCGGTACGCTCCGCTTCGACACCGAACGAATGGCCGCGCTGGCACCGGCCGGATACACGCTGGCCACTGATATCGCCGAGTGGCTGGTCCGCCGCGGTGTGCCGTTTCGAGTGGCGCACGAGACGGCTGGAGCGGCGGTCCGGGTTGCGGAGGACCGAGGTGTCGGACTTGGCGACCTCACCGATTCGGAACTGTCCGGAATCGATGCTGAGCTGACTCCTGAGGTGCGTGAAGTGTTGAGCGTCCCGGGCTCGGTGGCGTCTCGCAATGCCCGGGGTGGTACGTCGCCGGATCAGGTCGCTGACCAATTGGACCGGTTGTGGGAGTTGGCATCCCGGTTGGAGCGGCGGCTGGACCGTACCGGTTCAGCCCGATGATTCCACGTTCGTGGAGAGTTCCAACCAACGCTCCTCGGCGGCCACCAGCTCAGCCTCCAGCGCGCGTAGCTCACCGCTGAGCCTGGTGACTCCCAAGTGGTCGGATTGGTCGTGTTCGGCGAGTTCGACATGTTTGGCGTTGATCTGCCCGGCGAGCTTGGCCAGGACCCGTTCCAGAGCGGAGATCTCCTTTTGCAGGGCGCGCAGTTCGGCCCCGGACATCACCGGGGAGCTCACGGGCGTTGCCGAAGCGGGGGAGGGCCGCGCGGCCGCGGGCTCCCGGCGGTCCGCGATCCGCAGGTACTCGTCGATGCCGCCGGGCAGGTGGCGCAGGTGTCCGTCGAGGATTGCGTACTGCTGATCAGTGACCCGTTCCAGCAGGTACCGGTCGTGGGACACCACGATCAACGTGCCCGGCCAGGAGTCGAGCAGATCCTCGGTGGCCGACAGCATGTCGATATCCACATCGTTGGTGGGTTCGTCGAGTACCAGCACGTTGGGTTCGTCGAGCAGGGTCAGCATCAGCTGTAATCTCCGGCGCTGCCCGCCGGATAGTTCACTGACCCGGGCCGACAGCTGATCGCGGCCGAAACCCAGACGCTCCAGCAGTTGCACGGGGGTGAGTTCCTTGCCGTCGACCGGATAACTTGTCTGGAGCCGGCCCACGACGTCGCGCACCAGATCGTCGGCTAGGTCTTCCAGACGGCCGGATTGCTGATCGAGCATCGCCAGCCGCACGGTCTTGCCGCGTTTGACCCGGCCAGAACCGGGGCTGATGGTGCCCGCGATCAGGCCCAGCAGCGTCGATTTACCGGCGCCGTTGGCGCCGACGATGCCGGTGCGCTCGCCGGGGGCGATCCGCCACTCGACATCGCGGAGCACCGATGTTCCGTCGAAGGTCACCGAAACGTCCAGCAGGTCGATCACGTCCTTGCCCAGCCGGGTGGTTGCCACCCTGGCCAACTCGACGCCGTTGCGTACCGGCGGCACGTCAGCGATCAGCTGGTTGGCGGCATCGATGCGGAACTTCGGCTTGGACGTGCGGGCCGGAGCACCGCGACGCAGCCAGGCGAGTTCCTTGCGCATCAGGTTCTGGCGCTTGGCCTCGGTGGCCGCGGCGATCCGATCCCGCTCGACCCGCTGCAGCACATAGGCCGCATAGCCGCCGTCGAACGGCTCGACGACACCACCTTGCGGGCCCGCGTGCACCTCCCACGTGGTGGTGGCCACCTCGTCGAGGAACCATCGGTCGTGGGTAACCAGCAGCAGCCCGCCGGAGTCGCGCGACCAGCGCCGGCAGAGATGATCAGCCAGCCAGGTGATGCCCTCGATATCGAGATGGTTGGTGGGTTCGTCGAGAGCGATCACGTCCCACTCGCCGATCAACAGGGCGGCCAACTGCACCCTGCGGCGCTGGCCGCCGGACAGGGTGCCGGTCGGGCGGTTCCAGTCAAGATCAGCGACCAGACCGGCGACGATATCGCGCACCCGTGGATCGCCGGCCCATTCGTGGTCACGCAGATCGCCGACCAGTGCCGTACCGACGGTGGTGGCCGGATCCAGGGTGTCGGCCTGTTCCAGGGCGCCGACCTGCAGCCCGCCGCGACGGGTGACCCGGCCGGAATCGGGTTCGATCCGGCCGGTGAGCATGCTCATCAGGCTGGATTTTCCCTCGCCGTTGCGGCCGACGATACCGATCCGGTCACCGTCGTTGACGCCGACGGTCACGGCATCGAAGACCACCTGCGTCGGGTACTGGAGATGCAGCGCCTCGGCGCCCAGCAGGTGTGCCATCGCGCCGACCTTACTGAGCGGGCAAACACCCTGGCTGTGGGGTATCGGAGCTTTCAGCGACAGATCGGCGGTATGCCATGATGAGCGGGCCGTCGGGATCGCCAGTCCCAAGGGTTTCACAGCGGATTTCAGCATCGCAGATGTTCGGCAGGGAGCAACGGTGGATCTAGGTTTGTCGGCAATCACCAAACCGCTGGAGCGCCTGGTGGCGACCGCTCAGAACGGCTACGAGGTGGCACGCTTCGGCGGCCTGGACACCGGGGCGGTGCCGTCGCCGTTCCAGATCGTCGAGAGCACCGCGATGTACAAACTGCGGCGCTACTTCCCGCCGGACAATCGGCCCGGACGGGCCAAGGCCGGACCGCCCGTTCTCATGGTCCACCCAATGATGATGTCGGCGAACATGTGGGACGTGACCAGGGAGGACGGCGCCGTCGGCATTCTGCACGCGGCCGGTGTGGATCCATGGGTGATCGACTACGGCTCACCGGACGAGATTGCCGGGGGTATGGAGCGCACTCTCACCGATCACATCGTGGCGCTGAGCCAGGCCATCGACACCGTCCGGGTCGCCACCGGTCAGAGTGTGCACCTGGCCGGCTACTCGCAGGGGGGAATGTTCTGCTACCAGACCGCCGCTTACCGACGCTCCCAGGACGTCGCCAGCATCGTGGCGTTCGGCTCGCCCGTCGATACGCTGGCGGGCCTGCCCGGGGGCCTTCCCACCAATGTCGCCGTCGGGGTGGCCGATTTCCTGGCCGACCACGTCTTCAATCACATCGACGTACCGGGCTGGCTGGCCCGGGCCGGCTTCCAGATGCTCGACCCGATCAAGAGCGCCAAGTCCAAGGTCGAGTTCCTGTTTCAGCTGCATGACCGGGAAGCGCTGCTGCCGCGCGAACAGCAGCGGCGCTTCCTCGACCGGGACGGCTGGATCGCCTGGTCCGGCCCCGCTGTCGCGGAATTGCTCAAGCAGTTCGTCACGCACAACCGGATGATGACCGGCGGCTTTGCCGTCCAGGGTCAACTCGTGACGCTGACCGATATCACCTGCCCGGTGCTGGCGTTCGTCGGCGAGGTCGACGATATCGGCCAACCGCCCGCAGTGCGCGGGATCAAGCGGGCCGCGCCCAACGCCGACGTCTACGAGGTGATGATCCGGGCCGGCCACTTCGGCCTTGTCGTCGGATCCAAAGCCGCTACCAGTACCTGGCCCACCGTGGCCGATTGGGTGCTGTGGGTGGCCGGCCGGGATCCCCGGCCGGGGAATATCGCACTGATGAAAGATGTCGAGGCCGACGAGGCGCAATCCAGCGGTGTTCCGTTGAACTCCCGGCTGATGCTCGGTGTCGCGGATGCCGCGGAGCTGGCGACCTCGCTGGCCAAGGGCGCGGCAGGGGCCGTCGTAGCCGCAAATCTCTCAGTGCGCACGCTGGCCGTCGAGACCGCACGCACCTTGCCCCGTCTGGTCCGTCTCGGTCAGATCAACGATCACACCCGCATCTCCCTGGGCCGGATCATTGACGAGCAGGCCGAAGCGGCACCTGACGGCGAGTTCCTGCTGTTCGACGGACGCGTGCACACCTATCGGGCCGTCAACCGGCGGATCGACAACGTGGTACGAGGTCTGATCGAGGTGGGGGTGCGTCAGGGCAGCCGGGTCGGGGTGCTGATGGACACCCGCCCGAGCGCTCTGGTCGCCATTGCGGCGCTGTCCCGGCTCGGTGCGGTGGCCGTGCTGATGCCCCCGGATGCCGACCTCGAACAGGCGACCAGGATCAGCGGAGTCACCGACATCATCACCGACCCGGCAAACCTGCCGCGGGCCGGAAAGCTGCCGGTGCAGGCACTAGTTCTGGGAGGGGGCGAGAATCGCCAGCTCGCCGTGCCCGTCGACAGCGACGTCATCGATATGGAACAGATCGACCCCGACGCCGTCGAACTGCCCGGGTGGTACCGCCCCAACCCCGCCTACGCCCGGGATGTGGCGTTCGTGGTGTTCAACTCCGTGGGTGGCGGCGAGCTGGTGCCCAAGCAAATCACCAACTACCGATGGGCGCTCTCCGCCTTCGGCACCGCGTCCGCGGCCGCCCTGACCCGCAACGACACCGTCTACTGCCTGACCTCGTTACACCATCAATCCGGCCTGCTGGTCAGTCTCGGCGGCTCGGTGGTGGCCGGCTCCCGGATCGCGCTGTCCCGGGGTCTATGCCCGGAGCGCTTCCTCGAGGAGGTCCGCCAGTACGGCGTCTCGGTGGTCACCTACACCTGGTAAATGCTGCGGGAGATCCTCGACGACCCGCACTTCACATTGTCCGGAAACAACCCGATCCGTCTCTTCATGGGCTCCGGTATGCCCACCGGTCTCTGGGAACGCACCCTGGAGGTGTTCGCCCCGGCCAGGATCGTGGAGTTCTTCGCCACCTCCGACGGTCAGGCCGTGCTGGCCAATGTCTCGGGGGCGAAGGTGGGCAGCGAGGGCCGGCCGCTGCCCGGCGGCGGCGAGGTGGAATTGGGCGCCTACGACGCCGCCGAGGACCTTCTCCTCGAGGATGACCGGGGGTTCGTCCGACCCGCCGGCCGGGAGGAGACCGGCATCCTGCTGGCCAAGCCCTGGGGGCCGATCGATCCGACCGCGTCGATCAAGCGTGGCGTATTCGCTGCCGGGGACATCTGGATCTCTACCGAATACGTGTTTCGGCGCGACTCAGATGGCGACTACTGGCTGCTCGGCAACCGCTCCGGCCTGCTGCGCACACCGCGTGGCGTGGTATTCCCGGCCCCGATCACCGATGTGCTCGGGCAGATCCGCGCTGTCGACCTTGCGGTGACGTACGGGGTCGAGACCCCGGACCGAACACTGGCTGTGACCGCGGTCACGCTTCGGCCTGGGATGAGCCTGACTCCCGCCGATATCAGCGATGCGATGGCGAAGATGCCCGTCGGACTGCCGCCGGACATCGTGCACGTGGTACCGGACCTCGCGGTCAGCGCTTCCTACCGGCCAGTGGTCTCAGCGCTGCGGTCGGCCGGCGTACCCAAGGCCGGCCGTAACAGCTGGTACCTCGATGCCGATACGGGCAAGTACAAGAAGCTGACAGCCGCAGCGCGGTCGGCGCTCACTGAGAGTGACGACTCACACTCGCGGTAGTCTCGAATGGTCGGTCGGGCGCAACAGTCAGTCGGGCACAGGCGGTTAAGGAGCGCAATGGCGTGGAAACTCGGCGGTGTGTGCCGGAGGATAAGCAGTGGCCCCGTGGTTGTCATGATTGCTCTCGGTCTCGGGTCGGCGGGCACCGCCGCCGCTGACCCCTATCTGGTGCCCACGCCCGCACCTAGGCCGACAGTCTCCGTTGAAGGCGGCGCCGCCGCACCGGGCGGAGCGTCATCGGCTACGCCCGCCACGCCCGCCACGCCCGCCACGGCGGCCACAGCGACCTCCCCGGCCACCGGGGACGTCCTCGATCAGCTCGCCGAGCAATACGCGGTCGGGGCCGGCGGCGGCCAGCTGTCGAAACTGCTCAGGGTCTCACTCAAGCTTCGGGCGATGGGTTTCAAACCGTCCAAGCCGTACCTCGATGAGATCTCCACAGCGATGAAATACCGGCCGAATCAGAACCCGCTGATCTCGGCGCTCAAGAACACCATCGCCTATCAGCAGAAGATTCGGGCTCAGACTCAGCTCCTCCAGCAGGCGCAGTCCCAGCAGAACGCCGGCAGCGCCGTCATGGGTGCCGGTCAGATGCCCGGTGCCAGCAACCCCGCCGGGCTTCCCGCGCCCGGAGCGTCGGCATCGCTACCCGCCGCACCGTAGCCGCCGTGCTCGACCCGAAACTGCTCGCAATCCTGGTGTGCCCGGCTGACCATGGGCCGCTGCTGTTGCTCGACGATGTGCTCTACAACCCCCGGCTGCGCAAGGCCTACCCTATTGAGGATGGCATCCCGGTGCTGCTCGTCGATGAGGCTGCCGACATCGGGCCGGCCGAACATGACCGGCTAATGGTGCAAGCCGGCCCTGACCGGTCCTGACCGGTCCTGATCCGTTTTCGGTGAGTCACGAGTTCCTTGAGGCTGATCCGGTCACAGCGGCCCGCCGCCTACTCGGTGCGGCATTCACCGCGCGCGGAGTGCGCGTCCGTATCGTCGAAGTGGAGGCCTACGGCGGCCCGCCCGACGGACCGTGGCCCGATCCGGCAGCACATTCCTATCAGGGCAGTAGCGTTCGCAACGCGGTGATGTTCGGACCCCCGGGCCGGCTCTACACCTATCGCAGTTATGGGATCCACGTGTGTGCAAACATTTCCTGCGGGCCGGACGGAGTCGCCGGCGCAGTCCTGCTGCGGGCGGCGCTCATCGAGACCGGGGGCCCCGATATCCGGAATCGCCGCGGACCGAATATCGCGGACAGCGCACTGACCCGTGGTCCCGGCAACCTGTGTTCGGCCCTGGCCGTCACCATGGACGACAATGGGCTGGACGTGTTCGATCCCCGCTCGCCGATCGTCGTGCAGTTGGGGGAGACGCAGCCGTGGCAGCAACCGACGGGTAAGGCTGGTCCGCGGGTGGGAGTCAGCCGGGCCGCCGACAGATGCTGGCGGTTCTGGATGCCAGATTGTCCGCAGGTGTCCGCCTATCGCCGCAGCCCCCGCGCGCCGCGGCCGGGCGAGAGCGACTGAACGCGGGCCATGGGAGAAGATCAACCCATGGCCACGACGATCCTCGACGAGTTGCGCTGGCGAGAGCTCATCGCCCAGTCCACCGATATCGACGCCCTTGCCGCGGCGGCCGCGCAGCCGCCGTTGACCGTCTACGCCGGATTCGACCCGACGGCACCCAGCCTGCACGCCGGCAATCTGGTGCCGCTGCTGACCCTGCAGCGCTTCCAGCGCGCAGGTCACCGGCCGATTGTGCTCGCCGGCGGGGCGACCGGGCTGATCGGTGATCCCCGCGACGCCGGCGAGCGGACCTTGAACACTGCCGATACCGTCGCCCAGTGGTCCGAGCGCATTCGCGGCCAGCTCGAGCGGTTCGTCGAATTCGGCCATGCGCCGACCTCTGCGGTCATCGAAAACAACCTCACGTGGACACGCTCCCTCGGGGCGATCGAGTTCCTCCGCGACGTCGGCAAACACTTTTCGGTCAACGTGATGCTCGACCGCGACACCATCCGGCGCCGGCTCGACGGGGAGGGGATCTCCTATACGGAGTTCAGCTACATGCTCCTGCAGGCCAATGACTACGTGGAGTTGCACCAGCGACACGGGTGCGGATTGCAGATCGGCGGATCCGACCAGTGGGGCAATATCATCGCCGGCGTGCGGTTGGTCCGGCAGAAGCTCGGCGCGACCGTACACGCCCTGACCGTCCCGCTGGTCACCTCGGCCGACGGCACGAAATTCGGCAAGTCGACCGGCGGCGGCAGCCTGTGGCTGGACCCCGAGATGACCAGCCCGTACGCCTGGTATCAGTACTTCATCAACACCGCCGACGCCGATGTCATCCGCTACCTGCGCTGGTTCACCTTCCTGACCGCCGACGAACTCGCCGAGCTGCAAGAAGCCACGGCGGCCCGGCCGCACGAACGGGCGGCGCAACGCCTGCTGGCACGCGAGCTGACGACCCTGGTGCATGGTTCGGCGGCCACGGCCGCCGCGGAGCATGCCTCGAAGGCGTTATTCGGCCGCGGGGAACTCGACCGGCTGGATGAGGCCACCCTGGCGGCGGCGTTGCGGGAGACCACAGTGGCCGAACTGGGCGTCGGCGCGCCGAACGGCATCGTCGACCTGCTGGTGGCCACCGGATTGTCGGGGAGCAAAGGGGCGGCCCGGCGCACGATTGCCGAGGGTGGAGTGTCGGTCAACAACGTCCGAGTCGACAGCGAGGAATGGGCGGCGGGTGAGTCACACTTCCTGCATGGACGCTGGTTGGTGCTGCGGCGCGGCAAGCGGAATATCGCCGGCATCCGGCGTGTTGAGTAAGTCTGGCAGTGTGACGAAGGTCAAGCCCCCTGTCGCCCAGGGGATTTGACTCCGGCGATTGCCTGACGTAGTTTCATGTTCGTCGTTGTGACGCGGTTCGGCCGCTGAGCACGACGGCATCCCATCGGGAATG
>Ga0180431_10010259_pt1 | contig 10440 bp, 14 predicted proteins | sample SS_ome_11_FD_132459 | JGI IMG/M metagenome (GOLD analysis project Ga0180431, IMG submission 132459) | Hypersaline lake sediment archaeal communities from the Salton Sea, California, USA - SS_1_MS_1 metaG | ecosystem: Environmental > Aquatic > Non-marine Saline and Alkaline > Hypersaline >... | reverse complement strand
TTGATCCGCTCGCGAGCCCCGCGGCGGAGACGCCCGTCGACCATCAGCAGGGCCGGCGGAACAGCCTTGTTGTCCAGGTAGGTGTAGTTGACCTCGGACGCACCGCGGTTGCCTAGCACCTCGAGCAGGGCGCCGATCCATCGAGGAACGCCGGCGGGGGTCAGGTCGGAGTGCACGTCGAACCAGATCACCTCGTTCGCGTGCGGGACGTCGACGACCACATCGGCATCCTCGTCTCGCTCTGCCTCCTGGAGTGCCTTGTCGTCCTCGTACGGTAGCCCCTTGACCTGGGAGATGACACGCGGGTCGCCCAGTGTCTTGAAGTACGTCCGTGTCCCCGTCTCGGGGTCGATCTGGACGTAGCGTGGCATCACTTGGTCGACCGGGAAGTCGCGCCAGGTGACCGGGCTGACCATCTCGGACTGCGAAACAGAGACGGTGTCCTCGGGGATCAGGGCGACCGGGTAGACGGTGTGCGAGGCGATGTGCTTCAGCCGACGAAGCCTGCCGGTTGAGTCCCGCAGGCACTCCCACGCGGCGTGGCCGACGGCCTCCTCGCCGGCGCGCTTCAGCCGGCGGAGGTTCTCGAACGAGTGGTCCGTTGCCGTGGCGCAGTTGTTGAACCAAGCGGTGGCGAGGAACCTGTCCTGGTCGATTCGGAGCCGAAGATCTGCAATCGCTGTATCGACCTGCTCGTCGGTGACCGTTGCCGGGTCTACTAGCTGCTCCTCGGCCTGCGCGACAGCCGCCTCGGCCGCCTCTCGTTCCGTTCTGTTTCTCGCCTCGGCGAGCTTTTCCCTTGCGATGTCGACCGTGTCGAGGTACTTGTCCATCGCAAGCGCCCGGCGAATCTTCTCGCGGATGCCGTCCTCTTGGAGGTCGACAACGGGGTCGAACCGGTGGCCGTGGCTCTCGATGTTCGTGACGTAGCCATCGATGTTCGTGCGCAGCGCCTCGGACACCTCGGCGTAAAGGGCGAGGGCCTCCGGGTCGTACCGGGGCGTGACGGCCTTGGCTTCCTTCGCCGCATGGCGGAGGTTGTTCAGGGCGGCCAGCGCGTCCTGGGTTGTCTTGGCCTTGCCGGTGAGTACGCGGGCCTTGGCGAGGAGATCGTCGATCCCCTCCACGTTCTGGAGGTCGCCCTCGACTACCGGGTCGATCTTGGAGTCGCCCTTACGCTTGCGTGCTCGCGGTCCCCCCACGGTCTAGTCCTGCTCGTGGACGACGTGGACCTTGGCGTCCCCGGCGGTGTACGCCGAACAATTCAGGCGCATGTGGGTGTACTGCGGAGGGAGGGCGTGGGCCACCTGGGACGACCCGGCTGGGACCACGGCGATGGTATCCCACACGGCGTTCGCCTGGTGCCCAGCGACAGCGCCCTCGAGCACGGCTGTGCCGTTCCAGGACGTCGAGTCGATGAGGACCGACGTGGTGCCGGTGCCTCGGATCTTGACCGAGTCGCCAGCGCCGGTCTGGACAACGGACGCCACGCGGGCGAAGTCTGGGTTACTGTAGTGCTGCATCGATACCCTCCCGGATGAGGCGTGCGGCCTCGCGGAAAGCGGTGGCGGTCGCGGCGTCGGTATCCTCGACCGTGGTAGCCTGTTCCTCGAGGCGCGCTGCGACGATGATCTGCCGCCAAGGCGGAACGTTGCGGAGTACGTCGCCTGCGTGCTTGCGCGCCCATGCCCCGCTCGCGACATCGTCACGGATCCCGCGCTCCATCTGTGACCGCGCGCGCTCGTTCGGCGACGTGCCTGGCTTTACGCCGTTGTTGCGCGTCACGCACCGACAGACCACGGGGATCGGGTCCGTGACTCCAGCCGTGCGCATCTCTGCATCCGGCTCGACGGTGGCCCCGGTGTATCCAGTCCCCTGGCACCGCTGGCATCCGGGATCGGCCGCGGCGAGGTTCACGTCCTCGGCGTAGCGTGCGTGGTTGTAGTCGTAGGCGGCGTCAGGCATCGGCGTCCCACTCTACGCCCTCGGCGTCGGCCTTCTTTCGAAGGGCCAGGAAGAGGCAGCGACGGCATCCTGCAACCGGCCTGACGTGGCCGCATCGGAGCACCTGCGTCGGATCGACGCGCCCGGCCGGGCCCTCGTTCGCCCACTGGCCAAGTTTGTCCAGCGGGAATTGGACACGTAGCCCAGGCGGCCACGCCGCGTCTACCACACGGCAGACCAGGCCGTCGTTGCACCCGCCCTCCGGTACCAGCTCTGCGCCGGGCGACAGCTCGACGAACTGCCCAAACGCGAAATACCAGTCCGTCCTGGGTTGCACGGCGACCATCGCTGGGGCGAACGTGTAGAGCGACCGCCCGTCCCACCGGGCCCCATCCCAGTCCTGCGTCGTGTCTTTCGTCATGAGCCGCTCTCCTCGCGGGCCAGTGTAGCGCGCGGGTGCGGCGTGCGTCAATCTGTGGATGGTTCGAGGTAGTGGTAGACTAGCAGGGCGCGTCCCAATCTATCTCGCCGCATATCGGGCACTGCATAACGCCACACGTCGGGCGATACTCGAAACTCACGCCGCACTCACACATCTGCGCTGCGTGACGGTCCATGAATTCGGCCTGCTCTTTCTCGCCATCGGTCGTCAGCCCCAAACCCCCGCCGCCGTCGGAGTCGGTAATTCGTGTCCATGTGTTGCCGCTTGCCATCTCACTTCCCTCCGTGTTTTTGCTCTCGTACGCAGACATAATTACCCGGTGTGCCGCTATCTGCGCCCCGCGTCCAGTGACGCGTGGCGGGATAGGGGCGGATTAGTTTCTGGCCAGCCAGCGCTCGGCACCGGCGCGAGTCTTAAAGGTCTTGGAGCGCGTGAAGGTCATCGCCGTGAACGTCCCGTCGCCGTTGTCGATGATGCCCTTCGAGATCGTCTCGTTGTTCCCCAGGTCCAGCTTCTTCATCTCGCGTCCCTCCTCGTTGTGTGCCCCGTTCATGTCTGTATAATAACGCGGTTGCTGGGGTTGTCAACAGGAAAGACGCAGGAGGTCGCTTTTTCCGCAACGTGCACATTGACGGGCTGGGGCAGCCGCGCAACCTATGAGTTGACGGGCTAGTCCACCGGGACGAGCGAGGCGTACGTGGAGCACCGGCACCGGCCCTGCTCCCAAACCGACAACGTGAACGAGACGCCCGTCGCGAAGTCGACGACCATCGCGGTCTCTCCGGTGTACGGCGACCCCCACCAGGGGAGGCCCGGACACCCGGTGCCCCAGACCGCCTCGTCCCAGTGGCACCCCTCGGCGGCGGGGGGCGTGATGAGTCCGGCGAGGTCGACGTGGAGCGGGAGGTTCCAGTCTGCCGAACCGGCCCAGGTCAGCCCAGCGCACCACGTCGAGCACTCGGCGTAGGTCCCCTCAGACGTGGCCATTGCCCAGGCCCAGCCGGTAGCCTGATCACAGTAGACGCCGCTGACGCCGAGCAGGTGGGCGCACGGCCCAGGGTCGTCACCGGTCCCGCTCGTGGTCTCTGTTACCGTGTCCGTGTCGGCGTCGCCATCCGCGTCCGCGTCAGCCCCGGCGTCCCCGCAAACGTCACTGCCCGTGTCCGTATCAGGCGGAGGAGTGCTCGAGCTGTCCGCCGCGTCAGGCGGCGCGGCATCCCACGGCGGGCCCACCTGGCTGCCAGTATCGGTGTCCGCGTCGGCGTCAGCATCAGCGTCCGTGTCGGCGTCCACGTCGGAATCGCTGTCGGCGTCGGCGTCGACGTCCGTATCAGCGTCGCTATCGGCATCTGTATCCGCATCGGCGTCTCCTCCGGCCTCCCCGCCATCGGGTTGTTCCAGCAACAGCTCGCCGTCGCCCGGCGCGCCGCCGTCCCAACTACGCCCGTCGCCGGGGTGCGGCTCTCCAGCGTACGGGTAGATCTGCGCGTCGCACCCAGCCAGGGTCCCACCGACTACTACGGCGAGCACCGCAGCACAAACCGCGAGAAGCACGGCTCCGGCGTACCAGGTCCACGGTCTACGCATCGTCCTCGCCGTCGGCCCACTCCTGCATGACCCGGCTCGCGTCCTCGGGCCGGACAGGCACCCACCCCTCCTCCTCGACGCGCATGTGTCCGGCGATACGCGCCGCGAGCAGGGCCCGGGCGAAGTCGGACGTCTTGCCGCTATCTACGGCCGCCTCCGCCTCCTCCTGCGTCATGCCGGTGTCGCACGCCAGATGGCGGCGCGCGCTCCACCCTTCGTCGCCGACCTCCAAGTCGGTGGCCATGCAGAAGAAGAACGGGAGCGTGTGCTCGCGGGCCACCTCGCGGATGCGCTCGAGCAGGGGGGCCACCTCGTCTTGGTAGACCTGGTCGAGTGGTCCTGGGGGCGGATGGTTCTCGGTCGTCGTCTCGTTCATTGCTCGTCCTTTCTCACGCTCAACAGCATGTAGCCTACAGCCCACACGTTGCCGCAAATGGTGCACGGGGTGCGGGGGTGGGGGTGGTGCTGAGTGCCGCGTGTAGTTTTTCAGCAGCCTCGCGAACCCACGGCGGTAACTTCATTGACCACACTGCGAGTTGAAAACCGAATTCCTCGACAACCTCCCTCACCGCCTCCAACTTCGCCCGCTGCTCCTCGATGCGCTTCCCAGCCCACCGAGCAACCACCACCGGATCGCCATCCATATCATCGGGGTAGGGGATCGCTGCCAGGATGTCGTCGGCCTCGTCGTGGGCGCACTGGTTCTCGCAGGTCAAGGACTCGTTCGCGGCCTCCAACTCTGCGACGCGGCGCTCGACTTGCTCGGCGCGAGTGCGGAGTTGCCTGCACTCAGCGCGGAATCCGTCCAGCTCTGCCCCCAACCTCGCGCATTCACTCCGGTGGTGATCGCGTTCGCGCTCAACCTCTCGCATCGGGTGCTTGGTGCATTTGTGGATGTGCTCAGAAACTGCGGTTGCCGCCTCATCGTCCAGCGGAAACTTCTGCCCACAATACGCGCAGTATGTGTCGTTCTTCAGCCGCTCAATCTTGCGGTCCCGCGCCTCGATGGTGGACAGGGCGCGCACCAACCGCGCCACCGCCTCACCGCGCGTCAACCCCGGCGGCCAAAGCGCCTCGTCGGCACCGTTGCCGAGGGCGTTGTCGACGACGGCGATGGTGCGCGCGGCGGCCATGCGCTCCTCATCGAGACGCCGGTTCAGGTCGACCAGCCGCTCGATCTCGCGCTCGGCGTCCGTGCTCGCCGGCCGCTCTTCTGTGGGAAAAACTACCCCTTTTTCCCCACACGCGGCGGCCCGACGCTTGTCGCGAAGTGCTGGGATCTCGTCCCGGTACCACGGCCAGCAGGGCGTCGCCCCGGGGACGACATCCGCGAGCGTGATGCGGCACACGCCCTCCTCGGTGAGCGACCCGCAGGCCCGGCTGCACACCGGCTCCTCGTCCCGTAGGAGAGGCCTGATCCTCATCTCCGCCCCCTCTCGCGCCGGCTCCGGCGCTTTCTCTGGTTGCGGCTCAGCGCCGATATCGAGCGCCTGGAAACCGGCTGGTCTTCTCGCCGCTGACGGAGGCGCCGCTGCTTGTCCGGCTCCGAGTCCGGCGGCGTCGATCCGTCCCACTCGTAGTACGGGCAGTCGACATTGCACGTGGCCGAGGTGGGGACGCACGGACGCCCTGCGCTCGTCGGCGCACCGGGGCCGGGTCGCATATTCGAGTAGCTGTAAGCGCAGCTGCGCTCGCCCCAACTCATCGTTCCTCCGTCTATCTATCGTCTCGCCCTCGCTGGGGCGTTGTCGTAGTCCCCCGCCGCACCATTACGGCGAGGGGTGTTCGTCGCACCATCCGCTCGCTTCCCTGTGACTTTTTTCTGCGAGCGTCTAGTCCCCGTCGGTGTAGTGTGTCGGGTCACCTCCTTCCTGTTCCTCGGTCTCGAGCACCGCGTCCGCCCACTCGCATCGTTTCCTCGGCATTATCGTCGACCCTCCCTGGCTTCACGCCCAAGAGCAAGGAGCATCTGCTCCAGCTTTTTGTTCTGGGCGGCCCAGGCGGCGGCCCTGGCGGCGGCCCTGGCGGCGGCCCTGGCGGCGGCCCTGGCGGCGGCCCTGGCGGCGTCCCTGGCAGCGACCTGCCCGGTCCGCCCAATAAACGGGGTGTAGTCGTCCCGCTTGTTCCTCTTGAAGTACTGGGCCGGGGGTTCCGCTAGAGCGAACACGCAGTCGCCGGCGCGGATACTGTCATGCGGCAATGGCTCGTAGTAGCTCGCGGGCCCGTAGATAACCTCGCCGCAATCGAGACGCACTTGGTACACGAAGCCGCCGCGTCCGCGCACGGTACCGCAGCTCCCATGCCATGGGCCAGCGTCGGAAACACGCACACGGTCCCCTACTTCGAACTCCTGCATCTTCGTCTCCTCCTCCTGCTGTTCGTCCTCGGACAGCACCTCCACCTCCGCCTCGTGAATGGCGGCATGGAGAATGTGGTCGTCACACCGGTACGGGCCGATGATGGAGACGGCGAGGCCGTCCTGGCCTAGCGCGCGGCACATCACCGTGCCCTGCGCGAGGTCGTCAACCATCTCGTACCGCTCGACCCCTGAGGCGTAGACGCCCTCGTGCTTGAACATCCTCCGCGCCGCGTCCTCGTGGACGCGCATCCGCTGGTCAACGGTGAGTGCCTTCCCCATCTGCTTCCTCCTCGCTGTTTGCGCCGTCGTCGATCACGACGCGTCCGACCATCTCGGTCTTGTCCCCGTCGCAGCGCGCGACCGCCGCGTCCTCGAACCCGAGCACGAACCCGTCGTCAGTCCTCGATCCCTCGATCTCGAAGCGCGGCTTCTCCCTCTCCAGGTCGTACCACCGAAGGCCAGACACGATCGTGAACGTCCCCTCGGGTGCGCCGGGCACCTCGATCGGCATCTGTGTCCACATCGCCTCCACCTACGTCGCCAGTGCGACGACGAGCGCCGCGAGTGCCAACACGAACGACGCCACGCCGATCAGTCGGTTGGTGGCGATGGCACGGCCCACGTTGTTCGCCCACTCTGCCGTGATGCAGTCGCCAACACTATGCACAAGATACCTCCTCGGCTACAGCCCGCTCCTATTATACCCGGCACACGCCCCGGGTCAACCAAAATAATCGTCCAGCGCACCGAACTCCTCGTCGCGGGCTGCCTGCTGCGGCGGCGCCCACGGGTCGAGTATCCAGCGGCGAGCCCAGTGTAGGCCCTGAGACAGGGCGTCGACCAGGTCGTCGTGCGCGGCGATGGGGAAGTCGGTCAACTCGCCGATGATGTTGCCGCGGCCGGGCCGGTACGCCTCGCGGTCGTCGGGGTTGAGGTGCGAGAGGAAGTGGACCTGGCCGTTCTGCATGAGCGGTGTGACGCCGACCAGGCGCTCGAACTTCCCCACCTTGGGAGTGGTGGTCTGTACGATGCCGGCGAGGGCGGGCCACTTCGAGAGGATGTGCTGGTCGAGCACCATCTGCCCCACCTTCTCGATCAGGATGCGCTCGGGATGGAACCGCTGGTAGTCGGCGAAGATGCGCGCGGCCTGGTCCTCGAGCGTGAGGCGGGCGTGCCACGCGTCGAGGACGTAGATCTCGCCGGACCCGCGGACGCCGATGACGACGCCGGCGGTGTAGTCGTTCGTCTGCCGCAGCCCGACAGCGGTGTCGTACGAGCAGAGGATGGTCAGCCCCTCGAGGTCGACCTGGTCGGCCCGTACGAACCGGAACCACTCGGGCCGGACCGGAGCCTCCGACTCGTCCCGCGCCTGGCACAGGTAGGCCCTGGCGTACTCGATAGCGCTGTCGGCGTACCGGCGGCGGAGCACAGACTCCGGGAACCGCGCCGGCCAGATGGACGCGAACCCGTCGCCCACCGTCCGCTTCAGGACGTGGTACTCCGGGTTGTCGATGAGGTGGTGGGTGAGGTCCGAATTGTGCGAGGTCAGGATAGATGTGTCGTAGAACCCAGACGGCGTTGCGATAGACGTAATCTGCCCGTCGTATTGCTCTGCCCGTACTTCTCGCACGCGCATCCACAGCCGCTCGCCGTCGTTGTGTATCTGTGGCGAGCGCTCCATCTCTGGGACAGAGACGCTGTCGACCTCCCCGAGGTACTGCGCCACGGTACTCTCGCAGCGAACCTCCCAGCGATCGCCGCGGGCCTCTTCGGTTCTAGGCTGCATGTAGATGCGCGGTGTTGCCCCGTATCGCGCAGCCAGGATGCGGCGCCACCCGCACGCGAGCTGGTAGCTAGAAGTCGACAGCCGCATCCCGTAGCGCTGCGTACTGGCCTTCCGGCACGCCCCGTCTCCACGCAGGTACGCACGCAGGGCGGCATCCAGAAACGCCTGCGGGAGACGCTCGAACCACGGCGGCAGCTTGAGAATGCGCCCCTTGGCCCCGAACTCACCCAGGAACCAGTCGGCTACCGCCTGTTCGCTGAACTGGACAACGGTAGCGTGCCCGGTGCGATTGACCGACACGGGGACTCCGAGCGCAGACTGCACACAGGCAACCGCGTCGTCCACGTAGTCCAATTCCTCGCCGTAGTATCCGAACGTGAGTCTCGTCGCAGAGGTCGAGGTGTCAACGGAGCCCTCGGCGATCCAGTAACCAACGAGCGCCCAGAACTCCTCTGTCTGCATGTAGCCCGGCCGGGCGCGGTTCAGGCAATCACCGGCACGCAGTCCGTATCTCTTGACCAGGTAGTGGATCATCCTCTTGCCGGTCTTGTACCCCAAGTCTTCGGCGATGCTGGCGTAGGTCTCGCCGTTGTCGATGCGCGCCTGCAAGTCCTCGGGAGATATGCGAGACTTCCTGTTGCGGACAATCTTGCTGCCTGGGTGCTTGCGTCGCGGCCGAGGCGCGGGCTCCATCTCCGATACGTCGTCGATGCCCATCTCGGGCGGCGTCCGGATGTCGAGGTACACCCTATCACCGGCGATCAGGTCGCGCGCCTCCACCAGCCCGCGCTCCGTTGGGAACCTATGCCACGGCGTCACCGTCTGTGGTACGACGCTACCCGTCACCCTCACCCTGACCACGGGACCGCTGTACCGTCTGCGCGTGATGGCCTCTGGAATACTCCACTCTGCCCCTGGTTGCCGGACCTCGTCTGTGGACAGGAGGCCCTCGGCCCGCACGAGACCCCGCGTGGTCTCGACCATCTCTCCGTCAACGAGACATCGGTGCCACGGCGTCGCCAGGTACCAGACCCTGGCGTTCGGGGCGAGGAGCTGCATCCAGTCCGAGTGCCACGCCTGCTTGATGGCCTCGCGCATCGCGGGCATCTGGATCGCGTTACGTCGATCGACGACGTCGTCGGCGAGGATCAGGTCCGCGCGGCCGCCGGTGACCGTGGCTGTGATGCCCAGCGCCTCGACGGAGGCGTCGCGGTGCATGGCCTTGCGCGGGATGATGATCTTGTGCTTCGAGAACTCGGTGTCCTGGCCGGGCGGGCGCCGGAGGTGGGGGAATACCTCGCGCAGGCGGGGGTTGTGCTCGATGTGCTGCTTGATCTCGAACAGGCGCTCCATCGCGCGCCCGTCGGAGGGGCCGACCACCTTGATGCGCAGGTCGGGGCTGCGCCCCAACTCGAACAGCACTCGAGCGACGGCAGTAGTGCTCTTGGCGTGACCGCGTGGGGCGATGATGACCAGACGGTCGATCGTGTCCATCGCGTGGGACCACTGCTCCTGGTACCACTGGACGGTCACCGGTACAGGTGCGCCGGGGTCGCTGTCCTCGTCGCGGAAGACGTACTCAAGGAACGCGGGGAAGCTCTCCCGCGCCTGGCGGAGCCGGTACTCCTTGACGGCCGCAGCGATGCGCGACAGCTCGGCGTGGGTCAGGGCGTCGTCGTCGGGGATGCGGAACCGGTCGACGTCGTCCAGGCGGAACAGGTGCGGCTGCGGCGGGCGGTAATCGGGGTGTACGCGCCCGAGTGATTCGGTGTCGGTGTCCTCGCCGGGGGTCTGGTCCGAATTCTGTTCGTTCATGGCTCCGAATGAAACCGTTAGATCACCCAGCCTGGGCCGTCGTTTGTTCGGTTGCGCTCCAGGGGGAACGCTGGATCATGTCGTCGAGTGGCGGGGCACCAGGCGCACTAGGCCCGTACCACCAGGGCAGCCAGCCGTGGGTTACCGCCCTGTATCGCTCACGGCACGTACGTGCGTCCGGCTCCTCCTCCCCAGGAACTCTGACATACATGGACTTCGCGTACTCTAGCTTCGCCCGTGTTCCGTACTGGTCGACGCAGGACCAGTTGGCGCAGAGCCCCGGCTTCTCGTCGTGGACCGAGCAACGCAGGTCGTCCTGGAGGAACACACAGACCCCGTCCTTGGCCCACGGGGCCCACGAGCGCGGCGCCTTTCTAATGGCCCACGCGTTCCCATCACGGACGAAGAACTCTCTGCCCAGGCGGTCGACGTCCTCCTCGGCTACCCTCGAGAGGGTGAAGGCCGCGCAACAGAGCGAACAGCGAGAGCAGCGCCAGGTCACCACCC
>Ga0180431_10010253_pt1 | contig 10444 bp, 8 predicted proteins | sample SS_ome_11_FD_132459 | JGI IMG/M metagenome (GOLD analysis project Ga0180431, IMG submission 132459) | Hypersaline lake sediment archaeal communities from the Salton Sea, California, USA - SS_1_MS_1 metaG | ecosystem: Environmental > Aquatic > Non-marine Saline and Alkaline > Hypersaline >... | reverse complement strand
CGCGGTTGAGGACGTTCACGTTTCCCGCGACGTCGAGCGATACGTCGTCGACATCGTTCGTCGGACGAGGCACCACGCAAGCCTCTACGTAGGAGCGAGCCCTCGAGGCTCTCTCGCTCTGATCAAGTTGGCTCGAGCTCGCGCAGCCATCGACGGTCGCGACTTCGTCATCCCGGATGACATCAAGGAACTGGCGATTGCTGGCCTCGCCCACCGGCTCTTGCTCAACCCGGACCTCTGGGCGCGCCGAACAACGACGATCGACGTCCTCGCAGGGATCCTGAAGACGACCCCGGTCCCCAAGGTGCGATAGCCCGTGTCGACGCGGCGAAGGGCCCTCTTCGCGTTCGTCCTCGCCCTCGGTCTCGCCCTGTTCGGACTCCTTGCGCGAGAGCGAGATGTTCTAGGGCTAGCGCTCCCGCTGGCTCTTTTCGCGGCGGTCCTCGTCACGTCGGACGCGCTCTACCGTCCTTCCACGCTCCGTGTAGCGCGAGAACTCTCCGCCTCACAGGTCTACGAGGACGAGCACGTCGACGTGACCCTCTCGGCAACCAACGAAGGCGAACACGACGTCTGGGTCTCGTTGTGCGACACCGTTCCCCACGGCATCACAGTCGTTCTCGGTGATCCGGCGCTCGCCGGTCGCCTCCGCGAAGGCGAAACGGTGACGCGGACCTACCGAGTGAACGCGTCGCGAGGAGGCCACGACCAACGCCAGCTGCTCGGTACGACATGGGCACCGTGGGGCCTTGCCGCCCGGGACGTGACGTTCTCTCTGCAGTCGACCCTGACGGCTCTGCCTGTGTTCGAATCGCTTCGAGGGATCGAGATCCGCCCTCGGCACGTCCACGCGTACGCCGGGTCGATCCGCACCGGCCGCGCCGGGTCCGGTTTGGCAACGCTCGGCTGCCGCGAATACACGCCGGGAGACGACATTCGCCGGATCAACTGGCGAGCGTCCGCCCGTCGCGACGACCTGATCGTGAACCTGTACGAGCAAGAGCGGATGACCGACGTGAACATCATCGTCGATGCACGAGCGCACATGCACCTCCAGATCGGCGAGGTCAAGACGTTCGACCTCGTCGTCCGCGGGGCCGCGGCCATCGCATCCCATTTCCTGCGGCAGAGCAACCGCGTCGGCCTGTTGGTCTACGGCGACACGATCAACTGGACGTTCCCAGGATCCGGACGGCTCCAGATGGAACGGCTCCTTCACGCGCTCGCGCTCGCGCGACCGTCGAACCGGCTTGCGTTCGGCAAGCTTCGCCAGATTCCGACCCGTCTGTTCGCCGCCGGCTCCCAGCTGGTCATCTTCAGTACCCTCGGATCCCGCGAGGACGCCGACATCCCGGTGCAGCTCGCCGCTCGCGGATACTCGGTCCTCCTCATCTACCCGAATGGCCTTGGACTCGAACGTGCCGCGCTCAGGCCGGGGCCACACGACGATCTGGCCGAGCGAGTCATGCGGCTCGGCCAACAGGCGACCCTCAGTCGTCTGGCCCGGGCCGGAGCGACCGTCGTCGACTGGGATCTAGCTGAGCCGCTCGGCGTCGCGCTTCACCACGTCGACCGCGCCGTGAGGGGGCTTCGCCGATGAGGTGGATCGCAAGCGCCTACGTCCTGACCGGCGGTGCTGTTCTCTTCTGGGCGACCTCCGGAACAGACGGTCGATTCCTTGGCGGACTGGCGTTGGTTCTCTCGGCCCTGTGGCTCCTCAACGCGGCCCGAGCTCGAACCGGAACGACGGCCATGTTCACTGGATTTGTCGCGATTGCCGCCGCCTCGTCCGCGTCCGGCGCCGGGCCGCTTCTGCCAGCGATTTCCGTGACGCTGGCTCTACTCGGTTGGGACGCCTCTCTCGCCGCGCTGCGGCTTCGGCGGGTCCCTCGGAAGGACTGCCACCGGATCGTCGCTCGCTATGCGGCCTCCTCCGGCGCCGTCGGCGTCGCTGCCTTCGGCCTCATCCTCGCGACGACGTTCCTCCACTTCCATCCCAGCTTCGGCCTCGCCGTCGGCCTGGCCGTTGCACTCCTCGCCCTCGCTGTCATCATCGGGTCGTTGGCCCGACCGACGCCCGCTGCCGCAATCCCGGTCGCCCCGACCGAGCCTGAGGAACCTGCTTCGACAGACAGAAAGGCCGGACAGCTCTCGCTGCCCGGCCCGAATGGATCGGAGTCGTCGTAGCGGTCGACACTAGTGCTCGATCGTCAGCTCCCCGCAGATCGGCCCCGAGAACCGCTCGCTTCCCATGTACCCGCTGAACGTCCCGTCGAGCGGTGTGATCGGCCCCGACGAGTTCGTCGGATGCAAACGGTACGAGAAGGTCAGTTCGGTCACTTCGTCCGCAGCGCTCATCCAGACGACCTCGTACAGCCTCTCGGCGCTGTTCATGCGCGTCAGGGCGCCTCCGTCATCGAGGATCTCGAACTGCCATCCTCGAGGCATCGACTCTTGAAACGCCGGGACCGAGATGACGGCCCCCACGTGAACCGTGATCAACACAAATGTGGTTCCGTCCCCTTGTTCGACCGTCTCGCGGACGGCGTACGCGGGCATTCTCCCGACGAGGATCCCCTTGAGTCCCGTCTTCCTCCGCCCGAGCTCGTCGACGAGGGTCAGCTCGACTTCGTAGAAGCCGGCTGTCGTGAAGACGTGCTCGACCGTCGGCCTCTCCGTCTCGAGGTCGAGGGCCCCGTCGCCGTCGAAGTCCCATCGATAGGTGTACGTCCCGCCGTCCAGGCATGGCTCGCAGATGGCGAACGTGACGATCTCGTCGACGTCCGGGTTGTAACTCGAAGGCTCGAAATCGGCGTCCCACGCGCCGACGGCACACGTTGCGAGGACGACGGCCGACAGAATCGACCCGATCAGCCTCTTCTTCATCCCCCCTCCTTCTCCACGCCGGAGCCGATTCGCTCCCCTATCGTCTAGGGGAGCGAATCGTGAACCGATCGTCCGGTCAACCAATACGCGATGAGGTCCTGCATCATCGCGATGTCGATCGTCAAGTCATTCGTCCGCGGGACGGGCGCACCGGAGAGCCAGAGCGATACCGCGTACTGGATCTCGGCGAAGTCGATGATCTCCGGCTCCGCTTCGCAGAGCCTGAGCTCGTCCGCGTCCGTGTCCCATCGAGAGACCACGACCGGAATCGACAGGAATTCTGTCAGTGACAGCTTGTCCTCACCGAGGATCGGCTGCTGGAACCGAGGCGCCGAACTCCCAATCCAACCCTGGATGGAGGACTGCGACGTGCCGCTGACACTCGACGGGGCCTGCAGCGAGTAGTTGATGACTCGCTGCGCGTTGACCGAATCGCTGACCAGCTTCTCCACAAACAGCCACTCCACCGATCCGTTGGTGATCCGCGCTGTCGCACCGTCGTTCTCCCCTTCGATGAACGTCCACCCATCCGGGATCGTTTCGACGACAGAGAGCCCGTTCAGCGCTCCGCTGACCTCGATCTCGACGTCCACGTAGACGATCGCATCCGCGACCGTCTGATCACCGGGGAGACAGGTCCGAATCGTTCGGGCCGCCGTAACGCGGGGCCCGATCTCGATCAGGATCTCGGTCTCATAGGGTTTCGAACGCGCCCCTTCCGCATCGACGACGACCAGGGAGACGGTGAAGGTTCCCGTGTACTCGTAGGTGTGCTTGGGGTTCTCCTCTCGACTCATCGTCCCGTCGCCGAAATCCCACTCCCACGCAACGACTTCCTCGCTGTCGTCAGTCGATGCATCGTTGAAGTGGATCGGACCCAGGGTGTCAAGCGGTGGTTCCGTCTCGATTTCGAAGAAAGCGACGGGCGCCTTGTTCGGCTCGATCGTGAGGCCGCCCTCGAACGGCTCGGAGCGATCCCCGTCCTCATCGATTGCGACCAGCGAGACGTTATACGTCCCGGTCTCGTCGAAACGGTGAATCGGGTTCTGCGCATCGCTCGTCGTCCCGTCGTCGAAGTCCCACTCCCATCCGACGACGTCGCCGTCGGTGTCGAAGGACAGGTCCTCGAAATCGACATCGTGGTTCACCGGCAACGGCAGCTCCGACGCGACCGTGAAGAGCGCAATCGGAGGCTCGTTCGGAACCAAGATCGTCAGCATTCTCGCCGGAATCTCCTGGATCTGGCGGACGCCGCGGAAGTCGAAGTAGGTGACCGTCGAAGAGACGTCCGTCTCTCGTTCGCCGCCGGTCGTCCCCTCGATCTCGATCTCGATCGACGTCTCCTCCCCAAGGTCGAGGCTGCTGAGTCGCCAGATCGCCGTCGACGATCCATCCGGATGGATGTCCACCTGCGACGCACTCGGGATCGCGTCGTGCAGCCTGAGCCCAGCGGGCAACTGTTTCTCCACACGCACGTCCGTAGCGGCGACTCTCACGTCGAGATGGGTCAGGATATCCGTGCGCGCTCGGTCCGAGGGACTCTCGAAGAAGAGGCCGTCCGTCTGCTCCGCGAAGGCCTCGAGTAAGTTCGGATTGATCAGGGTTCCGAGCCCGACGGAGACGATCTTGATCCCCGCTTGAGCCGCCGCCTCGCCTTCCGAATCCGGCTCGGTTCCCACGCTCGATTGCCCGTCGGAGATCAGGATTTCCACGAAGACGGCCTCGTCACGACCGGTCTGCTCGAACTCGCGGCGGGCGAGCTGCATCGCCAGGCCCATTGCCGACTTCCCGCTCGCGGTAAGGTCGGCGATGGCCAGTTTGACCGCGCCGTGATTGCTGGTCAGCGGCAGGTCGAGGCTTGCCGTCGTCCCGTATGAGATCAGACCGGCGCGGTCGTCGTACCCGAGCTGGTCGATCATGTCGTATGCGAATTCACGCGCCTGTGCAATGTCCGATGTCGCCGATGCGTCGATGACGAAAAGGCAGTCGATTGGATACCGGTCCGTCGGCCCGATTGCCTTCAGAGTCAGGACAAGCGTAGCGATCTCGCGCTCGGCGTCCCCACCGGCCACGTAGATCTCACTCGGTGCGATCGCCTGGTCGATACGAAGGGCTCCCTCACCCATCACCGCCCAGGATGCGCATGCCAACACCAAAAGGAGGACGGCGAGGGGGATCCCCCTCGCCGTGTGGTTGGTCGTTCTCATTCGTATCATCTCCCAGTGCACCCGGTCAGCCCGGCCTACGGATCACAGAGCCACTCATCCGGATCGCACGGCCCAGCGGGCACACTCGGGAGCGGATCGCAGATGTTCGTGCCGGTCAGCCAGTAGGCGATGATCTCTTTCAGCATGTGGTATCCGACCGTCTGACCGCACGTCCACGGAACGATCTCATCCTCAAGCCAGAACGCGATCGCGCGCTGCACTTGCTGGAACGAGATCTTGTCCGAGAGCGTGATGTCGAGCCGATCGTTGTGGACGTCCCAGCGCGAGATCGCGACGAGCACCGAGACGCACTCGCTCACGTCGACTCCGCTGTCGCCGGTCACCGGCGTCTCCATGCAGGGGAGGCCGCTGTCCACAATGCCGTACAGGTCGTTCGAGCTGGCGTAGCAGGGGTCGCTCGCCGCGAGTTCAATCGCCTCGGTTTGAGGGACCTCGACCTGATAGATGATCGTCTTCATGGTGTTCGCCGGAAGCTTCGTCGGATAGACCCACTCCGTCCGGGATGCCTTGTAGGTGAAGCCGCCGTTCTCAATCGGGATCACCTTCCAACCCGTCGGCAGATCCTCCTTCAGCCCGACCCCGTATAGATCCTGGTCGGCCCAGATCTCGACCTTGACGGTGAACGTACTCGCCGCCTTGTCGCCTCCGGGCCCGTAGTAGTTGAGCAGGATGTTGTTGCAGGGGACCGGCGTCGCGATCGTCCGCACCGCCGTGATGTTCGCGGCAAGGACCCGAGGGAGTTCGACATCGACCGGCGTGCACGTGTAGGCGTACGCCGACAGCTCCTTCATCTCCTCGAGGTTGATCGTCTTGCCCTGGGTCCACGGAATCACCTCGCTGTACTGCCACATCTCGAGGGCCCGCGTCAGCTGCTGAGGATCGATCTTCTGCGACAGACGCAGATCGATCGAGTCTTCCATGTCGATTCCGATCCGCGGAACGAGGTGCGCGATCGCCGTCTTCAGCGGCAGCGCATCCGTGATCTCGATCATCGAGTCGCCTTCGACCGGGATCTCCATCGCCGGAGTCATCGCCTGGAAGGTCCCGGTGATCGTGAAGCAAACCGGGAGCGTCGTCGCGATCAGCTGATCGCTCTCAGGGACGGTGACCTCATAGGAGATGACCTTGGTCGTGTGCGCCTTGATCTGATCGATGAAGACCCACTGAACATCCGATCGCTTGAATGCCGCACCGGCGTTCTCCAGCGGCTTGATCTTCCAACCGACCGGCAGGTTCTCCTGCAGACCGACGCCGGCCAGGTCCATCTGCGGCTCGAACCGAACAACCACGAGGAACGTGGTTCCCGGAAGGGCCGCGATGGTCGAGATCGTTCGTGTCACGGTCACGGCAAGATCGGCGACGTCAACGGTCAGGGTCTCCCGATCGGTCGCCCCGGCCGCATCGGTTACGCGAAGCGTAACGCTCTTCAGCCCGCTCGTCGTGTACGTATGTGTCACGAGGGGGTCGCTCGTCGTCAGATCGAACAGACCATCGCCGTTGAAGTCCCACTCATACGTTTCGATTGCGCCGTCGGCGTCGAACGTCGCCGACGCATCGAACGTCACCGGCTCATTGATGTGAGGCGTGGCCGGCGAAGAGAAGAACGAGACGTTCGGAGGCCGATTCGTCGTCCCCTCGACCAGGATCGGGTCGAGCAGGTTCAGAATCGTCTCATCCGGGAACGCCAAGTCGCCGGAGAGGAACCTCACCTGCGTGATTCCGGTCGTGAACTGCGGGAAGATCGTCATCTCGAACTCTTCCGTCAGCGGTCCGAGGACCATTCCATCTCCGAGCCCGTCGTCCCACGTCCAAGAGACCGTCCCCGTCGGAGGGGTCAACTCCCAGGTGTCTCGGAAGTCGAAGTTGTCGTCTTGAACCTGGAAATCTGCCCCTGCAGGAACCCCATTCAGCGTCATCGACGCGGCTCCCGCCGTGCTCCCGGCGGCTCCGCCGAGAAGGACGAACAGAGAAAGCTCACCGCTCGCGGTGTCCCGATAGAGGAACATCACGGCCGTGTTCGCCTCCTCGAAGCCGGTCGATGCCACGCTCCCTGCGTACCCGTAGAAGTCTACGACTCCCACTGGATTCTCCAGGGGCGTGATCGTGTCCTGCGTTGCTCCTTGACTGACAGTGTAGTAGCCGTCGCTTTGGGCCAACCCCGTCGCCGGAAGTAGGAGAACGACCACCGTCAGAAGGAGGGAAAGGCCAAACGGATTGACCTTACGCACCTTCATTGCTACCTCCTTTGTTGGCAAACTCATCTTTCGCGTCAATCGAAGTGAGGAATTCATCCACACTCTAGCAGAAGGACCCCCCGTACGTCTGTAACCCCGATTACGCTGTCCACGAGCCTCCTTTAGCGTTGTGTTCATCACTTTCACAGGGCCACGGCCATCTGGTAGAGGGCCGCGTCGATCGCTCCCTTCGCCGCCTCAAGCGGGTCGGCCGTCAGCAGAGAGAGGAGCGGGCGATCCGCGTGCGTCACCGTCGTGGAGAACTCCACGTCCCCTCTCGGACTGAACACGGTCGCGAGAAGGGCCACCGTCGCCTCTTTGTCGATGCCGAACAGCAACCCAAGCGGACTGATCAGAAGCTGGAGAGACGTGTCGAGGAACGACGTCGCTCCGAGCAGAAGCAGGGAACGCTCCGGCTTGTACGAAATCCGGTTCTCCCATCGCACGAGACGAAGAATCACGATGTGGTGTGCGTCGAGCGTCTGCGCCAGCCGACGCATTCCTTCCACCGTGATGCTGTTCCCAACGTACGTGTTGGTGAGCCGTTGCGCGTACATCAGCTCGCCGGGCGTCGAGACATCGACGCCGGCAATGACGGCAGCGCGCTGCGCGGCGTAGTTCTTCAGAAGCTCCAAGTCCGCTGCCGGAACGGGCGCCGCAGCCTGTACGAACACTGCGACCTTCTGCCCGGCAGCTCCAAGTCCGACCCCGAGGATCAGCAAAGCGACAACGGTCCACGATGCGATGTACCGAATGCGGTTTGACATCTCTCCCCACCACCCGTCTTTGGTCCTGTTGCAGTCGTGGAGAGCGTACCGTTCTACGCATCACACCCGATAGGAAGGGTGTCGAGACGGCCGTCCGACTTTGTCTAAAGGGGGATGGACACCTGTCCGCCGTCGGTCGGCCGGACGGGTCCCGGGATGGCTAGATGACCAGCTCGGTCGGATTCTGCGCGGCGTGCGGGTGGTTCGGACCGGCGTAGAGCTTCAGTTTCCGAAGCATCCGGCGACCGAGCTTCGACTTCGGAAGCATCCTTCGAACGGCCTCTCGAAGGGGGAGCGTCGGGCGCCTCTCGATGAGCCGACGATACGGGATCTCCTTCAGGCCGCCGATCCAGCCGCTGTGTCGCTGATAGAGCTTGTCGTCCCACTTCTGGCCGGTCAGGTCGATCCGCTCCGCGTTGATCACAATGACGTAGTCGCCGGTATCGACGTGCGGCGTGTAGATCGGCTTGTGCTTCCCCTGCAGAATGACGGCGATCTCGGACGCCAGGCGCCCGAGCCGCTTCCCGTCTGCGTTGACGATGTACCAGTCGCGGTTCCACGTCTTGCCAATCTCTTCGTTCTTCGCCACAAACGTCCGTTGCATGGTGGTCTCCCTACGGGTCAAGTCAAGGATGAATCGAGGCGCGATTGTACCGGCCTCATCGCATCCGGTCAAAGCTTCCGGTGAATCGTCTGCTCCGGCGCCGGTCCGATGGAGACGATGCCGACCGGCGTCGCCGTCAGCTCTTCGACCCGCTGTACGTACTCTCTCGCTTCCGTCGCGAGATCCTCGAATCGCCCCGCACCATCGATCGATTCGCCCCATCCGGAGAGGACCTCGTAGACCGGCTCGCACCGCTCGAGCGCCTCGGCAGCGAGCGGGAAGCGGTCGATCGTCGTCCCGTCGAGCTCGTAGGCGCAGCAGAGCTTGATCTCCTCGACGCCCGAGAGCGTATCGAGCTTCGTGAGCGCAATCTCGGTCGCTCCGTTGACGAAGAGCGCATGTCGGACCGCCACCATGTCGAGCCACCCACACCGTCGCGGTCGTCCTGTGGTCACGCCGAATTCTCCGCCGCGCTCGCGCAGCTCCGATCCGAGCGGATCGCCCATCTCCGTCGGGAAGGGACCCTCGCCCACGCGGGTCGTGTACGCCTTCAGAACGCCAATTCGGCGCGTGACCTCGGGGCTCGGAATGCCGATCGAATTCCCCAAGCCCGCGAACGTGGTCGACGAGGACGTGACATACGGATAGGTTCCGTGGTCGATGTCGAGGAGCGCCCCTTGCGCCCCTTCGAACAGCACCCGCTTCCCCGCAGCGAGGGCCCCCGCGATCCGACCCGTTGCATCCCCGATCGATCCGATCAACGGTTTCGCCGCCTTCAAGAGCTCGGTCGCCAATCCGGATGCGGAGAGCGCTTGCATCTCGGCGCTCTCCGGCCAGAGTCGCTTCAAGAGGGCAAGCCTTCGATCGATGCGTTCCTCGAGGACGCGAGGCCGAAGGAGGTCGCCCGCGCGGATTCCGACCTTCGCGGCCTTGTCCCGATAGGCCGGCGCGATCCCGCGGCGCGTCGTCCCGAAGTGGGCACCGCTCCCCTCCAGCTCCTCGAGGAGACGGTGATACGGGAGGATCAGGTGCGAGTTCTCGGCAACCATGAGGTCCGGCACACGTCCGATGTGATCTGCAATCTGAGAGATCTCCCCGGCCAGGACCTCGAGATCGACAACCATGCCGCCGGCGAGGATCGACAGGGTTCCGGGATGGAATGCGCCGGCCGGAATCAGGTGGGTGCCGAACTTCACCCCACGATCGATCACCGTGTGTCCGGCGTTCGGTCCCCCGTTGAATCGGACGACGACGTCTGCGTCACGCGCCAGCAGGTGAGTGATCTTCCCCTTCCCCTCATCGCCCCACTGCAACCCGAGCACCGCGGTCGACATGGTCCCCTCCTCGTGACCTACTGGACGCGCCGCAATCCGATCGTCATCGCCCGACCGTCGAGGTCGAACGCCTCACGATGTTCCACGTCCGACGAGACACCTGCGACAATCTCGGTCGCGAGCACCTCGGCCGCCACCTCGTCGTCGTTCTCCTCGATCACCGCAGCCAGCTCTCCGTCTCCCTCGTACGACAGGACGATCCGGTCCGTCACCTCGAAGCCGGCCTCCTTGCGGGCCACTTGTATTCGGTGAACGAGCTCGCGCAGAAGACCTCTCCGCCGCAGCCGATCGTCGATCCGCCCGTCCAGAAGGATTCCCGTCGCCCCATCCTCGGCCAGCGCAAACCCGCCCGGAAGGGTCTCCTCGTAGACGACGTCTTCGGTCCTCAACT
>Ga0180431_10010252_pt1 | contig 10444 bp, 9 predicted proteins | sample SS_ome_11_FD_132459 | JGI IMG/M metagenome (GOLD analysis project Ga0180431, IMG submission 132459) | Hypersaline lake sediment archaeal communities from the Salton Sea, California, USA - SS_1_MS_1 metaG | ecosystem: Environmental > Aquatic > Non-marine Saline and Alkaline > Hypersaline >... | reverse complement strand
CTGAAAGTCGAGCCCAATGAAATTACCGTGGAAAGACCCTATATAGAAAACAACATCCGCTTCACCAGATCGGGATTCCACCTGGAAAAGGTGGAGGAGAAACAATATCCCGTTTCGGAAGAATTCCAGCAGAAGACAGTAGAAGAGAACAGGAACCTTTTTTCAAACATCAGGCTCTGGGATTACAGGGCACTGGATGCTGTATTCAAGCAATTCCAGGAAATCAGGCTCTACTATGAATTCAATGATGTGGATATTGACCGCTACCACATCAATGACCGATACCGGCAGGTGATGGTTTCCGCCCGCGAGATGCAGCCGGGCAACCTGCCCCTGCGCAGCCAGACTTTCGTGAACAAGTACTTCAAGTACACGCATGGTTACGGGGCCGTATTGAACCTGGTGAATGAATTCACCCCTGAAGGGCTGCCCAACCTGCTCATCAAGGACATCCCGCCGGTAAGCCAGTATCAGTCACTGGCCGTAAACAGGCCTGAAATATATTACGGGGAATTAACCGATGATTTTGTGGTGGTGGATTCAGAAGAGGAGGAATTCGATTATCCCAGTGGCGAAAAGAATATCTATGCCCGGTATGAAGGAAGTGGCGGGGTGGTGATATCCAATTTCTGGAAAAAATTCCTGTATGGATGGAAATTCGGGGGCACCAGGTTCCTGTTCTCCGGCTATCCGACCCGGGAAAGCCAGATGATGATACATCGCCAGATTACAGACAGGGCAAAAACAGTGGCGCCCTTTCTCACCCTGGATGACGATCCCTACCTGGTGATTGCCGGCGGAAGGCTTTACTGGATCATCGATTCCTATACTTCCTCAAGGTTTTATCCCTACAGTGAGCAATTCTCCTCCATAGAGAGGATAGGCGGAGTGACTTACACCAGGACTGAAGGCAAGGATGGCTATGTGGGATCCCGCTTCAGGGGGAAAAATTTTGTCCGCAACTCGGTGAAGATTGTGGTCGACGCTTACAGCGGGGAGACTGATTTTTATATATTCGAACAAGAGGATCCCCTGGTGAGGGTGTATGACCGGATGTTCCCTGAATTACTGAAAAACCAGTCCGAAATGCCCGAAAACCTCAGGAAGCATATCCGTTATCCGGCAGACATGCTGTTGATGCAGGGGCTTGTATATGCCAAATACCACATGACGGATCCCACCGTTTTCTATAACCAGGAAGATTTGTGGGTCAGGGCCACCGAAAAATATTACAGCACGGTCCAGCCCGTTGAACCCTACTACATCATGTGGGAGCCACCGGGGTCCGATGAGATGGAGTTTATACTGATCATGCCATTTACACCGAAAAACAAGCAGGTAATGATCGGATGGATCGCAGGGATGTGCGATCAGGAAAACTATGGACGTTTTCTTGCCTATAAATTTCCCAAGGAGAAACGGATCCTGGGTACACAGCAGGTGGAGACCAAAATAGACCAGGATTCCTATCTTTCAGGCCAGCTCACCCTGTGGGACCAGCGGGGTTCCAACGTGATCAGAGGAAACGTGCTGGCCATTCCGGTCAATAAAACCATCATCTATGTGGAACCCATCTATCTGAAATCAGAAACATCCGCATACCCGGAGCTCAGGCTGGTGGCCGTGATGCATAACGACAACCTCAGTTATGCGGAGACATTCGACAAGGCGTTGCAGAACCTGTTCACCCCCTCGGCCGGTCCCGCTGAAGGCGCGGTACAGCTGCCGGAAACCGAAACCATGGACCAGTTGATCACTAGGGCCAGCCAGGCATTTGAACAATACCTTCAGTACATGCAACAGAAAGAGTTCACCAGGGCGGGAGAAGCCCTGCAGAACCTGGAAGACGCCCTGCAGAAACTGTCAGAAGGAAACTGACCCTCACCTGTTCACCAGGGGCAAAAGGATCAATGCCAGTGAACCGGTCACCAGGTGAATCAGCAGGGAGAATGAATGTGCAATCAGCGCAAAGATCTGACCGGTTGGTTCATCGATACCGAATAGCATCAGGCTCTGGATAACCACAAAATGCCAGGCCCCGATGCCTGCCTGCACGGGAATAAGGAAAGCCAGGGTGGCAAAACCAAAGGTAAAGGCTGCCGCAGCCAGGGAAAGGTGCCGGGTGGGAGGGTATGCGAAGAAAATCACGTACAGCATCATGAACCAGAGTGCATACTGCAGCAGGGAATAGAAGAGGTACAAAGGGATCCCGTTGATCCTGGCAAGGGTCCCGAATCCTTCCCCCATTTCATTCCAGAACTTACGCACACGGTTCCACAGTTTCCTGCCCCATTCCAGTCTTACAAACAGGATGTAGATCAGTATCCCCAAAAATACAGCGATGAGAACCCCGATGAGTATGCCCTTCAGATGGATCGATCCCAGGCTGATTTCGGGGGTTTTGAGGATCCTCCTGAAGTTGTCAAACTGCCAGATGATCAGCGTCATGGCAATCAGCACCAGGATGACCACATCGGTCAGCCTTTCGGCCAGTGCAGTTCCCAGAAGTTTTGTAAACGGGATCTTTTCAAACCTGTTCACCACCCCCAGGCGGGCAATCTCACCCCCCCGGGGGATGATCAGGTTGGTGACGGCCAGCACCAGGTTTGACAGGAAAAGGTTGCCGGTCCCCGGGGAATAATTGAGTGGAGTGATCAACATTCTCCATCGTAATGCCTTGATCAGCTGGCTGAAAAGGTTCAGGGATACGGACACAGCGATCCACATCCATTTCAGGGTACCCAGGTGTTCTTTAAGTTTTTCAAATTCCAGGTCCCTGTACACATACCAGAACAATCCCGCACCCAGGATGAAGAAGAGGATGGCCCGGACCTTTTTTTTATCCATTGTTCCTCAACAATAACTGGATCCGCTCGTTCAGTTCTTCCTGAAGCTTCTTGTAGGATTCTTTCACTGCGTCGCCCCGTTCTTCCATGGAAGTCCCGATCCTCTTGAGAATCAGATCATAGTTTTTTAACAATACATCTGCGATCTGCCCGCCTTCCACGATAAATTCCATGGTTGCCTGTCCCACGGTGGTTTTCTTGTATTTGGTCGGATGGGTCAGGCCCTCCAGAATGGTGTACTTGATCTTTTTCCCATGCGCCTGGTAATACAGATTGATATAGGTCTCCACTCCGAACCGGATATCCCTGATCTGGTCAAGCATAGGAAGAAAATCCTCCTTAAACAGTGCCCGTTCACCGGTCAGATTCCTGAATGGATTGACCCGGTAATTGATCAGGGTCTCAGAGGGTGATCCAAGGACCATATCAGCCTCGGGTTCTTCTTCCGTTAAAGGATTCAGCAGTCTTTCGAAGTGCTCCTTTTTGATTCCTGTCACATCGGCATCGAAAAAGAGAATGATCTCATTGCTTGCATGCTCGGCTCCCTCTGCCATGGCATTGCTTTTGCCCTGATTCTCGGGAAGGGTAACCAGATGGAGCGGAATCTTTTTTTCCTGCTCAGAGAGTATTTCCGGGGTTTTGTCATCCGAGCCGTCATCCACCACAACGATCTCGGCATCCCTGTTCATATCGTGGCATGTCTGTAACACATACTCGATGGTTTCTTCTTCGTTAAAAACACATACCACAATGCTTACTTTCTTTTTCATGATTTTTGATTTATTGAACGAATAATTTTTATTAAGATTCAGCCGTGACGGCAAATGTCACCCTCCGGAATATGGTGCTTCCCATAGGAATCAACTCCACGGGGACCGCTTTATTGTGGTTGTTAACCAGTTGTCCCTTCAACTTCACCGTACCATTTTCCCATGGGTGCAGGGGGTTTTCATCTTCCGGGGGAATATACTGAAAACTTGCATCAGGACGGATTTTATATTTCCATCCGTTCCTGTTGTAGGGTTTGATCCTGTACCGGTAAAAACCACTTCCCCTGTACTCTTTGCGGCGTTTGATCCTGTGCCCGAACGGCAGTGAATAGACCAGGGGCCCTCTTTTCAGGTACAGACCTTTGCTTCGGACCGACGATGATCTGGGCTGCTTCACCTTGCGGACCCGGAAATGGAACCTCACATCGACAACGTCCCCTTTTTCCCAGGTATGGCGGATGGTGATCCTGTTTTCATGATTCTCCATGACAGCCCCTGCCGGATGGGATATCTCCACCGACCTGCAACCGTGTGGTTTTCTCATGGAAAAAGAAAAGCTGACAGGCTGTTCAGGAGAAAACCTGAAACGGATGTGATCAGAAAAGGGGTAGCCGGTTTCCTCGGAAACCTGTACCCTGCCTCCCCTGAGGCTGGTATGGATCCTGCAGGGCCCGAACAGGGTGGCCGTTAAACCGTCATCATTTATATCCTTCATCCACATGGCCTCCACGAAATAAGGCATCAACCTGCCCCCGTTCAGCACACAGCAGGCTGCAGCCAGGTGGACGGCATCGTAGACTTCCCTTCCGCCGAGCTCACAGTGGTTGATCTTAATGCGGTTATCGGTTGTCAGGTAGGAAAGGGCGGAGAGCACAGGGAGCCGGGCACCCTGGCCGGCATTAAAAACCATGTTTTCAATCCTGTCTGCCGTTTGCAGGTCACCCGTCAGGCTGATGCTCCTGCTCAGGGGACTGACCATTTCGGCAATCCCGCAATACTCATAACGCTCATCGGCAGTGCCCCGCCGTCCCTTGATCCATTCATCACAGCGCATGGCCCCACCCGGTGTGGTATGGATTTTCAGCTTGCTGAAAACCTTCTCTGAAGCTGCACGATGCCCGGAGGATCCTGTAATCTCCGCGATCAGTACCGGTACAAACAGGCCTTCGGCGATATGGGCACCATGTTTTCTGAAGAGTCTTCCATCGTCCAGAAGGTGGTGCGTTTTCAGGTCATCATCCCTCACCCTTCCCCTGTTGAAATCATCGTAAAGCTTGCATGCAAAATCCAGGTATTCCTGCCGTTCGGTGAGCCGGTAAAGCCATTCCAAAACCTCAAAAAACCCGACTCCGTGACTCACCCCGCCTCCCCTGGATTCAGCTGAAAAATAGTTATGATTATTGTATTGCCGGATAACCAGCCGCGCAGCGGCTTCCGCCGCATCAAACACCTCCCTGTTCCCGGTAAACTCGAAATAAGCCAGCATGGCCATCAGGATCCGGCTGGTTGTCCACAGTTCCCCGTTCCCCTTGGGATGATGGAATCTGGTATAGGGACCGTCACCTTCCCTGTAGATCCCTATATAGCCATCCTCCCCGGTGTTTTCCAGGATCTCCCTGATCCACTGGTGGGACCTGTTTATATATTCTTTATTGCCTGTCAGGAAAGCCATTCTGATCACCGAGTCCTTCCAGTAACCTTCATGTTCCCCGCTCCACCATTCTTTTCTGAACGCGAACCTCCCTTTGCTCAAATTGTTCTGCTTTACAAAAACATCATGGGTAACCGTAGGATGCACCCGGTCAAAGTGTCCGACATAACCCTCAGTGAGGTCCCTCTCCAGCTGCTTTTTTATCCATCCTTCCGGCAATATTTCTCCTGCACCGGGCATTTTGTATCGGTATAAGTTTTTCATCAATAAGTATCCTGGTTTATCAGTGTCTCACTCTGATCCTCCGTGGTTTGCTTTATTCATAGTACTGGTCTTATGCAATCACGCTGGAAGCTTCATTTTTCTTCTCAGTAACTGGGCATTGAGGGCAACGATCAGGGTGCTTGCACTCATCAGTACGGCCCCCAGGGCAGGACTGATGAGGATTCCCACGCTGTAGAGCACCCCTGCAGCGAGGGGAATGGCCACCAGGTTATATCCGGTTGCCCAGATAAAATTCTGTATCATCTTCTTGTAGGTTTCCTTGCCGAACACCACCAGGGATGCAATGTCCTTAGGGTTGCTGTGCACCAGAATGATATCTGCTGTTTCCGCTGCCACGTCCGTGCCGCTGCCCACAGCGATCCCCACATCTGCAGCAGCGAGTGCCGGGGCATCATTGATCCCGTCTCCGGTCATGGCTACGAATTCCCCTTTATTTTGAAATTCTTTCACCTTTTCAAGTTTCTCCTCGGGCCGTATGCCGGCAAAATAACCGTCCAGTCCCAGTTCCTCGCTCACACTCCGGGCCACTTTTTCATTGTCACCGGTCATCATCACCAGTTTTATACCGCTGTTTTTTAACATTTTCACCGCTTCATAGGATTCATCCCGGATCTCGTCAGCCATGGCCACATAACCGGCCAGCTCATCCCGCCTGAGAACGAACACCACGGTTTCCTGTTCGTTCTTCACCGCTTCATCAGGGATTTCCATGTCATGATCTTTCAGGTAACCGGGACCGACTACCCGGATTTTCCGGTTTTCTACATCCGCTTCAATGCCCTGACCGGTGGTTGCATGGAAATTTTCCGCCTCGGGAAGGTCTATTTTCTTCAGCTTTACTTTTTCCATGATGCCCATGGCCAGCGGATGTTCCGATTTGTTTTCCAGTGCCCCCGCCAGGCGCAATACCTCCCGGTCGTCCACCTTCTCATTCACCGAACCGAATCTGGTCACCGAAAAGTTCCCTTTGGTCAGGGTTCCGGTCTTATCAAAGGCCAGCAGGGTGATCTTCCTGGAATTCTCAAAGGCTGTACGGTTCCGGATCAGCAATCCTTTTCTTGCGGAAATTGAAGTGGAAATGGCCACCACCAGTGGGACTGCAAGGCCCAGTGCATGCGGGCAGGTAATGACCATGACCGATGCCATGCGTTCCAGGGCAAAGACAAAAGGTTCGCCCAGCAACAGCCAGGCGGCCAGGGTCCCGAAACCCACCGTCAGCGCGATGATGGTGAGCCAGAATGCGATCCGGTCGGCCAGGTTCTGGGATTTTGATTTCTCAGCCTGGGCGTCCCTTACCATATGAATGACCTTGCTCAGGTAAGCTTCCCCGCCCACCTGTTTCACCACCACGGTCAGTGAACCGTTCCCGTTGATGGTCCCCCCGATCACCCTGTCCCCCCCGGATTTGCTCACAGGCTTTGCTTCCCCGGTGACCATGGATTCGTTGACCTGGCTCTCCCCTTCCAAGATTTCGCCGTCCACCGGGATCTTTTCCCCGGGACGCACCAGGACTTTATCTTCTCTTTCAAGCTCATCCACATTCACATCCACAGTGCCATCGTCTTTCAGCAGGTGGGCTTCCGAAGGGATCATTTCCACCAGCATCTGCAGGGACCTTGATGCCCCCTCTACCGACCTCATTTCCAGCCAGTGGCCCAGCAGCATGATATCGATCAGCGTGGCAAGCTCCCAGAAAAAGGTGCTTCCCTCCACCCCGAATGTAGTGGCCGAACTGTAACTCCAGGCCACGGTGATGGCCACCGCGATCAGGGTCATCATGCCAGGCTGCTTTTTCTTCAGTTCGTCCACCAGGCCGGTCAAAAAAGGCCAGCCGCCGTAGAAGTAAATTACCGAAGAGAGGACAAAGAGAATATACCGGTCCGCATTCCCCAGCAAAGTAAATTCGTATCCCAGCAAACCCTGTATCATGGGCGAGAGGAACAGGATGGGCAGGGTAATGACCAGGGAGATCCAGAACCTCCTCCGGAAATCCAGGATCATCATCTTATGATGGCCGGTATGATCATGCCCTTCACGGCCGTGGCCTTCACGGCCGTGGCCTTCATGTTCGTGGCCTTCATGTTCGTGACGCTCATGACCTTCAGGATTCTGTTCATGTCCTTCATGTCCGTTGTGACCGTAGGCATGATGTTCACCTTCACCTTGTCCCTTATGTTGATCATTCTGATGATTCATCAGGCAGTCAATTCTTTATTGTACACTGGCAATGCTTAAGATCCCGTACTGGTCTTGCTCATATGGTGATCTTCCTGCATCATTTCGTTCCACTGGCCCATCATGGACGGATTCCCTTCCAGCACGCGGATCATATGCTGCATCATATAACGGTCCATGCCTTCATTATGCTCCACGATGTACTCCAGGTGTTTTTCCGAAAAGATATCTTCCATGAACACCTGGTTCTCCAGCATCCAGTGAAGCGATTCGGGTTCATTCTTGATGCGAAGCAGAAATTCCTTGAAGAGAATGTCATTGTGCAGGATCTGGTCGAACACCACATCCTTTTCCTGTGCATTGTTCGCAAGGTCAATTTCGTCCACCTGGATGTCCGAACAGGTGGTAAACCAGCCTGCCAAAATCAGAAATGCACTCAGCACAATGGTTCCTGTTGTTGTTCTTGCTTTCATCATTTACATATTTTTATTTGTTCAATCTACTTGTTCGTTGTTCATTGTCATCATAAAACGCATGTCAGGAACTGAGGTCCTTTTTTTTCTCCTCATACTCCTGTTTATCAATTTCACCCCTGGCATACCTTTCTTTAAGGATATCCAGAGGGGTTTTATCCCCGGGGAGATCTGTTTTACGGTTCTGGTTTACAGCCCATATGATGATCAGGATGGCTGCCACAAGAATGATGAGCCCAATGAACCAGCCCAGGCCCATGCCCCAGCCCATTCCCCATCCATGACCGTTAAATCCATGAAACATGATGATTTTGTTTTTACAGGTGAATTAAATATTCTCGATTTTGGCCGCCATAATGAAATCGTTGTCCGACAATCCGCCGATAACGTGTGTGGAGAGTTCCACCTCAACACCCGTGTAACGGATGCAGAGATCCGGATGGTGGTTTTCCTGTTCGGCCAGAAGTGCGATCTCCTGGGCAAACACCATTCCCCGCCTGAAATTCTCGAAAGGGAATTTCTTTCTGATTTTTTTCTCTCCAACGACCTCCCATCCGGCCGGAAGCCTTTTCATATATTCTTCTATTTCCCCTTTCTTCAGGGGCGGAGTTCCTTCATCACAGGGAACACATTTTTTCTCTTTCAGTTCCAGCATATCCTTTTATTTTAATACAGCAGCAATGGTCTGTTCAGAGCCACCATCAGTTGTTTTGTATTTTCGCCCGAGATGATTTTCTTCACCTTCGGTTTCAGGATTATTTTGGGCAGCAATATCATATCCGGCTCATTCCGCCGGACATAATTCAGCAGGGTCTCATTACGGTTTCCTCCCGTGATCACAGTTGTTTTGACAGATTTGGAGGAACTCATATGCTCCTCGACCACCTGTTTCCAGGCAGCACTCTTCACTTCCATATCCATAAAGTGCTTCATCCTGGTAATACCGATGGCATTGATTAACGGGTCAAAAATGCCTAACCAGTCAAATACCTGAACGGTGTTTTCATGAGAATCTTCAGTAAAATCGGTCAGCACTGTAACTTTTTCGGGTACCGCAAACTTCTGTTTGGGAGGAACGATCAGAACCAGTGAATCCAGATCCCTGACAACGGAAAGCATCTCACCCAGGTCACTTATCATAGAATTTGCAGGCTCAAGACTGTGAATAAGAATAGACCCCGGATATTCTTTCGAAATATTCCTGATCCCTTTTTCCACGCTGTCCGTTTCAATCTTCACATCGATTTTCAGCGGATAATCAAGCCTGGAGGCTTCTGCGCTCAACAGCCTGTGCAGGGCAAGGGATGCCTTGTTCTTTTCCCTGAGCTGGATATCCGTATGGGACATCACATCACCGGGGGTGATGCTCTTGGAGTCCCCATAGGGAGTACTTACGCCCTGCTTTTTCCGGGGGTCTATGATATGGAGAATGTCCACTTCACTCCGGGTGTGTTTGCCCACATTCAGGCCATAGGGAATAATGCTCTCTGATTTGCCTTCAATATCGCTGATGATAATTGTCTTCATTGGCTTGCAATTTTGTAATTATCTGAAAAAGAACAATTAAAACCTCATTGTATGCGCCGGGTGTCCCAGATAAAGCTCAGCAGCTTCCATAATCGTTTCCGAAAGGGTCGGATGGGGATGAATGGTCAGGGAGATATCGGATGCATTCGCAGCCATTTCCACCGCCAGGGCAATCTCTGCGATCAATTCACCGGCATCTTTCCCCACGATACCTGCCCCCAGGATCCTTCCGTTTTCAGGATGCACCAGCAATTTGGTAAATCCTCTTTTTTCATTCATGGCAACCGCCCTGCCCGATGCAGACCAGGGGAATTTCACCTTTTTATATGCCTGGTTTTTCTCCCGGGCTTCATTTTCCGATAATCCGCATACCGCTATTTCAGGCTCGGTATACAACACAGAAGGAATGACCCGGGCATCAGCCACCACATCTTTTCCTGCCGCCACCTCAGCCGCCACCCTTCCCTGGTACATGGCCTTATGAGCCAGAAGCGGTCCCCCGGTCACGTCTCCAATAGCCATAATCCCTTGTTCGGTAGTTTTTTGCTGTCTATCTACCCGAATGAATCCCTGCGCATCGGTTTCCACCCCGGTGTTTTCCAGTCCCAGACGGGAATGATCCGGTTTTTCCCCCACCGCAACCAGGATTTTGTCATACTCATGGCTGAACTGCTTACCGTCTTTTTCTTGAAAGGTAACCTGCAGGCTTTTGTTCGT
>Ga0180431_10010251_pt1 | contig 10445 bp, 6 predicted proteins | sample SS_ome_11_FD_132459 | JGI IMG/M metagenome (GOLD analysis project Ga0180431, IMG submission 132459) | Hypersaline lake sediment archaeal communities from the Salton Sea, California, USA - SS_1_MS_1 metaG | ecosystem: Environmental > Aquatic > Non-marine Saline and Alkaline > Hypersaline >... | reverse complement strand
GCACGCCGCCAGCCCGTTGCGGCCCAGCGGCACCATGAGGTCCCAGAACACCCGCCACGTCCCGGCCCCGTCGATCATCGCCGAGTCGATCAGGTCCTGCGGCACCGACGCGAAGACGTTCCGCATGATGAAGATCACCAGCAGCAGGTGCCCGGCGACGTAGGCCGTCAGCAGCCCCGCGACCTTGTCGTACAGCCGGAAACGGAACATCAGCTCGAACTGCCCGATCAGAAGCACCTCCGCCGGGATCATGATCGTCAGCAGCAGCAGCGAGAACAGCAGCTTGTGGCCCGAGAAGCGGAAGTGCGCGAACCCGTACCCCGCCAGCGACCCCACCAGCAGCGACAGGAACGTCGCCGCCGCCGCCAGGTACACCGTGTTGAAGTAGTACGTGGGCAGACCCGACAGCTTGGTGAAGATCTTCCGGTAGTTCTCCGTGGTGACGTACCGCTCCCGGCCGGCTCCCTCGGCCCCGCCGGCGACGCGGTAGCTCTGCCAGGGCAGGACGCGTCCGGCCTGGATCTCCAGGTGGGGCTTGAACGACCCGGCCACGATCCACACGAACGGCAGCAGGCTCCACCCCGCCGCCGCGATCAGCAGCAGGTACACCACCACCGACGATCTCTTGCGCCCGACCCGCATGGTCACTCCACCGGCCGGTTCAGCCGACGAACCAGCAGGCTCATCACCAGGATGAACACCGCCAGCGAGTACGCCAGGGCCGACGCGTACCCGAGCTGGAATTTCCCGTAGCGGAACGCCAGGTTGTACAGCCGCATCACGAACGTCAGCGTCGAGTCCTGCGGCCCCCCGCCGGTCATGATGTACGGCTGGCCGAAGACCTTGAACGCCCCGATCATGCTCAGCAGCACCACCAGGTAGACGGTGGGGCGGAGCTGCGGCAGCGTCACGTGCCGGAACCGCTGACGCGGGGCCGCGCCGTCCACCTCCGCCGCCTCGTACAGCTCCTCCGGGATCCGCTGCAGCCCCACCAGGAACAGGATGACGTTGACCCCGATCCCGTTCCACAGGCACATCACCGCGATGGCGATCATCGCCCAGCTCGGGTGACCCAGGACCCCGGCCTCCGGCGCCGCCGCCGGGGCCTCGGCGCCGAACAGCCCCGCCACCGCGTTGACCGCGCCGACGACCGTCTCCAGCATCTTGTGCGCGAAGCCGAACGACGGGTTGTAGAACAGCGTCCACATCACCGCGCTGACGGCCAGGGAGACGACCACCGGGGTGAAGATCAGCGTCCGCAGCAGCGTCGAGCCCCGACGCACCGCGTTGAGCATCATCGCGATCAGCAGCGCCCCCAGCACGTACGGGGGCACGAACACCGCCGTGAAGTACAGCGTGTTGGCGAACGGCAGGCGGTTGGATTCCTGCGTCAGCAGGCGCCCGTAGTTGGACGCGCCCACGAAACGCGCCGAGTCCGGCTCCAGGATCGAGTAGTCGAACAGCGAGAGGTAGAAGCTCCGGCCGATGGGGTAGGCGATCATCACCGCGAACAGCAGCAGCGCCGGCGCGACGTACAGCAGACCCTTGCGGCGGTGCCGTCGCCGCCACCTCGACATCGCCTCCACGGTCTGCCCGGCCGCCGATCGCCTCATGCTCACCGTGGCGTGAATCTTAGGGGCCGCCCCCCGCCCCCGCAAGCTCCCCGGCGGGCCTTCCCGCGCGGGCGGCCTGGGGCGGCGGATTTGAGTGGTCGGCGGGCGGGGGAGCGGCTATCATCACGCCCGTGACGTCATCCGCGATCATACCGTCATAGCGTAAAGGGGCTCGACCGATGGTCCTGCACCTGATCCGCATCGTCTTCGTCCTGGCCGTGCTGGCCATCTCCTTCAGCTACGCCACTACCGACGAGATCAAGACCCCCGTGCTCGATCCGGCGACGGGCCGGCCGGTGGGGCTGAGCCCCGACACCAAGGTCATCCTGGTCATCGTGATCCCGTTCGCCCTGGCGGTGCTGGTGATGCTGGCGGACGTGGCCTTCCCGCGGAAGAGCCTGGGGGGCATCAGCGGGCTGTTCTTCGGGCTGGTGGCGGGGATCCTGATCTCCTACATCCTGGGGATGGTGGTGGAGCTGGGCGCGTCGGTGTTCATGCCCTCGCCTCAGGCGGCGCCGACGGCGGGCGCGGCCCCTCCGCCGGCGGCCGCGGCGCCCGCCGCCGGGGCGCCCGCGCCGTCCGGGGAGGGCATCCCCCAGCCCGGGTACACCGGGCTGATCTCCACCCTCAAGCTGCTCGTGGGGGCCTTCGCCATCTACCTGTGCGTCTCCTTCGTCCTGCAGACCAAGGATGACTTCCGCTTCATCATCCCGTACGTCGAGTTCGCCCGCGAGCGGCGGGGGGCGCGCCCCATCCTGCTGGACACCTCGGCCATCATCGACGGCCGGATCGCCGACATCGCCGACACGCAGATCCTGGAGAGCCGGCTCGTCGTCCCCCGCTTCGTCCTGGAGGAGATCCAGGCCATCGCCGACAGCTCGGAGAAGCTCAAGCGCAACCGCGGGCGGCGGGGGCTGGACATGCTCAACCGCCTCCGCAGCAACGAGAAAATCGACATCCAACTGATGGACGTCAGCGTCCAGGCCGTCGAGGACGCCGCCGGCGTCGACCAGAAACTCGTCGCCCTCGCCCAGCACCTCGACGCCCGCGTGCTGACCAACGACTACAACCTCAACAAGATCTGCCGCCTGCGCAGCGTGGACGTGGTCAACATCAACGACCTGGCCAACGCCCTCAAGCCCGTCGTCCTGCCGGGGGAGACCGTCACCGTCAAGGTCATCAAGCCCGGGGAGGAGATGGGCCAGGGCGTCGGCTATCTCGACGACGGGACGATGGTCGTCGCCGAGCAGGGCCGCGATTACATCGGCCGCGAGCTGACCATCGTGGTCACCAGCGTCCTGCAGACCTCGGCGGGGCGGATGATCTTCGGCCGGCCGACCGACTCGGGCACGCCCGGGCCGACGCGCCCGCGGCGGACGTGAGCGGCGGGGGTCACGCCCCGCCGGCGACCGCGGAGGCGATGGCGTGGGTCTCGATGTGGCTGATGGAGATGAGGATCTCCCCGAGCTTGCGCTGCTCGGCGATCTCTTTGCACTTTCCGCTGAGCTTCACCCGCGGCTGGCCGGAGGGCTCGTTGAGGATCTCCACGTCGGTCCAGTTGACGCCCCCGCGCCAGCCCGTCCCCAGCACCTTCAGCACCGCCTCCTTGGCCGCGAAACGACCGGCCAGGTGCTCCATCTCCCGCTTCTTGCCGATGCAGTAGTCCAACTCGGCCTGGGTGAAGACCCGCTCGAGGAACCGGCGTCCCCGCCCGCGGACGACCTCGCCCAGCCGCTTGCAGTCCACCATGTCCACGCCGTGCGCCGCTACGCCCATGGCCCGGATGCTATCCGCCCGTCGCCCGGCCGTAAAGGCCTCTAACCGCCGGCGCCCGGGTCGGCGTCAGCGAACCTCACGCCCGGCCGGCGCTACGGGTCGTCGATGTGGCGGCGGATCTCGGGGGGCAGGTAGGCGTTCTCGACCTCGTCCCGCCCGCGGAGGGCGGCGGCGACGACGGCGATGCGGTCGGCGACGGAGGCGGCCGGGTCGAGGAAGAGGATTTCCCGGCCCTTGAGCCGGACGAGGGCCCCGCCGGGATGGCCGCCCGCGGGGGCGTCGCCGGCGGGGCAGCGCCGGATGGCGATGCCGGCGGACTCGGCGAGGTCCAGCATGGCGCGGAGCTGGGCGTACTCGTCCATCGGCGGCTCCCGCCGGGAAGAGGCCTCAAGTCTGTGGGGCCCGGCGCCGATAATTGTAAGACCGACGTAGCGGCACGTCAGCGGCGAATGCACGGCCGAGCCCCCAATTCGACCGGCCCCGAGACGGGCGCCGACCCGCAGGCGACCGATGCGCCCGCGCTGGAGGAGCTTCGGGCGGAGCTGGAGACGGCCCGCGCCCAGCTCGTCGAGGCGCAGCGGCTCGCGGCCCTGGGGGAGGCGGCGGCGATGGCCATTCACGAGTTCAACAACACCTTCACGGCCCTGCAGAACTACGCCCGCATGGCCGAGGCCGGGGACGAGGCGGCCCGGGAGAAGGTCGTCCGCCTGGCGCGGGAGGGGGCGCCGCGCGCCGTCGCCGTCTGCCGGGCCCAGCTCGACCTCGCCCGCGCGGAGGCCCCCGGGCCTCGGACGGTCCCCGTCGCCGCCCTGGTGGAGCAGGCGGTGACCGCCCTGGGGCGCGACCTCGGGCGGGACAACATCACCCTCAGTTGCGAGGTCTCCGGCGACCTGACGGTCCGGACGCGCCCGGCAGAGGCCAAGCAGGTCCTGCTGAACCTGCTGCTGAACGCGCGGGAGGCGGTGCTGGCCCGCGGCGGGCGGCGGCGGATACGGATCACGGCCGGCCGGGACAACGGGGAGGTGTTCCTCAGCGTCCACGACAGCGGAGGGGGCATCCCGCGGGAGATCCGCGGTCGCATCTTCGAGCCGTTCTTCACGACGCGCGGGGAGTCCGGCAGCGGGCTGGGCCTGGCCGTGAGCCGGCGGATCGCCGAGTCGCTGGACGGCCGGCTGACCGTCCGCAGCCAGGTCGGCCGGGGCTCCTGCTTCACCGTCGCCCTGCCCGCCGGAGAACCCGCGGCCGCCCCGCATGGAGCATTCGCGTAGGAACTGAGCAGGGATGCAGGGGATAGGAATGCTCCCTTGAAGCAATAGCAGCAGAATCAACGGGCCCTTGCTCGCGAATGGCAGATCAGGCCTTCGCGCGGCCCCTGCTCAACATATCTGTAAACCCCTGCATCGCTGCTGAGGTCGCTGTTTATCTCTGATAGATAGGCAGTTGCCGATAGCTGACGGCCATAGCGAGGACGCCCATGGCGGTGGAGTAGCATTTCCCGGCGGCGGCCTCGCCGCCGGAGCCCTGGGGCCACGAGCCGTCCTTGGCCTGGAACTTCAGCATCATCTCGTACATGTGCGGGGCGAACTGCTCCCAGTGCCTGCCCCCGAGCTGGAACATGCCCTGGGAGGCGTAGTACAGCGCGTAGTAGAAGTAGCCGCTGCCGAACTGGGTGGGGCGGTGGCGGAGGACCCAGTCTCCGGCGGCGACGGCCTCCTTGCAGCGGTGCCGGCCGCACAGCTCCAGGCACAGCAGCGCCACCGAGGTCCGCGCCAGCCCCGGGGCCCCGCCGGGCTGATAGGCGAAGCCCACCCCGGTCCCGGGCTTGGGCGTGATGGACTTCTTGGTCTTGGGGTTGGTCCACTTCTCGGCCCGGCAGCGGAGGACGAAGCCGACGGCGTCCTCGATGGCCTTCTTGGGCACCTGCGCCCCGTTGTTCCGGGCCGAGCGCAGCGCCATGAGCTGCCAGCCCGTCAGCGAGATGTCGCTGTCGGTGCTGGTGGGCTGGTAGCGCCACCCGCCCCGGTAGCGGTCGGGCTTCTTGACCTGCTGGGCGGTCAGGATGAGTCGGACGGCGTGGGGGAGGGCCTTGTCGATCCGCTTCTGTCGCTCCGGGTCGACCATCCCGGAGACCTCCGAGAGCATCAGCGTGCACATCCCGTGGATGTACATCGCCCCGTGGGTCTTGCCCCCGACGATCAGCCCGTTGGGCCGCTGGCAGCTCAGGACGAAGTCGATGCCGCGATCGATGTGCTGCCCGTACGGGCCCGTCCCGGGCGTGTAGCCCTTGGCCAGGAACGCCATGACGGCCAGGGACGCCACGGCGGGGGTCTTGCCCATGCCGCTGGGCCAGTAGCCCTCCTTGTGCTGCTGCTGGGCCAGCCAGGCGAGGGCCCGGTCGACGCCGGCGTCGACCGTGTCGCGGTACTTGGCGAGGGAGTCGGCGGCCTCGTCGGCGCGGGCGGGGCGGGCCGTCGGCAGCAGGGCCGCGCCCGACGCCCCCAGCGCCGCCAGCGCGGCCAGGGCCAGCGATGTCTTCGTCGCGCGCGTCATTCGTCCGGTCCTTCCTCCTCGACGGCGGCGGGGGCGCCCTGGCGGGCGAGGGCCTGGAAGTAGTGCTTGATGAGCGTTCGATACTCGGGCGGCCCCTCGCGTCGGGCGGCCTGAAGGACCTGGTCGCGCAGGTGGTCGGGCAGGCGCGTCCAGTCCGACGGGCTCAGGCCCAGCTCCTTCAGCAGTCCCGCCTCGCCGCCGCCGGCGCCGGTCCGCCCCACGCCGACGCGGGAGTCGAACACGAAGCCCCGGGCCATCTGCCCGGGCATGCCCTGCATGGGCATCAGGCCCATGGCGCGGGCCTGGTCGGCGGCCTGGCGGGCGAGGGCGGCCAGCATCCGGGCGGCGCGCTCCGCGTCGGATTCTCCGCGACCCTGGGCCGCGGACTGCGCCGCCTCGTAGGCGTCGGCGAGCTGGCCCGGCGGGACTTGGGGCTGCCCGTCCTCGGGGGCGGGGGGGCTCTTCTGCGCCCGGCTTCGGGCCATCTGGCCCAGGCGCGCGAGGGCCTGTGCGGCTCGGCCCAGCCCGCGCTGGGCGCGGTCCTGGGACGGGACCGACTCGCCCGGGCGGCCCCGCCCGAGGGCCTGCTCGCTGTCGGCCTGGGCGCCGGCGGCGTCGGCGAGGGCCTCCCGGGCCGCGTCGGCGAGCTGGCGCGCCGCCGCCTCCGGCATGAGGTCCTCGATGTGCTCGGCGAGGAGGTCGGCGCCCTGACGCGTCCGGCGGGTACCCTCGGCGATGTCGCGCTGGCGACTGGCCAGCAGGGCGTCGGCGTCGTCGCGGGCGAGCGCGGCGGCCTGCTCGGCGACCCGCTGCTGCCGGCGGGCCAGCTCGCCCGCGCGCCGCCCGAGCTCGGCCCGACGGTCCGAGGCGTTGGGGGCCTGCTCGGCGGCGACCTGCTCGGGCTCCTGGGCGCCGGAGGGCGCGGCGGCGCGGACCTGCCCGCGCCGCTCACCGGCGGCCCGGCCCTGTTGGCCCTGGCCGCTCTGGCGGCCCTGCTGAGCCGCTTCGCCTTGGGCGCTCTCCTGTCCCGCCTCGCCTTGGGCGCGCTGGGGCCCGGGTTCACCTTCACCGTCCTGCTGTACGCCCTCGCGGTCGCCCAGCCGGTCGGACAGCTCGCCCAGGGCCTCGGCGGCGCGGCGTCCCGTCTGCTGCGCCTGGTCGAGCTGGCGGCGGGCCAGCCGGTCGGCGGCGGCCTGGGTGTCGCGTGCGGCCTGGCGGTCGATGCGATCGGGCTGCGGCGCCTGCTCGCCGACCTCGTCGGCGAGCTTGGCGGCCTCGCGGGCGATCCGCTGCTGCTCGGCGCGGAGGCGGGTCAGCTCCTCCTGCCGCCGCCTGCCCTCGGCGCGAGCGAGCTGGCCGAGCAGTTGGGCGGCGCGGCTCTGAAGCTGCCGCTGCCGGCGGGCGAGCTGGGCGGCCTCCTTGGCGGTCTCGGCCGCCTTGGCGGGGGGGGCGGGCGTGTGCGGCTGTCGGGCGGCGCGGGCGATCTGCCGAAGCCGCTCGGCGGCCGCCTCCTGCGACTTGGCCGCGCTGTCGGCCTGCCCGGCGGCCAGGTCGCGGGAGGCCTGCTGCATCTGACGCGTCGGGTCGTGCCGCCGAAGCGCCGCACGCGCCGCCGGCGTCAGGTGACGCGACTGCCGCTTGATCTCGCCCAGGCGACGGTTCAACGCCTCCTGCTCCTTGGGCGCGCCGGCGAGGGCCTTCGCGGCGGCCTTGTCGGCCTCTTCCGCCGCGGTCCGCTGATCGGCGGCGCGACGCGCCGCCTGGGTTGCCTGGGCGACGTGGGCCGCCTCGCGCTGGGCCGCGGCGGCGATCCGGCGGGTGAGCTCGGCCTGCTCGTCGGCGATCTTGCGGCTCTCGCCGGCGTGTGCGCGGCTGCTCGAGGCGCGTTCGGCGGCCTCGCGGGCGGCGCGGGCCGGCGCCTCGGCCGCGTCGCGCGCGGCCTTGGCCTGCTCGGCCGCCCGGGCGGCCCCGGCCTCGGCCGCCTCGGCGGCCTTCCCCGCCGAGGCCGACTGCCGCTTCGCCGTACTCGCCTCCGACGCCGCCGAGGCCGACGCCCGACGGGTCGCCTCGCGGGCCTTGGCCGCCTGTGCGGCCTGCCTGGCGGCGTCGGCCGCCGCCTGACGGTCGGACGCCGCCCCGCTCGCGTCGGCCTTCTCCGCGGCCTGCTTGGCCCTCTTCGCGGCGGCGTCGGCCGTCTTGGCGGCCTGCTCGGCCTTCGCCGACGCCTGACGCGCGCGGGCTGCGGCGGCCTGCGACCGGCGGGACGCCTCGTCGGCGGCCTTTCGCGCAGCGGCCGCCTGCCGGCGGGCCTCCTCGGCCCGCTTCCCCGCGCCCTCGGCCGCGGCCGCGAGCTTCCCGTCGGCCTTCGCCGCGGCGGCCTTCCGGGCGGCCTTCTCGGAGGCGGCCTTGGCCGAGTCGGCCTGCGAGGCCACCTCGCGCGCCATGGCCTCGGCCTTCTTCGCGGCGGCCCCGGCGTGGGACGCCGCCGCGCCCGGGTCGCCCTCGGTGAGTCCCTTGGCCGACCGTTCCATGTCCGCCGCCGGGCGGGCCGTCTCGGCGGGCCTGGCGGCCGATTCGACCTGCCGGGCGCGCCGGGCCAGCTCCGCCTGACGGCGGGCCAGCTCCGCCGTGCGGCCGGCGACGGCCTTGCTCAACTCCTGCTGACGGGTCGCCGCCTCGTCGGCCGCCTTCTGGGCCGCCTGGGCCTGCTGCCGGTGCCCGGCGGCGCGCGCGGATCGGGCGGCCAGCTCGGCCTCCTTCCGGGCCATCTGCTCGGCGGCCTCGGCCAGCGTCGCCGAGGCGTGGCGCGCCGGCTCCTGGCGGGCCTGGTCGGCGGCCTCGTCGAGGGCCTTGGCCGCGGCCGCCTGGCGGCGGACGCCCTCGGCGGGGCGGGTCGTGCTCAGCAGCTTCGCGGCCTCCGAAGCGCTGCGGCGCGCGTCCTCGGCGGGGCGGGTCGTCGGACGGACCGGCTCGGCCCGCTTGCCGAACTCGCCGATCTCCCCGGCCAGCTTCGCCTGCTCCTCGGCGAGCTTGGCCAGGTCGGCCTTGAGCCCGCGCGTGCGCTCGGCCTGGCGGGCCCTGTCCATGAGGGCCTGCTGGCGGGTCCGCAGCTTGTCGGCCATGTCGTCGAGGACCTGCGTTCGCTTCTGCTGCCGCTGGAGGGCCTCCCGCTCGCCCCCGGGCGTCTGGCGGAGCATCTCGCCGACGTCGCGGGCGAGCTCGCGCTGCTGCTTGCGCCACTCGGGGTTGTCGGGCCGGTCCGGGTCGGCGGGCTCGGACGTCCCGGCCGGGAGGGTCGTCGCCGACGGGGCCGTCGCCGGCATCGTCGTCGCCTGCTCCATGGCCCGCCGGGCCGCCAGCTCCTCCTGACGACGGGCCAGAAGCTCCAGCTCCATCGCACGACGCGCCTGCTCCGTCCACACCTGGAACTGCTTGAGCAGCTCCGAGACGATCGCCAGCGACCGATCGACCTGGAAGTCCGCCTCGTCGGCCATCTGGGCCCGGCGCTTGACGGCGTCGGTGATCTTGATGAGCCCGGCCAGCTCGCGGGCCTTGCCGACGTGCGCGTCGGCCAGCTCGATGAGCTTCTCGGACAGCTTGGGATAGGCCCCGCCGGCCGTGGCCTCGGCGAGGTCGCGGGCGCCGGCCTCGGCCTCGCGCAGGCGCTCGCGCAGGGCGTCCACCTTCGCCAGCGTGTCCTCGGCCAGGGCCTTCGTCGAGGGCATCGAGCGGCGCAGCGGCGCCGAGAGCTTCTTCGCGGCGGTGAGCCGGCGGTGGATCGCCTCCAGGGCCTCGCGGATCCGCAGGTCCAGGGCGAGCTGGACCTGGAGGACGTAGGGCTGGGCGTCCGCGGCGAGATCGATCGTGCGGATGCCCGACCGGCCTTCCTGCGGGCCGCCCAGCGGCCCCGGCAGGTTGTCCCACCCGCGGACCTGGAAGGTCACCTGGCGGGCGCCGGCGAGGTCGAGGGCGGCGAGGTCCAGGGGGGCGGTCAGCTCCACGTGGGACGGGGCCGTCGCCGGGCGCGAGGCGCCCGTGGTCGCCGAGCGGACCGGCAGCCGGACCGGCGGCTGCTCGGTCCCGTCGACGCGGACGAGCAGCTCGGCGCCGCCGACGCCGACGTCGTCGGTGAGCCGGCAGCGGACGGGGACCGTGTCGGTCGGCGGGAGCTGCTGGGCCGCGGCGGCGGGGGAGACGATGCGGACCCGCGGCGGCAGGTCGGTGCGGACGTTGATGGCGCGGGCCACGGGCTCGCCGCCGATGCCGTGGCGGTCCGTCAGCGTCAGACGCCACCGCCCCGACCCGCCCGCCCGCAGGCGGTGGCGGAACGACCAGGCCCGGTGCGAGGCGTCCAGCGGGGTCAGCTCCCCCGGGGCGTCGTTGATCCGCAGCTCGGGGCGGTCCACGGGCTTGTTCAGCCGCAGGTGGACCGTCGCCAGCGTCCCGGCCGGGGCGTCGAGGTCGCCCGGGGCCGCCGACGGATAGGCCTCGGGGCGCTTCGTGTAG
>Ga0180431_10010250_pt1 | contig 10446 bp, 8 predicted proteins | sample SS_ome_11_FD_132459 | JGI IMG/M metagenome (GOLD analysis project Ga0180431, IMG submission 132459) | Hypersaline lake sediment archaeal communities from the Salton Sea, California, USA - SS_1_MS_1 metaG | ecosystem: Environmental > Aquatic > Non-marine Saline and Alkaline > Hypersaline >... | reverse complement strand
TCGCCAGCGCTTGGATCGAGGCGAGACGCTCGATGACATTCTGGTTGACGCCTTTGCAGCGGTGCGCGAGGCGGCCAAGCGCACCATCGGGCTTTGTCACTATGACGTGCAGTTGATCGGCGGTATGGTCCTCCACCAGGCGCAGATCGCTGAGATGAAGACCGGCGAGGGTAAGACCCTCGTCGCTACGTTGCCTCTCTACCTCAACGCGCTGGAAGGAAAAGGTGCTCATCTGGTCACGCCCAACGACTATCTCTCGAAGGTGGGTGTGCAATGGATGGGGCCGGTCTATCATGCGCTGGGCCTATCGGTGGGGGTGATCCAGTCAGCGGCCGCCGACCCCAACCGGGGTTCCTTCGTCTTCGATCCCGACTATCCCTCGGCCGACGACCGTTTCCTGAACCTGCGTCCTGTCTCTCGCCGCGAGGCCTACCTGGCCGATGTCACCTACGGCACCAACAACGAGTTTGGGTTTGACTACCTGCGCGATAATATGGTGCGCGATTTGAGTGAGCGTGTGCAGCGGGAGCTCCATTACGCTGTTATCGATGAGGTTGATAACATCCTTATTGACGAGGCACGCACGCCACTCATTATCTCTGGTCCGGCCGAGGAATCCTCGGAGTTGTATCGCCGTTTTGCCGATGTCGTGCGTCATTTGCGTCCCAGCAGTCCGGAGAGCATTGAGCAGGAGTCACCGGATGGTGACTACGTGTTGGAGGAACGGACACGTGTCGTCACGCTGACCGAGCCTGGGGTGGAGCGGATCGAGAAGATGCTGCCCGAAATTGGGGCGGAGGAGAGCATTTACGACCCCAAGCATGCGCACATGTTGCCCTATCTCGACAACGCGCTGCGCGCCGCCGTCATCTACAAGCCCGATAGGGCGTATATTGTCAAGGACGGCGAGGTGATTATCGTAGACGAGTTCACTGGCCGGTTGATGTACGGTCGGCGCTTCTCCGAGGGGCTGCACCAGGCCATCGAGGCCAAGGAGGGTGTGGCGGTGCGTCGCGAGAGCCTGACCTACGCCACCATTACCTTCCAGAACTACTTCCGCATGTATGAGAAACTCGCTGGCATGACGGGCACCGCCAAGACGGAGGAGGAAGAGTTTCAGAGGATCTACAACCTTGATGTGGCGGTGCTCCCCACCAACGTCGAGTATCGGGCGACCTACGCTGATCTGGCTACCCGCGAGTGGCCGGTGGAGGAGATCGAGGAGATTGCGTTTGCCGGCCTGTTTGACGGGCGCACGGACGCCCTCGGTGAGCTCAGTCGGCCTGTGATGGTGACCACGTACGAGCCACCCGACGGGAATGGAAGACGCTATTTCAAGCGGCTTGATCTATCGGACGTGATTTACTCAACTGAGCGGGCTAAGTTTCGGGCCGTCGTTGATGAGCTTGAGGCTTTGCACAAGGCCGGCCGGCCGGTGCTAGTCGGCACCATCGCGATTGAGACCTCGGAGCGGCTTTCAAGGATGCTCAAGCGGCGAGGCGTTCCCCATGAGGTCCTCAACGCCAAGTACCATGAGAATGAGGCCGTGATCATCGCCCAGGCTGGCCGCTCCGGCGCGGTGACGATTGCCACTAACATGGCTGGTCGAGGCGTGGACATCAAGCTGGGCGGCGATCTGGAGGGAGTGGCCCGCGAGCGTTTGCGCAAGGAGAGTATCGACCTGATCCAGATCCGTCACGCGCACTGGAATCACGCGCTGGACATGCTGCGCCAGGGTCAGGACCCGACGGCGGTGTATCCTGAGCGCTGGGCGGCGGTGCTGGCCGAGGCGAGGACCGACTGCGCTGCTGACCATGAGCGCGTGGTGGCACTGGGTGGCTTGCACATCTTGGGCACTGAGCGGCACGAGGCGCGACGCATTGACAACCAGTTGCGGGGTCGTGCGGGCCGCCAGGGCGATCCTGGTTCCTCGCGTTTCTACATCTCGCTGGCGGACGAGCTGATGCGTCGCTTTGGCGGCGAGCGGGTGCAGGGGTTGATGGGACGCTTAGGGGTGGAGGAGGATGTTCCTATCCAGCACTCCTGGCTCGATAAGTCGATTGAGTCGGCGCAGATGCGAGTGGAGGGATACAACTTCGATATCCGCAAGCACGTGCTGGAGTACGACGACGTAGTCAACAAGCAGCGCGAGGTGATCTACGCGCAGCGTCGGCAAGTGCTCGAAGCGCCCGACTTGCGCGAACAGGTGTTGCGCATGGTGCGGGAGGAGGTCAGCCGGGCGCTGGCTATCCACACACCTGGCCCCGACCCGGAAGAGTGGGATCTGTATGGGCTGTACAGCGAACTGCGCACGTTTCTCCCGTTGCCCGCTGATTTCAATTATCGGGCGTGGGAGGGACTCTCACTCGCCGAGATTGAGGCGCAGTTGTCCGATATGGCCGAGCGTGCCTATGATGGCGTCAATCAGGCCATCGGCCACGAGGTGTACCGGCAGGCAGCGCGAGAGGACGTGACGCTGGAAGCGCTGGCGCAAAGTGCCGACCCAGGGCGACGGCTGGTCTACGAGCGGGTGGTCGAGCGGCTCGAAGGAGCGCCCGATGCGGATGTGTCCGCACAACTGATACGTCGGCTTTCAGAGGAGATGAAGGTGCAGGTCGAGGCGGCGTTCGTGGATGCCTATCGTCTCTTCCGGGACCGGCAGTTGATGCTGCGAGCGGTGGATGGCTTGTGGGTGAGGCACTTGACCGACCTGGATGGACTGCGCGAGGGCATTGGTTTGAGGGCCTATGGACAACAAAACACACTGGTTGCCTACCGTAAGGAAGCACACGAGATGTATGAGGCCCTGTTGGCCAGCATTCAGGAGGGCGTAGCACGGTCCTTGTATTCCGCGTATTTGGTGCCGCAGGCCCTGGTCGCTCAGCCGGCCAGGAGGCAGCGTGCGCGGTTGCAGGCGACACATCCTGGCGTGCCCACAGGGGGGCGGGGAGCACAGTCGGTTCAAGATGCCCACGAGCAGTCGTTAGGGCGCAATGATCCGTGCTGGTGTGGCAGTGGCAAGAAATACAAGAGTTGCCATATGAGACAGGACATGGAGGCGCAACGGGGCCCGGTTGCCTCTACGCCGCCACCTCAGTCACCGGGGCGAAAGCGGCGACGGCGGCGGTAGGTTGTGCCGCAGGACGTGCATTGGAGGAGGACATTTATGGAAGAGATGGAGCTTGACCTGACAGGTCGCCTGATGGCAGATATGGACCCTCGATTGCTCGAGTTCCTGCAGACGAAAGTCAATTCCTTCGTCAAGTGGGATCTAGTCCGCTTCTTCCACGATAATCCCCACACGACAGACACGGCTGAAAACATCGCCCGCTATGCCGGTCGCAGTGTCGAGACCATCCGTGCCGAGTTGAGCGAGCTGGCACAGGGTGGGGTGTTGGAGGAGAGCCAACTGGGTGATATGACCGTCTACTCGTTGGTCCCTGATCGTGAGACCAGGGAGTTGCTGGACCAGTTTGTGAAAGCGTCCGATGATCGGCAGTTCCGGGTCAAGGCGATATACCACATCATCCGAGGCACACGGCGGTGAATGGTTACATTGTGCGGGGCATTGAGGGCAGGTAATTGAGGAGGGGCTCATGGAACGGGTCAAGACGGGCATTCCAGGCTTGGATGAGATGCTGTGGGGAGGTTTCCTATCTCAGACAGCTAATTTGGTGGAGGGTGCGCCCGGCACGGGCAAGACGACGTTAGGGATGCAGTTCATTTATCATGGCATAGTCGCCTGCGGGGAGCCTGGTCTGATATTAACTTTCGAGGAGTTCCCGCAGCAATACTACAGCGCCGCCGCCAGTTTCGGCTGGGACTTTCGCCAAATGGAGCAGGAAGGGAAGCTGCGTGTGGTGATGACGAGTCCAGAGGTCAGCAAGGCCGACTTAGAGCGGGTGGGCGGCCGGATTGAGGGATTGGTGCAGGAAATCGGTGCCAGGCGGGTTCTGGTGGACAGTCTTTCCCATTTCGAGCGTCTCAGTGAGGATCCTGCGCATCTGCGATCCATTGTCTATGGGTTCGTCAACGCACTGAAGCGCGAGGGGCTGACGTCCGTGTTGACGCGAGAGAGCGCGGCGTTGCTGGGTGAGGGCGAGGGAATGGACGATGCCTTCGCTTTTCTCGTGGATTCCTACATACTTCTCCGCTATGTTGAGATCGAAAGCACCATCCGCAAGGCCCTCCTGGTCCTCAAGATGCGGGGTAGCGATCACGACAAGGGCATTCGTCAGTTTGAGATAACCTCTCGTGGCATCGAGGTACGTGCGCCGTTCGAGGGACGGGAGGGGATTATGAGTGGCAGCCCTCGGCGGATGGTTGACTCGTTCGTGCAGGCGTTTGTGCGGCGATAGGTGGAGGCTGGCCACATGGGTGTGATCCAAACCGTATTGGCTGTCTATGCTTGGATTGTGATTGGGACCTTGCTCGTGTTCCTGGGGCGCGTCGCGTATTTCTATGAGAAGACCTCAGGTCAGCGAGTGGGTTACTATATCCTCGTTCTACCTGCGTTGCTGCTGGCCGCGGGTGCGATTTGGTACCTCGTGTCGAACCGGGAGTTTATTGGCCAACCCATTGGTGACATGTTGCTGTGTGTCGGTGGTGTCTTGCTGTGCCTGTTTGGTGCTCGCTTGCAGGAGCTGATGACTGGAGAAAGGCAATGATTGTCATCACTACTTCTATGGGTGCGGTGGGATTACTGGCCATCGCTTACCTGGGCCTTCTGTTTGCCAACTTCAGCCGGCGACTGGGCGCGGTGACCAAGATGGCAGACTATTATCGCTGGTTTCAGGTCGCCAATGGTCTTGTCGTTCTAGCGGCGGCAAGCCAGGTTGTGCGGGGCACTGCTGCACTTGCGCCCGATCTTGCTCTTCCTGTCTTGTTGGAGCACTGGTTTGCGCTGGTGAGTTTTCACATTCCCCTGGTCATAGGGGTGACGCTCGATCTCGTGCTGGTGTGGTACTACTGGCGGTGGATTATTAAGGAAAAGGTCGGGTGAGGAACCAAGGGGAGTGAGCGCCAATAGTTTGCGTTGTGGTTTCGCACGCAGGCGCTCGGCGGTGGACAGCACACATGACGGCACAGGGTGAGTCAGCGCAATCAGGGGGGACGGTAGCGAGTCTGCGTGTTCAACTGCACGCGCTGCCGAAGGTTGATCTGCATCGTCACCTGGAAGGCTCTCTGCGGCTTCGGACGTTGGCCGAGATTGCTCAAGAGCACGGCATCGACTTGCCCAGTTACGACATCGAGTACCTGCGCCGCTTCGCGACCGTGGCGAGCGACATGCAGGATTTCCATCTCTTTCTTGAGAAGTTCACCTTCTTGCGGCGCTTCTATCCCACTCAGGCGGCTGTGGAACGGGTAGCATACGAGGCCGTGGCCGATGCGGCAGCCGACAACGTCAAGTACCTCGAGTTGCGCTTCAATCCCGTCGCGCAGGCCCGAGAGCAAGGGTTCTCGCTCGATCAAGTGACCACCTGGGTGTGCGGCGCGGTTGCCCGAGCCCAACGAGATTGTGGGGTGCGCACGAACTTGATCCTGCAGATCGGTCGTGACGAGAGCACGGATACGGCCTCTCAGATCGCCGATATCGCCTTAGCTCACCGGGACGATGGCGTCGTTGGCGTGGATTTGGCCGGTGATGAGGTGAGGTATCCAGCCCGCCCCTTTGCGGAGGTATTCCAGAGAGTGCGGCGGGAGGGGCTGGGTGTGACGGTGCATGCCGGGGAGGCCGGGGGGGCTGAGAACGTCCGGGAAGCTATCGAGTTACTGGGAACCCAGCGTATTGGACATGGCGTGCGCGCTGTCGAGAACTCGGACATCCTCCAATTGATCCGTCGGCGTGGTGTGACGCTGGAGGTCTGTCCGACCAGCAACCTGCAGACCGGTGTCGTGCTTAATTTCTGGCAGCATCCTCTGCCTGATCTACTGGCTCTCAACGCACGCGTGACGGTCAATACTGACGACCCCAGTGTCAGCGATACGACGCTTACTGACGAGTATATGACCGCTATGCTGGCGATGGGAGTGAAGCTGGAGCAGATCAAGCGCATGATCATAACGGCAGTCGAAGGCTCGTTTCAACCTCCGGAAGAGCGGAAGCGGTTGGCGGAATGGTTCCGCAAGGAGTTGGAGCTGTCTTAGGAATCGGCGAATCGGCGAATCGGCAAATCGGCAAGAACTTATGGCAGATCTCATTCGTGACCAGGTTGCAGCACTAATCGCTGAGGGATTGCGGGCCGCGCAGGAGCAGGGGGCGTTGCCCGGATTCGAGATACCGGAGATTGTGATAGAGCGCTCGCGTCAGCTTGAGCACGGCGACTACGCCTCGCCAGTCTGCTTGCGGCTGGCGCAAGAGGCGCACATGTCCCCGCGCGAGATTGCCACCTGCGTGGTCGCGCACCTCCCGCCTGCGCCGTTCGTAGGCCAGGTCGAGGTGGCCGGGCCAGGATACATCAACGTCATGCTGGACATCTCCTGGCTGGTGGCGCAGGTGTTGGAGATCCTGGAGTCCGGTGAACATTGGGGCACCGTGGACGTCGGGCAGGGGAAGCGGGTGCAGGTCGAGTTCGTCAGTGCCAATCCCACCGGGCCGATCACGGTTGGCTCCACGCGCAATGCGGTCATCGGAGATACGTTGGCCAGTGTGCTGGCGGCAGCGAGCTTTCAGGTCGAGCGCGAGTACTACGTCAACGACGCTGGCTCTCAGGTGCGCAAGTTTGGAGAGAGCGTTTATGCCCGGTATGCGCAGGCCCTGGGTCGGGATGAACCATTCCCGGAAGATGGTTACCACGGGCATTACGTCGTGGAGATAGGCCGGCAAATGGCTCAGCAGTACGGCAACCGGTATCTAGATGTACCTCGCAGAGAGGCCGTGCGCACGCTGGGTAGTGAGGGTATTGCGCGCATGATTGCGGGGATCCAGGATGATCTGTCTGTGCTGGGAGTTGAGTTCGACACCTGGTTCCACGAGAAGAGCCTGTATGAATCTGGGTTGTTCGATCGTGTCATCGGGATGCTTCGTGACAAGGGCTACATCGTCGAGCACGACGATGCGACCTGGTTTACCTCGCCGGATCTGGATGCGGATGCGGTCGTCATTCGCTCTCCCCAGGTCATACCTGAGCCGAGCGAGCGGCCCACCTACTTTGCCTCCGACGTGGCGTATGTGTGGAACAAGCTGATCGAGCGAGGCTTTGACGAGGCAATCTATGTATGGGGGGCTGATCATCACGGCGATGTGCCCCGGGTGAAGGCGGCGGTTCGAGCGCTGGACCTCGATCCTGAGCGCGCCGTGATCATGCTTTACCAGATGGTGAATCTGAAGCGAGGTGGCGAAGATGTGCGCATGTCGAAGCGCACAGGAGAATTCGTCACGCTGCGTGAGTTGCTCGAAGAGGTCGGCTCGGATCCGATTCGCTTCATGCTTCTCACGTGCACTGTTGATGCCACGATCGACTTCGATTTGGATCTGGCGGTTGAGCAATCGGAGAAGAACCCGGTGTACTACGTCCAATATGCCCACGCTCGCATCTCTAGCGTGCTCCGCTACGCGGCTGACATAGGCTGGGACCTGGATTCTCCGGGCAACGTCTCGCTGCTGACCCATAGGAGCGAACTGGCACTGATCCGCAAGATGTTGGAGCTGGAGGAAGTCGTCGCGCAGGCGGCGGAGCAACTGGCACCGCATTTCCTGACCTTCTACGCCCAGGACCTGGCTGCCACTTTCCACGCCTTCTATCGGGACTGCCGGGTTGTCGATCAGGAGCAACCGGATCTAACGCGGGCCCGGCTGATGCTGGTGAAGGCGGCCCGGCTGGTGCTGGCGCGGGCATTGGAACTGCTGGGGGTGAGTACACCGGATCGAATGTGAGCATCTCGCTCAATGATGCTTACTGGTTGGTTGCTTGATGGTCCACAGCCCGATTCGTCGCAGGAGGTAGCGTAGCCGATGAGTTTGAAACCGGATCACTGGATCCGCAAGATGGCGCTGGAGCAGCGCATGATTGAGCCGTTTGTAGATGGGCAGGTGCGTGATGGCGTCATCTCCTACGGTCTTTCCTCCTACGGCTATGACATCCGTGTGGCTGACGAGTTCAAGGTTTTTCAGCCCGAGATCACGGCGGCTAAGCTATCGGACGTACAGTGTGCTTACGTAGCGGGGATCCTCGATGCCCAGGGCCAGATTGGCTACTTTGCCTCGGGGCCACAGGGGCATCCCAGTCTGGCGCTCGTCGTCTCCGGGGATGACCCGCGGTTGTTGGAGGGGTTGCAGGCTATTCTCGGTACAGGCCAGTTGCGGGAGTCTGACGAGGGCAAATCCGAGCTGGTGCTGGCAAAAACGGCCGATGTGCAGTACGTCCTATCGCAAGTATGGCCATACCTGACTCATCGGCGTGACGCAGCCTCCCGTGCGCTAGCTGAGTTGAAATCGAATAAGTCCATCGTCGTGGACCCCAAGCAGTTTGATGCTGATTCTTTCGTTGATTTCAGGGGCGAGGTGTGTGTCATTCCACCGAACTCGTTCGTGCTGGGGCGGACGGTGGAGTACTTCCGTGTGCCGCGTAGCGTGCTGACGATTTGCGTAGGCAAGAGTTCATATGCCCGTTGTGGCATCATCGTGAACGTGACTCCTTTCGAGCCGGAGTGGGAGGGGTATGTCACGCTAGAGATCAGCAATACAACCCCCCTGCCGGCCAAGATCTATGCTGACGAGGGTATCGCCCAGGTGCTTTTCTTAGAAGCGGACGAAGCGTGTGAGATTTCTTACGCCGACAGGAAAGGGAAGTATCAGCACCAGCAATCTATTGTGCTACCCAGGCTGTGACGTTGACGAGTCCGAGCATCAGGACTATAATTAGCCTGCGGGCGGTTAGCTCAGTTGGTCAGAGCGCCTCCCTTACAAGGAGGAGGTCACAGGTTCGAGTCCTGTACCGCCCACTGGGGACGGCGTGCCTGTCGTGCCGTCTATTACCGCCACTGGGGACGGCGCGATGCGTATGTCGTCTCTTGACGTCTTCGCTTTGGAACTTTTCGTAACCATATCTCTCAACCAAAGGAGTGATAACGATGAAACTAGATCCTGAAGCACGATACGCTGAGTCTCATGAATGGGCCCGGTGGGATGGAGATGAGGTTGTTTGTGGCATCACCGACCATGCCCAGGAATCCCTCTCCGATGTCGTCTACGTGGAGCTGCCAGAGGAAGGGGACGTGCTTGAGAAGGGCGAATCCTTCGGGGTCGTCGAGTCGGTGAAGGCTGCCTCCGATCTCTATCTGCCGATGGGTGGAGAGATCACTGCCGTCAACGAGGATCTGGAGGACACGCCGGAGTTGGTCAACAAGGCCCCCTATGGTGGCGGTTGGATGGTCCGCTTCCGTCCGTCGGATCCCAGCGAGTTCGACGCACTGATGGACACAGATGCTTACGAAGCGTTTTTAGAAGAGGAAGAGGGGTAGTCCCTTCCTGCCTCACAGTCTATCTCAGTCCTAGGCATGCACCTTCCCTTTCCACCGCGTCTTGGGGGAGGGGGGTGGTGCTTGCCTTGTGTGGGATTGAGAGGGGGGTGAGGAGCATATCCCTCTCCGGATAGAGATGGCATGGAGGTGCTACACGATGCCGTACATTCCACATTCCGACCAGGACCGAGCGTCGATGCTTGCTACAATCGGCGTGCGGTCCATTGAAGAACTGTTCAAGGATGTGCCGGAGCACGCCCGCTTCCCAGAACTGGACCTACCGTCCGCCCTTTCGGAGATGGAGGTCCGCCGGGAGCTGGAGATGCTCGCTGAGGCCAATCTCACGACTTCTGATTGCCCATGCTTCTTGGGGGCCGGGGCCTATAGCCACTTTGTCCCTGCTGTGGTGGATGCTATCCTACGTCGGGGGGAGTTCTATACCGCTTACACGCCCTACCAGCCGGAGGTCAGCCAGGGGACCCTGCAGTCTATCTTCGAGTACCAGACGATGATCTGTAACCTCACTGGTATGGACGTCTCCAACGCCTCCCACTATGATGGAGCCACGGCCACCGCCGAGGCAGTGATTACCGCTATCAACGTTCACCGCCTGAAGCGGCGCAAGGTGGTTCTGTCTCCCTTCGTCCATTCCGAGTATCGAGCGGTCGTGCGCACCTATACTCAGGGGATGGGGCTGACACTGGTGGGAGATGAAGACGGCGAGTCGCGAGATAGCAGTGTGTTGGCCGACATGCTGGACAAGGACACTGCCTGTCTCATCGTCCAGTATCCCGACTTCTTAGGTCGTATTGAGGATCTGAGTGGACTGGCCGAGGCGGCGCACGCGGTCAAGGCACTCTTGATCGTCGTGGCCGATCCCATTGCCCTGGGTCTCTTGAAGCCCCCGGGGGAGTTCGGGGCGGATGTCGTTGTGGGCGAGGGACAGGGGATGGGCGCCGGACTCAACTTCGGCGGGCCATACCT
>Ga0180431_10010248_pt1 | contig 10447 bp, 1 predicted proteins | sample SS_ome_11_FD_132459 | JGI IMG/M metagenome (GOLD analysis project Ga0180431, IMG submission 132459) | Hypersaline lake sediment archaeal communities from the Salton Sea, California, USA - SS_1_MS_1 metaG | ecosystem: Environmental > Aquatic > Non-marine Saline and Alkaline > Hypersaline >... | reverse complement strand
GTTATCCCAGGCGCCCGACCAGCCGCGAAGTGCCGGGTCTGCTTGCCGACCAGACCGAAGTCGATGACCGATTCCGGCAGGCCGCCCTCGACCCAGGTGGGCAGGGCCCTCGCCGCGCGCTCCAGTTCGCCGGCCTCGGGTGTAACGATGCCGACCAGCAGTAGCCGATGCGCCGGCAGGGCCTTCACCCGCAGTATTCCAGTTCCGGCGTCCAGGTAGGCCTGGCCCCCTTCTTCCGCCCACAGCGTGCGTGCGGTCGCGTATTTCGGGTTCAGGCCGAGCTTGGCGAGATCCAACTTGATCGCGACGTCCTGGGCGCGATCCTTGGCATAGTTGAACATGCCCAGCATCACTCGGTCGCCGATTTGCCAGAGCGACACCAGCACGTCCCGGCCGGTGGAGGTGACGAATGGGTTGCGCCAGTAGGGGAAGTAGACCGTCCGCTCGTCGTTGACGCCCCAATCCAGCACGCTCCGCGGCATGCGATCGAGCTGCGGAATATAGGGGTTCCGCCAACTGTCGTGCATCCAGACCCACTGGGCCTGCAGACGCTTGGCGGCATCGACCTTGCCACGATCGTTGCTTTCCATGTTCCCCATCCAGCAAATCCCCACACCCCAACTGTGCGGCGAGGACATGGCGCGCATGCGCTCGATGGGCATGCCGTCGACCCAGTCATCGGGCGAGGTGTCAAGGTTCCAGTTACGTTCACCGTCGAGCACCGAGTCGACCCACGGCATGGCCACAGTGAAGTAGGCGTTGGTGGAGTGGAAGCCGTTGGCGCCGGGTACCAGGCCCGCGTCGTATTGCAGCGCATGCAGGCGCATGAAGAACCGGCGGATATTCCAGCCGTTGTAGCCGCGCTGTTCACGTCCGTCGGGCAGGATATAGGAGAGACCGCCGAGTGGGTTTTTGTAAGGACGCGGCATCGCCAGATCCCAGTACGTGTGACGCACCCCGCCTTCGGCAAAGGCGGGGCTGAACAGGTACATGGCGTAATCGGTGTAGCTCTTGTTCCAGGTATCACTGTCGCCCTCCCACTCGGGGCCGAAGTAGCTGTAGAGTTCGTTCTGCAGCGACTTGCGCCCGTAGCCGATGATCTGGAACGACATGTGGGTGAAGTTCACGCCGGAGCGGGCCTGATAGGGATCGCACCATTGATAGCGGCGCGCGTGGGCGTCGGCCTTTTCCTTCTGCTCGGCCCAGAGAGCAGGCCACTCCTCGGGATAGCGGCTCTCCGGATGGATCATGTTGTGGTGACCCCGGACGACAGGAAAGATCTTGTCGCCGGTCTTCGAGTCCTTGCGGACGCCCCGGAACGGTTGCCAGAACGTGCCATTGTCGGTGGCAATCGTCGCGCGCCAGCCCTTGGGGAGCGGCTTGAACGGGGTCGCGATGTAGCTGAGTTCGATCGTGCGTCCCGTGCTGTCGATCTCGACAGGACAACCAACGATGTTATTGGCCAGAACCACCACACCGTCCCGCATGACGGCTTCGTGGGCGGGAACGGCGTCATGCTGCACCCAGCCTTTGTCGTTGTCGCCCCACCAGAGGAAGCCGCGCCGTTCGCTGCCAATCCAAACGGTTGGATAGAACGAACCGACGGTCATGCCGCTGCCGGTAATGCCCGTGTCGAGCGTCGACCAGAGTTCGTAGGACGAGTCTCCGGGTCCGTCCCCGTGCTGTGCGTGATTTGGTCGGGTCTGGAGATCCGTCTTGCTGTCCTTCGGCAGCACCATCGTGGTGCGGCTGGAGAAGTTGCCGCCCGGGCCGATACAGTTGAGCGCGTCGGCGTCTTCCGGCGCCAACGGATACTCGATGCGCAGCGTCTCGACCCGCACGGGCTCGTCACCCGCGCTCCTGTAGCGGATCTTGAGCCAGACCAGGCCGTCCTGCTCCATCCACCCCTCGGACGTAACCAACAGACCGCCGAGCCGCGTTTTGCCGTTGAAGCGCACGCGCCAGTCCTTTGTCTCAGTAAAATCCGGATGTCTCTTCAGCTCAGACACGAGCTTCTCGCCGTTGAGGACAACGACAAGACGCGATGGGGCGGCCGTGACCTCGCCGCCGCTGGATACAATTCTCTCGGGGAGGCCCAGGGCGTTGAGCGTGTACTCGCGCAGGACGCAGAAAACGGTGTTCTCCTTGCGCTTCATCGCGGTGTAGGGTGGCAGAACGCGCTCCACATCGCCGTAGTTTGTGCCCCACCATTCGGAGAATTCCTTCGTTTCGTCCTTCTTGACGATCGTTGCCGTCATCGGGCCGCGGTCGGGGGCGCCCTCGATGCTCATGGTGGCCGAGACTACATACGTGCCCGGCCTGAGCGGCGGAAGCTCCAGGAGCTTCTGCATGAAGTACTCTGAACTCTGTTCCGTGATTACGCCTTCGGCAACCGGTTTGCCGCCCGCCTCGGGGGCGATGGAATAGCGGAGTCCCCGCGCCTTCGAGGGATCGGGCAAGTAGTAGGTATCGCCCTTGATCAGCAGCCAGTTCCGTGCCGGGTTGAACTGGGCGGAGAAGTTGAACTTGGCCGGGTCAGGCTGCTCTACCGGAGCGAGCATATGGTTCATGAAGCCGACCTGGTACGGAACGCCGTACTTGAAGACTTCGTCAGCGCCCTGCTTGACCAAGACGCTCAGCACGCCCTTCTTGGTGCCCTCGGGCGCCTTTTCTTTCAGGGAAAGTTGGGCAGTCTTCCCGGGTTGGGCCGTGAGCGTCTCGGACTTTTTGAAGGGCTCGGCCCCGTCACGCGTAACGCCGACATCCGCGTCAAGAGATACCGACTTGGCCGTCGGGTTATACACCCTGATGACCATCGAGGCCGTGCCGTCGGTAGCGAGATTCTGAAGGCTGTCCATGGCCATCTGGACGGAGGGCCTATTTTCCACGAGCGTCACCAGCGTGTAGCCGAACGGATCCAGGTAGGGCCCGATGCAGGGAATGCGCGACTGGTTCCATGCGGGCAGCTGGTTGAAGGCGAGCATCAGCCGCCACTGATCGCCGGCCCGGTGCTGGCCCTCGAGTTCAAAGTCTTCCGGAGTTGAACTCAGCTCCAACTCCCACCAACTGCCGCCGTTCGGCGCGGTGCCGGGCTCAGTGATGCGGGTCTTCGCCACGAAATCCGGCCCCCAGTTCTTGAACTGTTGGCCAAGCGCATTACGCGAGCAGTCGCCGACAAATCCGAGGCAGTTGAGGAACAGCTTGAAGGAGTCTTTCCTTTTTGTGGCCGGTACATTCCGCCCCATGGGCCACCAGCCGAGTTCCATGCCATCGTCGAACACGTACGCCAGACCGTCCGAACGGCCGTCACGGATATTCGGCTTGGCGCCGGGGCGCAGGTAGGCACGGGCGGCGAAGTAGAGGTGCCCGGGATCCCAGGCGAGATAGAAGGTAGTCGGACGGGGAATCAACAGGTGTTTGTCGTGAAAATGCCCCACCCCGCCAATGCCGACGGACTCTTTCCACTCGTCGGCATCGATCGCCCCGTCAATGACCGGCGGTTTGCTCATGCGCGGAATCTCGAACTCGGGCATCTGCTCCTGCGGCAGGCCATAATCGTCCGCCGACCAAACCGTACCGATTGAGGCAAGGGTCGCCAGCATCGTAAGAACGCAAGTTTTTGTCCAGGCCATCGCTCTCGCCTCCTCCTGTGCTTCGTCGCCATATCATCCTGCTCGTCCTGCCGCATCCAAGCGCTCTGCGAGCACTTCGTTGGAAGGAATCTCTTTTCCGAGCGGCACCAACCAGCCGTCGATCCCGTTGTGTGTATACGGCTTAGGCGTGACTTTCTGACCGTTGAACGTCACAGCCGGCCGTTCCCGGGTGCCAGTGACGAACAGGACGGTGGCTGGCGGCATATTCTCTTCCTTGGGCAGGTACTCGCCCCCGAAGGCATGGTAGCGAATGGCGATTTCCCGCGAATCTCTCACCGCCCAGCGGCCCATCGACAACGACCCGTCGGCGATGATCCGTATACCGCCGGGTTCGCGGAAACGGTACACCAGATAGTGCGGCAGCAAGTTCATGGCCACGTAAACCTTCTGTTTCGGAAAGGTCTGCAGGAACATGTTGGCCCAGGATTTCCCGCGATCGATCACCGCGCCGTTCTTTTCGAGCCGCCCCCGACCCATCTGGGTCAGTGTCGTGTCCTGCCAGAGATCCTTCGCTTTGGCATCGGCGTAGGGGTCCTCGCCATTCACCGTGAAGCCGTCCCAACTTGCTTCGAGGGTGTCGTCACCGCTCTTGTAACGGACCGCGGCCTGGTCGCCGCTCAGTTGCGCGGTGCGAGCGTGCCTCTGAAAACTGGCGAAGCTGCCGTGCTCTTTCTGATCCCCCATCTCAACGACGAAACCACTCTGGGCAGCTTCGAGTCGTCTCATCGCTTCGCCGCCGATGGCAGCGTCTTTCTTGTAGAGATAGGCGTTGACCAGGAGCGCGGGCTGGATGCGTGTGTTGCCGTGGTAGGCCGGTTCCTGTGCCACGCCCGACTCGAGCATGATTTCAGCGTCGCGCCCAAGGTCGTCGGCTGTCAGCGGGCGAATGGCGAGGTAGCTGACACCGTCGCGGACCGTGATCACCTGCCCGAATCTGGCCGCGCGGGGCAGCGAGTCGACCTCGCGATCATCCACGGAGATTTCCCACGTGGGCGCGGGCTCTTCGAAATTGAACAGCGCCGCGGTGCACTGGACGCTTTTGACGTCTTTCCTTTTCTGCGTCAGGAACTCGACGTTGGGCCGGGCCAGCATGATGAGTTTGTTGCCGGCCTGGTAAGTGCGGTAGTTGCCCTGCTGGCTGATGACGCCGGCGCCGTCGTTGGCAATTTGCGTCTGGTTGTAGCCCATCCGCATGTCGAGAGTGCCGATGTCGCGCATGCTCGACGGTAGTTGGGTCTTGCGCCGCCAGTGTCCCAGCACGTGAATGCGTTGAGGCGTCAACCGAATGCTTGACAGTCCGTAGTGCTCGCCAAAGTAGGTGCTCACCCAGTCGCCATCGGCCACCACCTTTTTTTCAACCAGTGAGGACCAGGGCAGCGGCTTCTCGTCGATCAGTTCGGCGAACCAGGGATCGGCCCACGGGCCAGACATGGTCTGCAAGGCCACGGACGCCGGCGGATAGTCGTGCCCCCAGGCGCTGATCGGTCGCGGCGTATTACCTTTATCGTTCTTTTCCATGGTCAGGCTGGGAAAGACGCCCGTATCGACGTCGTTCAGCGCGCCCTGGGGAGACAGCACGTGCAGGATGTGGTACAAGCCGTCCTGTCTGCCGAGCACGTGTTCGTAGTAGGTCCGGCTGGCCGGGCCGATCAGCTTCTTCAGGTTTGGATGGTAGCCGCCTGCCAGGTCGTTTACTGTCTTGGTAATGATGCTCCAGCCGGCCATCCTGTCCTCGGGACGTTCGCAGTAGTCGGCGAACAGCTTGTTGCCGGCCGTGGCGATCGCCCAGTAGTAATGGTCGATGTATTCCTGGCCCACGCCGGCACTGTGCGTCCACATCCAGAAGGGAAACTTCATCAATCCGGCTCGGCCGTCGTCCATGGCCCGCTCGGAGCCGATGATCTGCCCACACAACAACGCGCCGGACGAGGCACTGGAGTTGAAGTTGGCCGTGCTCATCTCGCGTGTGAAGCCGCTGCGGTAATAGCTCTTGTTGCCTCGCCAATCGCCCGTCAGCTTGTAGTACGTGTCGCCTTGCCCCCATTCCGCCGTCTTGCCGTCCTTGCTCCTGCCAACCCGCGGATCATCGACCATCGGGTGGACCAGTTTTCTCGACACGTCGTCGTAGAAGCGTCGCGCATTGGGATCTAGCATGGTCTCGCGGTCGGGCATCAACCACGCTTCCCAACTTCGTTTGATCGACTCCTGCATGGGCGCGGGAATGGCGTCCCGATAGTTGTACCAGCAAGTAACCGCCTGCTGGCCGGTCAAGTGTCCCTGCCAACTGCGCGGCCGTTCACCTTGAATCCAGTCCAGCCAAGCCAGATAGACTGCATAGTCCGCGTCGAACGGCAGGTTCTGCGCTTTGGCGGCTCGCTCGCCCTCCTCGACGGCACGCTGCTGAACGTGCTTGGGTAGCACGCGGTAATAGAACGGCATCACCTTACCGTCCGATTCGATTCCCATCAGTTGCCGGACGTGCTGATACTGCCAGTCTGGCATCCAGACCGGCTTCGCAAGGAAGCATTCGTTTAGTTTCGCCACTTCGGCCGCGCTCGGAACCATGGCCGTCGGCTTGCCCTGTGGCCTGTTCCCGCGCCGCGCCGCGACGGGCGAGATGTCCACGGCGGCCGGCAAATTGACTCTTTCGGCTTTGCCCCGCTTGAAGGTAACGACAAGCATTGGCAACTTGATCAAGATCGCTCGGGGGCCGGTGCCGAGGGCGAACTCGTAGGCGCCGTCATAAAAACGTGCGTCGTAGACTTCGAGCTTGCTCACAACAAAGCCGCAGTCGGCCAGTAACCGCAGGCGTTGCCCGATGGTCTGGCCGTACGCGGCGTCGGTCAGCACGTCGGTGACGTCCATCCGCCCGGCGGGCTGGTAAGAAGAAACTTCGGTCGGCCCGAGCGATGCCGGGAATCGGTCCTCGGTCGTGTCCGAAGCACCGAATCGCTTCCAATAGACCGCCCCGTTCACGGCGGCATTGTAGGTCGGGCCGATCTGGGAATCGGCCGTCCAGGGCTTCCGCAGAACATGCGCAACCGCGTGCCAATTCGGTCGATGGTTGCGGTAGAGTTTGTCGCAATTCCAGTTCATGCGGTAGCGGTAGCCGTCGGCAGAGGGAAAGTCGACGCGGCCTTGCGGCCAGATCTCTTCGTCGAGGTAGGGAAGCACCAATTCCACCTTTTCAATCACTTTGCCGTTAGCAAGAGCATCCGCAATCGTCTCCGCCACGCCCGGGAATCGAACCAGCAGGTTGCGATGCACGGCGTCGAACGCCAGCGGCCCGGGCTGCTCGCCGTCCCAGATTGCCGTTTGCCCGCGATCGTTGACAACGCGGTCCACCTGCCGGCGCGCGCCGTCCTCGGCAACGGGAATGGGCTGGTTCCAATGCGCGCGAAAGCCGCTCATGCCGGCGCATTGCGGAGAGTCGAACGTGAGGATGTCTTGCGCGGCGGCCGGCAGATTGAAGATACCTACAACGAGGAGCATTGTGGCAATCCGTCCGCAAAGGACTATGTTGACATTCATTCGGCAGTTCAGATTCATAGGGGCGTCGCCTTCAGACACGGTTTGTAGTGAATCGATTCGGATCCAGTGACTTCGGAGGCCTAAGAAAACAAGTTGTGCAAATCGGCAAGTCGGATGGACTTTCCAGGCCGTCAAACACGCGACGGAGAAAAACGTCCATCCTACTTGGCCGGTTTTGTTAGGGCCTCTTATTCAACTATGATCACTCCCCAGCCGTTGGAGTGCAAGCGACTTTCGGTGGGGACGTCGTTGTTCACGCCGACTTCCGGGGTGCGGTCGGACCACATGGCTCGGGACGCATTGCGCGTTCCGCCCGTGTTGCCGTAAATCACACCGGCATCGCCGAGGAAGCTCACGCCGGGCTTCGGCTTCACCGCGGTGGCCTCCCAGGGCACGGCCACCTCGACGACATAACCGCCGGGAACCGTACGGTAGTGCATCGGCAAGTCGTTCCACTCGGCGATCTCGTCGAAGTCCTCGCGGCCGGCAGCCGGCGTCTCGAAGTAGGCGGCAAACGGCTTTTCTCTGTCTTGGATCTTCGGCCGGTAACGGGTCGCGATCATCTTGCCGTCGGCCGTGCGGGCCAGAACGATCCGCAGGTCGCCCACCTGCATCGGATGCACGTTGTGCGCCTTGACCTGACGATTGGCCGTGTGCGGCGTGAGGCACAGTTCCAACGCGCTTCCGGACTTGAACAACAGCCGGTAGTCGGTCGGCGTGTTGCGGAAGGGTACCGCGGTGGTGACTTGGAAGCGGGTGTACAGGTTCTGGTCGTCGTAGCCGAGCTGCACCTGGGCCGGCTTGTTCTTGTCGTCGCCCAGAACGAGTGCCGGCACGCCCTGCCATTCGGTGTCCTTGCCGTCTACCTTGCCGTTAACCAATCGCTTCAGGACGGCCGATTTGCGGCCCGTGTGCTTCGCGATCATCGCGAGTTCCACCTGCCGGTTCTGGTCAGCGCTGTTGACGGCCTGCGCTGCCTGGCCTGCGCTCAGGCGGATCGACACTTGTCGGCGCTGGATGCTGTCCAGTCCGGTCAACTCCCAGATGCGGCAGTCGCAGTCGCCACCAGTGAAGTAGGTCTTGCCGGTCTTCGGGTGCTGGAAGATGTTGCCGTTGAAGTTCTCGGTAGCGACAAAAGTGTGGTCCATGGTATAGGCCGAACGCTGGTCCTGGCAGAGCGCGTCGACGAATAGGCCGGTCTGTTTGTCGATCAGGAAATACTGGCCGTAGTAGCCGGTGACGGGCAGCAGGCTGGGATGCTGCCATGACGAGCAGCGGAAGGCCGCCACCACGGACCCCGGCGTGTACGTCGCCGAGGTCCAGGCGAAGCCGACGTGCACGTTGGCATAGCGCCAGAGTTCTTTGCCTTGCGGCGAGTACTTCACGATCCGCGCGCCGGTGCCCTGGGCCCGCTGGCCCCGCGCCACCAGCCCGCCCGAGACCAGCACGTAGATCGAGCCGTCCGGATCCACGGCGACACCGTTGACCGAACCGCCCTCGTTGTCCACGACCACGGGTTTGGCTTCGTCGGCATACCGCAGTGCCCCGTTCTCGGCAAACCCCAGGAAATCGGTGCGCATGATCCTCAGCGGTGTGGTGCAGCGGCCTTCCGCCCGCGGCTCGGTCCATCCGTCTCCGTCCAGCGTGTACCAGTTCAGGTGAGCGTCCACGTTCGACTTCCAGAGTTTGGCAAAGCGCGCGCCGCCGTCCGTGCACTCCTCGTCCTGGACCTTGCCATCGTTGTTGGCGTCGAGCCAGAAACGCCCGTCCCCCTTGCCGTAGATCGCCAGGCGCGGCACCCAGGCGCCGCCGACTTCCTCGAAGAGCCGGCGGCTGTTGATCCAAAGAAACTTGCGGCCTTGCACGGAGACGATCTGCCCGCCGCCGTGGACATCCACGGCGTGCGCCGACCCGCGCTCGCGAGGCGGTTGGAGCAGTTCCGGCCGAAGGATGTTGGCGTCGGTCTTCCAGGCGCCCGTCTCGTAGTCCACCACGTAGCGGACGCTCAGCGCGTAAAAGTACTCGGGATCCACCGGATCGAAGTAGCCGGCGGTCGAATACGGCCAGGAGCCGAAGAACTCCTTGTACAACGAGCCGTCGGGGTCCCAGACCGAGTAGCGTTTGGGCTCGCGGTCGTTCTCGCAGACCCACAGCCGGTTATTGTTGTCGACCGCGATCGCGTAGGGCCTGAGCATGCCGGTTGGATCGTACGTGCCGAGCCGCGGCCGGCCGCCCCCTTTGCCGTACTTGAACAGAACCTTCCCCGAAGGGGATAGCTTCCACACCTGCATGGTCTCGCCGATCAGCGAGACATGGACATTCCCCGCCGCGTCGCAGGCCAACATTCGTGGCTCGTCGAGGTTCCGGGCGATGGGCGTAAACTTGCCGCTCTTCAGATCCACCCGCACCACGGACGCCTCACTGACGGCATACAGCGTGCCTCGTGCATCCGCCGCCAGGCCGACGGGCGCGGGCACGTCGATTTCACCTTTCACTTCCCCGGTCTCGATATCGAGCAGGTAGATCTTGTTCTCTTCTTGGCCGCCCAGTGCCAGCGTGTTGTCGTCGATGGCCGCCAACCCGCGACGCACTCCACCGCCGGGCACCTTGACGTCGGGCCGGCCGTTCTTGAAGGGGCTGAACCGCCCGTCGGCCAGATCGAACTTCCGCAGCGTGTCGTTCACGGCGAAGTAGCCGTAACCGTTGCGGAGCGCCAGGACGTGGCCCAGCGCCAAGGTAGCGTACTGCTTCCGGCCCTCCAGGTCGGTGCGGATGGTCGGCTTCTGCGCTTCGTGAACGCACGTGCCCAGGATGACGCAGTCGCCGTCGGTCGCGACGTACATCGGTTCCCAGTAGTCGCCGGCCCAGCCGCCGGTGCCGTCCTCGGTCTGGTACGGCGGGTCGCCACTGACGCCCACGTCGCACACGTACTTCTGCCCGATGCCGTTGTGCGTCAGGATCATGGCCGTGTAGCTGCCGGCCGGCAACGGGTTGTCGCGGTCGTCCAGGCCGTCCCAGAGCCAGGTATGCTCGCCCGCCTCGTACGGTTCCGCACCGATGCCGGTGCGCACGGTTTTGCCTTTAGCGTCCCGGATCGAGATGCTGACCTTGGCGTCCTTGTCGAGCGTGAACGTTACCGGGATGTGGCCTGCGGCGCGGTCGAGCCCGTCGGCGTCGGCGGGCGGCAGGTTGCCCGTTTTCATGAAGGGTCCCAGACCCCAGCCGCCGGGCCCCATATAGCCCAGCGCGTTGCTGGTGGGGTT
>Ga0180431_10010246_pt1 | contig 10448 bp, 9 predicted proteins | sample SS_ome_11_FD_132459 | JGI IMG/M metagenome (GOLD analysis project Ga0180431, IMG submission 132459) | Hypersaline lake sediment archaeal communities from the Salton Sea, California, USA - SS_1_MS_1 metaG | ecosystem: Environmental > Aquatic > Non-marine Saline and Alkaline > Hypersaline >... | reverse complement strand
GTCCTGTACCTCGTGGCCGGCGGGACCGAGACCTAGGGGGCGGAAGGGACGCGCATGGCGGACTTGCTCATTCGCGGCGGCACCGTGCTCGATCCAGCGCAGGGCCTGGACGCGCGCCTGGACGTGCGCATCCGCGACGGGAGGGTCGCAGAGGTCGGCGGGCGTCTGAAGGGCGAGGAGCCCGTGCTGGACGCCTCCGGCCTCGTGGTCGCGCCGGGTCTCATCGACGCGCACGTGCACTTCCGCGAACCCGGCGACGAGGACGAGGAGACCATTGCCAGCGGCAGCGCGGCGGCCGCGGCCGGCGGGTTCACGTCGGTGGCATGCATGCCGAACACGGAGCCCGCCCTGGACAGCGAGTCGGCCATCAGCTTTGTGTACCTCCAGGCGCAGAAGGCGGGTCTGTGCAACGTGTATCCCGTGGGCGCGGTCACCAAGGGCCGCGCGGGCCTGGAGCTCGCCGAGATGGGCGGCATGGTCCGCGGCGGGGCCAAGGCCTTCTCCGACGACGGGGACTCGGTGCCCTCGGCCGGGGTGCTGCGCCGAGCCATGGAGTACACGCGGATGCTGGACCGGCCGATCCTGGAGCACTGCGAAGACCCCTCGCTCGTGGGCGAGGGCGTGATGCACGAGGGCGTGGTGAGCACCCAGCTGGGCCTGCCCGGCAGTCCCGCCGAGGCCGAGGAGATGATCGTGGCCCGGGACGTGATGCTCGCGGCGCTCACGGGCGCGCGGCTCCATATCCAGCACGTGTCCACCGCGGGCAGCGTCGAGCTCGTGCGCCGCGCCAAGGCCCAGGGGCTCGCCGTGACCGCGGAGGTGACCCCGCATCACCTGTTCCTGATCGACGAGATGGTCCGCGGGTACGATCCCTCCTACAAGATGGCCCCGCCCCTGCGCACGGCCGAGGACGCGGCCGCGTGTCGCGCCGGGCTCAAGGACGGGACCATCGACATGATCGTCTCGGACCACGCGCCACACAGCACCGAAGAGAAGGAGGTCGACTTCCCGGCCGCTGCCTTCGGCGCGATCGGACTGGAGAGCACGGTGGGCATGGTGCTCACCGAGCTCGTGCACGCCGGGCACATGACCCTCGCCGAGCTCCTGCCCCGGCTCACCACCGCGCCCGCGGGCCTGCTGGGCATCGACCGGGGCGCCTTGCGCGTGGGCGCGGCCGGGGACGTAACGCTCCTGGATCCGGATCGGGCCTGGTTTATCGACCCGGACGCCTTCCGATCCAAGAGCCGCAACTGCCCGTTCGCCGGGCATCGCTGCCGGGGCAGGGCCGTGGCCACGGTGCTGGGCGGGCGGGTCGTGTTCCGCCTGGACGAGAACGGATCCTGACGAGTGCGCGCAGGCCTTGTGCGGCGCGTGCACGACCGCTCTCGTGCTTGAGGTCTGCGTCGGGCCGCGCGATGCGGTGCTTGGATCGGCCGCCAGGGGCGGGATTTTTCTTGAACGAGCCCACACCCTTCGCTAGAGTCTCTCAAGGGTGCTTGTACGCGCCTCCGTGGGCGTGAGCGCCCTTCTTTTTTCGGTACGCGGGTTCCTTGTCCCGGCCCGCGGGCCGGACGGACTGGCGCATCCCTATCTTTTTTCGTGGATGGATGTTGCGAGATGGACCAGAACTCTCTTGCGCCCATCGGCCGCCCGCCCATGCCCTGGGGCCAGGTGCTCCTGGCCGCGATCGTGGCCGCTCTGGTCACCTTCCCCTACCTGGGCCTGCGCGACCTGTGGACACCGGGCGAGGCCCGGGTGGCCCAGGTGGCCCGCCAGATGCGCGAGACGCACACCCTGCGCGGATACGTGGTCCCGCGCATCGGCGAGGACCTGCGTGTGGAGAAGCCGCCTTTGAGCTACTGGCTCGTGGTGCTCGCGAGCGTGGGCCAGGAGGACGTGAACGAATGGAACAGCCGCGTGCCCTCGGCCCTGGCCGCGGTGGCCCTGGCGGCGCTCCTCGCACGCTGGGGCACGTTGCTCGTGGGCGGATGGGGCGGACTCGTCGCGGGCGTGGCCGTGGCCACCACAAGCGCGTGCTGGTGGCAGGCGCGCAACAGCACCATCGAGATGACCCACCTCTTCTTCGCCATTCTGGCCATCTTCGCCTGGTGGCGGTATGCGCGCGCGCGCAAGGCCGCAGAGGCCGGCGAGCGCAGCGGTCCCGGGGCGGGATGGCTCATGCTCGCGTACGCGGCGCTCGGGCTCGCGGCCATAGACAAGGGGCCCATCGCCCTCGTGTTGCTCCCCTTGTTCGTGGTGGTGTACATGCTTGCGCGCTGGCGCAACCCCTTCCGGGTGCGGGTGCGGCATCATCTCGCCGGCCTGGGGGTGTTGCTCCTCATCACAGTGCCGTGGGTGGTCGGCATGCTGGCGCTCACGGGTGGCGACGCACCCGGGGTGCGTGCCGTGCACGAGGAGTGGATGCATCAGTTCTTCGGGCGGATCGAGGCCTTCGACCATCGGGAGCCCGACCCGACCTACTACCTCGTGAAGCTGCTCGGCGACGGGCAGCCCTGGGTCTTTTTCGGACTGATCGGGCTGACCTCGTGGAGCGTGGCGGCCGTGCGCGCGCGGCGCAGAAAGGCGTCCCTGCCCGGCCGGGCGCCGGGCATGGGGTTCGTGCTCGGCTGGGCTGCGGTGACGCTTGTGTTCTTCAGCGTGCTCGAGTCGAAGAAAAGCTACTACGTGCTCCCGATCTACCCGGCGTTCGCCCTGGCCGCCGCGTGGCTCCTGGAGGGCCTGCGCACGGCCAGATGGTCGGCCACGGTCACGGAACGGGTCACTCGCGCCGTGTGCGCGTTCAGTGGGGCCGCGCTGGCCGCGGCGGGCCTTGCGTTGCCGTTTCTGATGGAGACCCTGTACGCGCGGTTCGGAGGCATGGCCAAGTACGAGCTCCCGTCGACCGGCGTGATGCTCGTGGCCGGCGCGGCCGTCCTGGGCGGGTGGTGCGTGGCCTGGTTTGCGACCCAGCGCCGCTGGGGGGCGCTTGCCGCGGCCACGGCTATGGCGGCGGCGGTGGCCTTCGGGGTGTACACTACGCTCGTTCCCGCGCTCAACGCCCACAAGGGGGACGAGGCCTTCTGCCGGGCCGTGCGCGACGAGCTGCGCAAGAGCGACCGGGTCTACACCTATGCGATCAGCGGCCAGCCCATCTACAAGTACTACCTCGACTGGCAGGTCGAACCCCTCAAAGAGGCGCCCGCCTTGCTTCTGCAAAAACTCACCGCGGCCATGCCCTATCGCCGGTTCGTGGCCATGGAGCGCAAGGATTACGAGACCATGTACTTGTTCCAGGGCACCACCCCGCATCAGCGAAGGACGCTCAAGCGTCTGTTGGATCCCCTGGCCGACGATCCGGCCACGCGGATGCGGTGGTACGCCACGCCCCCGGACGCGCAAGGGCGCTGGCGGGCGATCCTGTGGGGGTATGTGAAGATGTCGCGCAAGGAACGCGCCCGCCGCGAGCAGGCCCTGAAAGAAGCCATCCGCCTGCACCAGGTGCGCGCGGAGGAGGTGCGCGAGCCGTTCGAGGCCGCGGGCGGGCGCATGCGTCGTCTGGTGCGAGCGGTGGACCGGTTCGTGCCGGTGGAGGGGACCGGACGCGCGTGGCTTGTGGCCCGGGCCGACCGGGGCCTGGCCCCCGAGGAGGCGCCATGAGCGCGGCGTATCGCCCCAAGAGCCTGAGCGTGGTTGTCCCGGTGTACAACGAGGCCGAGAGTCTGCCCGGGCTGGAGGAAGAGCTGACCTCGGCGCTCGATGGTCTGGGCATCCCGTATGAGGTGATCCTGGTCGACGACGGGTCCACGGACGAGAGCCCGCGGCTGCTGGGCGAGATCTGCGCGCGCCGTGCGGCCTTTCGCGCGGTGTTCTTCAAGCAGAATGCGGGCCAGTCCGCGGCCATGGCCGCCGGTTTCCGCCGCGCGCGCGGCGAGGTCACGGTCACCCTGGACGCGGACCTTCAGAACCCGCCGGCGGACATCCCGCCCCTGCTCGAACACCTGGGAGACTACGACTGCGCGTGCGGATGGCGGCGCGAGCGCAGCGACAACTGGCTCCGGCGCGCGAGCTCGCGCATCGCCAACAGTGTGCGCAACTGGCTGTCCGGAGAGACGGTTACGGATATCGGGTGTTCGCTGAAGGCCTATCGCACCGAGTTCCTGCAGCGCATACGTCTGTTCCGCGGGGCACATAGGTTCCTGCCTACGCTCCTGAAGATGGAGGGCGCGCGCGTGGTCGAGGTGCCGGTGCGCCACCGGCCCCGCACCCGCGGAACCAGCAAGTACGGGGTGTGGAATCGGCTGTTCCGAAGCTCGTACGACCTGCTGGGGGTGCGCTGGCTCAAGAGCCGCGTCCTGACCTACGAGGTGGCCGAGGAGACCGGTGCCGGCCTGGACGAGGAGACGGGGTGATGGCCCTGTCCGGCCGAATGAGGGCGGTACGCGCGCTCCTGGCCGCGGGCCTGGCCCTTTGTTGGCTTTCGGGCACCGTTCCGGCAGCTGCGGGCGCGGAGGAATGCCTGGACGTAAGTCAAGTGCCTGCGACCGCTTCTGCCGAGCGAACCTGGCCCCAGGAGCTCGAGGCCTGGCTCACCCCTACGCACGAATGCCCGTACTGCGGGCGGCGGTTTTCGGAGCACCGATCTCTAATCATGCTCTTGATCGGGTTCATCGGCCAGCTCGTGTTCACGAGCCGGTTCCTGGTGCAGTGGATCGCCTCGGAGCGCAAGAAGCAATCCTACATCCCGATCATGTTCTGGTATCTGTCCATCCTGGGCAGCCTGTTGCTCCTAGCCTATGCGATCAGCATCTGGGCGTGGCCGATCATCCTGGGGCAGGCCTTCGGCGTACTCGTGTACGGGCGCAACCTGGCGCTCATCGCACGCGCCAAGACCAGACAGGCCGGCGAGTCCCCTCCGGAAGGCCCTTCATCGCAGGACGCGTCCACCGGGGCGGACGACCAGGCCCGCTGAGTCGGGCGAGGAAGCCAAAAAAACGTTTGCGTTGGGGCGATTGCTTGGACATAGTGAAGTCCGGGTAGTTGCGCAGACGACCTCTCTATAGGAGAGGATGGTATCATGTATTCGATACGGATAGCGGCCCGAGGGCAGGAAAGGATGAATCCGCATGATAGGGATTGGCGAGAATGTCGCTGTGCGTGCGCTCGCAGCGGTGACGCTCACGCTTGTCTGCGCTTGTCTTGCCTCGGTCCGGGCGGCTGAGAATCCTTTGAACGTCGAGCCGCTCCACGACCTGGAGGCGGTCGAGGTCACCTGCGAGATTCTTCGTGAGGAAGGCGGCCCGGTCATGGAGACCCGCGAGCTGCAGCTGTCGCGGGCCTTTGACGACCGCAGCGTGTTCCGCACCCAGGACGCCCAGGTTCAGGTGCGCGCGGACGTGCTCTACCGGTTGTACTGGTACATCGAGGGTGCGCCCAAGCGTCCGGCCAGCGGCCTGGTGCCACTGGCCGCCGAGACCCGGCTCGACAGGCTGGGGCTGACCACTCGAGAGGCGAAGCGCAAGTTCCAGCGGATCATGATCCGGGGGCTCACGATCGCCGATGTTCGAGCTCCGGAACAGCCCGTGCTGATCGAAGACGTGAGCCAGGGCCTTCCGGACCTGGTACTCAAGTACCGGCCCCAGGGCACGCCGGATCCGGCCGTGGCCATCACGGTCGCCTTCAGGTTCGTAGGTGCGGACCGGGCCGTGCTCCAACACCGAGGATACGTAAGAACCGCTCCTCGATGGACCTGGGTCTCTCGGGAGGCCAAGGAGCCGGTGGAGTTTGTCGATGATTTTACGCTCACCACGGAGGTCGATGCGTTCCTACGTCGCTTCGGACCGTCCTTCCAGTTTCGCCGTATGGACATGAATGCGCTGCGTTGCGATATCCTGGCCGTGGACGTGCGCCAACTGGGCGAGAAGGTGCAGACCTACTGCACGCTCTATCAGCATCTTCGTGAGAGCCCGGCCATCCATGTGTACTTCAAGTATTTCGACCTGGCCTCGTTTCCGCTCTTCGACCCGGCGGAGAAGCCGGACCCGCCCACAGCGCGTCCGTACGACCTGTTCCTCGAACGCACGGCGAACCCCGATGTATGGGTGCATTTGTTGCCCACCACGCGGGACGGCGTGCGATACACCGGCGTGCCTCCGTTCCTGAAGGTGACCGAGCTCGTCGACCGGCTGCGCGACGAGCCGATGTTCCAGAAGGCCTGCAGCGACAGCAAGGCGCAGGCGACCGTGGATCTCACCGAGGGGGAGATACCGGCCAAGGTGGACGTGCGCTTTGAAAGCTCCGGCGCCTTTACACTCCACACCCAGTTCGATCAAGACCAGGGTGTGTTCTTCATCCTGGCCCTGCGCGCATTCGCGCCCCCGGCGTTCCTGAAGACCGAGGGGGTCAGCATCGAACAAGAAGAGCTGGTGCGCGGCCGAGAGCGAGTCACCCGGTACTTGATGACCGCGCCCGAAGGCATGGCTTGGATATTCGAAGGAAGCGGTCCACCCACGTTGCAGGAGTCCGCAGAGGCGGTGGCCGGCCCGCAGTGAAGCGGTTCGTCAGCATGACCGCAGGGGATTTCCGAAGATAGCACAGTCACCCCGGGCGCGGAGGCGACGGCGTGAGTGCTTGGCAGATTCTGGCATTCGGTGTGGCGTTCGGTGTGGCGTTCGGCGTCACGTTTGCTATCGTCCGCCGCGTGCGAGATAAGCGCAAGTAGCACGGCCCGCGCCGCACAAGGCACTGGAGGCGACTTGGCCCCCATGCGTCTCAGTGCCGACGTTCAGTAGGAGGGACGTGGGGCGGCAGGCACGTGACGCGGGGGCAGCTCGCCCTTGCGCAGGAGCCGCAGGGCCTCTGCCGCGCAACCCGGGCAGTAGATGTATCGCACGTGGAAGGGCAGCTCGCCCGGGAATGGGTGCCTGTAGCCGCCGATTCCGTCCCGAATGCGCCGACACACGCAGCATTGCTCGGTCATCGCTGGCTTCCTCATCGACCGCGAGTCTCGCCTCCGGTTCTTGCCCAGAGGAAAGGGCCCCTTTCCTGTGCCCGCCGGCGTAGGTGCGCCGAGCGTGCTCCCGTTCCATTCTGAATCAACGCATGTGACGCTAGGGGAAGGAGTTGCGCGAGACAACCCAGACCGGAAACTGTCCGCAAGGATCGCCGCAGTTGCGCCTTTCCGGTCTCGGTTGACGCGGTGTCGCTGGCGCGCGCATGGCTGGACAGGCGCCCGTCATTCGGGCTAGAATGGGCAGGCGAACACACTCGGGAGGACGCGCATGGGCGCGGGGTCGCTGCGCGCGGTCGCCATCGACGGACCGGCGGGAGCGGGAAAGAGCACGGTGGCGCGTGCCGTGGCCGACGCGCTCGGGTACCAGTACGTGGACACGGGCGCCATGTATCGCGCGGTCACGCTCGCCGCGCTGCGCGCGGGCGCGGACCTCGCGTCCACGAAGCAGTTGGCGCGTGTAGCCCGGGAGACTCGGCTGTCGTTCAGCCCGGACGGAGCGCGCATCTTCTTGGGCGAGGAAGACGTGACCGACCAGATCCGCGCGCCCGAGGTCACGGCCAAGACCCGGTATGCGGCACGATCCGATCCCGTGCGCGAAGAACTGGTGGGCCGCCAACGAGCGATGGCCGCAAAGGGGCGGGTGGTGATGGAGGGCCGGGACATCACCACCGTGGTGCTACCGGACGCGCGGTGGAAGTTCTTTCTGGACGCCTCGCCGACCTGCCGGGCCGAGCGCCGCCGCGCAGACCTGGAGCGCGCGGGCCAGAAGGTGTCCGCCGAGTCCGTTCTGGAGGAGATCGCCTCGCGCGATCGGTCGGACTACGAGCGGCGGACCGGTCCCTTGCGCCGGGTCGCCGACCAGGTCTACTTGGACACGAGCGAGTTGACCGTGGACCAGGTGGTGGACTTCATCGTGGAGCACGTGCGCCATGACTGCGGACAATGAACGCTCGAATGCCGGCCCCTCTTCCACAGGCGGGGCGGACGAGCTGCAGGGCTTCTCTCCCCTGTATTACACCTTTCGCCTGGGGCTGCGCACCGGGCTGCGGCTCTTCTGGAAATGGCGCCGCTACGGGCTCGAACACATGCCCGATCAGGGGCCGGTGATTCTGGCGGCGAACCACGCGAGCTTTCTGGACCCTATGATCCTGGGGGCGGCGTTCGACCGCGAGGTGCACTTCATGGCGCGCAAGACCCTGTTCGACATTCCGTTTTTCGGGTGGCTGATCAGCAAAGTGAATGCCTTTCCGGTGGAGCGCACGGGCGATCCCCGCGCAGCCATGCGGGCGATGGGCGCGCGTCTGGCTCGGGGGCAGGTGGTGCTCATGTTCCCGGAGGGCACGCGCACGCATACCGGGTTCCTGGGGGAACTCAAGCGCGGCGTAGGCAGCCTGGCCGTACGGTACGGGGCGGCGGTGCTGCCGGCGTACGTGTGCGGGTCGTACGATTCGTGGAGCCGGTACCGGCCGTTCTTCCAGTTCTGGCCGGTGACCGTGGAGGTCGGCGAGCCCATCCATCCGCGCGCCTCAGAAGAGCGCGCGGGCCGCAAGGCGGAGGAGCGGCGGGTGTTCGCGCAAGTCGCGGACCGGCTGCGGGCCCTGGAGCTGCGCGCGTTCGAGCGCGCCGGCCGCGCCCAAATCCTGTCCGAGCGCGGTGACGCGCGGGGTTAAGCCTGGTCGCGTTTTGGGTCCCGGCGCACGCGGTCGTCCTGGTCGTGCGGGACCACGTCCGCGGTGGCCACCATCCACTCCAGCATCCGCGTGCGCAACTGACCGGCCAGGTCCGCGAGCGACGGGTCGTGGATCCGGTTCTTGGTCTCCTGCGGGTCGGCCTCCAGGTCGTAGAGCTCGTCGTCCTCGTACAGCCGATACACGTACTTGTGCTTGTGGTCGCGGTACATCACGGCTTTGCCCCCGGCCTCGGGGACCTCCGTCTGGGTGCTGGCCGAAGGATAGTACAGGCTCTGCGGCCGGAGCCGCACCTGCTTGTTCCTGCTGTGGCGCTCCCATGTGGGCCGGCCGCCCTCGGAGAACACGGCCTCGCGATGCGCGTCGGTCTCGCCCGCGATCACGGGCAACAACGACCGGCCGAAGTGGTCGTGCTCCGGGGTGAGTCCGCACAGGTCCTCCACCGTGGCCGGGAAGTCGACGAGCTCCACAAGCGCGTCCGAGACGCGCGGCTGGGCCGGCGCCCAGGAGGGCGGCTTGATGAGAAAGGGGACCCGGACCATGCAGTCCTCGAACGTGTTGCTGGTCTTCTCCACGAGGCTATAGTCCCCGGTGAAGTCGCCGTGGTCGGAGAAGAAGAAGATCGCGGTGTCGTCGTACATGCCCGCCTCGCGCAGGGCGTCGAGCACCATGCCGAACATGTGGTCCGAGCGCGCGCACATGCCGTAGTACACCGCGCGCAGCTGGGCCCAGCGCTCCTCGGTCCAGCCCGGTGTGTCCAGGCGCATGCGCCGGCGCAGCTCCTCGTGGACTATGGGCTTGGGGCCTTCGCAGGCCTGGTGCGGGGTGCGCGGAGGCAGGCGGTTGGGATCGACCATGCTGAACCACGGCTCCTCCACCGCGTAGGGCGGGTGCGGGAACCCGGTGGGCACGAACATGCACACGGGCCGGTCCTTGGGCGCGCGTTTGAGGAACCGCAGGGTGTTGTAGGTTTCGTACCAGTCGTAGTCTTCACAGGTCTCAAGGGGTATGGACGGGTCTTCCTGGAGTTGACCCAGATACCGGGAGTAGTAGTTGTCTCCTTGCGGACTGCCGCGCAAAGACAGGTCGTAGGAAAAGCGCTTGGGTCCGTTCCAGAATCCCGTGGGCTTTTCGTCGCAGTACGCATCGAACCCGTCCTGGGCCGGCACCAGGTCGTTCTTGGGCCCGGCCCAGAACACGTAGTAGCCCGCGTCCTTGAGGGCCTTGAGCAGCACCGGCTCGCCCGGGCGCATCATGTAGCGCATGGTGCGGTGGCCGCGTACGTGCGGGTACCAACCGCTCATGAACGAGCATCGGCTCGGCGTGCATAAGGGATTTTGGGAGAATGCGTTGCGGAAGCTCACCGCCTCTTCGCGGGCCAGCCGGTCCAGGTTCGGTGTCACGGCCGCAGGGTCGCCCATGTGGCCGAGCGCGTCGCCGCGCCAGGAGTCCGGGTTGAAGATCAGAATGTGCGGACGCTTGGGTTGCTGTGGCATGCGTGGTCTCTCCAACGTGGGCCTCGGACGCGTCCGAGCGCGTCGAAGCGCGGGCTAGGCCTTGTCTCGGTTGGGGTCCCGGCGCACGCGGTCGTCCTGGTCGTGCGGGACCACGTCCGCGGTGGCCACCATCCACTCCAGTATCCGCGTGCGCAACTGACCGGCCAGGTCCGCGAGCGACGGGTCGTGGATCCGGTTCTTGGTCTCCTGCGGGTCGGCCTCCAGGTCGTAGAGCTCGTCGTCCTCGTACAGGCG
>Ga0180431_10010245_pt1 | contig 10449 bp, 9 predicted proteins | sample SS_ome_11_FD_132459 | JGI IMG/M metagenome (GOLD analysis project Ga0180431, IMG submission 132459) | Hypersaline lake sediment archaeal communities from the Salton Sea, California, USA - SS_1_MS_1 metaG | ecosystem: Environmental > Aquatic > Non-marine Saline and Alkaline > Hypersaline >... | reverse complement strand
CTTCGGGCTTCGCGCCCTCGGCGATGATGACAATCGAGAACCGCTTCTTCAAATGCTCTCGCCGCTTGATCTTTCGGAAGATCGAGTCGACGTTGAACGCCTGCTCGGGGATCAGAATGACGTCGGCCCCGCCAGCGACGCCGCCCATCAGGCTCAGCCAGCCTGCATCCCGGCCCATCACTTCGAGGATCAGGACACGGTGGTGCGAGGCAGCGGTCGTGTGAAGCCGGTCAAGCGCTTCGGTGATCGCACAAAGCGCCGACGAGAATCCGAGGGTGTAGTCTGTCATCCCGATGTCATTGTCGATCGTCTGCGGGATCCCGACGGCGCGAACGTCGTGCTCGGCCAGCCGATGCGCGACGCCGAGGGTGTCGTCGCCACCGATCGCAATCAGGAAGTCGATCGCGTTGACCTTCAGCGTCTCGATGACCTTCTCCGGTCCGCCTTCCATGCGAAACGGATTCGTTCTCGAGCTCGAGAGGATCGTTCCGCCGATGTGGAGGATCCCCGAGACGTCCGCCGGCGTCAGCGGACGCGCGAGGTTCTCGATCGGCCCTTTCCACCCTTCCTGGAAACCGATGACGTCGACTCCGTGCCTCTCCCCGAACCGGACGATCGATCGGAGCGCTGCGTTGATTCCGGGTGAGTCCCCGCCGCCGGTCAGCACGCCAGCCCTTGGCATCTTCTGTTCCTCCCGTCCTTTTGCCTTCTACAGAGCGTGCCCTGCGCTCCCCGCCTGCTCGAGGAGTGAGAGCGCGATGCCCTTGATCTCTTGTCGGATCCGCTCGCCCACGACGCGCGGATCGAACGCCTTCTTGTTCGGACTCCAGCCGCCCCCGGGGAACAGGTTCACTACGTCGTCTTCGACCCCCGTTGGCGGGACGATCTCCGCCGCGTGCTCGACGAAGAATTCACAGGCCGCGCGGCCGTAGACGTACTGGTAGTGCGTGTCCTTGTTCAGCTTCCTGATTCCGTGACGGATGACCTCACGAATCTGCTCGGGGAGGACGCCGGAGGAGCCGTGCAGGACGAGGGGAACGTCGAGATTCGCCTTCCGAAGCTCCTCGCGGATCTCGGCCGCCAGGTCGATGCGAAGGGCGATCTCCCGCCCTTTGGAGACGCCGTGCTGCGTCCCGATCGAGATCGCGAGCAAGTCGGGGCGTGCCTCGCGCACGAACTCGACCGCCTCCTTGGGGTCGGTGTAAAAGGCCTCATCCGCCGAGATCTCGTCCTCGACCCCCTTGATCTTGCCGAGTTCGGCCTCGATCAGGATCCCGCTGCCGCTCGCGAGGTCGGCGACGCTCCTGCTGATCCGCGCATTCTCGTCGAACGCCTCGCCCGACGCGTCGATCATCACCGAAGAGACCAGGCGCTCGTTGATCGACGATTCGATCAGCTCCATCTCGCCCACCGTGAAGTGATCGAGGTTGAGGAAGACCGTGATCGGGTACCGCTCGGCCAGCGTGTGGACCATCCCCGCCAGCATCCACAACCCGGCTCGCTTGTCGCCTCCCCCAGCGAATTTCGCCGCTCCCGCGGAGACCTGAACGAGGAGATCCGATCCGGCCTCCGAGTAGGCCTCGAGAAGACCGATGAGCACGTTCGGCTCGGCGATGTTGTTCGCCATGAACGCGTATCCGCCCTCTTCAGCCCGTCGGTACGCCTCGCGCAGCTTCACCCCATCCCCAAACGCCACAACACCACCTCCGTTTTGGTTTCAGTCGCGTTTCGCCTCTCGGGGAGGCGCAATCCGAGGCGAGAAGATACGCCATCGGTCCCCCGTTGTCACGATCCGGTTCCCCCAGCCACAGACATTGACAACCGCGCTCGTTCCCTCGAAAGTAGGCGCCGCACAAAGAGGGAGGACTTCGATGAGTCGAAGGGACGAAAAGACAGAAGGTCACTGCATCAACGCACTGAGATTCCTCGCGTGCGACGCGATCGAGAAGGCGCGTTCCGGCCATCCGGGACTCCCACTCGGCGCCGCCGCCGCCGCCTACACGCTTTGGACGCACCATCTGAAGCACGACCCGTCCGACCCCGCGTGGCCCGATCGCGACCGGTTCGTCCTATCCGCCGGCCACGGGTCGGCGCTCCTGTATGCTCTCCTTCACCTGTCCGGCTACGACCTCCCCCTCGACGAGATCGAGTCGTTCCGCCAATGGGGAAGCAGGACCCCCGGGCACCCGGAGAGCCACGTGACGGCCGGCGTGGAGGTGACGACCGGCCCACTCGGACAGGGACTCGCCAACGGCGCCGGACTCGCGCTCGCTGAGGCGCACCTCGCCGCGACGTTCAATCGCCCCGGCCACGCCGTCATCGACCACCACACCTACGTCCTCGCGGGAGACGGCGACCTGATGGAAGGTGTCGCCTACGAGGCGTGCGCCCTCGCAGGGCACTGGCGTCTCGGGAAGCTCATCGTCCTGTTCGACTCGAACCGAATCTCCCTCGCCGGGTCCGCCGCGCTCGCCGTCTCGGAGAACGTCGCGGCGCGGTTCGCGGCCGCAGGATGGCAGACGCTCTCCGTCGAAGACGGAAACGACGTCGCGGCGATCGACCGCGCGATCCGTACCGCGAAGTCGGAGCCGAGCCGACCCTCGTTGGTCGAGCTGCGCACGGTGATCGGCTATGGCGCACCGACGAAACAGGGCACCTTCGGCGCGCACGGAGCCCCGCTCGGCGCCGACGAGCTCGCCGGTGCCAAGAAGGCGCTCGGATGGCCGGTCGACCCACCGTTCCACGTCCCCGGGGAGGTTCGTGACTTCTTCGCGAAGCGATGCGAGGCCGGGGCCCGATCGCACGCTGATTGGGAGACCCGGATTCGCGCCTACGAGAAGGACCACCCCGACCTCGCGGCCGAGCTCGCCCGCCGGAGTGACGGCCGCCTTCCGACCGACTGGTCGTCCGACCTGCCCACGTTCGAGCCGGAAGAGAAGGGGATCGCGACCCGCAAGGCGTCCGAGGCCGCCATGCAGGCGCTCGCTGACCGAGTTCCCGAACTCGTCGGCGGCTCCGCTGACCTGAATCCCTCGACCTACACCTGGCTGAAGGGACACGGCGACTTCCAAGCGCCCGGCGAACGCCCGCACGACGTTCAGGGCGACGTCGGCGGGGGCTGGGGGCCCGAGGGACGGAACGTCCACTTCGGCGTCCGCGAACACGCGATGGGGGCAATCGTGAACGGGATGGCGCAGCACGGCGGGCTGATCCCCTACGCAGCGACCTTCCTCGTCTTCGCCGACTACATGCGTCCCTCGATCCGGCTCGCCGCACTCAGCGGGTACCGATCGGTTTTCGTCTTCACGCACGACTCGATCGGCGTCGGTGAGGACGGGCCGACCCACCAACCGGTCGAGCAGACGATGAGTCTCCGCCTGATCCCCGGCCTCGTCGTCCTCCGCCCTGGGGACGCCAACGAGTCAGTCGCAGCGTGGAAGACGGCAATCGAGCGCCACGATGGGCCGACCGCTCTCATCCTCTCAAGACAGGGACTCCCGACCCTCGATCGGTCCAATCTCGGCTCGGCCGACGGTGTACGTCGCGGCGGGTACGTCCTCTGGGAGACTGCCGGGACGCCCGAGATCCTCCTGATCGCGACCGGATCCGAGGTCCACATCGCGCTCGAGGCGGGGCGAGCGCTCGACCGACATGGACACGCCGTCCGCGTCGTCTCTCTCCCGAGCTGGGAGCTGTTCGACGCACAGGACGCAACGTATCGCGAGTCGGTCCTGCCAGGCTCTGTCCGGCGCCGGATCGCTGTCGAAGCCGGTCGAGACCTAGGATGGGAGCGCTACGCCGGCACAGAAGGGAGAATCCTCGCCGTCGACCGTTTCGGCGCGAGCGCTCCCGGCGGGGAGGTCATGTCCCGATTCGGTTTCACCGTCGACGCGATCGTCGCCGCAGCAAAGGAACTTCTCGGCGACGGATGACCGGACCCGGCTAGTCCAGACCGAGCGCCGGGATCCGATCGAGCTTCCCGCTTCGCAGGATCTCGACGAGATTCGCGACCCCCTTCGCAACGGAGTCGGACAGGCCTTCCCCGAGCGACAGATCGGCCGGCTCAATCCCGACGAGGAGGACGTCGCGCGCCGAGAGCCGGAGACGCTCGATCACGAATCCGAGCGGGAGCCCGTGCGTTGAGGCGAGCATCCGGTCGGTCGCCTCGATCGGGAGGCGACGGATCGTCCCCGCCTGCAGGCCCATTCGAGCGCTGTCGACGACGACGAGAAGGTCCGGCTCCTCCCGTGCAACGATCCCGGACGCGTTCTCGATCGACGTCCCGCAATCGACGGCGACCCAACCCTCGGCGCCGACGAGCCGCTCCGCCGCCTTCGGACCGGCCCCGTCGTCGCGCGAGAGGCGATTCCCGACCCCCAGAAGAAGGCGCTTCACTCGCTGCCCGCCGGCGGACCGCGCCGGAACCGCCCGACGCTCCGGTAGCGCGCGTAGCGGGCGTCGACGAGCTCATCGATTGAGAGAGCGCTGAGGTCATTGAGCTGACGCGCGAGTTCCTCGCGCAGACCGTTCGCCGTCTCGGCGAAGCCCTTGTGCGCCCCGCCGAGCGGCTCCGGGACCACAGCGTCGATCAGCTCGAGATCCTTCAGGTGTCCGGCGGTCAGCTGGAGCGCGGCGGCGGCCTCCTTCGCCCGCTCCTTGTCCTTCCAGAGGATCGCGGCCGCACCTTCCGGGCTGATCACCGAGTAGACGGCGTTCTCGAGCATCAGAACGCGGTCGGCGACGCCGATCGCGAGCGCCCCGCCCGATCCGCCCTCCCCGATGACGACAGAGACGATCGGGACTCGAAGACGCGACATCGAGAGAAGGCTCTCGGCGATCGCTCCGCCGATGTTCTGCTCCTCGGACTCCAGGCCGGGATACGCCCCCGGGGTATCGATCAGGGTCACGAGCGGGAAACCGAACCGTTCGGCCAACGCCATCGCACGCAGGCCCTTGCGGAACCCCTGAGGGCGAGTCATCCCGAAGAACCGCTTCTTGTTCTCCTCGGTCGATCGCCCCTTTTGCTGCGCGAGGACGACGATCCTGCGCTTCTCGAAGCGCGCCAGGCCGACAATGATGGCCCGGTCGTCCCCGGAGATTCGATCTCCGTGGAGCTCGTAGAACCCGTCGAAGATCTCGCCGACGTAGTCAAGGGCGTACGGGCGCTTCGGATGACGCGCGATTCGAACCCGCTCCCAGTCGCTCAGGCTCGAGTACAGCTCGCGACGCAGGTCCTCAAGCCTCTCCTCGAGCCGCGCGACCTCCTCGCTAAGGTTCATCCCGTCGACCTCGTCGAGCTTGCGCAGCTCGGCGATCTTCGCCTCGAGGAGATCGAGGGTTCGCTCGTCGCTCATCGCGCCTCCACGAAGAAGCTGAGCAGGCTCGCCAGCTCGTCGCGCAGGTCTTCCCGCTTGACGACCCGATCCACGAACCCGTGATCGAACGCGAACGCGTCCGTCTGGAAGTGCGCGGGGAGCTCCTGGGCGATCGTGTTCTCGATCACGCGACGTCCCGCGAATCCGATCATCGCGCCACGCTCGGCGATGATCACGTCGCCGAGACTCGCGATCGACGCTTGCACGCCCCCCGTCGTCGGGTAGGTCATCACCGAAACGAACGGGAGCTTCGCGTCGGCCAGACGCTGACGCACGGCCGCGGTCTTCGCCATCTGCAGAAGCGAGAAGAGTCCCTCCTGCAGTCGGGCCCCTCCGGACGAGGAAACGAGGATGAACGGACGTCCTTCGTCCGAGGCGGTCTCGATCCCGTGGCAGATCTGCTCGCCGACGACAGAGCCCATGCTCCCCCCGACGAAACGGAAGTCCATCGCTGCGATCACGACCGGTATCCCGTCGATCGCCCCCTTCCCAAGGACGATCGCATCGAGAAGACCCGTCCTCTTCTGCGCCTCCTCGATCCGCTCTTCGTACGGCCTGCTGTCGGAGAAGCCGAGCGGATCGTCGGCCATGATCGGCTCGGCGCAGTCGACGAAGCTCCCCTCGTCAATGAGCGACTCAATCCTCTCGGTCGAGGTGAGAAAGAAGTACTCCCCGCAGTTGGGGCAGATGTTGTTGTTCTCGCGAACGCGCCGCTTGAAGACGAGTTCGTCGCACGATTTGCACTTCATCCACAGGGACTCATCGCGGTCCTTGTCGACGTCGACCCGCAGGTACTGCCTCTCCTTGAAGATCGCCATCGTTCACCTCCTACGAGCGCCGTCTCCGCGGAAGCAGGCGGAAGCGCTTGCGTTCGTCTTCTTCTTCGTCCTCGGCGAGCTTCAAGCTGTCCGGCAGGACGGACCCACTGGAGACGATCATCGACAGCGCGTCCTCGACCGGCATGTCGAGGAAGGTCACCAGCCGCTTCGGGATGATGAGCATGTAGCCTGACAGCGGATTCGGCGCCGTCGGCGCGTACACGATGATACACTCCTCCCCGGTCAGATCCTGGAGCTTGCCCAGTCTCTCGTTCGTCACAAGCCCGAGGGCGTTGACGCCCGGTTTGGGAAACTCGAACATCACGACCTTCTGGAATGAGGTCGTGTCCGCCCGATTGAGGAGTGCATTGGTGAACTGCTTGAGCGTCCCGTACATCTTGCGGATGCCGGGAACCGCGAAGAAGATCCGCTCGAAGTAGTAGTGGAGGGTCCGCCCGAGGACGTTTCGGGTGATCACCCCGAGGACGAGGATGATCAGGATCGTCACGTAGACCCCGAGTCCCGGGATCCAGCGACCGAGTGCGCGCTCGACGGTCATCCCGAACGGCGTGTGCTTCCCGACGAGCCCGTCGACCAGCCGGAAGAGGAACCAGACGATGTAGACCGTCGCCCCAACCGGCAAGATCAGCAGGAGACCGCTGACGAACGTCGTCCGCAGCCAGACGAGGAATCGTTTCATCGCCTCGGATTCACTCCCTCGCTCGCGTCTCTGGGCCTCACGATTCCGGCATTATAGGACACCGGGGTATGATACAGCCATGGCCGGTCCGCCCGTCGTTCGTCGCGTCATCCTCTGGGGCCTCGCGATCGTTCTTCTCCTGTACGCGGCTCTGTTCGCGATCTCCATCATCTACCCCATCGGATCCACAGCCGAGATCCGTTCGGTCTCCGAAGCCTACGCGCTCGACCCCGCCCTGGTCGCCTCCGTCGTGCGATGGGAGAGCCGGTTTCGAAGCGACGCGGTCTCTCCGCGCGGTGCGATCGGTCTGATGCAGATCATGCCGGAGACCGGCGCGTGGATCGCCGAGCAACTGGGCGTGGGCGGATTCACGACCGACGATCTCCTCGATCCCGAGGTCAACCTCCAGTTGGGCACCTGGTATCTTCGATCCCTGCTCGATCGATTCGAGAACCTCGAGGATGCGCTCGCCGCGTACAACGCCGGCCCCTCTCGACTCGAGGCGTGGCGATCGACGGGGGAAGCGCCGTTTCCGGAGACCTCAACCTACGTCAAGCGAGTCCTCGCCTCCGTCCCAGTCTACCGAGTCATCCTCCGCGTCCCCTGGCTCTATGAGATCGTCCCGGCGCCGCCACTCTAGCCCGCCGAGAGGAAGCTTCCCTGGAGTCCGAGCCTAGAGCTCCTCGTAGAGTTCTTTGATCGCCTTCTTGTCGATCTTCCCCGTCTCGGATCTCGGCACGCTGTCGACGATCACGATCTTCCGCGGCTTCTTGAACGCGGCGAGATGGGCGCTCACCTGCTCCAGGATCTCCTCCTCGGTGATCGTCTCCCCCGGTCTCGGGACGACGATCGCCTTCGGCGTCTGCCCCCACTGCGGATGCTTCCCGCGGACGACGACGACGTCGGCCACCTTCTCGTGGGCGAAGATCACCCGTTCGATCTCCGAGGGATAGATGTTCTCGCCGCCGCTCACGATCATGTCGTCCGTCCGGCCGAGGACGTAGAAGTAGCCATCCTGATCGAGCTTCCCGAGATCGCCCGTGAAGATCCAGTCGCCGCGGAACTTCTTCGCCTCGTCCTCCGGTCGATGCCAGTAGCCCGCGGCCCCGGTCGGCTCGCGTCGGATGATGATCTCGCCGGGGGTTTCGGGCGGCACCTCCTCCCCTCCCGAATCGACGATCTTCACTTCGACGAACGCCGGTGGCTTCCCCATGCACTCGCTCGCCTTGCTCAAGGTGGGATCGTCCGGAGAGGATGCCGGCCAGTTGAAGCCGGTCGCCCCCGTCTCGGTCAGGCCGTAGCCGCTCACGTACGTGATCCCCTCTCGGATGAACGCCTGTTTCAGGTCGGAGGGCTGCGGCTCCCCGCCGCCGTTCACCGCGCGCAACGATCCAGCATACGCCTCCCAGCCTTCGACCTGCACCATCAGCTTCAGCTGGGTGGCGATCCCGAAGTGGTAGGTCACGCCGAATCGCTTGATCGCCTCGAGCGCCTCCTGCGCCGTCCAGCGCGACTGGAGAACGATCATCCCGGCGATCATCAGCATGTAGAGCTGGAAGCAGGTCAGCCCCCCCGCGTGGAACATCGGGGGAGCGCCGAGGTAGACGTCGTTCGGCGTCAGCGAGGCCGAGATCCCGTTCGACAGACAGGCGAAGAACGTGCTCCGGTGCGTCAGGCGGACGCCCTTGGGGCGACCGGTCGTCCCCGCGGTGAACAGGATCATGCACGTCTCGTCGGGGGCCGTCTCGCATCCCGGATCGGCAGCCGCGGCGTTTGCGAGGAGCGATTCGTACGCCTCGGCCCCCTCGCACGCGCTTCCCCCCACCTCGACGACCCGCAGATCCTCGAAGTTCGACGCCACGGCACCCGCGACCTCCGCGAACGCCGTGTCGACGACGAGGATCCGCGCCTGCATGTCCTCGATCAGGAAGGCGATCTCCTCGACGGAGAATCGGAAGTTCGCTGGGGTGTACACGGCGCCGATCTTCATGCAGCCGAAGATGACCTCGAGCGTCTCCGGGCGGTTCGGCATGAGGACGAAGACGCGATCCCCGCTTCCTATCCCGAAGGATTGCAGGGAGTGAGCGAATCGATTGGCCCGTTCGTTCAGTTCTCGATAGCTGATGCGACGCCCGTCCGGCGAGTCGGCGTCGATGACGGCCGTTCGAAAAGGGAAGCCCGAGGGGGCCGCGTTCCTGGCGAGGATGTTCCCCAGGTTGTAGACCGTTCCCCGTGCCGGGTAGGCCGAGGCGCCTTCGTGCTTCACCGAAGCTTCGTTCTCCATTCCTGTCGCATCTCCTCTCACGGCGAGGCCGCCCGGGTTCGCTCGAGCAGCCAGGCGACGTTCTCCGCGAACCGCCGGACGGTCAGTAGTCCTTCCGCGTCGTTCGCGGCATCGCCGATGGATCGGGCGACGCCGACGGTCCAGTAGACCGACCCCGGCACGACGAACTCGTTGATGTGAAACCAAAGCAGAAGTTGGGCGAGCGCGGAGTTCTGCCCGGCACGGCGGGCGACCGTGATCGGCCCGCCGATCTTCCTCGAGAACGGCCGCGGCGGGCTGTTCGGGTGGCCGACCATGCTCGGGAATCCCGCCCGCACGAGCACCGACCAGAGATCCGGATGGACGGCTCCGTAGTGCACGGGGGAGCCGACGAGGATCGCGTCCGCGGCGACCATCTTCTGATAGATTCCCGGAAAGTCGTCGCCGGTGAGCTGGCAGACCGCCTCGCCGCTTCGCCAACAGGCGTAGCACGCCTTGCAGCTTCGGATGTCCCTGCCCTCGAGCGCGACGAACTCCGTCTCGACGCCCCGCTCGCGCAGCACGTCCAACGCAGCCTCGAGGTAGCATCGCGTGTTGCTCTCCGCTCGCGGACTCCCACAGATCGCGAGCGCCTTCGCCGGCGTGCGCTCCTCTCGTCCCTCCATCTCAGAGGCCGAGGTACGCGCGGCGGACGTGCTCGTTTCCGAGCAGCGTGTCCGCGGTCCCTTCGAGCGCGAGTTGTCCGTTCTCGATGACGTAGCCTCGATCGACCGCGTTCAAGCTCTGCCGGACGTTCTGCTCCGCCATCAGGACGGCGACACGCTCGCTGATCGCTCGGACGGTGTGGAAGAGCTCGGTCACGAGCGAGGGCTGCAGCCCGAGGGACGGCTCGTCGAGGATCAGGAGCTTCGGCATCGACATCAACGCCCGCGCGATGGCGAGCATCCGCTGCTCGCCGCCGCTCAGCGTGCCCGCCAGCTGCCGCGCTCTCGCCTTGAGAATCGGGAACATCTGGAAGGCGTTCTCCAGCGACGGCCCGATCGACTCCTTGGCCGACGGCACGTACGCGGCCCCCGCCTCGAGATTCCCTCGGACCATCATGAACGGGAACAGCTCGCGCTCCTGCGGCACGACGGCGATCCCCGAACGGATGATCTGGTGCGTCGGGAGCTTCGTCAGCGACTTGCCCTCGAACTCGACCTTTCCGCTCTTCGGACGAACCAGGCCGACGACGACGTTGACCAACGTGGTCTTCCCGGCTCCGTTCGGCCCGAACAGGCCGACCGATTCGCT
>Ga0180431_10010244_pt1 | contig 10449 bp, 10 predicted proteins | sample SS_ome_11_FD_132459 | JGI IMG/M metagenome (GOLD analysis project Ga0180431, IMG submission 132459) | Hypersaline lake sediment archaeal communities from the Salton Sea, California, USA - SS_1_MS_1 metaG | ecosystem: Environmental > Aquatic > Non-marine Saline and Alkaline > Hypersaline >... | reverse complement strand
TGAACGGCCCAGGCCAGGTTGACGGCCGTCGGGCGCGACCCGCACAGGTATTCCGCCGCCGCGGCGACATCGGCCAGCGGGTCGGCCGCGCTCGAAACCGATTGCGACGCCACCACCATGCCGTAGGCCCCGGCCACGCCGAGGGCCGGGGCGCCGCGGACGCTGAGACGCCGGATGGCCTGCCAGACGGCCTCGGCGTCGCGGCAGTCGATGTACACCGTCTGGGCGGGCAGTTGTGTCTGATCGAGCAGCCTGAGGTGTCCGGTGGCGGCCTGGCCGACCCACTCCATGACCGCCACGGGGGGCGAGACGGTTTCGCGGTTGTCACTCATGGCCGGCACGTTAGCGGAAATCGTACGCCGCCACAAGGAGAACGCAAGAAACGGCACGCCTGTCCGTTCACTCTTCGCTGGAGGCAGCATAGAATGGTGACATGGACCAGCGGCCACGCGACATTGCGGACGGAGATTCGCCTCCGCGGCCCGCCAGGCGCCCCTTCTGGAAGCGACGATGGGTGCGTATCGTCCTGGGGCTGATCATGGTCCTGGTGATCGTGGTGGGTCCCTGGCCGGCGTACGAGGGCGACCCGAACGGCGACTACGCCCGGGCGACCCGGGCGCGCCTTGAGACGATGGCGCTGTCGTCTACGCAAGGCCCGGCCCTGGCGGGCGCCGCGGCGGTGGAGATCACCCCGCCTCTCGGGGAGCCGCTGGCCGGGTACAGCGCCCGCAGCCCCAAGGCCAGCGACGCCCTGGGCGACAGGCTCTGGGCCAAGGCCCTGAGCGTCTCGAACGCCCGGCAGACCGTCACGATTGTCGGCGGCGATATCCTCTTGATACTGCCACACTTGCGCGATGCCATCCTGGCCCGAGCCGGCGTCGCGCGCCCGGAAGTGTATTTCACCGCCACCCACACGCATTCCGGGCCCGGCGGGTTCTCGCCCCGATGGCTCGAGCAGATATCCCTCGGCGGATACGACCGGAGCATCGTCGATCGCCTGGCGAAGGCCTTTGCCGAGGCCATCACACGCAGCCGGGCCGCCATGAGGCCCGCCAAGATCGTCGTCACCTGCGCGGTCCCGAAGGCCGACCTGGTGGTCAACCGAATGGACGCGACGGCCCCCGGAAACAGCAGACTGACGTGCCTGAACGTTCTGGAACCCGACGGCAGGCACATCGCCGGCCTGGTCACGTTCAACGCCCATCCGACGTGTCTGGGCCATCACAGCCACGCGATCAGCGGAGACTACCCCGGCATGGTGCAGCGTGAATTGGCCAGGCGTTTCGGAGGCACGTGGCTTTTCGCGGTCGGCGCGACGGGGTCGATGAAGCCGGCCACGACGCGGCCCCGTGGCCCCGAACGTCTCCAAGACGTTGCAAGAAAGGTATTTGCCATCGCCGAACCCCTGGCCGCAAGCGCGCTGTCCGGGGCCCCCGGCAGCACCCGACCGGCGGTCGACAACGGTAAGGTACTCCCGCAAAATACCTTGCGCAATACGGCGAGCCGGTATCATGTCGGTTCGGCACGGTCTGAAGCGACACTGGCGTGCGGCATTCTCGAGGTGGACCTGCCACAAACGCAGTACAGAATCAGTTCCGGCTGGCGGCTGTCGCCTATAATGACATCGCTGATACATGCGCGACAGTCGTACATCCACGTGGTTCGGATTAATGGCATGGTATTCCTCGGCATGCCCGGGGATTACTCCGGTGAGTTGTCATCGCGGCTGTCGCGGCATGTGGGCCCCGGGGCGGCCGGGGCCGGCGACAACGTGCTCATCCCTGTGATTACGAGCTTTAACGGCGATTACATCGGCTACCTGATACCCCACGAACGCTACGCCCAAGACCGGTACGAGAGCCGGGATGCGAACTTCTTCGGCCCGTGGTGCGGCGAGTACTTCCACGATCTGTCCGTCCGTCTGATCGAGCGCCTGTCCGGATGAGCCTGGCCGCATGACGCGCCCAAGACGCGGTTGGCAAACGTATTTTCCCTGAAACGAAGCGAAGTTCGGCGTGGGATCGGCCGATAGATAGAATCAGAGCGGACCGGCCGGGGTGTTCGTGCAGACCAGATCCCCGCCGTGTTCGGGATGCCTTGAGCTGCATTGTGCGTAAGCTGCAACCAGCCGGTCCACGGAAGGAGCCGCTGAGATGCTGGTGTTGTCAAGACAGCGTGATGAAACAATAATGATCGGTGACAACATCGAGATCACCATCGTCGATATCCGTGGGGAGAAGGTCCGTCTGGGGATCTCGGCGCCGTCGAACATCGCCGTCCACCGCAAGGAAGTCTACGAGGCCATGCTCAGAGAGAGTGTGGCTTCCGGGGATACCAGCGGCCACGTCGCCAGTCTGGCCAAGAGGAAGACGTCCGACCGCGACCGGGGAGGGTGAGTTTCAGATCGCCGGCGCGTACTCGACGGCCTGCGAGAGTTCCTCCACGTGGACGACCCGGGCCAGCGCGTCGACGCACTGCCTGTCGTAGCCGTGCGGGGTGCAGCGTTCGAGTTCCTTCATGGCCGCCAGCGGACTCATCGCCGCGCGGTGAGGCCTGTCGTGCGTCATGGCGTCATACGCATCGGCCACGGCCAGTATCCTGGCCCCGAGGGGTATCTCGTCTTCCCGGCTGCCGGCGGGGTAGCCCGTACCGTTCATCCGTTCGTGGTGGTGGCGTATGGCGGGCAGGACCTTCTCCATGGATACCAGGGGCTTGAGTATCTCGTAGGAGACCTCGCTGTGCTTCTGGATGGTGCGGAACTCGGCCACGCCTATGCGGGAGTGCTGGTTGAGCAGGCCTTCGGGGATCGCCAGCAGCCCGATGTCGTGCAGTTGTCCGGCCAGGATCAGCAGGCGGCACGGCTCGGCGTCCATGCCGAGTTGGGCGGCGATGTGCGATGCAAGCTGTCCGACACGGTCGCTGTGTCCGGCGCCGAGCGGCTCCCGGGCCTCGACGAATCGCACGATCCGGCGGAGGACGTCGATGTAGTGCTCCTCGGACTCGGCCACCGTGGCGACCGCGGCGCTGGACATCCGGTGCAGGTGTCCCATGGCCCGCCACAGGCGGAAGACCAGCCCCCCGGCCAGCGCCGCCAGCAGTACGCCCAGGGCGACTTTCACTGAGAGCCACCCCCCAAACAGCACAGCTCCGGCCGAGATCGCCATGCCGGCGACACACAGCGCCACAGGTCTGACGACACGTCGGATTTCCGAAAGCGGCATGATCCGTCTGAACACCAGGCGCACCTCTGCTTCATTTCCCGTCCCGCGAGGATAAGCACGACTCGGGAAACGTACGATATGCCGTCCCGCGGGGCAAAACCGGCAGCCAGAAGGACATCGTTCACCCCGAGAAGTCCGGAAAAACAGGAAAAATCTGTCTCCGGATCTGAACTGGCTCTCACGTGCGTCCGATAGTCATACACGGGAGAACTCGATATGCTGGAACAAGTGGAAGGCGTTGGCGACGTGGTCAACTGTGATGGGCGCATTTGCACCATTGCGGTTTCGGTATCGATTATTGACGCGGCGCGTGAGATGCGAGACCGCGGAGTCAGCTCACTGATCGTTGTCGATACCAACAATCACATTGTGGGAATCGTTACCGAACGCGATATCGTTCGCAAGGTCGTCGCCGAGGACGCCGACGGGCAGAACGTCACGATCGCAGCCGTGATGACCGCGAACGTGCTGACCTGCTCTCCACAGACGAGGCTGTCCATGGCCGCCCAGCTCATGTCGGATCGTGGCATCCGGCACCTGCCCGTGATCCGAGACGGCGTGCCCGTGGCCATGATCTCCACGCGGGACATCATGGAACACGAACTGGCCACGAGCAGATCGATGCTTCTTCAACAGTCTCAACTCATCAGCGAGTTGGAGGCGACCCATCCCGGGATAGGCGACCTGGAACGCACCGCCAGTGGGCGCATCGTGATCTGAGACGCCGCAGCCGACTAGCCGAACAGCTCGAACGGGTTCTCGCCCTCGTAGGGCAGGTGGTCCGGGAGGGGCACGGAGATATCGTCCACGCCGAGGAGGCTGACGGCCTCGAAGAGGACCTTGCCGACGTTTCTGAACGCCACGGCGCCGTGATGCGGGAAGGCCTTGCCGATCAGCGCGTGCCGATAGAACCGCGCGAAGTGCGGGATGGCGAACACGCCGATGGCCCCGAAGCTGCAGGGGGCCACGTCGAGGACCTCGCCCTGGGCGATGTACGACCGCAACTGGCAGTCGGGAGTGCCCTGGAGGCGGAAGAAGGTGATCGGCCCCGGGCGGATCCGCCCCTCCAGCGTGCCGCGCGTGATGTTCGGCGCCTTGTCGCCCTCCATCAGGCGGTGCATGATCACCTGGTACTTGATCGAACAGTCGGCCATGCACGACGAGGGCGTGTTGCCGCAGTGGAATCCCATGAACAGGTCCTGCATCGTCGCCCCGGCCAGAATGTCCGTGCCCCGGTCAATGACGTCGTCGGGAACGGAGTTGTTGATGTCCAGCAGCGTCACCGGGCCCAGCGACGCCAACTGGGCGATGTACTCCGACAGCGCCCCGTACAGGTCGACCTCGCAGGCCACCGGAATGCCGCGCCCGGCCAGGCGGCTGTTGACGTAGCACGGCACGAAGCCGAAGGCCGGCTCGAAGCTCGGCCAACACTTGTTGGCGAAGATGCCGAACTGGCTGGCGCCGAGATTGTCGGCCATGAAGTCCAGAAGCGCCACCTCGAACTGCGCGAGTTTAGGCAGCATGTCGGGGTAGGTGTTGCCCTTTCGCCCGAGTTCCTTCCGCATGTCGGACGCGACGGCGCGGATCTCCTTCTTCTTGGACGCGGCGGCCTCGAACGCCATGAGAAGATCCAACTCGGAGTTCTCCATGACCTCGACGCCCATGTCGTAGAAGGGCTGGATGGGCGCATTGCAGGCGAGGAAGTCCTGCGGGCGCGGGCCGAAGCTGAAGATCTTCAGGTTCGCCACGCCCACGATCACGCGGGCGATGTCGACGAAGTCGGCGATCCGTCCGGCCAGGTCGCCCGGCAGGGCGACCGGGACCTGCGGTATGTAGGCCCCCAGGCAGCGCAGGTTCAAATTGTACGACGCGTTGAGCAGGCCGCACAGCGCGTCGCCGCGATCCATCGCCAGGACGCTCTTGTTCTCCTCGGCGGCGGCGCAGAACATGACCGGCCCGCCAAAGCGTTCGACGAACATGGTGGCCGGGCCCTCGGGGCCGAAGTTGCCCAGGTACACCACCGCGGCGTTGCAGCCCTTCTTCAACAACTCGTCCAGCGCCCGCAGGACGTCGGTCTCGGTCTCGATGACGACGCGGCACCGCTCGGCCGCCACGCCGCGCCGCTTCAGGGCCGCCATCAGCTTCGTCAGCCGCCTGCGCGTCAGCGAAACGTCGAAGCAGTCGCGAGAGACGCCCACCACGCCGAGCGTCACCTTGGGAGTATTGGTCAGGTCCATGGGGCGTTCCTTTCACATGACAGGGGCTCTTGCGGGATGGGATTATGTCAGACGCCCGGCCCGGCGGGAAGGGAAAACGGGGTTGGTAGCCGGTAGCCAGGAGCCGGTAGCCGGTGGTGCGGGCAGTGTATCGTCCTCGTCGTCCTTGCCCGTTCAATCGTTCAACAGCGAACAACCGAGGACGAGGACGACGACGATTGGGCGGATCACCGGCTACCGGCTACTGGCTACCGGTTACCGGTCACCAGCCTTGTCCGGGGCGAGCGTGCAGAGTACGATGCGCCCATGACAGATCAGAACCAGACAACCGAGATGGGCCAACACCCGCCGGCCTGGACGGCCGAACGGCTGCTCAAGATCCTGCTGCGCGTGACCGGCGCGGTGATGGCCCTGGCCCTGGCGGCGGTGGTCATGCCGCGGTCGTGGATGGCCCGGGCCCACCGCGAACTGGGCCTGGGCGACCTGCCCGCCGGCATGCTGATCGAGTACCTGGCCCGGTCGGTCTCGGCCCTGTACGGGGCGATCGGCGTGGCGCTCTGGCTGCTCGCGTGCGACGTGCGGAAGCACCTGGGGGCCATCCGTTTCACCGGAGCGGCGTTCGTGGTCCTGGCCCCGATCGCCCTGGCCGTCCTGTGGCCCCACTACGGCAAGCCGGGCTTCCTCTACGTCGCCGCCGACGCCTCAGCCGGCATAATGTTCGGCCTGCTGGCGCTCATCCTTTCGGCGAAGGTGCAGCGGTCAGACTGAGGCCCCGGCACGCCCGGGACACTGAAACGCGGACAGAGCCATGCCAGATACACTCCAGGTCTCGTGCGTCCAACTCCACTGGGCCAGATCGCTTCAGGTCAACGTCGAACGGGCCCTTCACTACATCAGGGCCGCTTCCGATGCCGGAAGCCGCGTGGTCCTGTTTCCCGAGGCAAACTTGACCAGCTACTACTTTCCCTTTGTCATCGAACTCGATCAGGACGACGTGGCCGACGCCCTGGGAACCGTGTGCGCCGCCGCGGCCGAGTATGACATCTGGGTCATCGTCGGGACGATTCGCAAGACCGGCGACCGCTTCGTGAACCTGGCCCACGTGATAGACCCGTCGGGGCAAATCGTGCATGAGTACGCTAAGGTTCACATGGCCGGGCGCGACGAGAAGGCCTACTGCCGCGGCGGCGACAAGCTATCGCTGTTCGAGATCGACGGGATTCTCTGCACGCTGGTGATCTGCCGGGACGGCAGGCATCCGGAACTGTATCGCATCCCCGCCATGGCCGGGGCGCAGATCCTCTTCCATCCGTCGTGCAGCTCGGACCAGATCGAGGCGGTCTGCTGGAAACGGACCTCCGGGCGGGCCCAGCAGCCGGTCGGACCCAACTCGAGAATCTTCCACTGCGTGGCCAACACCGTCGGCATGTCACCGGACGGCAAGCAGACCTCCAGCGGCTGGTCGTTCATCCGCGAGCCGGCCGGCATCCCGCTGGCCGAGGCCGGCTTCTACCAGGAGGAGATGATCACCGCCGTCCTGGACGTCTCCCGGGCCACCCGATCGTACATCCTGGCCAGCATGGCCAGCCCCCCCTTCCTGGCCAAGTACTGGCAGCAGATGATCGAGGATACCCGGGCCAGAGCGGACATGACGCCGAAAGGCTCAGAAACCGAATGCGGAGATCGAGGACAATGAGAAGGTTGATTTGCGTGATGGCGATAGCCGCAGTGCTGGCCGGCCAGCCGGCCCGAGCGGCCGAGCCGACCCGGGCGGTAGACGCCAGGCGCCTGCCCGCCGTCGTCCTTCAGGCCGACAAGCTGGTCGACACCGGGACCCCGTGCGTTCGCATCCCCGACGTGATCTACGGGCGGAAGTTCGGCATGGCGCTGACGATGGACGTGCTCAAGCCGCCCCGGCCCAACGGCGCGGCGGTGATCTGGGCGGTCAGCGGCGGGTTCAAGTCCAGTTACAGTCACATCGCCGGCGACGGATTCGTGCGGTACATGGGGCCGTTCCTCAAGCGCGGGTACACCGTTTTTGCCGTGGTGCACGGGTCGATGCCGAAGTTCGAGATGCGTGAGATCACCGCCGACTTCCACCGCGCGGTGCGGTTCATCCGCCACAACGCCAGGACGTTCGGGATCGATCCGGCCAGGTTCGGTATCAGCGGCGGCTCGGCCGGGGGATATCTCGCACTGTGGATGGGCACGACCGGCGCGCCCGGCAAGGCGAAGGCCCGCGACCCGATCGACCGCCAGTCCAGCGCCGTGCAGGCGGTGGCGTGCTTCTACCCCGGCACGGACTGGGTCAACTTCCACGGCCGGGGCGCCAACGTCCTGGACCAGTGCAGGCGCATGGGCCTGATCGAGGGCTTCAACTTCCGCGACTTCCACCCCGTCCGCAAGGAATACGTCCGCGTGACCGACCTGAAGAAAGTCGAGGCCATCCTGGCCGACTACTCGCCGATCAACCACGTGACGCCCAAGGCCGCGCCCACGCTGATCATCCACGGCGACAAGGACGCGGTCGTGCCGTTGACCCAGGCCGAGAGGATGGTCCAGAAGCTCAAGGCCGCCGGCGTGCCGGCTCAGCTTGTCGTCAAGAAGGGCGGCGGCCACGGCTGGCGAAACATGACGGCGGACATGGAGCAGTTGGCCGACTGGTACGACAAGCACCTCAAGCCTGTCCGCAAACAGGCCGGAGGCGGCGGACGAACGAAGTGAAGGGATGCCAGGCAATGAAGTACGAGCACTGGCACCCTGCCGAGATCCCCTGCGACCACGCCTGTACGGTCAAGATCGAACTGAAGACCTGACCGACGTGTGACCGGCTGCCGGAGACAAGACGCCATGACATGGTATAGAGACGAGGATGCATGTGACTACTTCGGCCCGGACTTCTCTTGTTGCCTGCGTGCGATTGGTTGGCTTGAGCGTGGGAGGGACTATCCAAGTGGCTCGATATCGAAGACTGTCTACGACCGCCTGGCTGAGTTACTGTCGGACCCGTTCCAGCCTGTTGTTGTGATGGGACCGCACGAGTGCGACCTTTGCCAGTTCCCCGGTCAGCACATGGGCCAAACCAATCTCTTCATTCCCGGAGATGGGTTCATATACGTTTGCCCGGAACTCATACTCCACTACGTCGAGGCGCATTGGTACATACCCCCGGAGGCTTTCTGTAGCTCCGTGCTGAATTGTCCACCGACGCGTTCCCTGGCGTACAAGAAACTCCTGCTGGCCAATGGTGGGAGGGCCTTGCTTGGCCAGGCCCGAAGGGCCGAGCGACCTCAGCCGGACCCGGAAGGGTCCGGAACATCGTTCGAGAAACGCACGAGCCCCGGAGGGGCGGCAGAGTCGTTCGAGGCAAGAACGACTCGTTGGGATTTGCATGTCTGTCGCCCCGCCGGGGCTCTGGGATAGAGTGTGTGAACTGTCCGGGCCCTTCCGGGCCCGGCTAAGATCGCTCGGCCCTTCTATGAGTTTCGACGACCTGTCAAGGTCCTTTTTCGACCCTTGCCGCATACGAATACTCCTGCCTTGTGCGATCTCGCACCGGCCTCCGTGCCGTGGACTCAGTGCCGGATCCTGTCCGGTTGGCTAGCTGCCCTGCTGCCAAGGCTGAGCCTGATCAGTTTGGCTGGCCCAATGCACTGTCCTTTCTGCTTGTGTTGTTTCCAGAGACACCACTGCGGCCGTACATGTTGTGTTTCATCCTTCTATGGCGGGTCAGTGCCCAGATTATGGTTTGGGAGACCCGGCGGCATGTTCTTCGGGCGTAGGATCATGTCCTAATGGGCCGAACGATGCTCGCCGAGTCATATCCACACCACGTCTTTCGAACTCGATGACCGCAATGTGTCTCTGCCTTGTCTTCAACGTTTTATCACACCTCTGCAAGTACCCGACGCCGCGGCACACGGTCGAACCGCACGCCGTCTCGCAGCATTTTGTAGATGCTCCGCAGCAGCAGTCGGCCGACCACCAGCCGGCCGATCTTCTTGCCGCGTCTGGCACGCACCCGCTCATACGTCGCCTGGTAACGCGGGATCCGACGCGCCCAGAGTGTCGCCTCGATGATGTAATGACGCAGGTGCTTGTCCGTTCCCCCGCCGCCGATCCGGCCATAATGTCGCGTGCCGTCCGACTGCCGGACGCCCGGAGCCAGGCCGGCAAACGAGATCAACTTCTCGGCGTTGGCAAACCGCGTGATCGGACCGATCCGCGCCAGGATCGAGACGGCCGAGATCTCTGCGATCCCGTAGATCTCGTCGATCCGCTGGGCCAGCGGCCAGGCCTTGTGCACGGCAAAGATCTCCGCCTCCACACGCTCGAGTAGCCCAGCCAGATGCTTCAGCTCGTCCAGCTTCACCGACCACGTGACCGCGTCCAGGCCTTTCAGACTGGCCGCAAACGACCGCAGACGCTGCATGCCCACGGCCGACCAGAGCCCCTTACGCTCCGACCAGGTCTCGTGGGCCAGATACCGGTCCACCCAGTTGCGCACGGCCGTGCGACGCGAGACCAGGGACTCGCGCAGGGCCACCAGACGGCGAACCTCACGCCACGACCGTGGCGGCTGGAACGCCAGAGGCAACTGCCCGCCCAGGAACTCCCGCAGCAGGCGCTTCGTGTCGATCTTGTCGGTCTTCCTGCGGTAGGCCTTCGGCGGCAGCGAGATCTGCAGGACGTTGGCCAACAGGACCTTTGCCGACGATCCGAGCAGGTCCTTGACCCTGGCCCAGCCGGTGGTCGACTCCATGACCCAGATGACCCGGCCTCCAGACGGCTCGGCCTCGGCCCGGGCATCATCCACCAGCCGGCGAATGGCCCGGGCCGTCGTGGGCCGCTTGATGAGGCGTTCCTCCCCGGTTGCGGCATTGAACTGCCGCACGACGAGATTTTGATCGTGATAATCCACCGCCAGCACGGTATCATTCCTTTGATACATGGCGATCTCCTTCCGGCGCTTCGGCGCCACTTTCTGAATGCCACCATTAGCATTCTTCGGG
>Ga0180431_10010243_pt1 | contig 10449 bp, 6 predicted proteins | sample SS_ome_11_FD_132459 | JGI IMG/M metagenome (GOLD analysis project Ga0180431, IMG submission 132459) | Hypersaline lake sediment archaeal communities from the Salton Sea, California, USA - SS_1_MS_1 metaG | ecosystem: Environmental > Aquatic > Non-marine Saline and Alkaline > Hypersaline >... | reverse complement strand
GGGCATCATGGGACTGAGCAACAACATGGGCGAGCGCTCGGTGACGGTGGGCAACCAATTTGGACGGCGTTTCGCGGGCACGCACGGTGACGGTACGTTGCCTCAACCCGTGGGGGATGACCAGCTGCGCGACAAGCAGCCCGCGGGCTGGCACGGCCTCAGTATTATCGGCATCGGCCACCGCGGGGGAGGCCGCTACGCAGGCGGTATCATCAGCAAGATGGACCAGGTCTACGAAAACCTGAGATTGCGCACGTCGGATCGCTCGCGGGCGACAAGCGAACACCCCTCCCTTCTTTTTCACCCCCGGCAACAGTACGTTACGTCCGGCTTTCGCTTCGTGCGCACGGCGCCATGAACAATCCGTGATTCATGGTCAATCAGGAGAATGACAGATGAGAAACCTGTACGCTGCAATGACATTCTTGGTGATCCTGGGCGCGTGCGCGGCCGACGAAAGCCGGGCCGAGTACGCACCCGTCCCCGGCGCGTTTCCGCTGACCCGATGGGCCAACGACGTCTCGCCCCAAAATGTCTTGCCGGAATACCCGCGCCCCATGCTCGTCCGCAAGGACTGGATGAATCTCAACGGGCTGTGGGATTACGCGGTCCTGGCTATAGACGCTCAGCCGCCAACCTCCTATCAAGGAAAGATCCTGGTGCCTTTTCCGATCGAGGCGCCGTTGTCCGGCGTGGGAAAGATGATCCCCGGCTTCGAGGGGAGGGAATACCGTGACAGTCGGCTGTGGTATCAGCGTTCTTTCAAAACGCCGGCCGAATGGAAAGACAAACGAGTCCTGTTGCACTTCGGCGCCGTCGACTGGGAAGCAACCGTTTCTCTCAACGGAACGGAATTGGGAACACACCGGGGTGGATACGACGGGTTTTCATTCGATGTTACAGAAGCGCTGAACGAGACGGGAGAAAACCGGTTGGTCGTTGCCGTATGGGACCCCACCGATTGGCGCCGTGCGCAGGGGAAACAACATCCCAGGCCGGGCGGCATTTCCTATACGCCGTGTACCGGGATCTGGCAAACGGTCTGGCTGGAACCAGTCCCTGAAACCAGCATCTCCGCTCTGAAGATGGTCCCGGACATCGACAAGGGCGAGTTGCGGTTGACCGTCTCGGTCCGAGGCGCCGACTCCGGCACCACCGTTCGCGTCGAAGTGTTCGACGGCGACAAGAAAGTGAACGAGGCGAGCGGCACGCCCGGCGCGCCCCTCCGCCTGCCGGTCCCGGGCGCCAAGCTATGGTGGCCGGACGCCCCGTTCCTCTACGGGCTGAAGGTCCGCATCGACAGCTCGAAGGACTCGGTCGAAAGCTACTTCGGCATGCGCAAGAGCGCGCTGGGGAAGGACGAGAAGGGCATCACGCGGATGATGCTCAACAACAAGTTCATCGTCCACAACGGCGTTCTGGACCAGGGCTATTGGCCGGGCGGGATCTATACCGCGCCGACCGATGAGGCGCTGCGCTATGATGTCGAAGCCACGAAACGCTTGGGATTCAACATGAGCCGCAAACACGTCAAGGTCGAACCCGAGCGTTGGTACTACTGGTGCGACAAGCTCGGCCTGCTCGTCTGGCAGGACACGCCGAGCGGCAGTCACACGGTTTCTCAGGAAAAGTACTGGAGGCAGTTCTGGCTTGAGATGCAAGAGATGATCGACCAGCGGTACAACCATCCCTCGATCGTGTCGTGGGTGTTGTTCAACGAGGGATGGGGGATAGGACAGCAGATAGCAAAAGGCGACTTTCGCCTCAAGAAGTATGAATGGTTCGACCTGAAAGACGTCACCGCCAAGGTCGTCGCCTTGGACCCAACACGGTTGATCAACCACGAAAGCGGCGCCGGCGGCTGGGAAAATCAGGGGAAGAACCCCTTCGATGCCGGTGTGGGACACATCGTCGATTTCCACTGCTACAAATCGCTCAGCGCGCCCAAGCCGGAAGCAAAGAGGGCCGCCGTGATTGGCGAGTACGGGTACGCCAAGTACCTCGATACCTGCAAGAACTATGCGCCGTTCGTCAAAGACCCCGGCGTCAGCGGCTACGTGTGGACCCAGATCTCCGACATCGAGAACGAGCGCAACGGTTTGATGACCTACGACCGCAGCAAGTTCACCGAAGACCCCGAGAAGGTAGCGGCCGAGAACGAGCAGTACTATGGCGAAGCCACGCGGAACTGACGTTCCATTTCGTAATGACCATGGAGTGGATAACTGAAACGGATGGAAGTTACTGTGAGTGATCATTTGTTTCCGTGCAACAAACCTGAAGCGGTACTTGCTTTATGCATTGCTGTGCGTACTGCTGGCCAGTGCAGAAACCCTGCAGTCAAGAATGGAGGAAGCCATGAGCCGAATGACGTGCTTTGCAGGCGTGCTTTGTGCCTTCGTGTCGCCCGCGATCGCGGCGGCCCCGGTGCCGGCGCCCACGAAAACGCCGGAGTTGTCCGATTTTGTTCGCCAGGAAGCGGCGGAGAAGATCGCCGCCGCCCTGCCAACCGTGGCGGCGGCCAGGCCGGCCAAACCTCGCAAGGTGTTGGTGCTGACCGGATCGGCCGAGGCCCTACACCACGCGGCGACGACGCGCAACCGCAAGTTCGTGCCGCACGCCTCGGCGCCGCATTGCGCCGAGGCGGTCGTCGGGCTCGGGCGCAAGACCGGCGCGTTCGAGGCCGTGGTCGTGACCGACGCCGACGGCTTCACCGCCGAGAACTTGAAGAGCTACGACGCAATCGTGCTGGCCAACGTTTACCTCAACAAGAAGTTCTATGGGGTGCCGGTAACCGGGGGGCGGGAGGAGAAGATGCCCATGTATCTCCGGGAAGAGGAGAAGCCGATATTTGCCGCCCGGCGAAAAGCTTTCGAGGAGTTTGTGCGCTCCGGCAAAGGGCTGGTCGGCATCCACCACGCCGCGGCGTCGGCTCTCGACTGGCCGGAGTATAATGTCATGATCGGCGGGACGCACTTCGGACACGCCTGGTGGGCCCACCAGACCGTGCCGCTGAAGCTGGACGATTCCCAGTCGCCGCTGTGCGCGGCCTTCGCGGGCAAGGGGCCGGAGATCAGCGACGACATCTACTACTTCACCGCCCCTTATAGCCGAGAACGGGTCCACGTGCTGCTCAGCGTCGATACGGCCAAAGCCCCCAAATCGTTGACGGACGACCGCCCCGACGGCGACTACCCGGTAAGCTGGATCAAGCCCTACGGCCAGGGGCGCGTGTTCTACACGTCGCTCGGGCATCGGGAGGAGACCTTCCAGAACGCGGCCTTTCTCAAACACCTCCTGGCCGGCATTCAATACGCGCTGGGTGACCTCAAGGCCGATGCCTCACCGGGCAAATCGCTGCCGCCGCGGAGCGACTTCGTCGCCATGCCCGGCTTCACCCCGCTGTTTGACGGTGAGATCAGGGAGCTGACGACCGGACGGAAGCAGTGGAGGCCGAGCCACGGCGTGATCGACTGGGGGATGGGCCCCGATCCCTGCACCTCGTGCAAGACCAAGAATGCCTACGGCGATTACACGCTGCGGGTGGATTTCCGCATGCCCTGCGTGTCCGACAGCGGCGTGTTCGTCAAGGGCGGCGTCCAAGTAAACATCTGGGCCGTTTCGGAGGGTTCGGGACAGCTCCACGCCATCCGGCTCCCGCCGGGTCCGGACGGCAAGCCGCAATCGACCGACCCCGCCAGTTGTCAGGACCGTCCCATCGGCGAGTGGAACACGATGCTGATTACGTACCAGAAGAACGGCGTGGCGGTGGTGCTCAACGGCATCAAGGTGATGAACGCCTTGCTGCCGGAGGTCGAGCCGCCCTACGAACGGACCATTACGCTGCAATACCACCGCGAGCCGCTCAAGTTCAAGAACATCTATATCCGGCGGATCGAGGGGGAAAAGTGAGTGTACACGATCGCCACGGATCGCAAGTATTGGCAGTCGTTCTGGCATGTTGCGCCGTGGGACAAGAGCCAGTACCGGTAGTCTCGTCGGTAGGCTGGGTTGCAGGATGTCCCTTTGATAGTTGACAAATAAAACACATTGCGAAGGGATCGGGTTCCCGTCATTTCCCGGTCTTGAAGAAGGACGATCGCTACGTGGCCAATCCGGAAATACGCACCTGCAACTGGATGTCCTGGTGGGTCATATCGACAACCTGGAAAGCATCCATCCTCCTGCTGTTTCTCGCGGCAGCCTCTCAAGCAGAACAAGTGACAACCGACAAAGGCATCACAGCCGACCCGGCCAAGCCCGCAAGTGCCCCGGCATCCGCCCCCGGTGCGGGCCGGCGATGGACGTTGGCCACGGATGATACCGTTCTGACCCTCGGCGTGACGGAGCGGGGTGAGCCGGCGGTTTATGAACTGAAGAACCGGCAGACGCAGGCGAACTGGATCGACACGCCGAGCGTGTTCCCGTTGATCGAGCACGTGCAAGTCGGCGGCAAGCGCATCGCGGTGAATTGGAAGTTTCAACGCGCCGAGACCGACGAGACGAACGGAACCCGACTGACTTTGCGTTTCGCCTGCGATACGCCCGGGCTGGAGTTTGCCTCCGAGTGGTGGTCTCGCCCGGGGCGCGGCCCGATCCGTCACGCCGCGTTCATCACGAACCGGGGCGACGGGCCGGTCGTGATCGGATACCAGGCGACGGTGGCGTTGGCGTTGACCGCTCCGCGTCCGGACGAGCCGTCCGCGGACCCCGGCAGCCTGTGGATGTGGCATTTCAGCAGTGACGGCAGCCAGCCGCATCCCCGGGGTGTCTTTCGCGAGAAGGTCACGCCCAATTTTGGTCGCGTGTTACGGACCGACCCCTATGCCGCTCCCAACGACCCGATTCCGCTTGTCATTCTCGATCTCGATGCGCGTCACGGCGTGTACGTGGGTATCGAATGGAGTTACGGTGACATGCGCGTGCGCGGGCTGCCGGCGGAGGACGGTCCGGACGCCCGGCTCGAGGCGGGCAACGTGTTCGATTTCTCCACTTCGCTTGCGGCGGGACAGAGATTTGATGTGCCGCCCGGTTTCATCGGAGCCTATGCCGGCGACGTGGACGCCGCCGGCATGCGCTATGCCTTTCGCTCGATGTCCATGGGTGCACCCGAGTGGTTCATCGGTCCGCCTGACGGCGGCAGCGAGACGTTGTGCGAGGACTATGCCTTACGGGTATTCAGCACGGCGACCGAGCGGCCGTGCGTAACATTCGGTTCGAGAACATCCGCGTGGAGATCGACTTTTACAAGGTCTATTCGTTGCAGGCAGCGCCTCCCGACTGGGCGACTCCTTTGCCAGTCGATGCTTTCGCCAAGTTCGCAAAACAACATCAAATAGCGGTGGACGCCGAGTTTGGGAATTTCCGGCCCGGCGTGGGCGCTGGCAAGGCCGCCGCCGAACGTGCGCGCGCAATGCATGCGTGGATGAAACACCGGGGCGTGGAAATGCGTGCTCTCCATCTCGATGGGCCGATCCGTCGAATGATGGCTTGCGACCGTGAAAATAAGGACGGTCTCGACCTGGAGCAAGCCGCTGAGGAAACGGCGGACTTCCTCGTGGAATGCCGCAAGATGTTCCCGGAAACACGTGTCGGGCTGATCACCAATTTCCCCAACTGGCATTACACGCCGGACCATCCGGGCATGCTGGGAACCTGGAGCAATCGGAGCGGCGTTCACTATCGCGATGCATTGGAGGCAGTCTATCTCGCCGCGAAGAAGAAGGGCGCTCGCTTCGATTTTGTTGAAGTGGACTGTCTCTGGAACTACTATCGGTTTACCGCAAACCGCGCGGATCCGACGCGGCGCGTGGATAACGCGGCCAAATTCAAAGCTCTTCAGCGGTGGTGCGAACAGCGGGTTGTCGAATTCTGGCTGGTCGTCAATTATGACACCAACCCGCAGAAGGTGGCGGGCAAGCCGGAGTTGGTTCGGTCGAAAGTGCGACGTCTGGTCGTGATGGGCGGTGAGTTCCCCAACTCGCGCAGGCCGGAAACGAACATCGCAACGCATATCGCACCGGCGCGCGTCGTCGCCGACCAGTGGCCGAGCGAAATCGTCTGGCACGGGTTCGAGGTGGGAAACGTTCTTATCACCGGCGCGCGGCTGAAGCAAACTCCCAAGAACAACCCCGTGCGTCGTGCATATGAGCTTCGAAGTCACCGTGGCCGTCCATCGATTGACGGCGGCCAGCCCAGCTACGATCAAGCGGCAGCCCTGTTCGCCGTGCGCGGAGCGACGCCAGAGCATTGGCAAGTCGTGTCCGGAGGCCGCGTTTCGGTCGATGAAAAAGGCATGACGTCATGGCACGCGTCGCTGTCAGGCCAACACGCATACGTGAAGCTCGCGGGCGAGCCTGAACGCCTGGCTCGCGAGATCGAGGGCCTTATGATCGCTCCGCCGAAATCCGCGGGTATGTCGCCTCGTTCCGATGCTCGCATATTTGGCCACAAAAAGGGCCCTTGCGAAGGAAGATGAGGTTCATCCGACTAAGGCGTATGTTGACTTGAAAAGACGTGGACGCGTTGTTCCCATCTGGCGTTGCTGCAAAATACTTCAGACGGGAGATGCCAACATGTCCACAAGCGTGTTGTATCATGGATCTTGAAATTCGTATGTGGGAAATCCCGTCAAGGAGTAATCACACGGTGGGCGTCCCGCTGCGCGCGTCTGGCTCGCGCCGGCCGCGACGGGTACACTGATTAGGTTGGCAAGATTCGAAGCAGATTTGGAGCATTAGCAGAGGAGCCTGTCTGACATGCATGGAGAAAGCACTCGGCATCCGTTGAGTCTTCTTCCACGAATTCTCGCTGGGCCGTTGTTATTGCTGGCGATCGCAACGGCAGTTGTCGGAGATGACAAACCCGTTCAGCCGCGAAACGTACTCAAGGAAGCGGACGGCCTGGAACTTCGTTTCGGATACTACCCCTCTGCCGACAAGCTCCGACTGCTCGTCCTCCACGCGAGACAGGACTTCGAACGTTGGGAAGCGCAGGTCTCGAACTCGCCTGCCAGTAAGGCTCTTGCCGAGTGGATGGGGGAGCTTCCGATGCCGAAGGCGGGTGTTACTCTTGATGTCCCGGTGTTGGACGACGGCATCTACGCCTTGCGTGTCGAGTTGGTCGCCAAAGACGGTACACGCCGTGAGATCCATCGCACGCTTGAGCGGAAACGATTTGACCGGGAGAACAACTCGGCTGGCCGAGACCGAGTGGTTGTACCTCCGTTTATCCCCTTGAAAGTAGACGCGGACAAGCCAGCGGTGAGTTGTGTGCTCCGGCGGCATGAGCTCAACACGATGGGGCTCTGGGGGCAGGTGTTCAGTCAGGACTGCCCGCTCCTTGCGTCCCCCATGCGGCTGGAAATCGAGACGGCAGGCAAGACCCATCTCGCCAAGGGCACACAGTTGACCTTTCAGGAAAAGGCCGACGACCGGGTACGGGGCCGAGCTACCTGGACCGCGGGACCGGTAAAGGGTTCTACCGATTTCGGTTTCGACTACGATGGTCTGATGAAGGCCTCTTTGAACTTCGAGGCGGTAGGGGTGCAGGTGAATCGAATGAGGCTGGTCGTTCCTCTGAGGACCGAGGAAGTCTGGCTCATGCATCCGGTCACGGACCTGTTGCGGTTCCATTACGCTGGCCGGATCCCCGATGGGAAGGGCCGGATTTGGAACGGAGCGGGCAAGCTGAAGGAAGTGCGCTACACGGAGACGGGTCAGCCAGGGCCCAACGGCAAGGTTTGGGATTCGCGACACGTCGGCCGTTGGAAGCTGCCGGCGCCATTCGTTCCGTACATCTGGCTGGGTGGCCCCGAGCGCGGAATCTGCTGGTTTGCCGAGAATGCTCGCGACTGGGGCGTCGACCCCTCCAACCCTTGCCTGGAGATACGAAAAGAAGGAGGGACGACATCCCTGGTCGTGCACTTGGCAACCACACCAATTTCTCTGAAGCGGACTCGTAGGATCGTGTTCGGCCTGATGGCCACGCCGGCCAAGCCCATGCCCCGGACGCCCCTGAGTTTCCGGCGATGGTGGACCGGCGTTCCAAATGAAAAGACCCGTGGGGTGGTGGGACTGGGGTTCATGGGATCGTGCTACTACTGGGGTGCGGCCGGCCCGTGCTACAGTTTCTACCCAGCCAGCAGGGACTTCAGCATCTACGAGGAATTCGCCAGGCTTCGCGACGGCGGCAAGGTCGATCGTGGTTTCACCGATCGATGGCTAAAACAGTTTGCGGCACCGGAGTTCGCACCCCACCTGAAGACTTACCGCGCGCACGTCGACTGGTCGCTGAACTTCTTTTCCGGCACTGCTTGGCGACGTCCTCCTCCGGCCAACCAGAACCGCTTTGTCATTCCCTACACCAACGGCCGGGCGATCAACTGGGGCGAGGAAGTCCGCACCTTTATGGACGAGTGGAGCGCCGTGGACATCGCCGCCCCTGGGTGGCCGGCGGATGAGCGCTTCGTTCGGCATCCGAAAGGTGGCTACCGGCTCGCCGCATACGGTAAGGTCCGCATACCCAACAACACCTCCGGTGTGGCCTATGCCGTCGACCCCGTGCCAAGCTGGCAGGATATGGTCCTCCACTATCACAAACGGATGCTCGACACGTTTGCCGACGGCATCTACTTCGATGATTACTTCCTGGTTCCCAACTACAATCCGCTGGGGCCCGGCTACGTGGACGATGATGGCAATCCCCGCCCAGGCGTCAACATCTTCGCTTTTCACGATCTGACGAAGAGAGTAGCTGTCATGCAGCATCGAATGGGACGACGGCCATTGGTGTTCATCCACATGACCAATGCGAACATCGTGCCCATGCTCTCGCACGCAACGGTGTTGCTGGACCACGAGTGGCGCGACCGGGGAGAGATGCAGAAGAGGAGTTTTCACGAGCGACTCTACCTTGACGAAGACACCAGCCTTCTGTTGACCCAGAGCACAGGGTTGCAGAGCGGGTGCATTGGCGTGATCCACAATCTCTTGCACGACAAGCAACACTTCCGGGGTGCCTTCGGCGTTGCGCTCGTTCACGAGATGAAGTTGAGCGTCAATACCCTGAACCTGACTCAGGAAATGGGCGGGAAACTGAACGACTTCGGCTATGGGGCAGATGATTGCCAGGTTTGGCGCTAATGGGATGCCCCGTCGCCAATTCGAACTACAGGGCCGCCCGTCAAGACACTTGCTCTGGCAAATTCGGGCAAAGCCATGGTCGTGATAAGCAGCTTGGGCCCCACAGGCAAAGTGACGATCACGGTGAACCGCAAGATGCTGGGCCTGAAAGGCGAAGCAAGAGCATTCAACGCCGAAACTGGCGAGCAGTTGGCCCAACCGTCCACCGGATCTTTCGCGTTGGACATTCCCCAGCACGATTTTCGCCTTATTGTCATCGAACCAGCGGGGGCGGCACGAAGGTGACGGGCGGTTCTCTGCGAGTGCAATTGTGCCTCAGTCCCAAAACGCAAAGGTAACGCACCCCTCAGCAATTTGGCCAGGTACGGATGAGGGAGCGTCTCTCCGCTTTGAAAGAAGCAAATCATGGAGTCTGTAGCATCATTACTGGGGATCTCTGATGACACGGTGAGCGTTTTACTGTGTTTTTCTCGGGCCAATCTTACCAAGGACGGTGAGCATGTCTGGACCGGGAGAATACGTGGCGGATCGAACCGAAGGGATTACGCGTGTTGAAGACCTGCCGAAAGCCAAGCTGGTCAAACGCAGTCGCAATCGCTCGCGACGGCCGTGCCCTCAGTGCGGTCGGAGTTGTTACCGCCATCGCACCATGCAGCGAACGCTTCACGATCTGGGAGATTTGGTCTCGGAGCGGCCACGCGACCTGTAAGTATTCACACCCTGGGGGCTTTTTTTGGTGAAAACTGGTCTAGACACGAGCGGCGAATTTTGGGACGACATGGGCCATGGCGTCCGCCAAACCTCATTCGATCGCGATTCCGACCGAACTCGAAGCCGAGATGACTCCGGCGGTCCACCGCTTCGTGGAGTCGTTGCTGCAACGCATCGGCGAACTGGAAGCACGCATCAAGGAGCTGCAACGGCAGGGCAAGGGCAAGACGCCGCTGACCTCCTCGGGTCTGCTGGGTCCTGTATGCGTAGTTGCGGGGGAATGAAACGCCGTTGACCCGAGCGAATCCAGAGCCCAGCGGAAAAAGGGGAGATCACCCAGCTCGGCGCAGACTCCCTCAACAGCGGGGCATTTTCGGCCCGATTCGGAGGGAATTTGGGAATTCTCGGGGGGGGGTAATTTGCTTGCCATCGGCGTCACAGTTGGTATTCTCAAACCTAGGCGTTCGAGTTCTCCCCGGCGTGCGCCGGGGCTTGAATGGCTACTGCACAAGGACTGATCGCATGCCATGAACTTTGACTTTCAACAAGAAGCCAAGGCGGAGTTTCTCGGAGCTGAAGCATCCTGATGCCGATT
>Ga0180431_10010242_pt1 | contig 10450 bp, 17 predicted proteins | sample SS_ome_11_FD_132459 | JGI IMG/M metagenome (GOLD analysis project Ga0180431, IMG submission 132459) | Hypersaline lake sediment archaeal communities from the Salton Sea, California, USA - SS_1_MS_1 metaG | ecosystem: Environmental > Aquatic > Non-marine Saline and Alkaline > Hypersaline >... | reverse complement strand
GGGACCGACACCTGGCCCCACTTCGGCAAAGAACCCAGCGAAGACGAGATCGTCAAGGGACTCCGCGAAGAAGGGAACTGGGACGACGAAGACGATAACCGGATCGATACCTACATCGACATTACCGGACCTTTCGAGGTTCCCAAAGAGAGTGCATGAACGCCCTCGATCTGTACCTCGCCGTCTCGAAGGCTCTGAACGTCAGGGATCTCGAGACGGCGGCTGATCTGCTGCCCAAGCTGACCGTCAAGCTCAAAGACTTGGCGGGTCGAGGCTGGCACGGATTTCGTCATGTAGGCGATCCCGTCGTGGACCCTCTGATCGACGCCGCCAACAAATTCCTTGGCAGCCCTTGACGACTATCACCTCGACCTTATAGTAAAGATATGGAGCACAAACCCTTCACCTCCCCCGGATTCGCCCGCCCCGGCGACGAGCCTTACACCAACAGCAACGGTTGCGTGGTGACGAAAACTTTCCACCCGATGATCGACCGCTACGTGTTCGATTTCAAGCGCTGCGATGGTGGCGACGGTTGGGAGCCGTACGACACCGATCAGGACGCTTCGTACTTCGGGGTGTGGGTCCGACTCGAGACCCGCGAGACCGTGACCTACGCCGAGGGCGACATCACGCACGTGCAGGCTCCGTCCGACGAAGCGTTCAAGGCCGAGCTCGCCAGCATGGCCAAGTTCTACGGCGATCCCCCGCCCGCGTTCCGCATGATCACCAGCGACGGTCAGATCATTGAGGCTGTCGGCGCCCGCCCGGGTGAAGAAGGCCCCTCCGGCCGCGAACTCTTGGCTGAAGCCCTCAGCCAGTAACCCTTGACAGGTATCACACCAAGGTTATACTCTACTCACATGGGATACAGTAGCTACAAGTGCAAGCGGTGCGGGCACGGCATCCTGAGCGAGGATGCCACCGACGAGGGGATCAACGAATGGATGGCCGAGGTGGTCATCCTCGCCCCGAACGGGAACATGACCGTGGACACCCAGTACACGGGCTACGTGGGGGACTACGAGCGATTCGACCATCAGGGTTCCGTCTGGCTGCACAAGGCTTGCTGGGAGCTCGCTGGACGCCCTGACTGTGATGCTTTCGACGGTGGCTCAGTCTCCGACGATCACCAGGGAGCGGGAGGCCCCCACGCTCACATCATCGACCCTCGCATCAAGAACGAGGACAAGCGGGCTCGTCTCTTGGCTAATGGTCTGGAGAAGCGCGAGGTACGGCACCGGAGGTGTGTGGCCTTCACGGTCCAAGACTGGTTCGACGATCGGTCTTACCACCTGGAGCGGGAGCAGGTCGGAGACGAGCCCTGGCGCCTGCGGTACACCTACTACCAGGGGTTCATGCGCGACGACGAGGGCAAGCCCGTGTTGAGCGATCCCGGAGTTCCGTGGTCCTACGTGGAAGATCCGACCGGGTGGGCGTACCGGGACCGACTCGAGATGGACGAACCGGAGCACGTGTTCACTGGCACGGAGGACGAGCTCAAGGCGCACCTGGCATCCCTGTGGGCGCAGTTCCTGGAGTCCGACGAGCTCAAGGAGCTCTTGGCCTTGCGGGAGGGTGTCGCCTAAGTGGTGCTGATCCTCGGACTACTTGCCGTACCGGCTTCCGCCGCGACCATGATCTTGGTCGCGGTTGAGTTTGCGAAGTTCGCGCCGGACCCGATGGAGAAGAAGCGTAGAAAACGTAGGCGCCTACGATGAAGACCCCGACCCTGCATTTCGACCACACCATCAAGAAGTTCCCCGAGGGGCGCGTCCTGTACGAGATGGTCCGCAAGCTGCACGTTCCCTTCAGCGATGCTGACCTCAAGGAAGGCACCTGCTCGCCCGCGCTCGACGAGTTCGACGGCACCAGCAGGATCACCAACTACCTGATGATGCTCTACGACCGCTTCGGCCAGAACACCTACGTGATCGGCCCGAAAGTCCAGGAGCTCTTTCGCCGCACGAACCTCTCGAAGGTGACCCGGGAGATGATCGAACCTCCGCAGTGCGCCTTCTACATCGGACTGAACGATTGCCCGTGGCGTATTTGGGGCGGTGAACGCACCCAGTGGCACAACCTGACCGGGGTGTACGTCGCGTTCACCAAGGCGGTCAACTCAAGGTCCCAAGAAGCTCCTCGTGAGTACGGTGTCCATTTTGCACTCTGGGGGGAGGCGAACGAACGGAGCTTTGGCCCGACGGACGATGCTCTACTCTGGTACTCCATCAACTTTGAAGAGTGGGTACGTCAAGGAGTAGACCTCGAAGAATTCTTCGCTGGGCACAGCGTGATGCTGGCCAATGAAGAGGACCACATGAAGTGGAAGGGCGGCGATCCTATCGACCCCGAGAATCTCCCCTTCATCCCGACCACACCGGAGAATATCCAAGAGCAGCGACGAACACTGACGAACGTACTTCGCCTGGTCCTCAACATCTGCCTCTACATGAGCTCCGATGAACCGGACTTGAACGTCAAGGACTGGAGTGGTGAAGCCGCCGAGCTCAAGAAGAAGATCGCGGCCAAGAAGTCGCCCGGCAAGAGGAAGAAGATGGAGCGGCGGCTCGAGGGTCTGCCCAAGACCCGCATCGTCTACGTCGGCCCCATGTTCGAGGAACTGCCTGAAGAGCGCGTCACGGAGCAGCGTGAACACCAGGGAGGAACCCATGCTTCACCCATTGAGCATGGAGTCTCTCCTCACTGGCAACGCTACTGGGTCGGCTCTGGTGAGGACCGCCGTGTGAAGTGGCGCCTCAAGGGCATGTACGTGAGGGGCAGCGGGAAGGCTGACCGCACCATCACAAAAATCCGCGAATAGTGCTTGACTCTCTATGACCTCGACCCTATAGTAAAGGAGTCGGGCCGGGGGATTCCGGTTTGAGGCAAGCCCAGGGTAGATCCTTGGAGGAGCCGATGGTCTGGGGAAGACGCAACCCCTAGCCCACGAGCCAAAGTAGGAGGGGCGCCTCCGAAACGGCGAGAGGGCGAAAAGCCAAGAGGGTTCGACTCCCTCATCACCGACATTAGGGCTGCAAGGTGGAAACACCTTGCAGCCCTTTGCTTTAAGCCTGCTCGTCCAACGGACCCCTGCTGAGGGTGGGGTAACTCTGGTTGGACCCGAAGGTTGGGATGCCACTCTGCACGGCTTCAGGCACGAACTGCGGATTGCGGCGCAGCTCCTCAACGACCTTGTTGGCGAAGTCGGTGTGGAAGCGGACCATCTGCCGCTTCTTCCCTGTCGTCGTGTCCGGGCGCATCGCCAGTTGGTTGATCGGGAGCTGCTCGTTGCGGATCTGCTCTCGAGTGTAGCCGAGATGTTTGGCCACGATGTCGGCAGCAAGACCGGCTTGCTTGGCCGAATATCCACCAGCCTTCTCCCCGATGCGTGTCATGGAGTAGAAGTCGTTGCTTGTGAAGAGAGGGCCTTCGATCACCACTCGAGGTGGGTGAGCCGTCGTTGTTGTGACCTCGACCGTGGTCTTGGCCGGAGTTCGGCGAGGAGTAGATGCCGTAGCCGTGAAGACGTTGTTGAGGACTTCACCCGTTCGGACTTCGTCCAGGCGTCGACCGAGAGCTGTCTCGGCGGCCGTGATCGCCAGACTTCGGAGCTGAGGTTGTTGGAGCCGTTCGAGCTGTTTGATGAGATTCTGCATCACCTCGTACTCGAACTTACGGTCCTCGAGCGACTTCGGGGGAGGGGAAGAAGGAGGAGCTGTCGGTACGTCCTGGTCCAAGTTGACGTTGTCGAATTCGAAGTTTTTGCGAAAAACAGCCTCGAGCTCGGCCGTTGGTTTCGAGGTCTTCCTCAGAACTTTGGCCATCCCATTCGGCGTGAAGAACAGACGACCTCGCTTGATCTTTACCGGGGTCACTTCGAAGCCATGTACTCGACGAAAGAGCTCACGGTACAAGGACAACAACTCTTCGTCCTGGACCAACACGAAGTCGGTGCCGGAGATCATGTACCCATCCCAGTCGGTGAGGGTCTGCTTGCGAAGGCTCGAGTGCTGCTTGTATCCGAGGAGGTTAGCTACTTCGTAGCTCTCGAACAGATCGTAGTTGCGACCTTTGAGACGGAAGACGCACAGCTTCCGCGCCCCCACTGAGATGGCGTTGCGGACCTGATGTGCCCAGTAAAGCTCGTTGTCGGGGTGCGTCATGGGGGGTTCCTCTACCCCTTCTACTCCTCGGATTTTGACGAAAGCTCCTGCACCCAGCTCTTCCCAAGCTCGAAGCCTTCCATGAAGCCCGAGATGGTCTTCGTGGTGTTGGGGACATCGCTGCACGCCAACGTCCAGGAGGTGTTCTCCTGGTTCCAAAGGAGGAGGCACTTCGTGGCGCCCGATGAGTTCAGGCGGGACTCCACGTACCAGGAGAAATTCCCGACCTTCCTCCTTGCGATCTCCTGGGGATCGATGGGCAGGTTCTCCTCCCCGAGCATCTCCGTCATGGCCTTGATGGCCTCGAGTGCCTTCCCGATCTGCTCGTAGAGGGCGGGACAGCCGTACTGCATGTAGATGGCGTCCGGCAGGTCCAGGAGGCCCCGGTGCCAGCGATCCAGCTTCAGAGGGTGCAAATCCACCAAGGAGCCCTGGAAGGCTCGAGCTTCGCGGAAGACGGTGAGCGCGTCTTGCGTCATGGAAGCACCCTACCCACGCGGCCTTCGCATGTTTTCGTGAAAAGTCGGTTGACTTCTATCACCCCGGCCCCATAGTAGGGAGGTGCCCGAAGTAAGCCACGCCCCCGCCTTCAAGATGAACATGCCGGAGCTTTTCGCACGAGAGGACTTCCGTGTTTACTTGAACGATCGAAACAACAACATGGCTACTTGGCACCCGCATGGGGAGGAGCCGGGCGAATACTCGGACGTGTTCATCCACTACGACAACGGAGAGGGGTCGCACTCCGACATGCCCGGCTGGGACCTCGTGGTCGCTGCCATGACCAAGGCCGGTATCAAGTACGGCATCGTGCAGATCACAAATCTTGACGACTAGGCTTGACCCCTATCACCCGGACCCCATAGTAAGAACATGAGCAACGAACGCATCCCCGAGGACGCCCTCGCTCACCTAGAGGAGAACCAAGAGCTACGGGTTGTGTCCACGCCTGACCTGCCCGAGTGGGCGGTGCTGACGGTGGGGGAGATCGATGACCTCGAGCAGTGGTTCGACGACGTGAGCGGCCCCGGCAGCGTGTACCTCCTGTGGTACGTGCCGACCGACGAGCAGCGTGAGGACTACGCCAAGGGCCTACGGAAGAAGTACGCCAAGTTTGGAGGGTTCGACCGGGCTCACGGGCCTGCGGTTGTGTGCCTCGACTCGCTGGACGAGTACCCGACCGTGTACCGCACGAAGAAGGATGCGCGCCTCGATCTGGAGTTCTTCGTGAAGCAGGGTCGCCCCGAGAAGCTGAGAATTCCGTAACCCGACCCCTTGACTTCTATCACCTCGACTCCATACTAAGAACATGGCAACAGTCACCATCATTCAGCCCGACGGCAGCACGACCGTGGAAGAGCGCGACCCCACCAACCGCCCGACTCTCGAAGAGATGCAGAAGGCGGTGGGCGGCTACATCGAGCCCGTGGACGCGATGATGACCGATGGCACGGTCGCCTACGCGAACGAGGAGGGCCTCCTGATCGGGATGCCACCGAACCCGAAGGCGACCGAGGCGGTCAACTGGCCCTACCCGATCGTCGGCCCCGTGATCATCATGCGCGGCTTCGAGGAGGAGGAGGAGTAGTCCGATGCGCGGCGTATCCGTTTCCATCTTCCGCTCCGATCTCGGAGATTGCACCAATCGCGGGGTGACGAGCCCCGCCATTTCCAAGGATCGCATCGTGGTCGTGTTCGACCCTGAGATCCAGACGGGCAACTACAAGCTCGAGGACTGCAAGGACGATCCTCGCTTCATCTGCCTGCGGATCGTGCGGCGGTGGGTTGGGACTCCCAACGAGTACCTCCACTGCGAGCCGATCAACGACAAGGGCGCCGGACGGGTCGGCCCGATGTTCGGAGGCAACTACGTCTCCACGAGCGACTCCCGCTTCAAGGACGTTGCCCGCTACCCCCTGCCGGTCCATGACCGCTACGAGACGCAAGAGCAGTACGACCTGCTCAGCCGATAGGAAACACATGAAAGTCGAGATCCTTCGAGACGGCCCCCTCCGGGGGGCCAGCGTGAGTCCTGGAACCACTGCCCTGCGCGGGGTGGTCCAAGAGCGGAGGCGTCGTTTCCGTGAGGGGCTGCACCGATGCGGTGTGTCCGAGGACGTGATCGACGCGATGTCCTGGAAAGCTTTCGGGCTAATTCAAGACAAACCCTCTTGACTTCTATCACCTCGACCCCATACTGAAACTATGGACGAGATCATCACCGACATCGCCAGGGGGCTCGACCCCACCACGCGGGAGACGCTCAACATCTTCCGAACCTCGAACGAGGCGCTGGCGGCGGGTCTGGCCGATCTACCGATGGGGTTCCTGGAGCTTTCCCACTTCACCGAGGACCACGAAGCCCGGTGGGTGCTCAGCGACTTCGGTCGCAAGGTCGCCAACGCTTCGGCTGCTCTGACGGCCAAGGAGAACGCCGCCTAGATGCCTTGCATCACCAACTAGCCCTTTTCGTGAAAATACCCTAGACTGATCTCCTTAGCCCTAACTTGAACATACTTCGCTCTCTCTTTAGCCGCCGGGGTGGTGCCCGGCGGCGTTTTTATTCGTCCTGCCCTTGACTCTTATCACGCCGACCCCATGTTTTTTTCACGTTCGACCCTTGACTACTATCACACCGGACCTATAGTAGAAGCATGAAGCTGAACGAAGCAGAGCACGACATTCTGGCCAGCCTGATCTCGGCCTACATGGAGGACCCGAGCCCGGAGTGTGGCCGCACCTACGCGAAGGGTGAGGAGGAGTTCACGACCGCGAACAAGCTGCTCAAGCGGGGCCTCGTGCGCAAGGTCGAGAGCGGCAAGTTCAAGCAGTGTGGCACCCCCTACACTCACTTCGGTCTGACCGACGCCGGTTTCAAGCTGGCCGAGAGGATGGGCCTCTAATGGGCTGGTTCTTCCCATACGGTGCCCGCCGGGCCGACGTGATTGACGAGGTGACTCGTGAGCGCGTAGGCGACGGTCGAGTCTTTCGCACCCTCCGCAAGTGCTTCCGAGGCAACACCATGTACGCCCTTCACGAGAGCGGCCCCGAGGGGGAGACGAAGAAGTGGATCTCCGTCTACCTGCTACAGCGGGACTCCGCGTCCGGGGATTGGGGCTACAAGCCGATCGATGAGAGCATGGGTCCGGTTCAGACGGACTGCCCCGTGTCCTACCTGGACGAAGCCGACGAGCCCCCGAACCAGTACGCTCGAGAGTGGCGCGAAGGTGTCCGAGCCCTGGCTGCCAAGCGAGCCGCGAAGAAGCCCAAGAAGGGGGAGACGTGGACCCTGGTCGGGTGCCGCGTCCCGGAGGTCAAGATCACGTCTCTCAAACCCCTGCGAGGTGTTCACAACTTCACGACCTACAAGATCAAACGGTCCCTCCTAGGCGAGAAGGTGGCGTCCCCGTAGGCGGAAACGAAACTTGAAGTTTTGGGGTGGTAGGGCCTTGCGCCTTATCCCCCCGTTCTTATATTAGAGCCATGAGCAAGAGCGAAACCCGATGCGAGATCATCCGCCACATGGCCCGAGCCTTTTTCGCTTCCGCCTGGGCGGACTATGAGGAGGAGTTCGGTGACACGAACCTTAGCGGCTGCGACGTGATGGACGTGATGCCCGAGGTGCCCGAGCCCTCCGCCGTGTGCGCGGCCTTCGAGCTGTGCGTGCGCCTGGAGAAGCAACACGGGATGCACCTGGCCGACCTTTTCGCCAAAGCTGTGGAGATGGCCGGCGACGAGGGGGACCGTCCGAAGACCCCGGAGATGTTCGGACACTACGCGGCGATGGGCGCGATGGGCCACGGGGTGAACCTCCACGATGCCCTGGGAAGCCGCACCGCCCGATGGGTGGACGTTCCCTGGCGAGAGTATGGCCACTTCGAGTGGGCCGATGACCGCTTCCCGATCCCCGCCTGACCCAACCGACCCCGGCCTAACCCGCCGGGGTTTTTCACGTTCGGGCCTTGACTCCTATCACTTCGACACCATACTAAGAACATAACAGCGAACGACACCATCAAAGACCTGGCCCCCAAAATGCCGACCAAGTACCTCCGCAACTTCTTTGCGGAGAAGGATATCCCTGCCAGGATCTTCGAGAAGAAGGGCAGCGATGGGACGCCCCACATGATCCCAAACGAGGTGGTGGTCGAGATGATGACCGCGATGGGTGTGAGGGAAGCCCGAGGGGTCGAAAACGTTCTCCGTCAAATCGACTTCCGCAACGGGGACGTGAATCACTTCCTCGAGCACCTGTCGGGTGCCGTGGTCGATCGCTTCGAAGCTTCCGCTTAACCTACAAGCCCCCCGGCCTTACCGAACCCCTGGAGTCCCCAGGGGTTTTTTCGTGCGCGCTGGTGTAGAACGGGCCGAAGTTTCGTGCCTGGTGTAGATGCACTTCCTCGAGACATACCTGCGCCAAAGCGTCGAGATGAGGGAACGGGCGAACATCCACGTCCCGGAGGGGTTCCTCTACAACAGCATCGAGGATTTCGTCCTGAAGAATGGGCAGCTCCTCGAGTCGTCAGCTCTGACGGACGACGAGGCCGAGCTCGTCCAGGAGGTGCTTGATTCAGCTCGAGCTCGAGGGGTTGATGTTCACGAGTTCAAGCAGTGCTTCGCCAATGCCCAGTCTTTCGTCCTGGAGGGCGACACGGACGACTTCACCTACTTCGAGGGATACGCGACGGGGAGGGCGTGCTTCCCCATCCATCACGGCTGGGTGGCGATCAACGGGAAGGTGATCGACCTGACCTGGACCCTCGAACGTCCTGCGTCCAGGAGTTTGCTTCCCAACCGTCCTGTAGGCGAGCTCCCCGAAGGTTGGGCCTACTTCGGCGTCCCCGTCCGGGAGCTCGACTATCTCCGCACTCGAGTGATTGCTCGAGAGATGATCGGGTCCCTGCTTGATGACTGGGAAGGCAACTACCCGTTCCTTCGAGGAATCGACCTCGAGGATGAGGAAGCCTGGTCCGAGATGTAAACGTCCTGCGTCCTGCGTCCTGGAGCTCGAGTCTCCAAACGTCCTGGAACGCAAAAAGCCACCTCCGTCCTGGAGGTGGCTTTCGTCATGGAGTGGAACGTCCTGGAGCTACCAGATGTCGGCGGGGTCGCCGTCGAACGTCTCGTCGTCGAGTTCACCGTACCACAGCGCGTCGAACACACGGTCGCAGGGATCGGGCTCCGACACAGGCTCGGGTGCCGGTTTCGGGGCGGGGAGATCGGGGAACAGTTCGAGTTGGGTGCTCACACCCAAAAGGCCCCGTGCCTTTGCAGGCTACGGGGCTGGGGTGGGAGGGCTAGGGCTTACTCGCCCGCCGCCTCGGCCAGATGATCGCCGGTCGCCAGGACCGCGACCTCACCGGCCACTCGGACGCCGCCCCACTTGAACTTGCGGGTGGGCTCCTTGATGCGGCGGATCTCCGCATCGGCCGCTTCCTGGGCCTCCTTGGCGAGATCGGGGTTAGCCGCCTCGGCCATTTCGACCACGCGAGAGATGTCGATGCCGACTTTGCCGGCCGCCTCTCGCTCCTTGTTGAGCTCTTCGAGCAGGGTGGCAACCAGGCTCCAGGGCTTCGCGCTCTGGGCACAGACCGCATCGGGGGAGGACTTCGACACCTTCACGGTGCCCTTGGCGTGGAGCACGACCGTCTGATCGACGGCGAATTCACCCTGGGCCTGACCAAGCTCTTCACGACGCCCTTTCATGGCGTCTTTCGCCATCTTCTCGATGGTCTTGAGGACGGGGGCGGGGAGATCGTTGAGGTTTTGCATTTCTGTTTCGCTTTCTGCCGGGTCCCTCCCGGCTACCTAGACAATATAGGATCGGGGTGAGACTTGGCAAGCGGTTTGGGCTCACTTTTTTACGAAAATCGACACCCGGCTGAGATCGTAAAAAGTGCCCCGGAATCGTAAAAAAGTGCTTGCCACCGGGAGAGGGAGTATTACCTTGGTATACATGCGAGGCAGCAACTACCCCGACAACATCCGATGCTTTGACCACGATCCCCGGAGCCCATTCTATCGGGACTACCGGGGCGAGGCTGAGGACGCGGCGGTTGAAGAATTCGAGGACAAGTTCGCGGCCATGCTCGACCGCATGGACGCGCTCGGGTTCTCCTACAAGGTGGACGCCGAGTGCTCGGAATACTGCGAATACACCGACTCATGGGGCGAGGCGAGTCTCTGCCGCGTCTGCCCCGAGACGGGCAACGTGTGGGGCTCGGCGGTAGACCCCGAGGACATGGCCGCCTTCATGGCGGACCTGGACATGGCGGCTCCTGACG
>Ga0180431_10010241_pt1 | contig 10450 bp, 3 predicted proteins | sample SS_ome_11_FD_132459 | JGI IMG/M metagenome (GOLD analysis project Ga0180431, IMG submission 132459) | Hypersaline lake sediment archaeal communities from the Salton Sea, California, USA - SS_1_MS_1 metaG | ecosystem: Environmental > Aquatic > Non-marine Saline and Alkaline > Hypersaline >... | reverse complement strand
GCTTCTCTACGCTGCGATCAATCGATACCTCTGAGGTTTGTTGCAACGGTTGGACCGCGGCCAGGTTTACGGTGCTCTCACCGGCAGTTGTTTGCTCGTATCGCAAGAACGCCACGCCATCGGCGGGGATCTCGAAAGTGTGCCGCTCGGCAACGGGCAACATCTTCTCGGCCCAGATATCCTTCAGGGCGTACTTCCGGCCGGCGTTCAACCCCAACTCCTTCATGCCGGCCTCGATCGTTGCCTTGTTCTTGCCGTCCCGGTTGAAAACACCGATCCAGCCCGCATTCTCGTTGTCTCGCTCCGGCGTCTTCCACACGTCGATCGTGCCGTCGCGATGCACGAGCTTGCCAATGATCGCGTTCTGATCGCACTTGAGGATATCGGGGTGTTTGAAGAGGCTCAGCGAGAAGTCGTCCATCGTGTAAAGTTGACCGCCCAGCATCAACGGCGAGGCGGCCAGGGCGCGTTGCGCCATGAACGTCCGCTTCTGGTCCTCGGTGAACTTGCACTCCCATCCGCCATTGCGCGTCACGTACAGCCGGCCGAAGCAAACCATGTCCATGTCGAGGAAGCTTCCCACCTCCGGGCCGGTATAGTCCTGCATCGCTTCCCATCGCTTGAAGGTCGTTTCGAGGCTTCCCTTGTGATCCCAAATGTCGCTGGTGATACGCACCATGTTCGCCTTCTTGTACGCGTCGCTGTGCTCTACCTTGATGTGATCACCGGGGGACAGGCTGAGCACGATCTTGCGGTCGCACTTCTCGATCGCCTTGACGACCGCCACCACTTCATCCGGGTTCGGCACGATGTCGTCGAACTTGATGAAGTCAACGCCCATGTCCGCGTACTTCTGGATCAGGCCGTCGTAGTACTCCTGGGCACCGGGCTTGGTCAAATCAACGCCATAGTTCCACCATGGCTCGGCGGCCCACGGACACCTGGACTTCATGTTTACGATATCCTGCATACGGTACTTGGTTCCCTCGACCGGGAGATTCTCTTCCACCGCCCTGCGGTTTATCCCCCGGAGCAGCCAGATGCCGAACTTCACGCCCTTCTTATGGGCATAATCGATCGTGTACTTCAATCCGCGCGGAAAGAAGTGTTCGTGCGAATCCGGGCGGCCGTATTCATCAAGGGCAATTGTGATGCCCTTGCCCTGGCCCGACAGAAACCAACCGTTATCCACCGTCACCGTATCGTAGCCATACTGAAGCAGATTCTCGCTGAGGAAATCGATGTTTTTCAGCAATTCCTTCTCCGTCACGGCGATGCTGTAGCCGGTATAGCTGTTCCATCCCATGGGAGGTGAGAAATGCTCCGCGGCGTCACCACGCGGCGTCGGCCGAAAGATCGCAATGGCGGCGGCAGCCAATATCGCTGGGATGAGGACCTGTCTGGTGTTAATTGGCATTTTGCCTTCCTCTCTTTGAATGGCCGGTGTTCTTGGCACTGCCTGACGGGATTGTCAGTTCCGCCGGTTCAATTCTTCAAGTCGGCCTGACTACGATAGACAAGCCTGTAGGATTGGCCCGCGTCGGTGCTCTTGAAAACGCCGTGGCGGTTGCACAGATAGAGCGTCTTCGCGTCACCTTTGTCGGGCAGCAGACACGTGATACCCGCGTTCAAATCGAGGGCCGTGCCTTGACCGACTATCTCCGCATTGTCGGATAGTATAGACCACTTGCCGGTCGTACGTTCCGCGACCGAATAGACGGGGCTGTTCTCGTTTGCCGAAAAGGGCGCCGCGTAGGTGGTCGACTTCAGCCGCCACTCGTCGGGTCGCGTTTCCTTCATGAACTGCCGGTATCCCAAGGCAGTGAATAACATATCCGAGGGCATATCGCTGCGACGCTGAGAGAACATGTTGCCGTGTTGCCACGTGTAGAAGATCCCTCGGGTGGTGGCAAAGGTGGCGAAATTCTCGTGGGCGCCGAAGCCGATGTTCGTTACCCCGAAATTGTCCCACTCACAGCTTTGACGCAGACTCAGTTTCCCGTCGCGAAACTCGCTCCAATAGATCGCCCCGGGCGCCGTGACCGCCGAGGCGGGGGTGCCGAGACCAACCGTCTCGAACTCGCTGTCGGCAAACGTTCCCGCGATCAGTATGGGCCTATCACTGCGGGTCTCAGGGACGAACCCGAGGCAAGTCACGCGCTCGCCTTTCAGTCCGATCAGTTCCCACGTCAGCCCTGCGTCGCGGCTGAGCCATAGCCCGCTGGTCTCTCCGGCAGCGGCAACCAGGTTGGGGTTGCCCGGACAGAACGAGATCACCTCGCCGAAAATCACGGTCGGGCCGGTGCCGTCGAAATCGATCTCGCCAGAGACCAGAGTCCACGATTTCCCGCCGTTGGCGCTGCGAAACAATACGCTTTCGAGTTGTCCGCCGCCGACGGCTCCCGACCCGCGCAGAACGATCAAGTTGTCCGTCGGATGCACGGCCACCGACCGGACCGCGAGTGCCCCGGGGCCGCTTAGGCCCGCATTTGCCGATTGCCATTTCTCGCCGTCGTCGGTTGATTTGAGGAGCCCGGCGCCGATGGTTCTGGCCCAGAGCGTCCCGGGGGTCTTGCTTGCCTGGACGAGTGCCGTGATCTGTCCCGGGCGGGGAAGGTCCGCCTTGCGAATTGCCTGACGCGGTTCTTTGGAAACGTCGGACGTCAACGTCACGTTATCGAACGAGCCGTAGAACAGGGTCCGGCTCTTGCCCGGCACGGACCGGAAAAGGATGCCCGCGTAGATGTCTTTCTTGGTCCTGGGATTGATACGATCCATCGCCTTCCGCCAGGTCTTTCCATCGGCTGAGGTGAATGACAGGAACCGCGTATCGCGCCGGACCAATCTCAACCACCGATGATCTTTCGGGAACGAGGGGATGGACCTATAGGTTCCGGCCAGGTCGGGGAAATCGGCCGAGCCTTTCACGTCGCCACCCGCCGTGCAATAGATACCGAAACGATGACCCGAGAAGGGCCGGCTGAGATCTTGTTGCACATAGAGACCGAGCCAATTCGATCTGTGGATTCCGTTTTCCTCAGAGGACATCCCTATATCGGCAACGCGGGCGGTCAGTGTAAAATCTCCCGAGACGGGCTGATTGCCGAAACAGAACCCGTCCCCTCGAAACGAGATCGTGCCTTTTTGCGATCGAACCGCAAGCGGAAACATGCTCTCGCCGAGCGTATCGAAATTCCATACGCCTTCGGTCTTGTTCTCGGCCTTAACGGAGATGATATCCGAGTCGACCGAGCAGTGGCCGTCGTACCAGAGCCGAGCCCAGAGCCTGTTCTCACCCGCGGGCAGCAGGTTGCGAAAGGCCAGCTTGCCGGTGCCGGCGGCGGCCGTGTTGACGGCCGTCGAAAGCAACAGCCGGTCGCGATAGAACTGGACCTTGGCGATCCGATGGCCACGGTCTTCGATCGTGGGCTGAATGCTAACCAGGTTGTCGTCGGCGAGGCGTTTGGCAAGCGTGCCGGCCGGGGGCATCGTAATCGAAGGCGTGTCGGAGTCGTCCGCGCAAGCGAAGTCGCCGGGCGCGAACTTCCGCTTTTCCAGTCGGGGGCCTTCCCAAGCCATGAGGATCTTGTCGGCCAGGTAGGGTCTCGATCCCTTGAAATACGAGAGTTCGAAGGCGTGGAGGCCCTGGCCCAGTGCCAGGGGATACTGCCGGACCGAAGTCCCGTGAACTCCGTCGTTATCGGCAACCACGCGGCCGTCGATGCTCAGGCGGCCGCCGTCGCTGGTGCCGAGTTCCACGACGTACAGGCCGGTCGCCGGGACCTTGATGAAACCCTGGTACTGAATCGCGTACTGGCGGTCGCGATCTTCGCGAATCGTATCGTCCGTGGTCTTCACAATACCCTGCTTGGACGGTTCCAACGCAGAGAAGTCGGGCAGCTTTTCCCACGAGACACCACTCGGCGCTTCGTAGTAAACATACTTCAGGCCCGGGCGGAGCTTGGAGATCTCTTTCGCGCCGGCGGGGGGCGTCTGCTTGACGGGGATCGTCACTGAGGTGGTCTGGTCGAAGATATCCGTCACGGTCAGCCGCACGCCCTTTGCCTCGCGATCAAGATCGAGTCGCCTGGCGAGGACGTGCGGGGCGACGTCTTCGAGGGTGGCCAACGGCGCGCCTTTTGCCGATGGATTGTCGAAGACCTCGATTGTGTAGCCGAGTTGCGGCGAGGCACTTCGAGGGATACCCCATTGGACGGCCACCTGATTGCCATGGACAGAGGCCGTTGCGTTCTCAACGCCCGGCGGGTCGAGCGTGGGCGTGTCGGGCTGTTTGGCCGAAAGCTCGATCTTCTTACCATGCTCGGGAGAATCCGGTACCGACTTGTCATACCGCAGCACGGTATCGTTGTCGATGAGTTTGAAGAACTGGGGGCTGCCGGTGGTGATCGTGTTCGACTTGAACCACTTTCCATCCACGCGACAATAGCCCAGCCGCCGCTCGAACGCACGATGAACAGACTCGGGGGCCAGGGCCTCTACAAACCCGCTGTTTCCCTGAACGCCCGTTGCCCGGGTGTCGATACGGACCACGCTATGCGTATGCCACTGGTTTTTCTCGACGTCCTTGACCCACCAACCGACGTAGGTATGTTTGTCGGCTCCCTTGGCCGGCGGGAAGATCCGCAGCACCATCCGATACCACGAGTTCGGCTGCATGAAGTGGACCTTTCCGTTGGCGCCGCCCTTGGCGCCTTCGGCGCCGTAGCCGTGCCGGTAGAAGTACTCGCCCTCGTGGATGTTGGTGATGTTCCCCCAATACGACATGAACATCCCGGGCGGTTTTTCGGGTCCGCCGGTGGCCAGGCCGCCGTAGAAAGTGCAGTAGTGTTCCGGGAAGAAGCTGATGTACCAGAAGCAATAGTAGGTGCCCTGATCCCAGACGGGCCAACGCAGATCCTTCATGACAATGTCGGAACCCTTGCGGACGTTGGGAGCGACTCCGGTGGCATTGGCACGAGATGCCGAGAACATCAACCCGATCGCCACTGCACAGAGAATGGTCAAGGCGGCTGTGTAACGTGAGCTTCCTGGAACCTTCATCTCGTTCGCCATTCCCCTTGGGATCCTGTCTATTTCTGGAACGTTCGATTGGACGTTGTGGGTCGAGTTGAAAACGAAGCCGCCGTTGCAGGACAGATCTTCCCTATAACCCCTACTCCTGCCAGAATACAGACATTTGTGCCCCGCGGCAAGCACCTTCTTGCGGGTGGTCGCGTGCCGGATTCTATTTGTGTCCACACGGGAAGCCGACGTTCCATGTCCGAGTCTACCGGAACCGGCACATTCTTCACTTCGAGCGGAGTCTGGTTTGATGACCTTGCTCACGGTTCAACAACCAGAATCGAATACAGTTCCAACCGCGGTAGCGTGACGGTCGCACGGTCGTCACCCCAGGTGACGGCGAGCGGTTTGCCTTCCGGCTGCCGGCTGATCGACTTCGGTGCCTTGGGCAGACGAATCGCGACGGTCAACGGGCCGATTGGCCGGATCTCGGCGATTCCTTCGGGCGGCGGATTGGGGTGAGGGCCTGAAGTATTCACGAGATGGATTGTCAACTTATCGTTGAGTGTTCGCACGCTGATATCGACGTCCTTTGAACCAGCAAGTCGGACAATCGGTTCGGGAAATACCTGATCGAGGACGCTCGAGAACGTGTCGTCGACTGCGTTGATAGCAACGATTGAAGAAGGTCCGTTTTCGGCTGTCGCCAGTTCGGGCTCGAAGAGCTTTGCCGGGCCCGGGCCGATCAGCAGGAGTTGGCCGCCGGCTTTGGCGTATGCGGCCAATTCGTTACGAAAGGCGGGTTCCAGATATTCCCAACCCGGCACGATGATCACAGGCCACTCCATCATGACTCCCGTCAGGTGATGTTCACTGACGATTTGTACGCTGTACTGATTGTGAAGGATCTGTGTGAGCGCCTGGCGGAGAACGGTGACGCCGGGACTGCCGGCCCAATGAAAGAGTCGCGGCGAAGCGCGGTAATGCCCTGCCGTCGAGTAGAGCAGGGCGATCTGTGGCACGGCGACCGATCGATGGCAAAATGGCTGCCGGTCGCGGCAGAACCGGGCGACCTCGGCCATCACGTCCATTTCGGACGGGTCGCGGAGCGCACCACTGCGATCCTGCTTGAAATAGGCCTGATAGCCGCCGCCCATGGCAAGGACGACCGCCGCTTCCTGCATGAGTTGCGCGGCCGGCTTCTGCTTCCGCGTCTTGCGGCTGAACGACCAGGACATCAGGTCCCACGGCACCCCCTGATCTTCAAGACACCGTCCGGCGAACCGGGCCGAGTTGACGCTGTTGTCCGGGGAGAAGTCGCCCGAGAGCCCTGCGACGTCCGCCGACACCGGCTCGGGCATGTGATCGCTGAACGCCCAGTTGCTGATGACCTGAAAATCCGGATAGGACTCTTTCAGTTCGCCCACATAATGACGCACATAGCGGCGGAAGCCCTCGCGGTGGAAATCCATCCACTGGTTCCAGTACGGCTCTCCCGCTTTGCGGGGCGCCGACTCGGCACCCGTCTGCTTGCGGAATTCGCGGACGGCCACTTCACCGTAATCGGGCGTGGTTCCCCAGCAATCACCGTCGACCCATACGCCGTCCACACCGTACTCGCCGGCCAGTTCGCTCAGTTGGGGGATCATCAGTTCGTCGACGTACTGTCCGAAGACGGAGGTCGCTCTGTCGTTGGGCTTGCCATCGGCATTGATTGCGGCCCACCGCGGATGAGTGGCCACCGCATGAGAGTCCCAGACGCCCGAGTAGTGCATGAACAGGGCGATCCCCCGCTCTCGAGTCACGTTGCGCCAGATACGCAGCGGGTCGCCGACAAATCCCGGCGCCGGGTTGCCCACCCTTGTCGGGTAACTCGAGTAGCCGGGATGTCCCTTGCAGTCGATCTGGATGTAGTCGGGCTTCACCTTGTCGATGACGAGTTCGACCATCTGCCGCGTCGTCCGCTCCCCGACGCGGTTGCAGTCATTGCCCGCGTGGAAGTCGAAATGCACGCCCAGGAAGGAGTCGGCTCTTCTCATCCGCGCCGGCTCCTCGGCCGCGAACGCATCGCGACACAAAAGGCAGACTGCCGCCGCGGCGAACAGCGCCAACGAGAACGATCGCACTAAGCGGATGTCAAGAAGGTCACAGGCAGTTTTCATATCGCAGGCTCCTGTTTGCTGAGACTGTTCAGGGCGATCTCAAAGCCGTTCGTGCCTCTCCAGTGCGGAGAACGGCGCGGCACGAGGCGGAGTTTCACGCGAGAACGAGGACCGCCCGACTACGTCTTGTACGGATGTTCGTACGGTTCGCGATACTCGCGTTTGAGCAACGTCGCGGCGGCCGGGTTGTCGACGATCTGCTCGGCCTTCTCGTCCCACTTCACGGTTGACGCGGTCTCGTAAGCGATCATGCCGAGTTGCACGGTGGCCGTCGATCGGTAGCCTTCTTCGATCGCGCAGGCCGGTTGCTTTCTCGAACGGACGGCTCGCAGGAAGTCGGCCATGTGGTCGGGACCCAACTCGGCGGGCACCTCGAACTCCTCGGGCGGTTTGCCCTTGCGGATGATCGCGTAGCGACGATCCGAGGCGAAGATCGTTGCCTGTTCACCGTAGAAAAAGATGCCGTTGTTTACCTCGGGAGCGAATTCGTGGGAACCCCAAAGGCGATGACGCCAGACCACCGGGCAACGGTCGAACTCGAAGTGTACGGTCAGCGTGTCGGGCGTGGTGATCTTGCCCTGGTATTGATAGAGCCCTCCGGCCGCCGTGATCTGCTTGGGTGTCGACAGGCCGAGCACCATTCGCACGGCGTCGATGTTGTGGATACCCCAGTCGACCAGGTGTCCGTGGCCGGAGGTTTTCTCCAGCCTCCAGTTGTGATGCCCGACCTGAGGGCTGTAGGGGATTTTCGGTCCGGGGCCACACCAGAGGTCCCAATCGAGCACGGCGGGCGGCTCTTGCGGCGTGGGGTCCTTGGTGCCGGCACGGTAGTGGATCTGGGCGTCGACCTGAACGATGCGGCCCACGGCGTCGGAGTCGATAAGCTCCTTCACTTTCGCAAATGATTTGCTCTGGCGGCGTTGAAATCCGATCTGTACGATGCGGTCCGACCCGCGGACGGCCTCGGCCATTGCCCGACCTTCGCGAACGTCGTACGCCAGCGGTTTCTCGCAGTAAACGTCGAGTCCCTTCTTCAGCGCGGCGATGAGCATCAGTGCGTGCCAGTGCGGCGGCGCGGCGATGACCACGAGGTCGAGACCAGGCACGTCGAGCAGGTCTTGATAGAGCTTGAACTGCTTTGGCCGCTTGCCTTGGAGTTTTTCGATTGCGTCGGCGCTTTGGGCGAGGTGTTCGCTGTCGACGTCGCACAGCGCCACGACTTCAACGCCGCCGGCGCCCAGCGCCGCCTTCGCGTCGACCATGCCGTACCAGCCGACGCCGATGACGCCCATTTTCAGCGTACGGTTCTCGGATGCCCCGTGGGCCACCCGGCCGACGGCCATTGTGCCAACCGCGGCGGTTGCGAGGAATTTGCGTCGATTGCTTCTCGGCATGATTGTCTCCCTGCGTGCTTAAAGTAGTCATCTCGCTTACAGTAGTTCAGCGTATACTGCCCATTATCTCTGCCGGCGGATCAGAAACAACCCGTCCAGCGGCCCTAGTGTAAGCTTGCCTTCGACGGCCGAACCGTCGTTGGTTTGTGGGTCTTGCTGCGGCGACCCTCGCAGGCGGCGGAATTTCTCGCCGGGAAAGAGTTGCCCCAGATCGAACGTGTACGGTCGCGGCGAGGGGTTCGCCAGTACCAGGCCGCCGTCAAACGGGCGATAGATGGCGTCGACGTGTGCGTGTGCGCGGATTGCCGTGATCCAGACCGGTTCCGGGCCTTCGATCGTCAATTCCAGATCAACGGTCTTTCGGTTCACGTCGCGGAAGTAGAAGTCCGACTGGAAGTCACCCTCGCCCAGCCAACTCATGTGTCGAATCGCGTCGGTTTGCTTTGGGTTGGGCGATTGGCGGTCTGGTTCGGCAATACCCAGCCACATAAGCCGGGCAACTTCCCGCGGATAGCCTTTCATCGGCCTTCCCCGTGCGGTGACGGAAACGAGCAGGCCGGGCCCATCGCATGGCAGTCCTTGCAGTCGGAAACGAAGCTCTGACTGGTTGGCGTCGGATGTGCTGATTTCGAGCCGGCCGTTGTCTAACTCGAACTCTACTCCGTCGCCGTCAAGACGTTCGAGCAACTTTTTGGAAACGGGATCACCCCGACCGTCTAGCAGGTCGGCCTGTCGCTGTGCAAGTCGAACCGGCGGCCCCAATGGCCGGCCGAGCCATCCGAGTTGGTTTTCGGTTCCCTTGCATAGCTCGTCCCAGATGCCGACCAGTTGATCTTGCGGATTTGGCGGAGTGAAGGAGTAGCAGACGGCCGAGTCGGTGAACACGGCGACCGCAAACACCAGTCGGTGTACACCCGGCGGCACCTGAGGGCGTACCCTCTGTCCCGGCTTCTCACCGGGACCCATGAACTTATGGTTGATGTAGTTGAACACCGGCGTCCTGGCGTTGGCTTGCCAATAGAAATGCCGGTTCAGCCCTCCGGACCAGTCGGCGAGTTGCCAGTCGGACAGCGAGGGCCATCCTTCGCTCTCGATGCCGTTTAGCAGGCCGAAGGCCCGTTGATTGCGGATGCTGAACCCGTCGGCCTGGATGATCTTATCCGCACCCAGTTTTTCGCGGAGTTGCCGGCAGAACTCGACCACGCCGGAGCCGTATTGGTTTACGCCGTCGAACAATCCGTTGTCGCGGCGGCCGTCGGCGTCACAGTCCGGGCCGCGGTTCCGCGCTCGGCCGCCAACGACGTGGTGCAGCACGTCGAACTCGAGTCCGTCGAAGGCGGCCAGTTCTCCGCGGGTGCCAAATCGGGCGGCGAGTTCATCGCAGTGGACGTCGGTGCAGGTGCGTCCTTGTTCGTTCCTCGGGCAACGGGTCGAGTAGTTGTAGAACCACATCAGGTTCGAGCGGCGGCCCCAGGGTCCTTCGGTCGCGTGGGCAGCCGCGTACGACCGGCCCGCCGGAAAGGCAAGCGGGTTGGTTCCGAAGCACGCGCGCCGCACGCGGATAGTCTTCTTGGCCCGATCGATCGTCAGCAGTTGTACCTGTTCGCTACGGTGCCAGTCGGGGCGGCCGCGGTCGTCCAGCATGCAGAGCCCGACGTCTTCGTTCTTGTCGCGGTAGCGCCCAATCGCCACGCGAAACAGGGCCGGGTTGCTGACGCGGATCTCCGTTTCGCCTTCTTCGGCCTCAACGTCGCCGATAATCGTTGCTCCGTTGTGGTATATCCAGTGTCCGGCGAAGTACTTTTCCGTCTGATAACGCGGGTCCCGGGCGTTTCCGTTGTAGTGCAACAGGACCAGTTGTCGCGGATGATT
>Ga0180431_10010235_pt1 | contig 10455 bp, 5 predicted proteins | sample SS_ome_11_FD_132459 | JGI IMG/M metagenome (GOLD analysis project Ga0180431, IMG submission 132459) | Hypersaline lake sediment archaeal communities from the Salton Sea, California, USA - SS_1_MS_1 metaG | ecosystem: Environmental > Aquatic > Non-marine Saline and Alkaline > Hypersaline >... | reverse complement strand
TCGTGGACGATGTTGGCCCCGTGGATCAGCGCCGTTATAGCGCTCAAAGCGACCTCAATGCCACACTGTTGATCCAGCACCTTCGAGTCGGTCGAGCCGCCCAGGCCAAAGACGGGCAGGTTGTAGTATTTGCCCATTGTGGTGGGCACACCCTGTTCGTCTGCCAACACGTAGTTGCCGACCATTGTCTTGAGGTTATAGGGTCCACCGTTCCAACCAGGGACCGCGACAGGTGTGCCTTCGCGCACCAACTGGGCCAGCACGATTCCGAGCAAGGTGCCTGCATTCATAAAGGCCATACAACCGGCCGTGGTCGCTGGGGAGTTGACGCCGCCCGAGTTGAGCGGGATGTAGAGCATCGGCAGTCCCTTCTCGGCCAGGTACATACACTTCTGGAGGGCTTCGGCGTTGGCAACCAGCCCGGACGTGACGTTGATATAACAGGTGGCGAAGGGCCGCTGTTGAAAAGCTTCCGCGCCCCCGGCCACAATCTCGCACATCTCGACGGCTGCCACGCAGCCCTCAAGATCGGGGGAGACGAAGACTATGGGCTTGCTCGTGCTGTTCAGCATGACATCCATCTGGTAGCGGTCGTAGATGCGCTGGTCCACGTCTTCGGGTAAGAACTGGGACATGACAAACTCTATCTCGGGCAGTGCGTCCATCAAGCGTATGGCTTCCTCGACATCCCTACGAACCGCTCGCCGTCGTTGGCCAGTGCGATGATCGAGAATGTGGAGGCAGTCAGAACCGCCGCCGTAATAGGTGTTGTATCCCCAGGCGCGCATGGCGACCTTCCCGTTGCGATCGTACAGGGTCATGCGCTTGGGGGCCAGGGCCAGGGCCTTTTCCACCACGTGCTCGGGGATGCGGACTCGAATGCCGTCCGCTTTGGCCCCGCCTTTGACCAGTATCTCCCGGGCCTGTTCGTCGTGAGCGTCAACGCCCACGCGCTCCAGGATTTCCAGGCTCGCCACGTGAATTTTCTCGCGTTCCTGCTGTCCCAGCCGGGCGTAGTGAGCGCTGGTCGTGCGCAAACCGTGAGTTTCGATCATATGCCTCACCTCGTTTTTGGTGTCCCACCAGGGGGTGTTCGGTGGAACAACTGATATATGAGATTATAGTATTCGACCTCCTAATTGTCAATGGATTGCTTAAAGATGTATCACTTCTTGTCATCTGATGCATTATATAGTATAATGGTCACCAGTGAGACCTCGTGGAACGCTCGACGCACGTTTGTGGGCCCGGCCAGGGCAAGGAGTTGCGCCGATGCCTCGTTCAAAACCGACATCGGAACCGGCAAAATGTGGCGATACTTCCAAGACCCTAATCTACAAGGAGATTCGCCGTTCCATTATCATGGGACACCGTAAGCCGGGGGAGCGGCTGGATCTGGATGTGCTGAGTAAGCGCTATGGCACCAGCGTCACGCCGGTGCGCGACGCGCTTCACATGCTTGGCCAGGAGGATCTGGTCACCATCAAGCCCCGTTCGGGTTACTTTGTCACCCACGTCACACTGAAGCAATTGCGCGACCTGCTTGAACTGCGTAAGATTCTAGAAATGGCCGCCATCGAACGAGCCGCCGTCAACATCACCGATGAACAGCTTGAGCAACTCCAGCACTTGCACGCGGGGTACACCGGCGACGACGATGAATCCTACGACCGTTACACAGATGAGAATCGACGCTTTCACTATCTGATCGCCCAGGCATCAGGCAACCGGGAATTGGCGGATATGCTGGGCCATCTGCACGACCGGATGGCCCGCTTTATGGTTCTATGCCGTGTCGGCAAGATGCTGGAGGTCAGGCACGCGCGCCTCGTCGAGGCATTGCGCACTCACGACGTCGAGGTAGCCCGCCAGGCGATGCTTGACGAAGTCAACGAGACCCGCGAGACGATTCTGGAGCGCGTTATCCAGGAAGATGGCGCCTTCTGGCGTTTAGGCGACTACACCGCTAAGTAGCAGCAGGCTGCAAGAAGCAGGGGGGGAGAATGGGCCGACCGGGGCTGGTAGGAGGGCAGTATCAGCCACTGACCTCGGAACAGATAGAACGGATCCACCGGGCGTCGTTGGCCGTGTTGGAGCAAGCTGGCGTCCACGTGGAGAACGTGGAAGCACTGGGTCTCTATCGCCAGGGTGGCGCGCGGGTGGATGGCAACCGGGTCTACATCTCCCCGGCGATGGTTGAGAGGGCGCTGAAGGGTGTTCCGTCGCGGGTACTGTTGGCCGGGCGTGACCCGAATCAGGACGTGATGTTGGAGGGGAAGCGGGTCTACGCTGGCACGGGCGGCTCACCGACGATGGTGCTCGATCCTGGCGCGGATACCGTGCGGCCTGGTACTCTGAAGGATCTGGCGGATTTGGCCCGGCTCGCCGATGCGCTGGAATACTGCGATTTTATCGTCATCCCCCTGTACCCTACCGACGTGCGGGAGGCCGACGTGCCTGCCAATCGCTTCTATGCGTGCCTGAGAAACAGCGCCAAGCACGTCATGGGCGGCGTCGACTCAGTCGAGGGGGCGCAGGATGTCATCGAGATGGGGGCGCTGATTGCGGGCGACGAGGAAGCACTGCGGGAGCGGCCGATCATCTCCGCCATCACCAGTTGGATGGTCAGTCCGCTGCACCTGGATACTGGTGTGACCGACATTCTCATTGAGTGGTGTAAGCACGGCTTGCCTGTGGCTCTCTCATCGGCGCCCATGGCCGGATCTACGTCACCGGTGACGCTGGCGGGGACGCTCACCCAGCTCAACGCCGAGCAACTGAGTGGCATTGTGCTTACCCAATTGGTCCGGCCCGGTACGCCCGTGCTGGCGGGTTACATCCCCGGCGTGGCGGACATGCGCACCGGTGGCTATCTGGGCGGCGCGGTCGAGTTTGGCATGATGCAGGCTGCTGCGGCACAACTGGCTCACTTCTATCAGGTACCGATCTACTGTTCGGGCGGGATGACCGATTCGAAACTGCCCGATGCCCAGGCCGGATACGAAAAGATGGCCACGTTCCTGCTGGCTGCGATGGCGGGCGCGAACTACATTCACCACGCGATGGGTATGGTCACCAACATGAGCGCGGCTTCGCTGGAGCAGGCGGTCGTAGACGACGAGATCGTGGGGATGGCGATGCGTGTGCTGCGCGGCGTGGAGGTGACGGAGAACTCGATAGCGCTAGAAGCCATCCGCCGCGTAGGCCCGGGCGGTCACTATCTGATGGACCCGCATACGATGAAGTCCATGCGCTCCGAGTTTTTCTACCCTCCAATGGCCGATCGTCAAAACCGCGCTTCGTGGGAGGAAGCAGGCAAGAAGGATACGCGTGTACGGGCTGTCGCCTGGGCGGAGAAGCTGCTCCAAACGCATCAGCCCTTCGAATTGCCGGCTGAAGTGAACGCGGCAATTCGGACCAAGTTCAATATCTTGTCGTAGGTGAGCAGGATGCACGTAAATGTATGATAGCACATTTTGACTCGTTTCTTCGTCTTTGTCCACACTGGCGAGGAGGTGGAGAAGCGGCACACTGTAAGCCTCACGGTCAACTTTGAGGGAGTTCCCGAAATGAACAAGACCATGAAAGCTCTTATAAAGAACAATCCCTGTCCCAATGGTCGTCGGACACGAGTTTGTCGGCACCGTGGCTGCGTTGGGTAGTAATGTGCATGATTTGGAGATCGGGGGCATTGTCTCTGGAGAAGGACATGTTGTGTGTGGAAGATGCCGGAACTGTTTAGCCGGTCGCCGTCATCTTTGCAGGGACATCAAAGGGGGGGGAGTAAAGTGGGAGATGCAGAAATGAACAAGTCTTCCGTCTGGCATCCCAGCCTGACGCTGATGAATCAGGCCAAGATTGAACAGCTCCACAATGCTGCGACCAATATCCTTGAAGAGACCGGCCTGAATGTGCACCATCCAGGGGTGCGTCGCAAGCTAGCCGACGCTGGCGCTAGACTGGGCGACGGGCCACGTGTCTATGTTCCCGCTGGGATGGTGGAACGGGCGCTCGAAACTGCCAGGAAGGATGTCGTGGTGCACGACAGGCTGGGTGAGCCAGTGATGCCGCTGGGCCCGCACCAGATTTACTTTGGCACCGGGTCGGATCTGGTGAACACCCGTGACGCAGAGACCGGGGAGAGGCGAAAGTCTGTGCTGGATGACGTGGCACGATCAGCACGACTGTGTGATGCCCTGGACGAAATTGACTTTGTGATGTCTTTTGCATTGCCTGAGGATGTCCCCAACGAGGACGCTGAGCCACAACAGTACTATGCGCTGTTGCACAACACGACCAAACCGGTGATCATGACCAGCTTTTCTGGCCAGGATGCCCTTGAACGCATGCACGAAATGGCGTGTACCATCGCCGGTGGCGACGACGCTTTTCGGCAGCGTCCCAACTACATCATGTACGGGCAATTCGTCTCCCCCCTGCAGCACGATCTTCAGGCTGTCGAACGACTGATCTTCTGCGCTGAACACGAAGTGCCACTGATCTATGTTCCCACGATCATGCCGGGCGCAAGCGGTCCGCTTACACTGGTTGGCTCGTTAGCGCTGGCAGCGGCCGAGTCGCTGGCGGGATTGGTCATGCACCAAAACTGGCACCCTGGCGCGCCGTTCATCTTCGGCGCTTGCGTGAGCCGGTTGGATATGCGTACCATGCTCTTTCCATATGGGTCGCCTGAGTGGCGGTTAAACGACCTGGTTATGGCTGAATTATCGCGTTTCTATGGCCTGCCAGTGTTTGGCACCGGCGGCGCTACTGACAGCAAGCTGGTTGACGCACAGGCGGGCGCTGAGTATGCCAGCAGTCTGCTGGTCGCTGCTCTCGCGGGCACCAATCTGATTCACGATGTCGGATACCTTGACTCAGGGCTTACCGGTAGCCTGGAGAGCATCGTGTTGGGTGCCGAGCAGATCCGGTGGGTGAAGCATTTCACCACCGGACTGGACGTTTCGGAAGAAACGTTAGCTCTACAGGTTATCGACAGCGTGGGACCTGCTGGTGATTTCCTGGGCCATGACCACACGCTCAAGTACTTGCGTCGGACGATGTGGGTGCCCCATGCTGTGGATCACAAGGGATATGACGATTGGGCGGCTGCCGGGGCCAAGGATTATGCCGCACGTGCTTGCGAGTATGCCCGAGGTCTGCTACAGTCACACCAACCGACGCTCATTGATGACTCGGAAGATGTGAAGCTCAGAGAACTGTGCGGTATGTCGACGTAGGAATGGGAGTTTGACGGCGACAAGCAGCATAGCTCCCTTGAGCCAAGTGTCAATTAAATAGGGAAAGGAGGTGCTTCAGGAAGCTTTGCCATGGATTGGTGTCCAGGTGCAGGGCTGGTTGCTGAGTATGTTGGCAACCCTGTGCTAGACCCTGCCGATGATAGAAACACTTTGTCAGAACTCTAAGGAGGAGTATCCAAAATGGAGATTATCAAGAAGAAGCAGAGAGACGATGTGCATCCGTATATCCCCGAGCTGGAGGATCTCTACCGTGCGGGGCGGTGCACCCGCCGTGAGTTCCTGCGAACGGCTACCTTGTTGGGTGTGTCAGCGGCCGCCGCCAGCACTTTCTTAGCTGGCTGCGGTCCCACGCCAACGGAGGCACCACCGGAGGAGGAACCGGCAGCGCCAGCGGCGACAGAAGCGCCGCCAGAACCTGCTGGTCCTGCCCGCGGCGGCACATTGCGCGTCGCTTCTCAGATCCAGAAGGTCACGCATCCCGCCCAGTTCTCGTGGATCATGCCCACCAATATCATCCGACAGGTGGCCGAGTACATGACATACACCGATGGGGACAACATCACCCATCCGTATCTGCTGGAGAGCTGGGATACCAGCGACGACCTGAAGACATGGACGCTCAACCTGCACCAGGGGATCATGCACAACAACGGAGACGAGTTCAATGCTGACGACGTCGTCTTCACGCTCAATCAATGGCTTGACGAGGACGTGGGATCCTCCATACTGGGGCTGATGTCCTACTTGTCACCGACAGGCATTGAGAAGGTGGACGACTACACCGTCAAGCTGAACCTGGACCGGGCCGAGATCGCTGTGCCTGAGCATCTCTTCCACTACCCGGCTATGGTTCTGAACCACCGGACCTTCGAGGGCGACTTCATCAAAGCGCCTCACGGAACGGGGCCCTACACGTTGGAGGATTACAGCGAGGGCGAGCACGCATCGGTCAAGCGTCGCGAGGACTACTGGCAGAAAGGTGCCGATGGCGAGCCGCTGCCCTATCTCGATGGAATGGAGTTCATCGACATGGGCGAGGAGCTGTCGGCCTGGATCGCGGCCATACAGGCCGGCGAGGTGGACTACCTGGACCTTGGCGACAGCAACCCGGTCGAGGCCTACCAGGCGCTCAAGGATAATCCCGATATCAACATCATGCCCGTCACCACTGCCCAGACCCGGGTACTGCGCATGCGGGTGGATATGGATCCCTGGAGCGACGAAAATGTGCGCATGGCGCTCAAGCTGTGTCAGAACCACGAAAAGATCCTCAATCTGGCCTACTTTGGTGAGGGAATGCAGGGCCAAGACTTTCACGTGGCGCCGGTGCATCCCGAGTACTGCGACATGCCCATTCCCGAGTACAACCCGGAGAAGGCCAAGCAGCTACTGGCTGATGCAGGCTATCCCGATGGGGTTGATGTTGAGCTAGCCGTCGGCAGTGGTTGGCCCGATATCGTCTCGTATGGTGAGATTCTGAAAGAGGATGCGGCTGCGGGTGGCTTCAATATCACCCTCAATACCATGCCCAACAGCCAGTACTGGGAGCTGTGGACCGAGGTGGCGTTGGGTATCACCCCCTGGACGCACCGCCCTCTGGGCACCATGGTGCTGAACCTGGCCTACATCGCCGATGCTGAAGGCAACCCAGCGGCCTGGAACGAGACCCGCTGGATCGATGATGAATTCTCCGAACTGTTGTTCAAGGCCAACGGTACACTGGATGTGGAGGCGCGCCGCGAGATCTTCTGCGATCTGCAACGGATTCAATACGAGCGGGGTCCTGTCGGTATCCCCTTCTGGCGGAACGTCTGGTTCGTGTCTTCGACTAAGGTCCAGGACGTTCCGGGACATCCGACCTACTACATGTTGTTCAACAAGGTCTGGATGAAAGCCTGATCCTTTTGACGACGAGGTGCAGGAAAGCGGATGGTTGCGCACCTCAGCTTTCCTGCACCATTGTTTGTGCACATCTATGCTCTGTGCACATCTATGCTCTGTGCACATCTATATTCAGAGCCTGCGATTGCCCATAGCCTGCCCTTGGCCTTAATGTCCTGCTGCAGGATGTCAGTTAGATCGGTGAGGCTGGTGATCGTGGGCGAGTGCCCATAGGGCGAATGCCCATAGGGCGAAAGGACTGTTGCTCATGGCAAAGTTCTTTATACGACGGTTGTTACTCATGCTGTTGACGATGGTGATCGTCTCGATCGCTGTCTTTCTCATTACCGAAGCCGCCCCGGGCAACGTGGCGCGCAATGTGTTGGGCATTCACATCACGCCAGAGCAAGAAGCCTCCTTCTTGAACCAGCAAGGCTTGGACGAGCCGATGTATGAGCGCTACCTAAGCTGGCTGATCGGCAGCGATTGGCGGGCTGCGGGCAAGATAGGTATGCCCGCTAAACAGATCACCACCGAGGATGGATTCAGAGAGTGGTGGGCTGTGAGCGAGGATGGCACGCTGGTTCGATGGAAGATGGAGGGCGAAGACATGCTCGTTCAGCGGCGGCTGGTCGATGGCAGCGTAGAGGAGTCGCTGGACAACGAGCGCTGGGAGGTCAAAGATCCAGCCGTTGAGATTGAGCGCCTGGAGGAGTACCGGGCCGAGTTGCTCGAAAACGCGCAGCTTACTGATGACGACCGACAGGCTATCCTCCAGGAACTGGATCGCATCTTGGAGATTCTCCGGGAGAATAGTCGAGATCCAGAGGCATTGGTCGCTGCGCTGGCGGAGTCTGAAGGCGCGCTGGAAGCTATGATAGACCCTGAGGCGATGCGCGGCCAGGTGACGTTCCAGGAAATCGCGGAGGACATTGCCAAAGATGACAAACTTATGCAGGCTGTCTTCGTCTCCCACAGTCTGTCTGCGTCCACAGCCGATGAGCTCAAGAAGAGCGATCTTCAGGCTATGGCCAGGCAGCTAGACAAAGCGGCTGATGCGATTCAGGACATCAACCCTACGCTGGAGGGACGGTTGCGGCAGGCGGCCGAGAGCCTGAAGGCTGAAGATGTCTCGGCAGCGCGCGAGGTGCTGGAGGGCACCGTCTCGACGCTTGATCAGGTTCTTGGCTCCCTCGGGACCTTTGTGGATGCGCTACAGATGGGGGACTATCGACGCGCTGTGGGCGTCCTGCGTGATCTGTCCGATCCGGCCAAGACACCGCTCGACGCCGCGCGACTGGCGGTGTTGCCCAACAGTCTCGAGGCGATAGGGGAGGCAGTGGAGGACGCCAGCCCCGAACTCAGCGAGACGTTGCTGCAGGCGGTAGAAAGCCTGCAGGCGGGCAACACGGAGGCTGCTCGCCGGACTATCGGGGAAGCGGCTGAGATGCTGGGCGAAATCGGGCGGGCCATTGCCCGGGGGGATGCAGCCAAGCGTGCTCGCGTCGCCAGGACGTTCTGGGGCGTTGACACGCAGAACCGCGCCGTCCGGTGGGAAAAAGGCACCGGCAAAGTCGTCTGGCGACTCATCATGGGGTCAGGCTGGCTGGCCTATAGCGGCGGACCGGCGGAGTACATCCCTCTGCAGAAAGGCCTGTTGCGGGGCGATCCCGGCCTGTCGTTGCGCACCGGTCGGCCGGTGGCCGATTTGTTGTTCAAGCGACTGCGCAACTCCCTCGTTCTGGCTGGCATCGCCTTCGTGATCGTGATGCCCGTGGCTCTGGTTCTGGGCCTGCTCGCCGGGCTCAACGAGGGGAAGGCGCTGGACCGGATTCTATCGGTCGGTGGCATGATGTTCTCCGTGACGCCCGAGTTTGCGACCGGCATCTTCCTGATCCTGATCTTCGCCTTTTGGCTGAAGTTGGTGCCGGGTGCGACGGTGTTCGGCGAGAAAGCCCCCTGGGAGCGGCCGGAGATGCTCATCCTGCCGGTCCTGACGTTGACGCTGATCGAGCTGGGCTACGTGCTGCGCATCACGCGCGCCAGTATGGCGGATGTGATGAAAGCGCCCTACATCCGCACGGCGTTCCTCAAGGGCCTGCCCTACTGGCGGGTCGTGTTCAAACACGCCTTGGGCAACGCCCTGATGGCACCCATCACCGTCATCATGCTGCACGTCAACTGGTTGTTGGGCGGTATCGTCGTCGTTGAGGTCATCTTCGGCTATCCGGGTCTGGGCAGCTACCTGCTGGACTCAGCTTTGTTCAAGGACTTCAACGCCATTGAGGCTGGTGCGATAGTGCTGGTGGCGGTGGCGGTCGGCACCCAGTTGCTGGCGGACATCATCTACACCTTCCTCAATCCGCGCATTCGTTACGCCTAGAAAGCGGAAAGGAATGAGCTATGGCAGTGAGTGAGAAATCTATGCCCAAGACGGCTGCCAAGCCGTCGCGACTGCAACGCTTGTGGGACGGGATATCGATCATCTTCGAATCCAAGGTAGCCCTGGTTGGTCTGGCCATCGTCCTGTTTTGGATATTCGTGGCCATCTTCGCCCCCCTGCTGACCCCTTACAGTCCGACCGAGCAGGACTACAAGGCTCAGAACGAGGGGCCATCTAGGGCGCATCTCCTGGGCACCGATGACCTGGGACGGGACATCTGGTCCCGGCTGATCTATGGCGCGCGGGTTGTCCTGGTGATCCTGCCCGTGAGCGAGGACTTCTGGATCCCGGGGGGGACAGCATTGTGGGGCGTCTTCCTGGGCCTGATCGTTGGCTCCACGCTGGGCCTGATGGGCGGTTACTTGGGAGGCTGGGTGGACGAGGTCGTGATGCGCGTGCTGGATGCGATGATGGCCTTTCCCGTCATCCTGCTCTACATGATCATCATCGCAGCCGTGGGGGCCTCGGCCACCAACGTCGTGCTGGCCATCGCCATCGTCGGCATCCCCGGCATCGCCCGGTTGGTGCGCAGTCTGGCACTCGACATCCGCACCCGCGACTACATCCGAGCCGCCGAGACTCGAGGCGAGAGTGTGTGGTATATCATGTTCGTCGAAATTTTGCCCAATGCCCGAGGTCCCATCATCATTGACGCCATGCTGCGCGTCGGTTATGCTATCTTCGCTATGGGCACCCTGGGTTTCCTGGGGCTGGGGCTCCCACCACCGTCACCAGACTGGGGCAGCATGGTGGCCAAGGGACGTCAGTTCATCCTGTCCGGAAGCCCCTGGGCGGCCCTGTGGCCATCGATTGCTATCGCCTCGCTGGTGGTGGGGCTCAATTTGTTTGCCGACGGACTGCGCGAAGAAT
>Ga0180431_10010234_pt1 | contig 10455 bp, 10 predicted proteins | sample SS_ome_11_FD_132459 | JGI IMG/M metagenome (GOLD analysis project Ga0180431, IMG submission 132459) | Hypersaline lake sediment archaeal communities from the Salton Sea, California, USA - SS_1_MS_1 metaG | ecosystem: Environmental > Aquatic > Non-marine Saline and Alkaline > Hypersaline >... | reverse complement strand
CCATGCGAAACAAAAGCGTATCGGTCTCAATCAACACTCGGCCGAGACGGGCTACAAAAGAATCACGATCCGCGTCGTCCCAAAAGATTTTGCGACGCTCAATTCCCCGAACGATAATGTGGTGGAGCGCACCCGGAGCGTCAATCCTGGCTTTTCGTGGCATACAAATCGAAATACCCCTTCGCTTAATCATGTCCATCAATATATCACTGACCGTCCCCTATGACCTCATCAGTGACCCACCTCACCTTGCCGAGAAGAGCGTATGAAACGCCTCCAGAACCTTCTCAATATCTTGGATGGCGATCCAATAGTGTGTGACCGCCCTGAATTCCCGTAAACCCACTTGCCCGATTTTAATACCGAATTCTTTACCCAAGCGCTCAACAAGTGCGGCTGGTTCGAGGGATGATTCTTTCCTGAGGCCAAAATAGACGATGTTGGTTTGAACGCTTGGCAGATCAATTTCGATGTCGGGTATCTCCGCCAACCCCGCTGCCATTTTTCGCGCCGTACGATGATCATCTGCGAGGCGGTTTACCATTTTCTCTAGAGAAACGATTCCGGCACTGGCCAGGATTCCCACCTGTCTCATGCCCCCGCCAAGCATTTTGCGAGCGCGTCGCGCCCGATGGATGAAGTCCGACGAACCGCACAGCATGCTTCCGACCGGTGCGCACAGGCCTTTGCTGAGGCAGAACATCACACTGTCAACATGTTGTGTGATTTCTGTAACAGGGCATGCCAAAGCGACAGCGGCATTGAAGACCCTCGCGCCGTCCAAGTGAACGGCAAGGCCGTGATCATCGGCCATCTTTCTCACCGCTGCGAAATAGGATGGCCGAATCGCGACACCTCCGCAGCTGTTATGGGAGTTCTCCAAGAATATAGCGCGACTTCGTGGGCAATGAAGATCGTCTGCGCGAATTGCAGCTTCAATATCCACCAAGTCCAACGTACCATCATGTTGATTACGAATGGTGTGGGGATGAATGCCCCCTACAACGGCTATGCCGCCGGCTTCCCAACGGAACGTGTGTGATTTGTCCCCAAGAATCAGTTCATCCCCTCTGTCGCAGTGCGCCAATGCGGCTGCCAGATTGCCCATCGTACCGCTGGGCACGAAGAGGGCCGAGTCCATCCCGATCATATCCGCTGCAAGTTTCTCCAGCCGGATTGCCGTTGGATCGTCCCCCCACACATCATCACCAACTTCGGCGTTTGCCATGGCTTGTCGCATGGCCGGCGTCGGTGAAGTGACGGTATCGGATCGAAGGTCGATTGCGCTCATATTCTTCTCCATTCAAGACGACTTGGATATTTCGTGTTTTCGTTTTTAGGATCTCATACTCATTTTCTGTGAACACTGCTGAAGGATTCGCCGGATTTGAAACAACCCGCGCCGAGCGGTTTCTTGTGCCGTTGCGCGCTTGGTTTTTTCAATTCGCACTTGTCGGTAGCCGTCCTTGTGCGGTTTCAAGACCTGCGCGTTTCGGGCCACTTCGGCTGAGCGCTGAGGCGGCCCTTTCGATACGCCGGATGCCTGCTTTGAGTGCTTCATCATCCACGGCGAATGATAGCCGGACATACCCTTCACCGCTTTCACCGAAAATTCTCCCCGGCACCACGGCGACCTGATGCGCTTTGACCAGGTATTCGGCAAACTCCCATGACGACAAGCCAAACGCCGAGATGTTGGGAAACGCATAAAAGGTTGATTCCGGTTTGAGACAGGTTATCCCGTCGATGGCATTCAAGCCCTCGTAAACAATGTGGCGCCGGCGATCATAGGCCGCCGCCATTTCGTCGACGCAGTCTTGGGGCCCGGTTATGGCCGCCAATGCGGCGCGTTGCGCCATTGCGGTCACGCCGGAGACCATGTGCTCCATAAGCTTTTCCATCTCATCGATGAACGCTTTCGGGGCCGCCGCATATCCCACTCGCCAGCCGGTCATGGCATATGACTTGGACAGGGTGTATGCCGAGATGGTCCGGTTTTTCATGCCGTCGAGGGAGGCGATGCTGACATGCATGTTGCCGTCGAATACGATGTGTTCATAAGGTTCGTCGGCCAGGACGAGAATGTCCTTTTCCACGGCGATCCGGGCGATTGCTTCGAGGGTCTCCCGGTCTAACATGGCGCCGGTAGGATTCGACGGGGTGTTCAGAATCATCAGTCGGGTCTTGTCCGTTAGCGCAGCGCCGATATCGTCGGGAATCACCTTGAACCCGTTTTTTTCCAGTGCAGGGACCGCAACAGGCGCCCCGCCGAAAAGGCGGATCTGAGAGTAATAGTCATACCCCGGATCGATCACCAGCACTTCCTGACCTGGTTCGACCAGGTGCAAAATCGTATTGAAGATGACTTGCATGGCGCCAACGGCCACGAAAATCTCCGTTTCCGGATCAGCGTCTATGTCGTTTTCCCGGCGCAGTTTTTCTGAGATGGCCTGGCGGACATCCAAAAATCCCTTGGCCGGCGGATATCGGGTAAACCCGTCATCCAGGGCCTTTTTGGCAGCATCCCGGATGAACTCCGGTGTATCGAAATCCGGCTGACCGATGCCCAGATTGATCACACCGGGAATTTCATCGGCCAGGGCGAACATCACTCGGATGCCCGACCATTCCACCGCCTTGCTGCGCCGTGTAATTTTATCTTCCATTTTCCGTCTCTATGTTGCTGAAAAATTTCGAAATCTTTTATGGCAAATCCGGATCCTTCTCCAACACGGTTTTGACGGGCGGGCTCGTTATGGCTGAGGCAAGACCAGATCCGGCGCGCCTTTCTTTGAAATTACAAGGTCCGGTGCATGTCGCTCCATGATCTCCATGACAATGCCGGCGATCTTGACCTTCTCGCGGATGAGATTCGCATGAAAATCCTCTGTGACCCAGGGTTTGTAGATATCGCCTTCGGAGGTCCCCGGCTCGAATTTGAAATAGCACGGCGAAGCGATCCTCGCAATCTCCGGGGCCTCGTAAGCGCGGAACATGCCGCCGAAAGCGTCCACGATGATCAGATAGATGTCCAGGGGAATATCCACAGCCTTGCGGATCCCGCCCAGAATCGGGAGGGATACATCGGACAGGGGATTCATGGAATTGGCGCCCATGGATTCGATGACCTTGGCCCCCGCGGCACTGCAATAGCCACCAAACACCGAAAACTTGAAAATGGTCTCCCTGGGGATGAGCCCCTCCTGTCTCATCTTGTTGACAATGAACAGGACGCCTTCATCATAGACCAGAAACCCCCTGAATCCTGCCTCGATGTTGCGCATCATGTCCGCAATATGATAGGAGATATGATCAGAGCCCCTCAACCTGAAACCCTGCATCATTCCCTCAGGTGTGGCGGCTTCTTTGGATCCGGCATCCCATGCCTTCCTGTGGCCGACCGTCATCACCACCTCGATTTTCTCTTCATAGGCCATTTGTGCCATGGCCTTGATTTCCTCAAAGTCGCAATAGGTGGACCCGCCTACAGCGGCGATGGCACGATGAACGGTGACCTCCCGCTTTTGGGCCTCCCGGATCATGGCTTCCATGGTGGAAGCGCGCTCCACGCCGGCGATCTCAATTCGATAATGGGCTCCGTCGGCAAACCGCTTGGAGGACGTAGGCAGATCATATGCGTCGCGGCCCGGAATCCCTTCCTTTTCCATGAAGCGCCTTATTTGCTTTAACACGTCCGGCATTGGCAACCCTCCTTCAGCACGACTATTTTAAACCACGAACTTTATATAAGTTCTCAGTTTCAACTTTTTTCCTGAGAGCGCGGAAAGCACTTTCTGCGGTGCGCCCGACTTGCGCGACGGATCCAAATGAACTTCTTTAATTTCGGCTGGGATAACGTCGGAAAGCGGGCCGCTGCTCAAACATAAAATCACTTTTGCGCTTAGAAAATCCCCAATATTGGAAAAGGGGGCCTTGGGATCTCTTTGAGAAGGAAAGACGGCCCGTGGCAAGGCGATGCCGATTCCTTGCAGGATTTGTACTTCCTCCGACAACGTCCCTTATCATTTGAACAAGATCAAAAAAAAGGCCGACGGCTTTTACCGTGGCCTCATGTGGATCAGAAATGCCGAGTAACAAAATATTCGGGATTAATCACCGATATTGACACCCATTTTGGCTTCTTCCATGCAATCTTTGAGATCTTCATCACTGATATTTTTGGGGTCCTTCAGATCATTGATATGACAAACAAATTCATTTCCAGCCCTGTCCTTAACCCAAACAAATCCTTTTTCGACCATGGTGTTACCTCCCTTGTTCAGTTAGTTTAAAATCTCATTCATTCCATTTTCCTACACATCATAGTCACCCGTGATCAGATGTCAAATGAATTCACAATTTTTCAGTTTTTTTAACTTACCGGTTCGTGAATGGGCGAAAGAATCGTGCTTTCTTGTAACCGGGAAATTTTCGTTCTTTTGTGTTTGGAATTTACATACGGATTTGGTGTTCGACCGAAACCTGTTATTTTTCCTCCCGCCGACATCGGGACGACAGGCCTCAATGAACATCTTCGAAAGACCCAATGTATTCCTGTGGATATAAGTTCTGTCTTCCTTGATCTTGGAAAAAATTCCTGCTTTTCATTTGTTCATTCAAACATTATAATGCAATAGTAAGGCTCAATAACGCATGTATCCGAATTGATGAACTTGAGAGGGAGGTCCCAGCTATGGCGGGAGACGATCGGGACAGACTGTATGTCAGGGTCAAGGATGGCGCAGGCAATGCTTTCTTATGCCCTATTGACGCGCTGAAAGACCCGAAAGAGGCTACGGAGGATGAAATTGAAAACTGTGTGGATGATGCGACCGTCGGCCGCTATTCAGGAAATATTAAAATCGTTGATACGTAAAGTCCCTTGAATTGTTGGTTGGAATGAAGCCGACGCCCTTTCAGCCGGAGACCGATATCGCTCCCACCTCGTTTGAAAGGCGGCATTGCGAAATGGCCGCCTCTTTGAAGGATGCCGGTCTGGAGTGGACCCCCCATGTGGGGTGCTTCGTCTGGGATAGGGACAGACACATTGGAGTAAATTCCCCCTTTCCTGAGAGGATCTATTTCATCTTGAACCTAGGCCATTTCGTTAGACTCCTCGGTTCGGTGGAAGATGTACGGAAGAAATTAATTTGGGTACCTACCTGGCACCAAGCCAGGACCCTTTGTTGGTCCATGGGTGTGAAGGACGAGGAGGTCTTTCAGGCATTCATCACAGAAAAACCTCGCCCCGGCGATGAGTTGATAACGCTCTACAGGATGTTGCTCGAAGCGCTGCAGGAAGCATAAAACCTTATGGAACCCTTGAACCCATCCATGCAGGAAGCCTCCGAACTGAAAAGCCGGTTGGAATCATTGCTACGCACCCAGCAACTGGGCGTGCTTTCGACCCAGAATAAAGGCCGACCCTATGCCAGCCTGGTCGCGTTTGCAGCCACGGCAGATTCGAAGTATCTTTTTTTTGCGACTACCCGATCCTCAAGAAAATATGCCAATATTGAGTCTGATTCGAGGGTCGCCATGCTGATTGACAATCGCACCAACCAGATGGTTGATTTTCACAGCGCCATGGCCGTCACCGCAACCGGAAAGGCGGAGGAAGTGGCGAAAAGTGAGCGCACCCTCCACGTGGATCTGTTTTTAGGAAAGCACCCTCACTTGAAGGATTTCGTGATGGCGCCTTCCTGCGCGCTGTTCAGAATAAACATTGATACCTATTACCTGGCACACCGGTTTCAAAAAGTGCTGGAGTTTCATCTGAAAAATGAGTCTGATCCTTCCGATCTCTGATATCCGGCCCGAAGATCGAAACGACGTCGGAGGAAAAGCCTTTGCTCTCTCCAGGATGGCCGGGGAGGGCTTCAATGTGCCGAAAGCCGTCAGCATCGGTGCGGCGGCGTACCTTCAGTTTGTCCAAGCATCCGGAATCAAGGAAAGAATCTCGCTGGAGTTAAACCGCAAGGACTTCAGTGACATGCGCTGGGAGGAATTGTGGGATGCCGCATTGCGCATACGCAGCATGTTTATCAATACCCCCCTTCCCTCCGAGTTGAATCGGATTCTCAGTGAGATCATCGAGGATTTTTTCTCGACCACGCCGGTCGTAGTGAGGTCTTCGGCCCCGGGCGAGGATTCGGCAAAAGCGAGCTTCGCAGGTCTCCATGAGTCTTACGTGAACGTGTCCGGCACCGAGTCCATTCTGGACCACGTCCGGAAGGTCTGGGCGTCCTTGTGGTCCGATGCGGCGCTGCTCTACCGACGGGAACTTGGGCTGGACATTGAAAAGAGCGCCATGGCTGTTTTGGTCCAAGAGATGGTGGCTGGTGAGCGATCCGGCGTCGCCTTCGGGCGCAACCCCAATAATGAAACCCAGGCGGTGATCGAGAGTGTCTTTGGTCTTAACCAGGGGTTGGTCGATGGAACCGTGGAACCGGATCGATGGATTCTGGAAAGATCCGAGGGCCGAATCATCGAATACCGGGCCGCAAAAAAAAGACAGGCTGTTTTACCCTCGGAAGATGGAATACGGCTTGCGCCTGTGGAACCCCACACGCAGAATGTCCCGCCGTTGAGTAAGACAGAGGTATTGAAAGTCTTCACGCTGGTCCGACAAGCGGAAGATCTTTTTAAAGCCCCCCAAGATGTTGAATGGACCATTAGGGGGGAGGTACTCTTTGCGCTGCAGTCTCGTCCCATAACAACGCTTTCCGCGGGCGAAACGGAGGATAAAAGACCCTGGTATTTGAGCCTTCGAAGAAGTTTTGAGAATTTAAAAGCCTTGCGGAAAACGATTCAGGAAGAACTCATACCAGCCATGATCGAGCAAGGTGAGAAGCTTGCCGACATCCATGTAGAGGAATTCTCCGATCTTGAGCTTGCCGATGAGATCGTTCGCCGAAAGCAAATATTCGATGAATGGGTGAGTACGTATTGGCGGGAATTCATTCCCTTTGCTCATGGCGCCAGGCTTTTCGGCCAGGTGTATAACGATACGATGCGGCCTGAGGATCCCTATGAATTCATGGATCTGCTGGTTTCGACAGAAATGGCGAGCATCGATCGGAACCGAAGGCTCGAGGAAATGGCGGCATGGGTCAGAGAAAACCCTCAATTGAAAGAACAGCTGAGACACGCCGAAAAACCTGACCTTTCAGAGATGTTTCATAAAAAACTGGATGCCTTCATCGATAAGTTCGGGGACCTGGCATGCGGCACGTCTCAGTGCCTGCAGGGGCGTGAACCGGTTATCCAAATTATTCTCGAAATGGCTGCACGCCCGGCACGGGAGAAAAAGAAAAAAAGCAGGGATGTCGGAGCACTGAAAGAGAATTTCCTTACTCGATTCAGCGGCGAAAAAAAGAAGGAAGCCGAGGAATTACTGGATTTGGCCAGAACCAGCTACCAGCTCCGTGACGATGATAATATCTATCTCGGCCGGATCGAGGGCCAATTTCTTGCCGCCATCGATGCGGCAAAGCAGCGGATTGAGAACACCCGGGGTATTGCGCTGAATCGCACAAATCACGAGGAATATGTGAAAGCCCTTAGAAATCCAGGGTATGTTCCGAAAAAAACCGAATCCGCTGAAAAGAAACCGGGTGACTTCAAATTGAAAGCCCGGCAGCTCCTGGGGCAACCTGCGGGGCCGGGAATCAGTAAAGGAAAAGCCCGCGTCATCAAAGATCCGTCTGATCTGCGCCGATTCAAAGCCGGGGAGATCTTGGTTTGTGATGCGGTGGATCCCAATATGACGTTCGTGGTCCCGTTGTCGGAAGGGATTGTCGAAAGACGAGGAGGGATGCTTATCCACGGTGCCATCATCGCCAGGGAGTACGGTCTTCCCTGCGTTACCGGAGTCCCGGAAGCAACCCGGCTCATCAACACCGGCGATTCAATTACAGTGGATGGATTTCTTGGAATTGTCATTATCGACTGAATCTTATCGATTTCATGAGAGCTTGATTGACCCACTCAGGTTAAGAGTTTTTCCGGAGTAACCCTTTCCCCTGACAAAAGAACGCCCTTCACCCTTTTGAAGGTGGTATCGTCTTTCAGCCGTTCATTCTTTGAACGTTTTTTCAGCGTGGCCAAGGGGAGCTTCATCCGCAGATTTTCTCTGAATCCCTCGGCATGCCTGGAAAGGAACGCCCAATACAACCGAGAAATGGGGCAGTTTTTCTTGGGATCAAAAGCACACGATCCACAGTAGTCGCTCATTTTCTGAATGTAGGGCGTTCCGGAAACGTAGGGCTTAGTCGTCATCAGATCGCCGAGCGCATAGGTTCCCATGCCCAGCACGTTGGGCTCCACGACCCAGTCGTAGGCATCGGTGTATGCCACCCAAAACCAGTCGGTAAGCTCGCGAGGCGAGACATCGAGAAGTGTGGCCAAATTTGCCAGAATCATCAACCGGGTAATGTGATGGCTGTACCCCTCCTCCCAAACCGAGGAGACCACCTGGTCAAGGCAATAAAAGCCCGATGTCTCTCCCCAAAATGCGGGCGGAAGGGGGGTTTTGTTTTCAAGATAGGAAGGGGCGGCACCGCCGTCCGGGTCGTTCTCAAAGCGATGGATTTTCCAGACGTGCCCTTTCCACCGCTGATAGCCGGCGTCTCCGGGTGTCTCTTTTCCGGGAGGACGACCGTGGGGTAGATTCCTAAACCCATCCGTCGCCACATGGACATGGTGGACAAACTCTCGCCAACCGATGACCTGTCTGATAAACCCCTCTTTGCTCGCCAAAGGTAGATCCATGGTGACCGTATCTTGCACACATCTGTAGGGTAGCAACCGATGGAGGTTGATGAGCGCTGAAATCCGTGTGTGAAACAGCCCCCTGGAATGCTTTGACATGGCATCTTCATAAGGGCCGAAATTGAGCAGACATTCCTTCTTCGCCCACTGCCAGAGTGTTTGGGCGTCTTCGCGTGTACACGGCAGTCTGTCGAGATTTAAACGGCCCGGATGATGAGAAAAATCGTCACGGATAAGCCTTCCCACCTCTTCCTTGATGGCGTTTGAGGGGAAGGACGGCACCCTTGGGGCCGGCGGGGTCCCTTTCCAGGCGAGCCTGTTGTCTGCATCGTGGCTGAACTTACCGCCATCCGGTTTTTTCCCAACCATCAAAATTCCCGTTTTGCGTCGGATCTCCCGGTAAAAAGCATCCATTTTCCATGGGGGAGACTGTTTTTCGCCCTGCTCAAAATCGGTCGATGAAGTCACCCACCCCTCGTGCGGCACCAATTCGATTCCTCCCGACTTCACCAGCGGCTGCAGGTCAACGCCTAATTCTCGCTCAGCCGGGGTCATCATTCGCAACGAACCCAGTTCCGCAATGATGGGCGCTAAGGCCGTCGCGTAGGGAGTGTCTGTGACCACATGACGTACCGCGATACCTTTTGATGCCTGTTCGAGGGCAAAGTGGCGAAGATTTGAGATGACCATCGCCAGCTTCTGCTGATGGTAAGGCCTCCTGGCGGCTTTCCATGCACTCTCAACCAGGACAATACCCAGAGATTTCGGATCCTCTCTCGACAGCGGGCCTATGGCATCTGAAAGTTGATCGTAGGGGACAAAAAGCCAACGCCGATTTTTGGTATCGGGTTGGAGTTTTGTAAGTCTCTCTTTAAAAATGCTCATGGGGAATGCTTCGTATCCGGATTATAAATCTTGCCTATTTATCGAGGATCCCCTCGCGGAGCGACTTGGGGCTGTGAACGGGAATCGGCATGCAATTGTTTTTTTCCGGGTTGTACATGAGACGGTAGGAACCGCTGCAACCGACCCCATTGCGCATGCAATCCCAACCTCTCACATAATATGGGCAAGCATCGTTGAAGCAAACATACATATGATCGTTATCCCAAGTCTGGGAAAAAGGGTTCTCCGGCACCGCCCATTTGCTCAATTTTTCTCCACAATAGGGACACAGAAGCGTGTGTTGAATCCGCCTTTTTCTCTCCTCCAGATCCGCTTTTTTCAGTCTTTCACCGTATGAAATATGAATGGATGGTCTGGCTTCCCGGGAAATGTCTTTTCCGATCTTATCCGCATAAACGGCATAAATCGGATCACTGGGAATATTCAAGTGAGCATATTTGTCATCCCCCGGCCTGGGCTTGCCTTTGGATACGAACACGCGGGGTTTTTCAAAAATACCGGTACGATCGAAAAACTCCTCGACCAATATCACGCGGCCTTCTTCATCGGCGTCTTTCCATACTTTGACAGCCTTTTGGGGGAACATGCGGTTGGAGAATGTGACGAGAAATAAACCGCCCGGTCTCAGTATTCTTCCCACTTCATGAAACACATCCACGGGTTTCGTCATATAATCCACGGAAAGGGTGTTGATGACGGCATCAAACCTGTAATCGGGGAAAGGAAGTGAAGTGTTTTCATTGAGATCATGAATCACAAAATCCGTCAGATCTTTAT
>Ga0180431_10010232_pt1 | contig 10456 bp, 9 predicted proteins | sample SS_ome_11_FD_132459 | JGI IMG/M metagenome (GOLD analysis project Ga0180431, IMG submission 132459) | Hypersaline lake sediment archaeal communities from the Salton Sea, California, USA - SS_1_MS_1 metaG | ecosystem: Environmental > Aquatic > Non-marine Saline and Alkaline > Hypersaline >... | reverse complement strand
GCCCAGAGAATAGACGTCGCTGGCGGTCGAGACCACATCTGTCCTTGGAGTTGCTCCGGGCTGGCATAGGTCGGCGTCATCGGCTCGTGGCCCGGCATCGTGAGCTCCGCGGCGAAGGGCTCGGCGTCGAGGAGCTTGGCGATGCCGAAGTCGAGGAGCTTGACCACCCCCGCCGGGGTGACCAGGACGTTGACGGGCTTCAGGTCGCGATGCACCACCAGGTTCCGGTGCGCGAAGTGGACCGCCTCGCAGACCGTGCAGAAGAGCGCGAGGCGTTGGCGCAGAGGGAGCCGGCGGGCCCCGCAATAGCGGTCGATCGGCTCGCCCTCGACATATTCCATGACCAGGTAGGGGAGCACCTCGTCGGTGGTGCCGCCGTCGAGGAGCCGGGCGACGTTGGGGTGCTGGAGGCGCGCCAGGATCTGCCGCTCCTTGTAGAAACGGTCGAGACCCCGCACGCTGAGCCGTTCCGGGTGGATCAGCTTGAGGGCGACCTGCTGCTGGTAGTCGTCCTCGCGGACCGCCACGTAGACCACGCCCATGCCCCCGTGCGCCAACACGCGATCGATGCGGTAGGGACCGATCCGTCGGCCGAGGTTCGGGTCGGCGGCCGAGAGCCGGGGATCCTGACCGGTCGCGGCTCGCCGCTGGCCGAAGCCACGGTCCACTTCGGTCTCGTCGTCGAAGGTCACCAGGCGATCTTATTTGAACGCCCGACCGGCTGCTAGACTCCGAACATGGGCTGGCAGCAGCAGGAGGAAACCCAGCTCACTCCGCTGTCGCGCGACGCGGCGGAGCGAGCCGCCGAGGACGTTCCCGGTCTGACCCTTCTCGCCCACGCCGACCCGCGGCGGGTAGGCGAACGGCTGGCGCTGCCGGCGTTGGCCGCGGGACGCGAGGTGCGCCTGGCGCGCAGCGATCCGGTGTTCAGAGCGCCGCGCCGGCAAGAGGCCCGGCCCCTCGACGACCGCTCGATCAGCCGCCAGCCGATCCGTCTCGTTCCCGGTGGCGAGCCCGGAGCCGTCACCCTCGACGTCGGCGCCAGCCGCACCGCGGTCGCCGCCGACGGTGAGCCGGTCGCCGGCCGGCGGCCCTTCTCCGCCGCCGAGGTCGAGCGCGGCGTGGTGTTGCTGGTCGGCCGCCGGGTGGTGCTCCTGCTCCACCGCATGCCCCTGCAACCGCCCGCCGACGAGCCCGGCTTCGACCTGGTGGGAGAGAGCACCGGCATCGTGCGGGTGCGCCAGGAAATCCGCCGGCTGGCGGACCTCGATCTGCCGGTTCTGCTGCGCGGCGAGACCGGCACCGGCAAGGAGATCGTGGCGCGGGCCCTCCACGAGGCAGGCGAACGGCGGCGCCACCCCTTCGTGGCGGTCAACATGGCCGCCGTGCCGCCGGCGCTCGCCGCCTCCGAGCTCTTCGGCGCCACCCGCGGCGCCTACACCGGGGCTGAGCGCAACAAGGTCGGTTTCTTCCAGCACGCCGAGCACGGCACCCTCTTCCTCGACGAGATCGGCGAAACGCCGCCCGAGGTCCAGCCGATGCTGCTGCGCGCCCTCGAAAGCCACGAGATCCTGCCGGTGGGCGCCGTCGAGCCGCGCAAGGTCGACGTGCGGGTGATCGCCGCCACCGACGTTCGGTTGGGCGACGCGATTAACGCCGGACGCTTCCGCGCCCCCCTCTTCCACCGCCTGGCCGGTTATTCCATCCGCCTGCCGGCGCTCGCCGAGCGCCGCGACGACTTCGGCCGGCTGCTCTTTTTCTTTCTTGACCAGGAGCTCCGAAAGATCGGCGAAGCGCCGCTCGAAGGCTCCGAGCGTCCCTGGCCGCCGGCCGAGGTGGTGGCGCGCCTGGGGCGTTACGACTGGCCGGGCAACGTCCGCGAGCTGCGCAACGTCGCCCGCTGGCTGGCGATCGCGGGCCGTCGCTCGCCGTCGCACGAGCTCGGTGCGCGACTCGGGGAGATTCTCGACGGCTCCGCTGTCCACGTTCCGCCGCGTTGCCCGGAGGAGTCGAAAACCGTCGTCGCAAAACGGCGGCTGCTGCGCAATCCCGCGGAGGTCAGTGAAAAGGAGCTGCGGGCGGCCCTCAGGACCCACCACTGGAAGCTCAGCGCCACCGCCGAGGCGTTGGGCGTGTCGCGCACCGCCCTTTACCGTCTGATCGACGAATGTCCGGCGATCCGTAAGGCCGCGGACCTCGGCCGCGAAGAGATCGAAGAGGCCCTGAGGCGTTGCGGCGGCGAGCTCGAACGGGCGGCCGGCGAGCTCGAGGTCTCGCTGCGTGGTCTCAAGCGTCGGATGACGGCTCTCGGCCTTGACCGTTCCTGAACGGCCGCCCGTCCCGGCTTACCAGTCCTTCATCTCTTTGCTGAGCTCTTCGGCGTCGGGCTTGGCGAATTGGGCGTACCCATGACGACATACGCGAGGACGGGCTCCGGCGGTTTGCCCACGGGATTTGGCGGCGCTAGCTGAGATCGAAAAGCCTTCCGAGGAACATCTGCAGCGGAAATCGCTGGAGCCTGCCGGCGGCCACCGATTGCTCGTCGAACGAGCGCACCTTATCGGCCTCGATCCCCTGACCCCAGATCAGCACCGGCAGCGGATCGGCCGCGTGCTGGCCGCTTTCCGACAGGGTGGCATGATCCGAGGCGACCGCGATCCGCAGCGGCTCGGGGTGATGCTCCAGGAGCTCGCCCAGGTAGCGATCGACTTTTTCGAGGAACGATACCTTGAGATCCGGGCGCTGGTCGTGGGCGGCGATATCCGCCCCCTTGAGGTGCACGATCACCAGATCGTTGCGCTTCAAGGCCTCGAGCGCGGCGCCGAACTTGGCGTCCAGGTCGGTATCGAGATTGGCGGTCATCTTCTCCCCGGTGACGATCTCCGCTCCCAGCCAGCCCGCCAGGCCGAGCACGGTGCGGTCGCCGCCGATACAGGCCAGGCGCAGGGGCAGGCCCGCCTCCTCGAGCGGCACCAGGCGATGGATCGAGCCCGCACCTCGGGTGAGCACCGCATTCGCCGGCGGCAGCCCGGCCTCGATGCGGGCCTCATTGACCGGGTGCATTGCCAGTACCCGGCGCGTTTCCTGCTCGAAGAGGCCGAGCACCCTGGCGGTGTGGACCGCCCGCTCGTCGGTGGGATCCAGGGGCCGGGGGATCAGCGGCAGATCGGGAGCGGCGCCGTCACCGGGATCGCTGCCCCGGATCCGGGACGACAGGCCCTCGCCCCGCAGCACGATCGCGAGCCGGTGCTCGGTCGCCGGCTGCACCCGGATCTCCACCTCCTGGGCCAGGCTCCCCGGCAGCGGGAGTCGGTCGAGGGCCTGCGCCAGCACCGCGGCCTGCTCCCGGATGCGGCCGGCCCGGCGGTCGCTCACCCGGCCGGCGGCGTCGAGGGTGGCGAGGTTGCCGCGCAGGGCGATGTCGCCGGGCGCGAGCTCGATCCCGGCGCCGAGCGCTTCCACGGGCCCGCGCTTGAGGGCGAAGGGGGACTGCCCAAAAAGCGCCAGGGTGCCCGCTGCGGTGTCGGCGACCGCTCCGGGTGCTACCGGGTCGGTGAGGCCGCACTGGCCCTCCCGGGCGAGGCGATCGAGGTTCGGCGTCCTGGCTGCCTGAAGCGGCGTACGGCCCCCCAGGGCGCGCACCGGACGGTCGGCGAGCCCGTCGATGATCAGCAGCAGCGTCGCCGTGACGGCGGCCGGCACTTCGCCCACCGAGGGTCGTCCGAGCTCCGGCAACCGCTTCTGCAACAGCGAGCTCACCAGGCGCAGGGCCTCGCCGATCGGCGGTTCGCCGTAGGAGGTGTCGAGCAACGACACGTCATGGGTTTCGGCTTGCTGTAGGAGGAACTCGTGAATGGTGCGGATCGACGGGAAGTGCTCCAGGTAGCGCTCGGCCCAGCGGCCGCTCAAGCGGGCGCGGGCCAGGAAACGGATGCGATGGGTCTCGGTGTCCTGGGTCATCAAAACCAGCGGTACCTGGTAGGCGGCGCCTTCCAGGTCGGCGAAGGGAACCAGCGGGGGATAGAGGTGAACCCCCTCCACCAGGATGCTCATGTTCTCGGCGATCGCCCGCTCCACCACTGCGCGCACTCCCACGATCACCCGCGCCGCCTGCTCTTCGAAGGAGGCCACCAGGTGCTCGCCGAAGTGGGGATCGCTGGGGCTTACCGCGTACTCCTCGCTCGGCCGCGGGCCGTAGGGAGGGGCGACCTCGAAGCTGGAGCTGTACAGAGCCGGCATGATCTCCGGCGAGAAGACCATGCGCATGACCTGGCGGATGGTATCGGTGGAGTTGATGCGGTAGATCCGCAGCATCGGCGCCAGCTCGAGCGACAGGGTCGACTTGCCGGTGCCGGTGGCACCGCCGATGTAGATCACCACCGGCCGCGGCAGGCGGCGGATGCGGCGCATCAGCCGATAGCGGCCCGCGCTCTCGCCTCCGGCGATACGTTCCAGCAGGTCGCCCACCCGGCGCGCCACCTCGCCGCTCGGGAGGACCTTGATCTCCTCGTTGCGAAGCTCGCTCTCCAGCTCGGTGACCAGGCGGTAGGCGCGACCGAGATCGATGCCCGCGGCCTGGATCGAGCGCGCCAGCAAGCCGCGGGAAAAGGGCTGCTCCTGGCCATGGTAGATCACGTGGCGCTCGGGGATGGGGCGCAGCGGCGCGCTGCTCAGGCCCGAGGCCACCTCGACGCCGAGGGTGCGCTCCAGCTCCTCCCGGATCAGATCGCGGATCTCGGCCGTGGTCACCTCCTCGTGATCGCTGAGCCGGTCGCGGACGGCCTGGGCCGTGGCGTAGGCGGCGTCGAAGTCGAGTCCGCGCTGCACCAGGTCGTGGGTGATCATCCCGCGCAGGAAGCGCTGGCGAACGCCGGTGGAGGAGACCACCGTCAGTCGGCCTTTCTCAGGGCCTCCGGCAGCGATTTTGTCGGCAGGTGGAGTCTTCTTCGTCATGATGTCGTCATGAGGACACGATGTTTTGTTCCCAAAGGCTGGGCCTCAGGGCCACGCCCTCGTTCCGGGAGCGTACCACGGCCGGGATCGGGAATGCTGGTCGGCTTGGCGGGGATGGTGTATCTTCCCGCCCGGGCCCAAGATCCGGAGCCTCTCGGATAGGTCGATCATCCATGGAGTCAACGTTCATCATCAAGTTGGTCCTCAGCGTCCTCGTCGGCGGGGCGTGGGTGACGCTCGTCACAACGGCTGCCGACCGGTTTGGCAGCAAGATCGGTGGCCTTCTCGCCGGCCTCCCGTCCACCGTCGTGGTCACGCTTTTGTTCGTTGCCCTCTCGCAAGGCCGACTCGCGGCTTCCGAAGCCACCGACGTTGTACCGCTCGCCTATGCCATCAACGGCCCGTTTCTGATTGTCTATGCGTGGTTGGTCGGAAGAGGTCTCCGGATCGCGCTCGCGGCATCGCTCTCGCTGTGGTTCCTGCTATCGGCTGCGATTGTGCTCCTCGACCTGCAGGAGTTCGCGATCTCCATGGCGGTCTGGTTCATCTCCCTCGTCGCAGCGGTGACGATCCTGGAAAAGTTCTTTGATATTCCGTCCCAGGGCAAGCTCTCGATTCGACACTCCAAGCGTCAGCTGCTGGCGCGCGCGGTCTTGAGCGGCCTGATCATAGGTTTTGGCGTTTTCATGAGCAAAATCGGCGGCCCCATGTACGGTGGCATCTTTGCCTGTTTCCCCGCGGCTTTCCTGTCGTCGCTCGTCATCACCTTCTTTTCCGGTGGCGCCGCTTTCTCTCGATCCGTTGCAAAATCGATGATGGTGAGCGGTTATATCAACGTTGTCGGCTACGGAGTAGCAGTCCGGTACCTTTATCGCCACTTCGACCTTCTGGTGGGAACCCTTACCGGTTTGTTTTTTTCGTTGGTGACGGGCTACCTGACCTTGATGCTCATGCGCCGAAAACTCCGTTAGTAGAATTGGTCACGATGCAATCCACGTCTCCATGAACTGGCCGATCAGCAGCGGGGCATCGCCGCGGTTGATCATCATCACCAAATAGGTGTCGTGGTCGGGGTAGTAGACGTTGGCACAGACGTGGCCCACCGATCTGCCGGTGTTGCCGGCGTAGGGACCGAGCGGTCCCTCTCCCAAGAGGTAGCCGAGCCGTGGTGCAGCCCGGGCTCGACCGTGCACATGGCCTTCCAGGAGGCGTCACTGAGCAGTTCGCCGCCCCGCAGCGCCCGGTGATAGCGCAGCAGATCGCTGGCGCTGGCCACCACGCTGCCATCGGCCGAGTCGGGCAGGGCGTCGTCGGCATAGGAGCAGTCGACAAGCTCACCGCCGCGTGCCCTCCAGTAGGCCCTTGCGCTGTAGCCGTGCGCCCGGAACCGGCCGGCGGTGGTCGTGCCATAGAGGTACATGTGCTTCAGCCCCAGCGGCGCCACGATGCGCTGCTCGAGCACAGCCCCGAGCGGCTTGCCGGTCGCCTTTTCGATGACCTGGCCAACGAGGAGGCCGTTGGTGTTGCTGTACTTCTGTCGGCTGCCCGGTTCGAACTCCGGCGCTTGGCTGGGCAGCATGGCGAGGATCTCGGAGGGAGAGCGGGGCCGGGTGAAGAACTCCGGCACCCCGCCGTCATGGCTCTCAAAGCGGTCCTTGGTCAGGTACTCGGGGATTCCCGAGGTGTGGTTCATCAACATTCTGAAAGTCACCTCGTCACCCCGCGGCCAGTCGACCCAGGCCGACAGCGGGCCATCGAGGTCCAGCCGGCCCTCGTCCACCAGCATCAGGGCCACGGTGGCAAAGAGGTTCTTGGAGATGCTGCCGATGAAGAAGGGGGTGTCCGGCTCCACCGGCACCGCTTCCCCCAGGTCCGCAAAACCGGCAGTGGCCAGCACCGGGCGTGATCGGCCCTCGGCAATGGCCACCGAGATCCCAGGCAAGTTGTCCTGCTCTCGCAGCTGCTCCACCATAACCTGTAGCCGTTCCTGATCGGATGGCCGGCCGGGCGAGCAGGCCAATGCGAGCAGACACGCCGGAACCAACAGGGTCGAGCGTTCGTGCGGACTTCTCATGGCTTCCTCCTTGCGTGCGGATTTCTCATGGCTTTCCTCCAGGCTACCGCTTCGCGGCTCCTCTTAGATGACGCTCGAGCCGGGGGTTCTTGTCACCTCGACCTCCCAGCGGGTGCCACGGAGGGATATCTCCTCCGAGCGTTCGGCTGGAACGTGCTGCCGGCGGCGCAGGTGATGGTCCACGCCCTGCTCGAGCGGGAGCGGTTCACGGTCTCCGAGGCGCACGTCGGCCTCGAGGACGCCCTCGGCCGGGAGTGCCGATCCGGGTGCTGGATCAGCTGCTGATGCAGCTGGTGCTCTACGGTTTTGCGCGCGAGTCCGACGACGGCTACGAGTGGACGATCCCGCTGCTGCGTGAGGCCCTGCTCACCGCCGCGGATCGCGGGCACCGGGTCCGGCGTCTGGTCTCCGAGCTGGGGTCGGATGCGTCGGCGTGGGCGGTGGTGGACTCCGGCTAATCCATCACCCACCGGGACCGCACTATGACCGGTATGAGTTGCATATTTAGCGAATGACCGGGAGGATTTTCCGGGCACCACCCCCTGCCCGGTGATCGATCCCCTATAAGCCGGACCCTCAGTTCTCCTTGCCGCTTGGCGACTCTGCTGCGGTGCGCGCGGCCCCGAGTGGTATGATGGGCCGTAGAGGACGGCCATGAACCTCCAGGACGATCAGCAGACCGAGATCCTACGCGGCATCTGGAACGAGATGAAGGCGGTGAAGAGCTCTCCGGAGAGAAAGCTTGATGCCACCCGGCAGGAGCTTCGCGCCGAGATCCACGAAGTCAAATCCGAACTGACGGCGACCCGCCAGGGACTCGGCCACCGAATCGATGCTCTTGGCAGCGGCGCCCAAGTGATCCATCCGCCGGAAGGCCGAGGGTCTTGGGAGCGTTTCAAGAGACGGCGGTTCCCCGAGTCGGATCGTCCAGGGAGTGCCCCATGCTGAATCGGCTTCACGTCCAAGGATTCAAGTCCCTCGTCGACGTTGACGTCCGGCTGGCGCCGCTGGTGGTCGTCTTCGGCCCGAATGCCGTGGGGAAAAGCAATTTTCTCGAGGCCCTGCTGCTTTTATCCCATCTCGTGACCGACCGCACCGTCGGAGATGCCCTGGCCGCGCACCTGCGAGGCTATCCCGTGGAGGCATTCACGCTTTCCGAGGGAGGGATCGAGGAGCTGCTCGTCCGCGACCGCGCCGAGCTGTCGATCGAGGCCGACGTAGAAACCACCGCGCCGCTCGCCAAGAAGCGTGGTGAAACGCTTCGCTACCGCGTCGCGGTGCGGATCCAACCGAAGACCGGTTCTGTGGAGGTGGTGGATGAATACCTAGCCCGCCTCAAGAAAGATGGAACCACCAAGGGACAACCGCGGATCGAGCGAGAAGGGCAACGTCTGGTGGTTCGCCGGCTCGGCGAGGCGGGCCAACCTCGGCAGGAGCCCCTGGGACTGGACTATACCCTGATTTCGAATCTGAAATTCAACGGTGAAAAACGTTATCCGGACTTCGATCGGCTGCGTGAGGAGTTGGCCTCGTGGCAGGCATATTACCTCGATCCCAGGGTGGCCATGCGTGAGCCCGGCCCGCCGATGCCGGCGGAAGACATCGGATCGCGAGGCGAGTGGATCGCACCGTTTCTCTATCGGCTGAAGGGCAGCGCAGAGCACGACCGCTCGTTTGCCGCCGTTCGCCGAGCCTTGCACAGCGCCATTCCGACGATCGAAGACCTCGACGTCGACCTGGACCCGAAGCGGGGGACGCTGGACATCCTGATCCGGCAGAACCGGACCTCCTATTCGTCGCGCGTCATCTCGGAGGGAACTCTGCGGGTGCTGGCGCTCTGTGCGATCGCCGCCAACCCCTGGCCGGGTCGTCTGGTGGCCTTTGAGGAGCCGGAAAACGGCGTCCAGCCGCGCCGTGTCGAGACCGTCGCGGACTTGCTGATCTCCATGGTCGCGACCGGCCGCAGGCAGGTGATCGTCACCACCCATTCTCCCACCCTGATCGCGGCGATGGCGCGTCGCCAACGAGAGCGGGAAGAGCTCGGTCGACGCATCCTGCTTCTGAAGTGTACCCAGGAGGGCCGGGCAACGCAGGTCGAGCCCTTTGATCCCGGGCCGCTGTTCGAGGACGATGAGATTCGAGCCGCTCTGGCGAGCCTGGACGACGCCGACGTCTTGAAGGAGGCGCTGCTGCGGGGATGGCTCGATGGGTAGCAGGCAACCACGGGTGGATCTCTATTGCGAGGATCAGGGACACGAGTTGTTCACGCGTGCCTTGATCTCCCGCCTGGCCGAAGAGGAAGGGCTGCGGGTCAGCATTCAGACCCGCAGCGGCCGCGGAGGACATGGTCGAGCCATCTCCGAGTTCAGAGCCTGGCAACGAGCGGCCAGCCGCCCGGGAGCCCATAGCAAGCCGGAGCTGCTGGTCCTGGTGATCGACGGCAACTGTCAGGACTGGGGAAAGGTCCATCGGAGTCTGCTTGCGGCGGTGGATACGGCGATCTTTCCCAGGCAAGTCGTCGGATGTCCCGATCCTCACATCGAGCGGTGGTGCATTGCGGATCCGCTTTCGTTCAAGGAGACCGTCGGTGCTTCCCCCTTGGCTGATCCTGGAAAGTGCGACCGGCGTTTGTACAAGAACCTGCTCCGCGAAAGCATCGCAGCGGCTGGTCAACCGATCCTGACGGACGCCATGGAATTCGCGCCCGATCTGGTGCTCGCGATGGATCTCTATCGGGCTGCCAAGAATAAAAATCAACGTTCATTGAGGCTGTTCCTCGAAGGCTTGCGAAAAGCGATTCGTACCCTCGCCTGATCGTCGAACCCGACAGCGTGCACCGCGACGCTGGGATGAGCCAGCAGATCGCCACCAGAGATCCGGAGAATTGGCCCTGAAATGGACTGCTGCTTTGGCACCCGGAGCTGCTGCGCGGCATCGGTGATCGAGCCACTCCATGGACCGTACCGGAAGGCATTTGCCGACGGCCGGCTCTCATCCCGGCGGGGCTGGATCGTAGCCCGGAGGGCGGCATGTGGTAGCCTGGGGTGAGTCTGCGAACCCCAGGAATCGAGGCCCCACCCATTCCCAAGCCCGGAGGGCGACATATCGTAGCCTGGGTTGTCAACCCCATAGGGATCCCCTCGGCCGGTCGCCGGGCGCGGCCATCCGCCGCTGCTCTCGACGCTGCGGACCCTGAAGGCCGAGGGCGTGTGCTGGTGCGTGCTGGCGGGCTACTGGGATCTCTACCGCCAGACCCTCGACCACGCCTCGCCGCTCTACAACTTCGCGCCGGACCGGCCGGTCTATCGCCCCGATTCCGCTTCCGCCGGCGACTCCTCGCACGGCCACGACTCTGGGAACTGCCAACCGTTGGGAAGCGTGGTCGTTTCGTCGCCGCAGGCTGCGGCGAGCTGCTCCAGTGTGAGATTC
>Ga0180431_10010228_pt1 | contig 10461 bp, 13 predicted proteins | sample SS_ome_11_FD_132459 | JGI IMG/M metagenome (GOLD analysis project Ga0180431, IMG submission 132459) | Hypersaline lake sediment archaeal communities from the Salton Sea, California, USA - SS_1_MS_1 metaG | ecosystem: Environmental > Aquatic > Non-marine Saline and Alkaline > Hypersaline >... | reverse complement strand
TAGCCCTTTTCATCAAGGGAACCATGTTTTCATACTCATGTCGGTGCAGGCGACTGTTGAGGTAGTATTCCATTTCCTCGATAGTCACAGCATCAAAGTTGAGCACAAATGGATCATCAACAGAGATGAGAAAACTGGCTCTGTTCTTGGCAGGTTGCCCTTCGAAATCACTCCAGCCATGATACACAGTCTCTCCCTCTCGGGAGTAATAGAACTTGAACCAGCCCTCGTCTTCATCTCTCTTTTCGATTCTGTGAAGAGCCAGAATATCTGGTTGGCGTGCGTATCTTGGGTGTATTCTCTTACGGTCGTATTCGCCCGAATATGGAACATCTTCAAGGATAACTCGACAACCAATATCAATAGTTGAATTTGCTTCTTCGTGCCAATCTGTGTATGAAGGACGACCATCACCAAGGATCATCTCTGCGTCATACAGAAATGTCACATGTTTTTCTGATTCATGAAGATTGAGCAGGTTGATTCGTGCAGCCGTTTCAGGGATTGGCTCAAAGACTTTGGTGCGATCCAAAAGACCTTGGAGAAGAATCAGGACGGTGTAGTAACGACGCTGGTCATCTTCAACGGCTTCCATGGCCTGCATGTAAGCTTTGGAACCGGGGCGATACTTTTTGTCACGATCCCAACGATCATAGAAGTGGTGTTCAAACTCGTCTTTCCGTGGGAAGAACACATCATCAAGCCAAAGGGTTGTGTAGATTCGGAACAGTTTTTCACCATTTCGAATGAGGATGTAGAGGCATTTATTGGCTCTGTTCAGATATTCATTTTCCATGGGGTTGTCTGAATAGAACTTGTCATTGCGTCTCGGTTTGATAGCAACGACACCCTTCTCTTCAGGCAAAACCTGCTTGAGGTGATCGGGGTCACAAACCCATTCATCAAACTCATCAATGTTTCGGAAATCAACGCCACCTCTCTTGGCGATGTTGTTGGCGGCGGCACATTCCTCGTCCATAAACAGGACAAGCTGCCGCATTACAATTTTTGTATCGGCAGGTGCGGGTTCACCGTCAGCGATCTGAATGATCTCTTCATCCTGTCCCAGATAGGCATTGAGAACATAGATGGCTTGTTCAGCTTGCTTGACGACCTTAGACAGAGCCTGAGTCTTGGCTCTAAGAATGATCGCCTGTTCTTCCATGAACTCTTTGAGGGCAGTTTGTCTTTTGGCGACCTGTTTTTTGGCTCGGGCGGCAAGAGACTTTGACCGTTTGATGTTTGTCTTTACGGTTGCAAGGTCTTTTGTTTTTGGTGCTGAGATTTCCGTGCCGGGATCAACAGGTTCCTGATTTTCCTCTGGGGTTTTGGTCGAAAATTCGACATCTTCTGGTTCCTCGGCTTGCATTTCGATAGCCGGGACATGGCTTGTGGCAATGCGTAGCGTGTCGGCTTTGCTGCCGATCTGGTGCATTTCGTTTGTGGCCTGCACGAACTCGTTCTGTCGCTCCACGAGTCCTTCTGGGGCGAATTCAAAGCAATCCTCAAAGTCCTCAATGTTGAATTCCCATGTCGAAGAACCACGGACTGCTTCCACAACATCCCCATAGACATTGAGCAAATACCAAAGTTGCCCAATTTCGTAGTCGTCCTCTTCTAGCTCATTGAGGGGCCTGATGTATCGGTAGTATCCGGGTTCCAGCATGATTGCTCCTTGGCGAGCAGGCGTTTAATTACTGTTTTGGAATCAATTTCCCAACACCTAACAAAAAATCCAACAATCAGAGTGGTAAGCCACAGCCAGATGTAAATGGGTTCTGGACCCACTTCGGAAATTCGATTGAGAGTGCATTTCAGAAAGCAGATGGCTGAAATGCACCAAATGTCCGTGCTCACCATGTGTATTCTCCCATCATGATTCTACGGCGAAAAACGGGAGTTGTAAAGCAAAACCAAGGTTTTGGCTCTATATAAGTGAAGGAGGAATTAACAATGCGAGATTTCGTTAATTGGTGTGAAGAACAGGATTTGATTGACATCTCTGAAGATGGTACAGTAGCTTGGAAGGTCAATGAAGCTGACTGTGCAAAGCAGAAAGCCAACCACAAAGAGAAGTTTGCTGGTGGTCGTGATGGTCGGAAAGACTTGAGTGATGACTACAAAGACCCTTGTGGGCACATGGGCACTGTTTGGCCATTCAAAGTCACTGCTTCCAAGAAATCATGTAAGCCTGTCGCACCTGTCGGCAAATGACATCATTCAGAACATGGCTAGAAGACACTGAGAAGATCGTTTACATCATCCGTGGACCAAGTGGCACGGGGAAGTCAACGATCTCTCAAACTATTGGTGGGCAGATATTTTCCACCGATGACTTCTTTGGCAAAACTCCCAAAGAGTATCTTGCCAATTTCTCTGGTGAAAAGCTCCCTGAAGCTCACCAGTGGAACATAGACCGTGTTGCGGATGCGATGAGAAACAGTGTTTCTCCGATCATAGTGGACAACACGACCATAGAAGCTTGGGAAGCAAAGCCTTATGTTTTGCTTGCTGACAAGTTTGGCTATGATGTCAAAATCCAAGAGCCACAGAGTGATGTCTGGAAAGACATCAAAGATGCAATGGGCAGAAAAGATCAAGCGGCACTAGATTCTGCTGCTGATGTTCTGGCACAACGCAATAAACATGGAGTCCCGAAAGAGACAATTCAGGACATGTTCCAGCGTTGGCAGGGTGGCATTACGCCGGATCAAATCCGGCGTTCGAAGATGCCATGGGAAGAGTGATCACTTCACAAAGTGAACGACAAAGTCCTCTTCAATGCTTTCACCAAACTCTTCAAAGGGTTTGATGTATTCCTCTCGGTCTTCCCAAATCTCAACCAGATCGTAATTGCCGACATGGATGAGTTGCTTGAGAATCCAGATTTTCCACGGGTGAGTCTCGTGCGGTTTTTGGCCCACAATTTCTGGAGCCGGGCCGTTGTTCCCATTCAGGTAGCAGAGAACATCATCCTTTTGGACCGCTCTTCCGTCTTCGTATTCAACGTCAACCAATCCGACATCATTCAGAATGCGTAGCACTTGAGGCCGGAGTCCTTCATGGCGACCGGTCATCATTACAGTCAGGGCGTTTTCGTCCTGTTTTGACTGTAGAAAGAGGTCGCAAACGCTTCTGTTGACCATCTCTTCTGGTGTGGGGTCAGGGACCAGTGGTGGTTCGAGAGTTTCTTTCCGTCCGAACCATCCCCGACGCATCGTGATGGGTCGTCCCAGCCGATTGGTGAGTTTTCTGGCGAGTTTCTTGTCGATCAACCACGGGATACCTGTCTCCTTCTCATACAGTCTCCGAGCTTTATCGGTGGTCGGAGTGAAAACGAGCATTCCGTCGAAATCGAATATCTGTAGCTTCTGCATCATGCTTTCCTTTTGCCTTTCAAGGCAGACACATCCTTTCAGAGTAGGTTACCAGATTTTTTCGAAATCCAAAATGCCTGTTTTTTCCGGGCCAAACGCTGATCGAGAAGAAAAAGTGAAAAAATCGTTGCCGGTGGGGTTGCCATGTTCGGGATCGTGAATTAGATTGGGGTCATGTGAGGCAAACAACAGCAAACGGCGAAAACAAACAGCCACTAACTGTTGAGAGCCTAAGAAAGTTTGCAGGTCACTTTCAGCCACGGATGAAAAGACAAAGCTGGGAGTACAAAACCTCAATCCACCAGTTCTAAGAATGGAATATGTCTTAGGCGAAATGAGGAGGGTGAGACCAAAAACCAATCTCTATCATAGTAATGCATGATATGTTGGCGATAAGGTCAAAACGATATTCTGAAACTCAGAGGCGAGAGTCTAGTCCTCGCAAAGGATTAACTGAGGGGAGGGATGTCGGAAACTGCAAAAGGCATCGTAGTAAGGGTGAGCTTGGCTGAATAACAGCCCAAAATGCAGAAATGCACGAAAGGAGTAAGAAGAGCCAAGCACAAAGAATGGGGTCAGAGTCTACTGGATTACGATGTTGCCTCGAACGGGTAGCACCAGCAAGTTCTGAAATACCTGCCCTGACTTAAGACCGGGTTAAACTTGGGTGACTATGAAAATGAATCAAACCATCTCCGTAGTCTATTTACTGGATTAACAGTTCAGTGAAGCAGCAATTCAAGTGAAACCTTCCCGAATAGGGAACATCATCGTCGGATGACAAAGGTCGATGAGCCTACTGGGTCATACCCAGTCAGAAACGACGAGAAACCCAGACTCGAAAAACATGTGGGAGCAAGGGTAAGGAACTAACACAAGGATTTGGAAAGGCATTTGTAAACTGACGAAGGCTCACTTCTGGTTGAAGGGAGTAGCCCCAAATTGGAAATGAATGTTAGACCAAACACCGAGTGGAAAGTATCCAACCTTGTAACGACGCCAACAGGCAATTTGGTGGTGGGCGTAAGCTCATTGGTGAGGGATGCCTAGTTGGAATGCTGCTAAAAGTCGTTTTGCCGAAAGGCATGCGTTCAATAGGATTTGATGTCCTGTTGGATGAAAAAACCCTCGCCCGAAAAGCCCTGTTGGTGGGGAAACCTACTAACAGGGCTTTTTTATTTTCATTGATGTCCCCTACAATAGTCTATGGAGAACCATTGGGGGTTCATCTATCACAACAGTCCCATGGAGGATCAAAATGAAACTCGGACTTACTTTGGCAGCAGCAATGTTCTTTTGCGTGCCAACAATCAGTGAAGCAAGCTGCCCACGGTCGGTCAGCTATTCAAGTTGCCACAGCGGTTGGAACAATGGTTGCAACGTTTGGCATCGTGGATGTAACGTTCAATGGCACAACGGTTGCCGAACTGGCGTCGTCTATTACTCAAGCCCACGCATTGTGCGGCAGCGAGTGATTTCATCTCGCCCTGTTCAGGCCAAGCCGATTTGCCAGAATGGCCAGTGTCTTCCTCACGGAAGCGTGAAGGTTGAGAAACAGGTCAAAAAAGTCGAGGTGTTTAGGGAGCAAGCCCCTGCACCGATTCGAGAAGTCGCACCAGCACCTACAAAGGACGCTGCACCAGCGGCTCCAACAAACTAAGCGACTTCAAGCTTGAAGAACACCCTCGGCAGGGAAACTTGCCGGGGGTTTTTTGTTAGACTGGTTTACAGAACTTGACGTGATTCTGGTAGTTCTTGAACTCAATCTCTCGCTTGCGATTTTCAAGCATTTGATGATTGAGTGGCTGTCCGGTGAATGGATCAAACAAGTCTTCAAAGTCTTCGCTAATTCCTTCTGAACCATCGTCTTTCATGACATAGACCTTCACTCTTGGCGAAGTCACATGCTTCAGGAACGCATCAACAGTTCCTTCATCGACTTTACCCATCACGGTCAACCATTTTTTGAGCTTGCGTGCTGAAACTCCTGATCGCATGAACCCAGTTGTTGCCTGATCGAGCATTTGTTCATCAAGGCCAAGGTTCAGATTCAGAGATCGAACCAAGAAGGCAACTTTTTCTTTGTTGGAGCCAATGCCTTCAGTGAGTTCCGCTGGATGGTTATGTCGCAACATCCAAGCCAAAGCCATATTCTTGTCTCCAAGCTCTGTGAGTTCTTTGGGGAAGCTTTCATCAATGGCTTTGTCTGGGAAGATTGATCCGAGAAGGCCCAAGTCACTAAAGATTTGGAGGTGCTTCCGAGGATCACAATCATCTTTCTTCATGCCTTTCTCGAAGTCGTCCATCACATCTTGTGGATCGAGATTGGAAATGAGAGAAGCGAGTTTCTGAACGATTCCTTTTTCATCGTCAGTGATTTTAGCGGGATCGCCATAACCAGAGACCATTCGACCGAATCTCAAGATTCTCTTTGGGTCTTTGGAAAAGCTGTCCTCCATATCTCCGATGCTTTGGACTTTCCCGTTCGCCAAGTGGTGCATGCCTCCATAAAAGTCATGCAACTCTTTGTTGTCACCATTGTCGGTAGTCAACAGAATTGACATGGCGTTCATGGTGAAGTCTCGGCCAGCGGCATCATCAGACTGTGTTCCGGGCTCTGGCTCTTCACTGCCTTTCGGCGTCTTTGTGAAGATTTCCAATTCGAAAGAGTCTTTGCCAACGTGAACATCAAAGCTGAATGGTCTGCCACTAGGGTCTTTTGACCTAACAGAGAACTTGTTCGTGTCTTTGGACTTGCTTTCACTGTCAGCAAACTCGAAGCCGTTTTGCTTCAGGATATGGTAGACCTCATCTGGAGATGCGTTTGTGGCGAGTTCTACGTTGCGTGGAGTCTTGCCTGAAAGATGGTCACGAACAGCACCACCTGTGAGATACAGCTTTTTGCCGCTGATCTTGACTGGTTTGTCGGTTCCGGTCTTATCGTCCTTGCTCCAGCCCCAGTTAGCACCTTTCTTAAAGGCACGGATGATGGGGGCAAGACCTTTGTTCTTCCCATAGTGTTCACTATTGGGGTCGTCACTTACGGTAAATGGCTCATATTCATTTCCGTCACCGAGAGTGATTTTGGCATTCAGAGGATCAGGACCGCCGCCACTCGACTTGTCACTCTTTTCCTCAGATGATTCTCTTAGTTGAATGTATTCATGAAACTTCTTCATCGCATCTCCACTATTAAAGCTCCCCAATATCTATAGCAATTGTCCTGAATAATTGAGAGATAAGCTTACGGAAGTGGCGGGGGAGCAAGACCCAGTTTGAAGAGTATCCATGCACCCACCACAAGCCAAATGATTTGGACTATGAATTTGAATATCCCAGTCCATCGGTTTTCCATACCTTCAGATCGATGTTCGATATTGGTCAATCTCTTGTCTATGTCCACAATTTGACGTTTGCATTCTTCTATGTTTGAAGAATCAGCGGAAGATTTGAGTATAGCAACTGCTTGATTGAGTTCATTGTAAGACGCAACGACAGCATCGATACGTGAATTCATATCTTGTTGTTTGTTTTGGATAGACTTTACACGTTCATCAATTCTTGTGCTGAGGTCAAACAGCTTCTGAATGTTATCAGAAGTCTGTGACAGTATTTGCACTGAAAGGTCTTCTGCCATGCTCTTTCCCTTATTATTCCGGCTTTCTACTCATATATACCATCATGGAACAAGAAAACCCCAAAGATACAGACGCTCCAATTGATGAAGAAGAGGTCATTTCAGAAGTTGCTGAAGATCAGGATGACGACGACGGTATTGAAGTCGATGTCGAAATCGAAAACCTCGTTCCTAAGATGGAAGTCAACTGCACTCCTGACGAGAATCAAGAGTGTATCGTAGGCGATGAAGTCCTCATGGGTCTCTATGACGAGATATTAGAGAATGCTCGCAATGATAGAGATCAGTCAGACGATCTTTTGGCAAATTTTGTCAATATGGTGTTGAATGACGGAGAAAGTTCATCCGCAAGTAAAGAAGCAATCGTGAATCTTATGAAGGTCAAGTCAGACATCTCTGACAAAATGACCAAGATCGCCGATTTGATGACTCGTATTAAGCTGAAGGAACGTGACACGTTCCCTAGATACCTTGCATCGCAACAGAACAACAAAATTGTGTTTGATGGAGACAAGCGAGATTTTCTGAAGAAGTTGGAGCAAAAGGCTAAGAATAATGGCAAATAGAAACCTTGAAGATTGGCTGGTCGAATTCGACATCCCGCCCGCTGGGGGACAACCCGACATGGGGGCTGGTGGGGCACCTATGAGCCAACCGGGTGGACCCGGAGACCCAATGGGCACTGGCGATCAAGCAGCTATGCCTCCAGATCACATGTCTGTTGATCAACAACAAGGACTTGATGACATCTCTGATGATCCTCAGTATCCAGACATGCCAGAGGAGAACGAAGAAGATGATTTCGAAATCTGGAAGGTCAAATACATTCAGGAATCAATCAAAGGCGATCCACAAAAACTGGAAGCCATGATCAAAGAAGTCAGGGATCGTGACTTAGACCCAAATCCTCGGAAGTTTGTTGAAGACAATCTACAAATCAACTTCCTGAGAAAGAACGCCAATGTCTTCCAAGCATCAAATGAAATTCGGAAGCTGATCAAGAAAGATTTGGACAGAACAAATCCAGCAACATCCGTGTTGTCACACATTGTTCAGGTCTTGGAACAAAACCCACTCATGAACGATGTGTTCATCAAAATCTCAGGATTGGGTGGCGGCAAAATGGACCAACACAGAAAGTTTGTTGGAGCCCTCACTGGCAGCGTGCAAGTTGGTAGTGGTGGCGTCAATGAAGACCTTGTGTTTGAGGAGACAGATTACTCAATTCGAATCTCCACAAGGTTCTTGTCCAAATGGGGCGACGTGAACTTGGGTCGATGGTTCCTCAAAGAGGATGACCCGGAGCGTTACCTGAAAGAAGCAGAACTGGAGCGATTGGAAAATGGAAGCCCTGAAGAGAAAGACGTTCTTCGAAGACGAGTTGTGATTGAATCAATCGCAGAGCACTTCAGGGAAAGAGCTTTCATCATTGATGTTGTTGGCAGTGACGGTTCGGTTCAACACTTGGGTTGGGACTTGGGAACATCACTCAAGAGTGCTTACTTGGATGGCAAGCTGGTTGTCCGATCAAAGAACCCAGATGCCAAAGAGGCATTCATTGATGAACAGGGTGCAATTGTCCCTATTCCTAACATGAGCATCTACTATGTGAAGGAAACTGGAGATATCGACAGTCATGAAGGTCCAAGCACAGAGGAACTGGAGTTTATTGATCACCGAGATGGTGTGCTGTATCTGTCAGCACAGTTGTCTTTGATCAAAGAGGCATCTATGTCTTTGCAGGGTATGATTGTCCAAGAGGCTCCATACAACGGTAACCCAACTGACCTCCTGAGAATCAAACGATGTGTTCCGTCGTCTCCTGAGATCATCATGAAAAATTGCTGAGGTGTATATGAAAACGTTCATAGATTGGTTGATGGAAACAAGACAAGGCAGAGAAGGCAAGCATCATAAGGATTACAATCATTCTAAGCAGGGAATGGTAACTGGCAACCCAAGATACTCAGGAAAGAACAAAGGGAGCCACACAGAGAGGCCACAAGACTTTAGGTCTAAGCAGAAGTATCAGGGAGAGAATCGTGCGTAAAACATTCGGAGATTTCATAGACAAAAAGCAGCGAGATACCCTGAAGCAATTGGGTCTTTTGAAGAAGTTGCTTGAGCGAAACGGTATGAAGGTGGAGAGTTTTCTCGAAACCGATGAAATGAACGATCCTTACATCTTCTGCATGAACCCAATGGGTGGTGCCAGTTTTGATGGGGTCCGCATATATAAGGTTGGTAGTAATCTCGCCTTTCGTGTCCAGAAAGAAAGCCAAACCCACCCTTACGGCAATGCTTATCCGTTGAATGTCGAAGAGATGTTCCATGACCTTCTCAGCGATGAAGGTGTAGACCAGACGAAAGCTGGTGAAAGGATCATAGAAATGGTTGGCAAAGAAGTCAAAAAGTTCTTTGAGAAGAGCATTGACGCAGAGAGAGGTGAGAGGCAATCGAATATTGAAGGCGATGCCGAGCATGCTGGTAACGTTCTGGTCAGAACATCTGGAACCGACTATAGCTCACTCGTCTACAACAAGGCGTAAGGAAAGGTATGGCGGGACTATTTGAAGACTTTGATCCTTTGAACAGTATTCCTGCCAATCAATACGGCCCAAGTGTCAAGAAAATTTCACGAGGGACGTTGGTGGCCTTTAATTACCCTGTCAGTTATGCCCAAGGACCACCAAACATCATACATGATCCCTATCCCATGGTGATCATCACTGATATTTGGCCCACCTTTGTTCGTGGTGTTAACTTACACTATCTAACATTTCCTTTCATCAAGAGATTGTTGCAAGCTCATTGCGACAACACTGGATTTTCCTACTCTAATATCCGAGGGGATAAATACGTTGCCGGTGCATTCCGAATGTATAATCGCCGAGGAATGCGTCGGGTCAAAAGAATGGACTGTGATTGGCTTCTTCAAGTCATGGGTGCTGTCCGATCTTTCTCCGAAAGCGAACTACAAAAACTACAAGATCAAATACGAGCACAAATACAATCTAGGCTTCAGGCCAAAGCTGAAGAACTCACATCCTACGAAGAGTTCAGAGACAGCTTACTCAAAGGGCAACAACAAAGTTTGGACAGGAAGGTTCAGCAAGCCCAAGATGTCATACAGGGAGGGGTTGATCGAGACATAATCCATCCAAACGATAGCATAGAATAATGGCAGACCTGTTCGGCAGATCACAAAGTATTACCGTTGGAGAACTTTCCCAAGGGATGCTTTCAAAATCAGAAAACACAGTCATGAAGACAGACACGGGACAAGAACAGGTGTCTGCTACAGAATCGGTGCGTGATGTTGTTGCTTCTCTGGCTGAAAGGATGGAAGGCCAATCTTTGGATTCTTTGATCGCATCTGCTGAAAAATGGACTGGTGGAATTATTGATGTCAGAAAGTCTATTGATGCACTGAAAAAGAACAAAGGT
>Ga0180431_10010227_pt1 | contig 10462 bp, 7 predicted proteins | sample SS_ome_11_FD_132459 | JGI IMG/M metagenome (GOLD analysis project Ga0180431, IMG submission 132459) | Hypersaline lake sediment archaeal communities from the Salton Sea, California, USA - SS_1_MS_1 metaG | ecosystem: Environmental > Aquatic > Non-marine Saline and Alkaline > Hypersaline >... | reverse complement strand
GCCGCCTCGTAAAAACGACCCATCCGAAGGTGTTGCGTGCCCAGCTTCACCGCCGCTTCCAGATAACCCGGGTGCAAATCCAACGCCCGGTGGTAATGCTCCACCGCACCCTCGTCGTTGGCCACCTGACAATATAGATCCGCCAACCGCACATGATTGTCCGCAAAGCCTTCTTGCTCCTCGATTACACGGTGCATCTGCTCGATCGCCTCACGCAACTGCCCCGATTTGGCCAGCGACTCCACATAATCGTCATGCAGCTCGAAATTGTCCGGTTCGATCGTGATCGCCCGCTCAAAGGCCTCAATCGCCGCCTTATAATGCCCATGCTGCAACTGCAACTGCCCCAGAAACAGATATACAGACACGTCTTCAGGGTGTTCCTTCGATAACGCCTCGCACTGAGCTATCGCCTCCGTCGGCTCATTACGCTGCAGATACATCGCCGCCAGACGCTCGCGAGGCTGACGTAGATAAGGCCGCGCCCCCGCCGCCGCCGCATAGTATTCCTCCGCCTCCTCTGTCTGACCCTGACGTTCACAACAGTAGCCCAGCCCGAAGAGCACTCGACTGTCATACTGACCGTTGTCGTACGCCCGACGCAACGTCTCGGCCCCCTGCTCCAACGAGCCCGCCGACAGGTGCATCGCCGCCCAGCCCAGCTGCGCGTCAAGGTTGCCTTCGTCTACCGCCAGGATCTCACGAAACATCCTCTCCGCCTGCTCCCACGCCCCGCTTTGAGCATAGTGCAACCCCAGACGCAGCTTGTTTGGCAAGTGCTCCGCGTCCTGCGCCACCTGGGCTGCCAACTCATTAGCATCCTTCAGTTCCAATGGTGCGCCAAAAGGAAGAATCAACTCCACAAAAGGCTTGTCCAGTCCGCGTCCCAGCATGTCCAGCATACTACTCATAAGCGCCCTTGCTCCTTGTCCTTACTGCTCGCAATCGTCCCCTGCCGCCGCCTTGCCAACTCACTCGCCGCCTAGTCCTGCCAACGCCTGCCGGGCCGCCTCGTAACGGCCGTTCACCGACAAGGCCCGCTCATAATGACGCCGAGCCTTCGCCGTGGCACCCATCTCTTCGTAAGCCTCCCCCAGGTGCAAATATACATCCGCATAACGAGCCCCAGACCGCAACGCCTCGCACAACGCCCCCGCCGACTTACGCGTACGACCCGCTCGCCGGTACAGCCTACCCAGAAGCACCCACGCCCGCTTCTCGCTACCGTCCAGCGATAAGGCCCGCCGGGCCCAACGCACCGACTGACCTATCCGCCCCAGACGCTCCAGCAACAACGCTCGCTCGTAACACAAGCCAGACGTCGCACCACGATGCGACAATGCCTCATCAACCGCCGCCAGTACCCGCTCCAGCTCCCCTCGATCCGGTGTCGCGCCCGGCCCACGCACAAACGCCTCCACGTAATCAGGCTCCTCCCCTATCAGACCGCTCAATGACGCTCGTTCACCTTGGGCTTCACCGCTCACGCTTGAGCTCCACTCGTTGATCAAATCCGCCGTGTGCACCCCGCGATCACTCTCCGCACACTGCCTCGCCAGACGCCAGCTCGAGGCCATCTCGCCCTGCTCCCCTTCCAAACGCGCCGCCTCGCCAAACGACTGAACCGCTTGATCGAACCGATGCTGCGCTGCGTACGTCATCCCCAGATAATAATGGTGCCTCCCCACCCGCGGCTCCCAACCGATTGCCTCGGTCAACCAACGCTCCGCTTGCTCGTAATCCTCCCGCGCCGCGTGAAACAAACCCAGACACTGCGCCAAAGCTCCCGAACGACCCACCTGACGCAACCCCTCCCGCAGGTGCCCCATCGCCTCCAGCTCCCGCCCCTCTTCACGCAACTGAAACGCTCGCTTTACCCAGGCCGATGCGTCCTGCCGGGCACGCCCTGGCCCCCTACGCCCACTGCGAGCCCCACCCGCAACGCCTGCCCCAACGGGCCGCTTTGACTTCCGCACCTTGTCTCCGACCTTGCCCACGTGCTCACCTTCCTTGGATGCTCTGGCAAAAACGCCTTGGCCCCCAGACTCTGCCAAACGATCTACGCTCAAGCCTCGCCATAATGCTGTCCTTGTTAATCCCTGGGCCTTTCGTTTCTGCCACAGCCGCTCAGCCTCTCTATTCATTGCCGCTGCCTAAAACGTATCGTCTCCCAGTACACGCGTCTTAACACCGCAACGGCCCCTACCTGTACTATTAAACCTGTTTCTCGCTAGCCTAACCCCCCCAGCCCGCACAAGATTGGCAGCCAACACCCTCAGCCACTGCTCGCCCCACTATCGGACGCTCCATACCCTACGCGCAGACTGTGCCCCCGTTCTGATCGTTACTGGCTGCAAAATACCCCCAGCCCCCGTAACCCCTCGCTCTCTCCGGCGGCCGCTAATCCCTCACCGAAAATCCCCCATCCCGATCCTACGCCTCAGGCCCCCAGAAACCCGCCAACTGCCCCCGCCCGTTCAAACGCACTCGCGACCACGTGGACACCGCCAAATCCACACGCGCCAGACCCGCCGTGCCCAGCATGGCCATCTGCCCCGTTAACCCCGCCACCAACGTCTGCAAACCTGGGTTATGCCCCACCACCATCACCCGCTCATACCCGTTGCCCCAACCCGCCAACGCCTCCACATACGCCTCCGCCTGACCCAGGTAAAGCGAACGCACCCACGCCACCTCTCCCTCGTAGCCGCACCGCGCCGACACCAGCTCCGTCGTCAGCCGAGCCCGCACCGCCGTCGAACTCAGTATCAAATCAGGCCTAAGACCCAACTCGCCCACCAGTTGCCCTATGGCCGGAGCCTCACGCTCGCCTTGCTCGGTCAAGGGCCGATCGTGGTCCCCCAGCCCCGCCTGGTGCCAACCCGCCGCCGCATGCCGAAGAACCAACAACGTCTTCATCGCTAAACCCATCTCATCCTGGCGTGCTACCCTTGCCCGCCCCTCAAACACACCAGCTATTGCCTACCCCGACTTCACCACCATCTACCACGTGCCTCACGACGCATACGAGTGCAGCCCGCCCCCGAAAAGCCGAGCCAGATTCACCCAAAGCAGCGTCACTAGTATCGCACCCATCCCCCCAACGACCAACCAGCAGTTCAACAGCCCATAACGCCGCCCATACTTATACCGCACATGAAAATACACCAGATAAATCAGCCAGGACACCAACGACCACAACTCCTTCGGGTCCCAGTTCCAAAAGTCCCCCCACGCGTACTTGCCCCAGATACTCCCCAGCAACAGCCCCAGCGTCAACAGCGGAAAACCAACCAGTGTCATCCGGTAAGCACCCTGCTCGTAACTCGCCAACTCCCCCTCCTCGGGCAAAGCACCACCCACCAGCCACGCCACTTTCTCCGCCCCCAGCCGCGCCCCCGCCTGTAACGCCCCCTTCGCCAAGACAATATACGCCGCCATGTACGCACCAACATGAGGCACAAAAAGCCCGCTCTGCAACGCCGGGGGCAAATGCTGCGGCTTCGCACTGAACACAAAACCCGCGGGAAACAGCACCACCACCGCCAGTAGCATGTCGGCCCACTCGCCACCAACCCCTAACGCCCGCCGGCAAAATACCGACAACGGCCACACCATCCCCAACACCAGAAACACCTCAAACATGTTCTGCAGCGGCACATGCCCCACATCCGCCCAACGGTACAAAAACGCCCACACCACCACCGCAAAACCGCACCCATAAACAACCTTCGCTCCACGCTCACGCCTCGCCACCGACAACGCAAACGCCAGCAAATGTACCGCCATCGCCAGGTAAATCAACGCACCTTGTGGAGTTGCCTTAATATCCATGCCGCCTACGTGCTCTCCCCAAAATTACCCACCTCATCTGTCCCCGGCTTCACCACCTGTCTCCCCTGCGGCTCACCGGCGCCACGCCCGCCGCCTCCCGATGCCTCCAACGCCGCACACCCGCCCGCCATGGCACCTCGCCTGGCAAAATGCCGCCAGACATGCCTTAACCAACAGTGCCAGAACGTCCCCGCCAGCAGCACCACATAACCCGCAAACACCAACGACCAGCCCGTGTCCGAAACCACCAGCAGCTCCGTATACCAAACCTCCTCCGGCGCCCCCGCCTCACGCTCCTTCATCCGCACCTTGCCATACCCCGACTGGTAAAAATGATAACCGCCATAGTGCAGCGGATCATTCACCTCGATCACCTTCTCCGCCAGTACCTCTCCCACCCTCGCCTGCCCCTGTTCCGCTACACCAGACGCCTCACCCGACTTGCTCAGCACCGCCAGATCGCTGAAATAATCACGCTCCATCGTCCCCCGCCCGCTGTCGTAACGAAACTGCAAGTCACTCTCTTGCTCCTCGTGCCCTGCGTGCTGCTCAAAAACATACCGCCGCTTCTCCGTACCATCAGGATACGTCAGCTTCAATTCCAACGCCGGATTCGCTGGCCCCGTCGCCGCGTCCACCACCTGCCGCTCAGGACGGAGCACCATCCGAAAACGTTCAAACACCCGCACTACCGACACATCCGGCAACGGCTCAGGCAATTCCAGACCACTGCCCACCCGTCCTGCCACCGAAACCTTCGTTCCGTTCTTCAGCGCCACCTCCAGCACCGGCTCCGTCTCGTAATACTCCACCCAGAAATCTCGAAGCCCCAACGCAAAAGGAAGCTGACCCACCACCTCACGCCCCGTTTGCGTATCCAGCAGCCGATCCTCGCGAAACCTCTCACCAATACGCATCACCCCCTTCGGCCACTTCGGCTCATCCCGGAATCCATCGAGCACCTCATGCCCCCGCTCCGACCCCGCCATGGACCCCAACAACACCAACACCGCCCCCACGTGCATCGCCAAAAGCCCCCAACGTCGCCGCAACGCCGCAAATGCCCCTATCCCCACCACCAACAGCAATGTCAAAAACACCCAATACCCCACCATCAGCCACGAATTAAACAGCACCTTTGCCCGCGCCGCCCCCAAAAACGCCCCCACCACCGACAGCGTAATCAGCACCCCCAACCCCAAAAGCGTCGCCCACAGCACCCCCCGACGCAATAATCGGCCCCTCGTTTGCGATCTCGACATCAGCTCTACTTTCGCCCCACCAGTTCGCCTCTCGCTAGCCCCGTATACACCCTGGCTATTGTAGAGCCCCCACACCCCCCAGCCAAAACATATTTCAGATTACCCCGGGCCCCCTTTTACCCCTCTGGCCAGACCAGTCCCCATGCTGCACCCCCTGGCCCACCCAATTCTCAACCCCAAAAGCCGGCCCCGGACCCGACCTGCACAGTCATGCCTGCTCGCACCGGCCCGCTCAGTTGTACCGACGCACCAGCCCCACCACTACCCCTTGCACCTGGGCCTCCTCCACGTAAATCGGCGCATACTCGGCATTCGCCGGCTGCAAACGAATACGCTCATCCTCACGATAAAACAGCTTCAACGTCGTCTCACCGTTCGCCAGCAACGCCACCACCGTCTGACCGTTCCGAGGCGACTGCTCCGGCTGAATCAATACATAATCCCCAGGACGTATCTGCTCGTCGATCATACTCTCCCCCTGAACACGCAACGCAAAGACTCCCCCCCCCACCGAAAACAACTCTCCCACATCCAGAGACTCCGACAACGCCGAAGCATCTACCGGCAATCCCGCCGCGATCGAACCCAACAGCGGAAAACGCACAGCACCAGCGTCACTGCACGCATCCCGATCTCCACACAAACGCCCCACCCCTGACGCCGGATTAATCGCCAAAGAGCGTGCCTTGTTCGGCTCCCGCAGCAGTACGCCTTTTTTGACCAGGGCTTCGACGTGCTCGAACACCGTGACCTTGCTGACGCCGAGTTCCGCCGCTAGCTCCTGGAGTGTCGGCGAATAACCATTGCTGCTGCGGTACTGCTCGATGCAACGCACTATCTGAAGCTGACGTGGCGTAAGCATCGCGACTACGCTTCCGTCGCCCGCACGACTCTTTGCCATTATTGCCTCTCCATCGGCCACCCACTAAACAACCTTCGGCGACCGGCCGATTCACGGTCTGCCCGATAGGTTCCAGCTCATCTGCCCCTCGCGTCAATCCCGTAACAACATCCTCGCAAATGCCTCCGGAGCCACCCGGCCCTGCGGCTCCCGGCCGCAAGCCCAACTGCCGTGCCCACGACGCCACGCTTGCCGCCACAGCGCCCGCCGCCAGTCCCAAACGCTCGAATACCCCGCCGCCATCACCCCTCGCACCCTCCGCCGGCGGGTAATACCAAACATAATCCCCACCAGGGCCCCGCTGAACCACCGCTACGCGTCCAATACGTCGCTCTCCATCAGGCATGGTCTCATCTCCTAAGCCGATGCCCTGACGGCGAACAAGGTCGGCAAGTTACGTTTCGTCCCAGCGACAAAAAGGCCCCAACGCCCCGCAGAACATGCCTTCTGCAGACTGGCTTTACGGCCCTTCTCGGCCTTCTGACGCCTGCGTCGCGTTTGGACTTTGTTAGGCTAAGCAATCTATCGGCCAGCCGCAAGAAACTTCATCAGTATTTTTTTTATCGTTGGCGACAGGGTTATGATTGGCTACAATCGCCAATTGCAGCTAACAGCAGTGAAGTGGTTTCACGCAATGTCAGTGCCCCGTGAACTGTCCCTGGATTTGAAGGCTCTGTGATGACATCACGAATCGTTGTGCTATCGCTCTGGATTCTGGTTTCCGGATTGGCCGACGCTGCCGACGTGACCGCAAAACCGCCCGCCTGTCCCGTCCCAACCAAATATCCCAACGTGTTCTTCAAGCCCTGGCGCAAGAAACCGGCCTATCCTCTGCCCTATTCGGAATTGTGCCGGAGCCTCGAATGGAAAGGCGTCGCCGTCTCGGAGCCCGATCGGTCCGTCTTCTGTTGCTGTCCCGTTGAAGGCCCACGCGGCAAGATCCACATGTTCGCTGCTCGTGGCAAACCCGGCGCCAATGTGTGGAAAACCTGGGGCCGCAGCTCGGCCATCGCCCACTATGTCGCCGACAAGCCCGAAGGCCCCTTCCGTTATGTCGCGACGGTCTTGGAAGGAACCAGGGACGGCTCCTGGGACAGTTACGGCCCGCAGAATCCCGACGTCAGAAAGATCGACGGCAAGTACGTGATGATTTACACCGGCACACGCGATCTTGAGACCTATTCAGCCTGCATGAGTATAGGCATGGCAATCGCCGACGAGCCGGCCGGCCCTTGGCGCAGGGTGGGCCAGATCTTCGATTACAGGGGACATTCAAATCCCGTAATCGCGACAGGGGGAGTATGTAATGCTACCGTTGTCGCACGCAGCAATGGGAAATACTACATCTATTTCAAGGCCGGGGCTCAGCATGCAGCGAGCAGATTCTTTGTCGCTATTGCCGATAAACTGGAGGGGCCTTACACCGTCCATCCCAAGCCTGTGACAGAGGACGCCGGCTACTATATCGAAGACGGCTTCGCGTGGGAGCAGGATGGCGTCGTCTATCTGATGACCACCGATTGCCAGCAGGTCCCCGGTATTCATGGCGTCGCTAAGCCGAACATCCTGTGGCGTTCCAGGGACGGCCTGCATTTCAAGTACGCCGAAGCCACCTCCGCCGCCTGCAATATCATTACACACTATAAGGACTACAAGCCCGACAGAAACAATCGTCATGGTGAAGGTGGTTTCGCCGACCCGGCATTTCTGCTTCAAAATGGCAAGCCGACCTATTACTACGCGCCCAGCAGTACCAACATCAATGGCGGCAAGAATACAGTCATCTATTGCATGAAGGTCCATTTTCAGGATCCGTCGAAGGTGGCCGTGGAAACGCCTCCCGCTGCATGCGAAAAGAAACAGTGACAGCAAGCGTAGCCCGGGCACAAGTAGGACGGGCCATGCCCGCCGTTCGTGCTGAAGCGCCCGGTGTAAACCGGGGGTAGGACGGCTCTGTTTATGTCGATACTGCCTGTGGCCGTGCCCACGCAACTGTGGTGCCCGCGCAGGCGGGCATCCAGGCGAACACCAAGCAGTGTAGGGCGGATGGTAACATCCGCCAATCAAGAACACCGTTGTCCTCCGCGCGAAAGCAGGAATCCAAGGGGCCCCCTCGTCCTGGCCGCCCCACCCCACCCCGTGCCCACCACACCCCCACCTCCCAATAAAGCCCCGCGATCTCATCGCGGGGTCAGAGAGTCAGCTACATTAACCTCCCGACCTCCCATCTCCACAAGCCCCCGGCGATGTGACTGTTGACGTGTGACTTCAGGCTCTCGCCCACACCCCGCCCAGGGAATCTTTGCCTCACGCCGGTGCCAACTGTGCGTGATTCCACCCTCAAAGCGTGCATAATGCCCGTGTTAAACCAGGCAAGATGGGCAAGATGGGCCTGTGCGCACTTCTGGAAAGCACCCCTCAAAAACACCCCAAAACCGCCTCAGTTTAGCCCAAAAACGTGTCAGTTTGACCCCAAAACGCTTCTGTTTGGGCCCACTTCTTGCAAGTTTTTGACGGTCGTTGGCCCAATCGCGCACGCTACAATCGTTACAGACTACCTATCTTATCAGGACTGTCTTCGTTTTCTCTGCCACGATCGCGCACGCACGCCCGTTTTTCGCGGAAAAACGCACCCGCTCTTGGCGCACTTCTGTCAGCCCCCCTGCTAAGGAGCCGATCTGTTTAACATTGCACAGTTCAACGCTGACTCGCTTACCCTGCGAACGGGCATTGCCCGGTGGTGCAGCCGCCCCCCTGGGCCGTTGGGCAGGCGTCCCCGTCCATGCCGCAGGCGGTGCTGCTACTGGAGTTATGGGTGGCAAACACACTCAGACGCCGCTTCGTTACCCCCTGGCACTTCGGGCACGGCGGCGCTGAGCGTTCCTTCATCGATCCCACCAGCCGTTCGAAAACATGGTCGCATTGTTGGCACTGATACTCATAAATCGGCATTTTTCACTCCATCACGCTCTATAACAGCCCCCAAGGGGGCGACCCCGTAGAAACCACAGTTGCCCACTAGTACTTATACGGGGTTGGGAGCCCGCACAGTGCAGGCTGACTATGGAACATCTTAAACCAATCAGCCAGCAATTCGGCGCACATTTTTTGGCCGAGACTGCCGGATTGGCCAGTTCTGTCCCTGGCAAGTGGTCAAGGGGGCGGATTCTTGCCATCTTCATCACATTTTTCACACCAAGCGGCGATCGTTTCTCGAGGCTTGGTCCCCCTCTAAAGGCTAAAAACACCACATTTCGCCCGATTTTACGTTTTTGGCCTGCCCATCTACCTCTTGCGCTTGCTCTTTTGCTTGTTACGCCTAGAATACAAGTAGGTACTACCATGCAAACCGTTATTTGTCACTGGAGCGTGTGCAGCAACGATTGGCCGTTTGGGCCCGAGAATTCCGCTCTCGCCAGCGTGAAAACGCCCTTTCCGTCTGTTCAGGCCAATATCCTATTGGGTTAGGAGGTCCGTCATGAACCAGCCTAGTGATCTTTCAGGTGGCCAAGTCCAGCCGCCGCTGCATCGACGTATTGCCGAGAGTCTCACCCAGCAGGTCAGCAGCGGTAAACTCAAGCCGGGCGAGCGTTTACCGTCTGAACGACAGATTGCTCGCCAGTTTCGGGCGTCGCGTGCGACGGTGCGGACTGCCCTGGGGCACCTCGAGCAGGCGGGCCTGATCGCCCGGCGTGAGCGTCGCAGCGCCATCGTGTCCATCCGGCGTGACGTTACTCCCTCGATGCGTATTGCCTGTGCCCATCCGCGTCTGGCCAACCTGCTGGGGTGTTTGGCTGAGAAGCAGATTCTGCCGCCACGCTGTCAGGTTCATCTTGTCGATTTGCAGCAGGACGGTGCGGTGAGTCGCTTGCTGGCCCAGCCGATCAGTGGGGCGGATCTGTTGCTGTGCGATTTCGATTATGTAGGTTTGTTTAGAGGTCGTACGGACGTATGCAGTCCGGTGGCGCAGCGTCTGTTGGCGGAGGTGGACTTTTTCGAGCCGGTGCGGCGTTTGTGCAGTCAGGAGAATGATTTTGTGGCGGTGCCGCTGGGTATGTCGCCGCACGTGATTTACGGCAATCGTGACTTTCTTGGGCATTTTGAGGCGGGGGAGTATGGGTGGACGTGGGATCGGCTGGTGGACGTGGCCCGCCAGGCGAGTGAGGGGGGGCGGTACGGTTTTCAGTTCAGGCCCATTTTCAGTCATTTGGCGTCGATTATGGTTGGGCGAGGGGGGCAATTGTATCAGGCGGACGGGCATGTGGCGGCTGGTACGTCGCCGGTTTTTGAGTCGACGGTGCGGTTCATTCACGATCTGGTGCATGTGCATGGTGTGTCGCCGATTTTGGCGAAGGCGGACCAGCTCAATCTGTTTGGGGATATGCGGTGCGCAATGGCGATGGATGGGGTGCAGAATTACGGTCGGTACCGTAAACGGCTGGGCGAGCGGCTCGGCGTGATGGGG
>Ga0180431_10010226_pt1 | contig 10462 bp, 7 predicted proteins | sample SS_ome_11_FD_132459 | JGI IMG/M metagenome (GOLD analysis project Ga0180431, IMG submission 132459) | Hypersaline lake sediment archaeal communities from the Salton Sea, California, USA - SS_1_MS_1 metaG | ecosystem: Environmental > Aquatic > Non-marine Saline and Alkaline > Hypersaline >... | reverse complement strand
TTCTCCCCAACAGTCCCCCGCCGCGCCAAAGCCGGCCGCCCCGAACCGCACCATCTGCCCCATCCGATGCGTCCGCGGCGAATGCAGGCGCACCAGCACGCAGACCGCTTCCAGCACCGTCGTCTTCCCCTGCGCATTCCCCCCCACAAAAATGCTCGTCCCGGCCGGCAGTTCCAGCGACAGCGCCTCAAAACAGCGGAAATCCACCAGACGCAGGCTGCAAATCACGCCTGACCATCCCTCCGCCCCCCCCCCGCATCAATGCGAATCGCGCACTTTGCCCTTGAAATTGATCTCCGCCGCATAAAATTCGCACGCGTTCGCCGGACGGCATCGCTCCCTCCAGCAACTCATCCCAAGCGCACTCCATGATCGAAGTCACCAACCTCACCAAGCAGTTCGGTCACAAGACAGCGGTTGATGACCTCTCCCTCTCGGTCAAGAAGGGGGAGGTGCTCGGTTTCCTCGGCCCCAACGGCGCCGGCAAATCAACCGCCATGCGCATCATTACCGGCTTCCTTCCCCCCACCAAGGGCCACGTCGAAGTCTGCGGCATCCCGATGCACGAAAAGCCCGAGGCCGCCAAGCGCAAGATCGGTTACCTCCCCGAAAACGCCCCCCTCTACCATGACATGACCGTGCTGGGATTCCTGCGCTTCTGCGCCGACATCCGCAACCTCACCGGCGCCGCCAAGCGCGAGGCGGTCGACCGCGTCATCGAAACCTGCTTCCTCCAAGGCGTCATCCACCAATCCATCGACACCCTTTCCAAGGGCTACCGCCACCGCACCTGTCTCGCCCAAGCCCTCATCCACGACCCCGAGGTCCTCATCCTTGACGAGCCCACTGACGGCCTCGACCCGAACCAGAAACACGAAGTCCGTCACCTCATCAGGAACATCGGGAGCGAAAAAACCATCATCTTCTCGACCCACATCCTCGAGGAGGTCGATGCCGCCTGCACCCGCGCCATGATCATCGACCAAGGCCGCATCGTCGCCGAAGGCGCCCCGGCCGAACTCCGCGAACAGGGCGACGGCTCCCTCACCGAACTCTTCCGCAACCTCACCACCTCCGACGTCGCCGCCGCCTGACACGCCCGCTTCCCAGCTCCCCCCCCAAAAAAAGACCAACAGGCTCCGACTCCCGCGGCCCCGACGCTCGAACATCGAAGATCCAGCATCGAAGACCGAAGATTCAAGATCGAATCCCGCACCCCAATGAAGCACATCTGGAGCATTTTCCGCCGCGAGCTGTCCGCCTTTTTCACCTCTCCGCTCGCATACGTCCTGATCTTCATTTTCCTGGTTGTGGTGAACGCCCTGACCTTTCTCTGGCCCGGACGTGAGCTCATCGAAAGCGAGCAGGCCGCCCTGAAGGACTTCTTCTTCTTCTATCACCCGTGGGTGCTGGCGATCTACGCGCCGCTGGTGGCGATGCGCACCCTCGCCGACGAGCACCGCCAGGGGACGATTGAACTCATTGCCACCATGCCGGTGCGGACCATTGAGCTCGTCCTCGGCAAGTTCCTCGGGGCCCTGGTGGTGATGGCGGTTTCCCTGCTGCTCACCCTTTCGGTGGTGGTGACGGTCTCGATCCTCGGCGACCCCGACCCGGGTCCTGTCTGGTCCGGATATTTCGGCAGCCTCCTCGTCGGGGGCGTCTTCATCTCGGTGACCATCGCGATCTCGGCCCTCACCCGCAGCCAGGTCATCTGCGTGGCGGTCTCGATCCCGATCTGTCTTCTGCTCTGCGTCATCGGCTTCGACCAGGTGGTGACGTTCCTCAACGAAAGCGGCGTGCCCCGGTTGGCGGAGCTGCTTTCCTCGCTCAGCGTCATCCCGCCCTTCACCGACTTCTCGAAGGGCCTCGTCGATTTCCGTTACCTGTTCTATTTCCTGAGCGTGATCGCGTTCCTCCTTTTCACGACCAACACCATCCTGCAAAGCAAGCGCGCTTAGAATCCCTGAAATCAGAATTCGTCGCACGCCTATGAAATCATCCGGCAACTGGAAGGCTCTCTTCATCGTCGTCGCCCTCTTCCTTCTCGTGGCATCGCTCAACGTGATCGTGGGGCGCCTCGCCCCGGTCCGCTTCGACACCACCGAGGGCGACGTCTTCACCCTCTCCGAAGGAACCCGCGCCGTGCTCGCCAAGGCCCGCGATTCGGGCCGCCCCGTCACCATCCGCTTCTACGTCAGCGAGGACAACCCCGCCCTCGGCAAGGAGCAACGCGAATATGCCAAGCGCGTCGCCGATCTGCTCGACGAATACCGCAAGGCCTCCGGCAACCATGTCGTCGTCCAACGCTACGTCCCGGTCCCGAATTCCATCGAAGAAGATGCCGCCATCCTCGACGGCATCACGCCCCGCGATCCCATCATGGACATCGAGCGCACCGACTCGCTCGACGAGATCGATTTCGACCGCCGCACCGGAGCCCGCGATCGCTACTTCTTCGGCCTCTCGGTCAGCAGCCTCCAGAACATCGAAACCATCCCCTATCTCGACCCCGGCCGCGAGACGGGGCTCGAATATCAGATCACCCGCGCCATCGCCTCCGTCATCCGTCCCGACAAGCCCCGCATCGGATTGCTCGAAGGCAACGAGATCATGATGGGCGGCCAACCCCCCATGATGGGCGGACCAAGCGCTCCCCCGTGGACCATCTACCGCTATCTCGAAAAGGACTACGAGATGGTCTCGGTTCCCTTTGATGTGAAACCGATGGAACCCGGCGACGAAGACCACCCCCTCGCCGATCTCGATCTCCTCATGATCGTGCATCCGGTCCGTATCAACCGCCCCCGGTCACCCCAGCCCGGCATGCCGCCCATGGGGACCACCACCCTCGAGGAGCTTTCGCCCGAGAGCCAGTATGCCATCGACCAATACCTCCTGCGGGGCGGAAGGATCCTCGCCTTTCTCGACAACCAGTACATGGTGCAGCGCTTCCTCGATCCGTATTCCACGGTCCTCCCCTTCGAACAACGCGACGAAAACCCGCAGTGGTTGAAGGAGCTGTTCGATCTCTTCGAATCGGAGCGTCTCAGCCGCTACAGCTCCGGTCTCGACGAGCTTCACGAGTCATGGGGAGTCCGGTTGAATTCCAACAACAGCGACCCGGTTCTGGTCGATCCCCTTTTCTCGCGGGCGGTCTCCTACCCCCGCCCGATCAATGCCCTCCTGCAGCGTGAGTTCCGCCTCGTGAACCAACTGCGCTCCATCCCGGACCAGCGCTGGACCCAATCCGTGGTGGAGGCCATGAGGAACGGCACCGCCATCATGGCCGATTTCTCCGGGCCCACCCTGACCGACGACCATCCCGTGACAAGGAACCTCAGCTCGGTTCGCATGGTTGATCCCGGCCTGATTGAAGGAAAACCCGCGCCGGGCATCTCGATGCAGGTCCTCGTCCGCTCGTCGCCCAAGGCCAAGGCCCTCCCGGCCGAGTATGTGGGACTGGTGCTCGGACGCTCCCGCACCCTCGAAGAAGCCATGGCCCGGCTGCAGGGAACCCAGGCCGAAACCGGGCGATACCCCGTCGCGGTCCTGCTCGAGGGAACCTTCAAGTCCGCCTTCGAGGGGGATCCCTCCAAGGCGGCCGAGGAAGAAGAGGATGCGGAAGACACCGAAAGTGGCGAAGCCCCCCCCCCGGCCCCGCCCCCTCCCACGCAGGACTCCGACGCCGAGGAGGCAAGCCCACCCCCGCCTCCGCCGCCACCGCCCGCGCCGGCAAGCGAATCCGACGGAAAAGAGGAGGCTGAGAAAAGCGATGAAACCGCTCTGCCCGCCACCGGAGACCCGAACGCCCCGGATGCGACGGCAACAGCCACCTCTCCGGCGAATGAAGAAGACGCCGGCGCCGGAGCCCCCACCGCGCCCGCGGAAGACGCCCCGGGCCCGGGCGATACCGTGCCCGCGCCACAGGACGCCCCCGGCGATGCACCCATACCGCCGGCCGATGCGCCAACCCCCTCCGACTCCGAACCACAGGCCGGGATGATCGGTTCCTCGTTCCTCGTGGCAGCCACCGCCGAACAACCCGAGACGGAAGACGCTTCGGAACCCGTCGCAGAACCCGCTGACCCCACCCTCGGCGAAGCCGGCGCCGCCGCCATTGCGGAAACGAACGACGCGACGGCAAGCGAATCGGCGAAGGAAACGGCAACCGCCACGGAAGCGAACCGGGGCACCGCCACCGCCACCGCCGGAGACGAAGAGGAGGACGAAGAGGATGACCACCACCTCGCCGAGGGCGAGGCCCCCGGATCGGTCGCCCTCGTCTCCGATGTCGACATGCTCTACGACTTCTTCATGGGCGACCCGAACTCCGAATTCGGCCGCCGCGATCACGACAACCTCGCCTTCGTCCTGAACCTGATCGAAAGCCTCGCCGGCAACGAAAACCTGATGGATATCCGCGGCCGCGGCGACACCAGCCGCCCCTTCAAGGTGATCGACGACATCCGCGCCAAGGCCGCCGCCAAACAGGCGGTCCGGCGCAAGGAAATCCGCGAGAAGATGGAGGAAATCAACCAGGAACTCATGGACGTGCAACTCGTCCTCACTCAGGAAGGCGAACTCCAGGTCCAGATGGATGCGGAGCGGGCCGCGAAAATCCAGCGGCTCGAGCGCGAGCGCCGCGAACTCCAGCAGGAGCAGCGCCTCGTCAACCGCGCCGAACGGCAGGAAATCCAGTCCGCCATCAGCACCTACAAATGGACCAACATGCTCCTCGCTCCTACCCTGGTCGTGGTGGCCGGGTTCATGGTGGGAATCATCCGCAAATCCAAGACCGCAGCCAAATGAAGAAGACGCCGTTGATCGTGCTCGTGATCCTCGTGGTGATCTCCGTCGTGACCGCGGGAATCCTCCTCACGAACACCCCGAAACGATTCAGCCCCACGAACGAACTGGTCGGACAAAAGCTGATTACGGGGCTCACCTCGGACCAGCTCGACGAGATTCACATCGCCGATGCCGACCACGAGGTCACCCTCGATAAGAAGAAGGACAAATGGGTTGTCGCCAACCGCAGCGACTACCCGGTCGACAACCCCCGCGAAATCGAGCGCCTCGTGGCCTCCCTCCTCGGCCTCCAAGTCGGACTCGAAATCCCGGCCGCGGAACGCCACTACGCCGAGATGGGCCTCCTCCACCCCGACCGCACGGAGGCCGCCGAAGAATACAAGGAAATGCGCAAGGCCCGGGGCGACAAATACCCCGACGAGCCCATCGGTCTCCTCATCACCCTCAAGGACGAGCAGGACGAGGTCCTCACCAGCGTCATCGTCGGCGAGGAATTCGGAGGCGACCCCGAACAACCCCTGCGGGGACTCGTGCTGCGCGCCCTGACCGGTAACACCGGCGTCTGGAAGGTGGTCGGCACCATCAATCGCCGCACCGGACAGCTCGGCGGATCCGACGTGCGACGCGGCCCGATCGCCGACCCCACCTCATGGCTCGATTATGACTTCATCGAGGTCGAAAAACTCAAGGAACTCACCCTCCGCGCCCCGAACGACGAGGACTTCGAACCATGGACGCTCACCCGCAAGAGCGTCGACGACGACCTCGCCACCGATGACCTTGCGGAAGACATGGAAATGAACACTTCCAACGTCAGCCCGCTCAAGACCCTCTTCTCGTCCCTCCGCTTCGAGGACGTCATCCCACCCGAGGAGGCAAGGGAGAAGATGGACACCGAAAACGCCCGCCAGGCGATCATCACCACCTTCGACGGCTTCACCTACACCATCGACCTCCATCCGATCAAGGAGAAGACCGGCGAGAACGACGACGGGGAGGACGACTCGCCGTCAACCTCCACCTCGAACTACATCGCCACCATCAAGGTGGATGCCGACTTCAAGGAGGCCCGGGAAAAGGCCCCCGACGAAACCGCCGAACAAACCAAAGCCAAGGACCAGGCCCACGAGGTGCAACTCGAAAACCTCAAGGACAAACTGCGGCGCGAACAGGCCTATCAGGGCCGTTACTACGAACTCGCCCGCTACACGCTCAGCAACCTCCTGCGTGAACGCTCCGAACTCGTCCAACCCAAGTCCGAGGACGAGGACGAGGGGGAGGACGCCGAACCCCCGGCCGGCACGGGCGAACCCGCGGCCGGCCCGGTTTCCCCGCCCCTCATTCCGCCCGGCACCCCGCCCCACGAAACCGCTCCCGAAAACCGCGTCGAGGCCGTCACCCCTCCCATCGCCGTCCCACCCATCCCCGAAGAACCGGAGGACGAATAGGCGTCCGCGGAGCGCGCCGGCAGAGCGAGCCCCCGCGAGCGGCGACGGCGCTCTGGCGAGGCCGGACTGCGCTCCGCCAGAGCGGTGTCGCGCTCGTTCCTCGCTTGCCACCGCACTCCACACATGGGCGGCTCTTTGGCGCCGGCAGAGTCCCGCACCGGACGGCGACGGCGCTTTGGGGAGGAGCGGACCGCATTCCCCCACGGCGGTGTCGCCCGACTTCGCCCCCTTCGACGCAACTCAGGGCCTGAGCCTGTCGAACGGCTGCGGGCTGCGACGGGCAAGCTGCTGCGCTTGCCACCGCACTCTCCACATGGAGGCCACTCTTCGACATTGCCACTTGAAGAACGGGTCATCCGCCCTAGTTTCTGCGCGTCGCTCGCCGTGCGGCCTGCGGCTCGCTCATGAAAGCCCTGACGCGTTCGTTTCTTTCCTTCTGGGGTTCGTCGATCGGCCGAAAAATCGTGGTGGCGCTGTCCGGTCTGCTTCTCCTCCTCTACCTTCCGGCTCACCTCGCGGGGAACCTCCTCGTTTTCGTCGGGCCGGAGGCCCTCAACGAATACGCTGCCTTCCTTCATGATTTCCTCCACGGCGCGGGCATCTGGCTCTTCCGGTTCGTCATGCTTGCGGCTTTCGTCACACACATCGCGCTGAGCATCCAGCTCACCCGGGAAAACCGGAGCGCGCGCGCCGCCTATGTCCGTCAGGCTGCGGTCCGGACCAGCTTGTGGTCCCGCACCATGATCTGGAGCGGTCTCACCATCCTGGCCTTCGTCGTCTACCACGTCCTGCACTTCACGGTCCGGGCCGGCACCGGCTTCAACGAGGAGGCATACAAGACCACCTTGGACGGTGAACGAGTCCACAACGTCCACAAGATGATGATCGACGGGTTCTCCTCCGCCCCGGCCTCCATCGCTTACATCGTCGGCCTGACTCTCCTCTGCTCCCACCTCTCCCACGGCTTCGCCTCCATGTTCCAAACCCTTGGCATCCGTTCCGACAAAACGAGCGCAGTCATTGGCAAACTGGGGTGGCTCTACGCTCTCGTCATCTGGCTGGGCTTCCTCTCCATCCCGGTCAGCATCTGGATCTTCGGCTACGGCAGGTAACATCAACCCGCGACAACATGTCCCTCACCTTAGACAGCAAGGTCCCCCCCGGCCCCATCGATCGCAAGTGGTCGAATTACAAGGTCGAATCGACCCTCATCAACCCCGCCAACAAGCGGAAGTTCACCGTTCTGGTCGTCGGCAGCGGACTCGCCGGCGGCTCGGCCGCCGCCACGCTGGCCGAGCTGGGCTACAAGGTGAAATGCTTCTGCTACCAGGACAGCCCCCGCCGCGCCCACTCCATCTCCGCCCAGGGCGGCATCAACGCCGCCAAGAACTACCAGAACGACGGGGACTCGGTTCACCGGCTTTTCCACGACACCGTCAAGGGCGGCGACTTCCGCTCCCGCGAGGCCAACGTCCACCGTCTCGCGGAGGTCTCCCTCAACATCATCGATCAATGCGTGGCGCAGGGCGTCCCCTTCGCCCGGGAGTACGGCGGTCTCCTTGACAACCGCTCCTTCGGCGGGGCCCAGGTCAAGCGCACCTTCTACGCCCGCGGACAAACCGGCCAGCAACTTCTCCTCGGGTGCTATCAGGCTCTCGAAAAGGAGATCGCGGCGGGCGGCGTCACGATGTTCCCCCGGACCGAAATGCTCGACCTCGTGGTGGCCGACGGCCACGCCAAGGGAATCATCACCCGCGACATGGTGACCGGCGAGATCTCCGCCCATGCGGGCGACGCCGTGATCGTCGCCTCCGGCGGCTACTCGCCCGTCTTCTTCCTGTCGACCAACGCCAAGGGGTGCAATGTGACGGCCGCATACCGCTGTTACAAGCGCGGGGCGGCCTTCGCCAACCCCTGCTTCACCCAGATCCACCCGACCTGCATCCCGGTCAGCGGCGACTACCAGTCCAAGCTCACCCTCATGTCCGAGTCCCTCCGCAATGACGGCCGCATCTGGGCGCCCCAATCGAAAGAGATCGCGGAGAAGATCCGGGACGGCCGGATCTCGGCCTCCGACGTCGCCGAGGACGATCGCGACTACTATCTCGAGCGCAAGTATCCCTCCTTCGGAAACCTCTCGCCGCGCGACATCTCCTCCCGCTCGGCGAAGGAGGTCTGCGACGAGGGACGCGGGGTGGCGCCCACCGGCCGCGGCGTCTTCCTCGACTTCCGCGACGCCCTCGATCGCGACGGCCGCAAGGCCATCGAGTCCCGCTACGGAAACCTCTTCCAGATGTACGAGAAGATCAAGGGCGACGACCCCTACGAGACGCCCATGCAGATCTACCCCGCCCTGCACTACACGATGGGGGGACTCTGGGTCGACTACGAACTCATGTCGACCGTTCCCGGGTTGTATGTGGCGGGCGAGGCGAACTTCTCCGACCACGGCGCCAACCGTCTCGGCGCCTCCGCCCTCATGCAGGGCCTCGCGGACGGATACTTCATCCTTCCCTCGACGATTTCCAACTACCTTGCCACCCAGACGCCCGGCGCCGTCAGTGAATCCCATCCCGAGATGAAGCGCTGCATCGAGGAAGTGCACGACCGCGTCAACTCGCTCCTGCAAGTCCGGGGGAAGCACACCGTGGACGCCTTCCACCGCGAACTCGGCCACCTCATGTGGGAGTCCTGCGGCATGGCCCGGCACTCCGACGGCCTCGAGGAAGCCCTCCGCCGCATCCCCGAAATCAGGGATCGCTTCTGGAGCGACGTCCGCGTCCCCGGAACCGGACTCGACCTCAACCATGAACTCGAAAAGGCGGGCCGCGTCGCCGACTTCCTCGAATTCGCCGAACTCCTCTGCCATGACGCCCTCGACCGCGAGGAATCCTGCGGCGGACACTTCCGCATCGAACACCAGTTCACCGAAGACGACCCGGAGGTCCGCGAGGGCATCACCCAGGCCGGCGAAGCAAAGCGCGACGACGAGCGCTTCTGTCATGTCAGCGCATGGGAGTTCACCGGCGTCGGCCACAAGCCCGCCCTCCACCGGGAGCCCCTCGAATTCGAAAACGTCGAGTTGTCCATCCGCAGCTACAAATAGCCATGTCGACCCTCAACCTTACCCTCAACGTCTGGCGCCAGGAGGACCGCCAGGCCCGTGGACGGATCGAAACCTGCGACGCAAGGAACATCCCCGTCGCCGCCTCATTCCTCGAAATGCTCGATATCGTCAACGAACGCATCATCAAGGATGGCGGTGAGCCGATCCACTTCGACCACGATTGCCGCGAGGGCATCTGTGGAACGTGCTCGCTCACCATCAACGGGATCGCCCACGGCCCGGAGGCCGCCATCACCGCCTGCCAGCTCCACATGCGCCACTTCCAAAGCGGCGACACCATCTGGATCGAGCCGTTCCGCGCCAACGCTTTCCCGGTCGTCAAGGATCTCGTGGTCGATCGAAGCGCCATGGACCGGGTCATCCAGGCCGGCGGATACATCTCGGTCCGCACCGGCTCGGCCCCCGACGCCAATGCCATCCCGGTCCCGAAACGGGACGCCGAGACCGCCTTCGAGGCCGCGGCCTGCATCGGTTGCGGCGCCTGCGTGGCGGCCTGTCCCAATGCCAGCGCCATGCTCTTCGTGGCCGCCAAGGTTTCCCATCTCAATCATCTCCCGCAGGGTCACCCCGAGAAGGACCGCCGCGTCCTCTCCATGGTGCGCCAAATGGACGCCGAGGGCTTCGGCAACTGCACCAACCACTACGAGTGCGAAGCGGTCTGCCCCAAGTCCATCAGCGCCGCCCACATCGCCAAGCTCAACCGCGACTACCTCGCCGCCAGCTCCCGCGAAGCCGTCGTGGCGTAAATATGCCAACGCCCCCGCCCTCCCAAAAGCGCCGTCGCCGTCCCTTGCGGGACTCTGCCGGCGCACTCCAGAGGGTCGGTCAGAAGGGCCCCCGGCGGCCTTGTGCCGCCGGAAGCCACGATTCGTGAGCTACGTCATCCGCTCAAGGAACCAGCCCGTGGGTGGAGCCTTCGCGCTTCCCACGGGCTGAATTGGTTGCATCCCTGTAGCTGACCAATCGTGCGCTCCGGCGGGACAAGCCCGCCGGGGGCGTTTCCCCCGCCGGCATCGCCAAGTCGGCGGTGGACACGAAAGCGCAGGCGGCGGGACAAGCCCGCCGGGGGCGTTCC
>Ga0180431_10010224_pt1 | contig 10463 bp, 10 predicted proteins | sample SS_ome_11_FD_132459 | JGI IMG/M metagenome (GOLD analysis project Ga0180431, IMG submission 132459) | Hypersaline lake sediment archaeal communities from the Salton Sea, California, USA - SS_1_MS_1 metaG | ecosystem: Environmental > Aquatic > Non-marine Saline and Alkaline > Hypersaline >... | reverse complement strand
TTCCTTGACCACCACCGCCTGCTCGCTGGCACAGACCGAACCGTGGTCGAAGAGTTTCGATTCCAGAATGCTCTCGATGGCGAAAGGCACATCGGCCGAGGCGCCGATGTAGACCGGTACGTTCCCCGGTCCGACCCCCAGAACCGGTCGGCCCGAACGCTGGGCTTTGCGCACCAGACGGTCGGTACCGGTCGCCAGGATCAGCGCCACCCGGTGATCGCTCATGATCGTTTCCATCGTTTCCGGCGAGGGTTTCTCCAGCCACTGGATCGCTCCCTCGGGAGCGCCGGCTTCCCGGGCGGCGTCATAACAGATATGGGCGGCGGCGACGGTACACCGCCGGGCCGCCTGCGGCGGGCTGAGGATGATCGGATTGCGGGTCTTGGCTGCGATCAGGGCCTTGAACAGGGTGGTGGAGGTGGGGTTGGTGATCGGTATGAATGCCAGGATGGGTCCTATCGGTTGGGCCAGCTCGAGGATCCCACCGCAGGGATCGTCGGCGATAATGCCGACCGTGCGTTCACCCTTGATATCCTCGTACACCAGCTGGGTAGCGATGACATTCTTGATGACTTTGTGCTTGATGATCCCGATACCGGTCTCTTCATGAGCCATCGCAGCCAGATCCACCCGGGCGGTGAGGGCCGCGAGGTAGATGGAGCGGACGATCTCATCGGTGGCGGTCTGGTCGAGAGTTCGGTAGGCGGTCGCGGCGGCGACTGCGCGGGCGAGGACGTCGTCTGCCTGTGACATACTCAACCTCGGCGGTCCGCAGCGGCGGTTCGCAGGGGCAGGGCTTGGTGTCGCAACCGGTCGCGACGGACCAGTACGGGTGAACCGGAACAGCGGTCAGAGCCCGCGCATTGTACCGGCCCCTGACGGTCGGAACAACCCTGCCGGCGGCTCCGCCCGAAAACACCGATTCCGATCCGGCGGACGCATGCCGTCCTGCATCACCGACGGGTCGTTTCGCAACATTGGGCGAGCCGATGACGGGCCTCGGAGCCTGAAATCGCGTTATACCTGCACCGGGTAGATTCCGGTTCGGTTCCATTCACGCTCAACGGTAGGAGCCATTCACGATGAACGGGGGGAGAGAACACCGTCCCGTACCCGGATTGCTCCGGTTCAGGACCGGTATTATCGGGGCCGGACTGATCCTCGGCCTGTTCGCCGCCTGCGGTTGCGGCGGTTCGGAGGAGATCGTCCTGGGCCACAGCCATGTCGTCCCCTCCCGGATTCTCGGTCAGCCGCGCGGTGTGAACGTGTATCTGCCCGAACACTACGAGGAGACGGGAGCGACTTATCCGGTTCTGATCAAACTCTTCGGAACCGATCCGGACTATTTTGCCGGCCTCGTCGGTCAGATCGGCACCCTGACGAGTTTCGGCAGTATTCCCCCGCTGATCGTGGTCTGTGTCGAGCAGCATGGGCACGATGAAGTTCTGCCCCGGGCGGTCGCGCCGAACGAGGTGCCGATCCGGGCCGAGGAATTTTTCCCCTTTCTGGAGGATGAACTTCTTCCCTGGGTGGATGAGCACTACCGGACCAATGGCTTCCGGATCCTGCTCGGCACCTTCGACTGCGGTCTCTTCGGAGTCTGGGTCTGGCTGACCTCACCTCAGACATTCGATGCCGTCCTGGTGACCGAGCCGGGCTGGGGGCGTGAATACGATTGTGTGACGGAGTGGTTTTCGGCCCGCGAGTCCGCTGAGAGCGGTTCGCAGCCCTTCCTGCACATCACCGAGATCGAGGCATCGGGCCGGCGTGAAGATCCCTTCCGTGCTTTAATCCGGTCGCAGCTCGAGTCCCCGGACCGGGGGGACCTGAACTGGGAGCGGATCCGCCTCGTCCGCGAGAGTTATGAGCCCCACCGCAATTACACCTCGTGCCGGGAGGGCCTGCTGGCTCTGTTCCGGGGCTATCGATTCACCGAAGCGATGGTAACCGGCGGTGCAGAGGAAATGGACGCCTGGTATGACGATCTTTCCGCACGGATCGGCTACTCCCTGCCGGTGCCCGGGATGGCCCTGCTGCGCGTTGCCGACGTTCTCGCCGAGAGGGGCCGCTACACCGAAGCGGTCGAGGTCCTGCTGCGTCTCGAGCGACAGGCTCCCTGGTCACTGGATGCGGTCTATAGGCTCGCTGATGCTTATCAGGCACTCGGCGATCGCCCCCGGGCCCTGGACCGTCTCCGGCAGGGGCTCGAGATGGGACTGCCGCCCCGCTTCCGGGTCCGGCTCGAAGCTCTCGAGCGCTCGGCGGCCTCGGCTCTCGAGTACGAACTGGGGAGCCGGGGGCGGGAGAGCGCCCGCCGGCTGTTCGAACGGATCGTCACCGGGCGCCGCGAAGACCTGATCTTCGTCGAGGAAGAAATGAATGCAGCCGGCTACCGGCTTCTGCGGTCCGATCGCACCGATGCTGCGATCGCTCTATTCGAAATGAACACCGATCGCTTCCCCGACTCGGCTAATGCCTGGGACAGCCTCGGCGAAGCCCTGCTGGCCGCCGGGGAGCGGGAACGGGCCATCGCCGCCTATCGTCAGAGTCTCGAGCTCGATCCCGGCAACGAGAACGCCACAGGGGTGCTCGGCGAGCTGGGTATCACACCCTGATCGACCGATTCCGCATGACTGGACAGGATGGGGGGGGACTGTATAGCATCAGGATCAGTTCATCACTTCCAACTCCGAGGTGAGCATGGGTGCCGCTGCCTGCCTGGCTTCGCGCGTGCGGGCCGCCGATAACGTGGTGTTCCGAAATCTGGATGGTGAAGCGGTTCTTCTCAACCTGGACACAGGAGTCTATTTCGGCCTCGACCGGGTCGGGACCAGAATCTGGGAACTTCTCGACGGGGCTTCGACGCTCGGCGATGTGCTGACCGGAATCGTTGCAGAATTCGATGTGGACTGCGACCGGGCCGAACGCGATCTCGTCGATCTGGTGCAGCAGCTGGCCGGGAAGGGGCTGGTTGAGGTCACTGTCTAGGAAGATCAGGAAGCTGTACGCTCTCCCGGGCTCGGAACGGCGTCTGCTCGTTGCCGCCTGGTTCACCTGGTGCCGGGTTGCTCTGGAGCTCGCCTTCCGTTCCCCCCGGACCATCCTCGCCGATCAGGGATCGGCAGGGGCTGTAAGTCTCTCTGACCGGGTGCCGTCAGAGGAGGAGGAACTGGGCAGTTTTATCCTCCGGTCGGCGGAACTGGTCGAACTCGCCGGTCGGTATGCCCCGGTCGCCGACAGCTGTCTGAGACGCTCGCTGGTTCTCAGGCGCCTGCTATCCCGGCGCGGGATCGAGACCGTGCTTCACCTTGGCGTGGCTCGCAACGGTGAAGATCTCGACGCCCATGCCTGGCTGGAGTGGGCGGGACGTCCGGTGACCGGCGCCGTTGAGAACCGGGGGTACGTTCCCCTGCTGCCGAACGAATGAAACGCTCGTGAGCGGGATCGCCGGCATCTGGAACCGGGACGGGCAGCCGGTCGATACCGAACTGCTGCGGCAGATGAGCCGGCTCCTGGCCCATCGCGGTCCGGATGATGCCGGGCTCTGGCACGAGGGAGCGGTCGGCTTCGTCTGTCGGCTGGCCCGGACGACGCCCGAGGCGCAGCGCGAGACCCAGCCGGCCGGCCCCCGCGACGGAGTTACACTCGTCTTTGACGGCCGCCTCGACAACCGGAGTGAATTGCTACGTGCGCTACCGGATGAACCGGGCCTGTCATCCGACGTCCCCGACTCTGAACTCCTCCTGGCCTTCTATCTGGCCCGGGGAGAGGCCTTTGCCGCGCCCCTGATCGGCGATTTCGCGGTGCTCTGTTCGATGCCGGTCGGCAGCGCCTGTTCCTGCTGCGCGATTCGATCGGCCTCAAACCGCTCTATTACGCCGTTCTCGGAGACAGCGTCGTTTTCGCATCCGAGATCAAGGCGCTCCTGGCCCACCCGGCGATCGAAGCCCGCCCCGACGAGGATTTTCTGGCCCTCCACCTGCTGGGATCGAGTCGCGAGGATGTCTGGGGCCGGACCTTCTTCGCCGGCGTATCCAGCCTGCCGCCCGCTCATCTGCTCAGCTGTGATAGAAGGGGAGTGAGGGAGGGCTGCTACTGGGACTTTCCCGCGGATCAGCCAATCCGGCTCTCCGGCCCCGAGGAGTATGCCGAGGCCTACCGTGACTTGTTCTTCCAGGCGGTCCGGCGGCGGCTGCGGAGCCGGTTCCCGGTGGCGGTCTCGGTCAGCGGCGGGATCGATTCCTCCTCGATCCTCACGACCGCTCTGAATCTAAGGGGAAGCGGTGGAGCGGAACCCTTCCCGGAAGTGAGCGCCTTTTCCTATACCCTGCCGCAGGGCTCGCCTTCCGATGAATCTGCCTTCCTGGATGAGATCGAGCGTCACTATCCGGTCGCTATCCAGCGGATCCCGGTGGCCCCGGGCAATACTCTCGACGGGCACCGGGCGATGGTCCATAGCATCGAGAGCCCCTTTCTCGACGAACTGCAGGCAACCCTGCACGAACTGTTCGAAGCCGTTCGCGCTGGGGGAGCGCGGGTGATCCTGAGCGGGCACTGGGCCGACCAGCTGCTCTTCGATCAGGCCTATCTGGTTGATCTGTTCCGGCAGCTGGCCTGGGGTACGATCGCCGGTCACATGCGTCAGTATGGATACTGGTTCAACGAGCCCGATCGCCGGGTCTACCGCCGGCGGTTCGGGCTCGACCTGATCAAGTACAGCCTGCCCCGGCGATTGATGGTTCGTCTGCGAGCCCGTCGCCTGCGTCCGGGCCGGGAGTGGTTTACACCCCGTTTTGTCCGTTTGGTACGCCACCGGCGGATCTCTGCCGCTCCGTTCGTCTCCTCACAGCCGACCGTGCACGCCCGTTCACTCTACGAGCAGATCAGATCGGGGCATCACGGACTCTGCCTGGAATGGGACGACAAACTGGCGGCGATGTACGGGTGTGAAATGGCCTTCCCCTTTCTCGATCGGGATCTGCTCGTTTTCCTGCTCAACGTGCCCGGTGAAGCCGTGCATCCGGAAGGAGTGCCCAAGGGGATCCTGCGCCGGGCGATGCGGGGCATCCTGCCCGACCCGATCCGGGAACGCACCTGGAAGGCGGATTTCACCCCCGTCGTGAGCGCTGCGGTGCGTGAGGAATACGAAACCCTGCTCGCCCTGCTCGGCAGCGAATCTGCCGGTGTACGGGCGGGATTGTTCGATCCTGCTGTTCTGGCCCCCGCGCTCGCCGGGGCCCGGGACGAACTCGACCGTGATGACTACCAGGCCGCCATGGGACTTTCCGAAGTGCTCGGTCTGGAGCTCTTCCTACACACCTTCATGAAGGTGTAGTATTATTGGTCGAGCGATGACCTGTCCTGCATAGCGGTCGTTTGCGACCGGGAGGACCAAGACATGGATGGGAAACAGAGACCCGGAACGGCTGGCGGGAAGAAGCCGTACTCTTCGCCCGAGCTTGTTGAATACGGGAACCTCACCACCCTCACCATGGCCAAGGGTGGCACCAAACAGGATGGCGGGGCCAAGCCCAGCACGCGCTCCACCGGCAGGCCCGCCTGAGCGCGCGATCGAACCGGCTTTTTCTCCGCCCTGTGTGACCGGTTCACCCGACATGCCCCCCCGCCCGTACGTCCTCTACGGTCTTCAGCTTGCGAGCGACTGGCCTCTACCGGCTCCGCCCGGTACAGATGACTCCGAACCCGATGTGATCCTCACCCGGGCGCCGGCGGACCGCTTCCGCGAGGCCGCTGCCGCCGTTACCCATCAACCGGACGGCCGGGAGTGGTTCCGCTATCTGCCGCGTCCCGGTGGTGAGATCTACCTGCGCTGGACCGATCTGTTCGAATTCCTCGTATCTCCCGACGGCCGGACGATCGAGGGCCATGAGCTGGGTCAGACCTCACTCGAGTCACTGCAGACCTACCTGCTCGGACAGGTGCTCTCATTCGCTCTGCTCCGGCAGGGGCGCGAACCGCTCCATGCCACTGCCGTTCTTGTCGAGAAAGGGGCGATCGGATTCCTGGGCGACAGCGGATTCGGGAAATCGACCCTCGGTGCCGCCTTCCTGGGGGCGGGTTATTCCCTGGTTACCGATGACCTCCTGGTGATCGAACCCGACGGATCAGGAGGCTTCGCCACCTGGCCCGGTCCGGCCCGGATAAAGCTCTTCCCTCACGTCGCCGCGGCCCTGCTCGGGGACCACGGCCGGGGCGTTCCGATGAATCCCGATACCGAGAAGTGCATTATTCCGCTTGACGCTCAGCAGGCGGTCGCACCCGACCGGACTGTGCCGCTGACGGCGCTCTACATCCTCGCCCCCGATGAAGGAGTGGGGGGGCCGGCTGCTCCGGTTATCGGCGATCTGTCCGCCCGCGAGGCCTGTCTGGCCCTGATCGCCAACACCTTCAATACCCTGGCGGTGGAACCGGAGCGGTTGACCGTTCAGTTCGAGCAGACCGCCCGTCTGGCACAGGAGATCCCCGTCCGTACACTCGCCTGGCCCCGCGACCTCACCCGGCTCGACGAGGTCCGCGAAGCCCTGCTGCGGCGGCATCCGTGATCGCGCTTCCCGCTCTGCCTTTGCTCGGAGATTTCCTGCGGGGAGTTCCGCCGGATCCGGAAACCGCCGCCCGGATCCCGCCGGCCGAATGGTCCGCCCTGCTGGACTGGTTGGCGGACGAGAATCTGCTGCCCCTCTTCCGGCACTGGCTGAGTGAGCTTCCCGCGCCGGCGATCGAGACCTCACTCCCCGAAGCGATCGGGGAACGGATGGATCGGGAATACCGCGGTACGGTCGCCCGCAACCTGCTTCTGGCTGAAGAACTCACCGCGATCCTGCTCCGCCTGGGCGAGGCAGACCATACCTGCATCCCGATCCGGGGCCTGGCGCTGGCCGAGGAGCTTTTCGGGGATCCCTTCCTTCGTCCGATGGGTGATATCGACCTGCTGGTGCCGCGCCGGGACCTATCCCGGTTCGGTGAGGCAATGGCAGAACTCGGATACCGCCGGATGGATCGCCGGCCGGGCTATGCCGAGGATTTCTACTACACCCTGAAGTTCATCAAGAAGCGGTACGGCTGGATCATCGTTGAACCGCGCTGGTCACTGGCCTACCCCCCCTTTCACGAACAGCTCGACATGGCAGCCGTCTTCGACCGCTGCCGGACGGGGAGGGTGCTGGATATCGATGTCGAGCAGCTCAGCGATGAAGATCTCATTCTTCACCTCTCGCTTCATCTGATGCATGAAGGGCCCTCGGCACCCTTCCTGCGGTTCTACGAACTCGACCGTCTGATCCGGCGCTCTTCGGTTGGCCTCGACTGGTCGCTCCTGACCGCGTCAGCCGTGAATTCGGGACAGGGCTTCCTGCTCGGCCGGGCGCTACGGCTCCTCATCGGGCATCTTTGCACACCGGTTCCGGTCGAGGTGCTCGAGACCCTTCCTGACAAACCCCCGCCGACACGGGCGGGGCGTCTGGCCGATCTGCTCGCTTCCGGTTCCGATATCGACGGCAGGGAGAGCCTGGCGCTCTTCGTCGCCACCCGGGGGATCCGTACGAAACTGCGCTATCTCTTGGCGCTCTTCTTCCCCGTCCCCGATTTCATGATGTTGCAGTACGGGCTTACCCGCAGGCGGCAGCTGATCCCGGCCTATGCCCGGCGGGTCTTCTACTTCTTTCGGGAGGGGGTGCGGGGCGTTCTCAAGCTCATTTTCGGCTGAGCGTTTTCGGAGGCAGGCAACATTCCGGGCTTGTCGATTTGTTTCGGATTCCTATATATTTTTTCCGCGAGTCGAGGAACGCTCATACCAAAGGTGCGGTGAACACGATGAAAGTCGTTTTCAGACCCCTGACAGTCTTTGTGATACTGATCTGTACGATGGGACTGTCCTGGCCTCAACAGACCCTGCAGGAAGGTTCCGAAGCGCCTGCCTTCACTCTGACGGGCAGTGATGGCGAGACCTATAGCCTCGATACCTTGCGGCAACAAGCCCCGGTCTTCGTCACCTTCTGGAAGGAGAGCTGTCCCTCGAACGTGGCCGCGGTGCCGCTCTTCTCCGCGATCGCGTCGGCGTATGACGGAAAGGCGGTTCTGCTGGGGGTGGTGAGCGGGCCGCAGGAGCGTTTGGAGCGCTGGCTCGACAGGTACGGGTCTTCCTTCACCATCCTCCCCGATCCCGACAAGATCCTGATCGGGGCCTATGGTCTGGTCCGCTCGATCGTGACCTTCCAGATCGCCACCGACGGTACGATCGCAAAGATCTACCCCGGCTACGGCCGTGAAGCCCTGGCTGCCCTGAACGCCGATCTGGCCGCGGCGGCCGGCACAGACCCGGCCGAGGTCGATCTGGGTTCGGCTCCCGACCGCACCGCCTACGGCTGAGGCTTCTGACCTTTTCCCCCGGTCCGGGGGAAAACGGAACACCGCATGCATCTGACCTGTCGCTGCCGCAGCAGCAATTTTTTGATGCGTCGGCGCTCGGTTTGTCCGGAGCCCCGGTGCTCGCAGTGGATGGCGGCGCCGCCAACGGTCACTCGGCAGCGCTGATCGTCACCTGACTGATGGTCACGTCCTCGAGCGGCCGGTCGCCGGGATTGGTGGGCACGCTGCCGATCTTTCGAACCGCCTCTATACCCTCGATCACGCGGCCGAAGACCGCGTGATGGTCGTCCAGCCATGGTGTAGCCGCCAGCGTGATGAAGAACTGCGAGCCGCCGGTATCCGGTCCGGCATTGGCCATCGAGAGAATCCCTTCAGCGTCATGACGCAGGTCGGGGTGGAACTCATCATCGATCTGGTAGCCGGGGCCGCCGGTCCCCGTGCCGTGGGGACACCCTCCCTGGATCATGAATCCCTCGATAACCCGGTGGAAGATCAGCCCGTCGTAATATCCTTTTTCAGCCAGCTCGATGAAATTCCCCGTGGTGCGCGGGGCTCTGTTTTCGAAGAGTTCGAGTGTGAACTCTCCCTGGCTGGTCTCGAATCGTGCCCTCCGGTTCGCCATTTCGGATCCTTCCGGTTTCGGTGGGGCCGGTCTGCCCGGATCACCCTAGTGCCCGGTCAGGCGGTCCACAACCTCAATGGACTCGTGATGGCTGCCGGTGGGGCGGTTCACCGGTTGCGGAAGAGGCGGGGATAAAGAATACGGCCCGGTGCCCGGTCGGGAGAGGAAACATGCTGCCACCCGGCCCGGCAAGTGAGTGGACTGCATATCCTGTCGCAGACGGGGCAATCGGACCGTATGAAAAAGTGTACGATTATTTATGTGATAAGTTTCATTCGTACCGTAGAGCTTCCACCGGATCGACCCGGATCGCCCGTCTGGCAGGAATGTAACTGGCCAGCAGTCCCGTGACGGTCAGCACCCCGATGATGAAAGCGAACACGACCGGGTCGGTCGGACTCACTCCGAACAGGACCATCTGCATTCCCTGTGCCAGGGCCAGGGCCAGAGCGGTCCCGATCAGCATACCGACCGCGAGCTGCCGGCCGCCCTGGCGCAGGATCATGCCGATGAGGTTGCTCGGTTCGGCTCCCAGGGCCATCCGGACTCCGATCTCCTGGGTACGTCGGCTGACCGAGAAGGCCATGACCCCGTACAGCCCGATCGAACCCAGAAAGAGCGCGATCACACCGGCGGCGATCATCAGGCCGCCGAAGACATGGTACGGCCAGATGGCTTCGTAGAGGGCGTCGGCCATGGGCATGACCCAGTACAGAGGCAGGTTCGGGTCGATCGAGATGACGGCCTCGCGCATGGCGCCGATGAACGTTTCCGGCGGGCCCTGGGTGTGCAGGGCCAGGCTGATGAAGCGGAAGTCTTCCTGAAAGAGGCAGGTGTAGGCGAGGGCGGGTTCGGGATCCTCACTCGAGGTCCACTCGTTGCCGACCACTCCCACGATCGTGTACCAGGGTGTTTCAGCGCCCTCGACGGAGGGGCCCGCGCGCCGGCCGAGCGGGCTCTGGCCGGGACTGAAACGTTCGACAAAGGCCTGGTTGACGATCGCCACCAGGTTGGCGTCGGCATTGTCCGATGAGGCAAAGTCGCGCCCCTGCGCGAGTTCGATTCCGAAAGTCGCGAAGTACCCCGGGGCCACCGCCTTGACCCCGGTGAAGGGCAGATCGGCTTCGGGTGGATATTCGACCCCTTCAAAGCGGAATCCCGTGCCGTCGGAGCCGCGCACGGGCAGATTGGGGGTCAGGGTGGCGTCGATGACTCCCGGCAGGTTGTTGAGACGCTCGTACAGCTCCTGCCAGAACAGAGTGCGCGACTCAACCGACGGGTAATCACTCTCGAACAGCCCGACCCGGGCGGTCAGCACGTTCTCCGATTCGACCCCGAAATCCTGGGTGCCCAGGTTCATCAGGCTGCGGGTCAGCAGGCCGGCCGAAAACAGCAATCCCAGCGAGAAAGCAATCTCACCGATCACCAGAGTTCGGCTCAGGCGGGAGAGCCTGAA
>Ga0180431_10010219_pt1 | contig 10467 bp, 5 predicted proteins | sample SS_ome_11_FD_132459 | JGI IMG/M metagenome (GOLD analysis project Ga0180431, IMG submission 132459) | Hypersaline lake sediment archaeal communities from the Salton Sea, California, USA - SS_1_MS_1 metaG | ecosystem: Environmental > Aquatic > Non-marine Saline and Alkaline > Hypersaline >... | reverse complement strand
TTCGTCGCGATAGTCTGGCTCGGCGTGGTCGAGTCCGAGTATTCGCCGGTCTACCAGAAATCGCGAATGGCGCTGGCCGGCAAGAGAATCATCACAACAATCGTGTGGTTCCAGTTCATCACGACCCAGTTGCTGGCCGTGATAATGCTTAGCACGTCGATAAGCGATGAAGTCCACCATCGCACTCTCGGCCTGCTGATGACCACGCCTATGGGCAGCCTTCAAATTGTCATGGGCAAGCTCTTCAGCAAGCTCCTGCAGTTAATCCTGCTGCTTGCCATCAGTCTGCCTCTGCTGGCCGTCGTCCGCGTCTTCGGCGGCGTGCCGCCCGGCTACCTCATCTCAAGTTTGTGCATAACGCTGACGGCCGTCATCTTCGCCGGCTCGGTCAGTCTGTTCTTTTCGATTAACAACCGGCGGTCTTACGTCGTCATCATCAAGGCGGTCGTCACGCTGGGAGTTCTGTATGCATTTATTCCCATCATAACAGGCGCGTTTTTCAGTGCCGATCTTATCGGCGGCCGAACAGCGCCCAACACTTCATCCTGGCCGATCGTCCTGTTCCTGCACGTCAATCCATTCGGCGCCATGTCCGTAAATACCGCAATGATGATGTCGCCGGTGATGCCGGTGGCGATTCCCGTATTCTACTGGTCCGCACACTGCGCTCTCATGCTGGGAGGCTCGGCGATACTGATAGCGCTTTCGGTCAAGATCGTGCGAAAAGTGGCGCTGCGACAGGCTACCGGTCAGCTCGACCTTCTGCCGAAACTGCGCGTCAGCAAGAAACAGAAGAAGAAATCGGCCCGGCGGAGCCGCAATTCACAGGAGCGATTCGGCATAGTAAGGCCGGTGAAGGGCTCGCCCGTTCTCTGGAAGGAGATACGCGCGCCGATGATCCGGGGCGTGAACGGCAGAAACAGCATCATCGGTCTTGTGGTAACCATAATTGCCCTGTTCATAACTTACGGCGTCTGTAAAAAGGAGAATTTTCTGCAGGAAGGCTTCGTTCACGTTGTGTACGTGCTGATGTTCTTAATCATCGGCACGATTTTCACTATGGTGCTCTCGGCAACCACCATCACGTCCGAGAAGGAGTCGAGCGCATGGCCGATCATGCTGGCGACCTCGATGGACGACTGGCACATCCTGCTCGGCAAAGCCGGCGGCGTATTTCGACGGTGCCTTCCGATCTGGCTTCTCCTGGCCGGCCACGTCCTGCTCTTTATGAGCATCAGATATATACATCCGATTGCTATAGTGCATTTAATAATATTCGTCGTCGGTCTGGTGACTTTCCTGACGGGCGTCGGTCTCTATTTCAGCACACGCTTCAAGCGGACCACGTCGGCCGTTGTCGCCAACTTCGCCCTGGCAATAGCTCTCTGGGCGGTCCTGCCGGCAGTGGGCGGATTAATTTTTGGATTTACACGCAATGAAGACTTCAGAGCAGCTTTTGAATTATACGCATCAGGGAATCCCGTCGTCCAGTGCGTTACAGTGACCGGCGCGGCAAGCGGCGAGCACGAAGCGCGAATGAAGGTGTCAAAGTTGAATTACGATTGGCCAACACGTCGCGGCTGGTCAAAAGTAGGCGACACAACGCTCGTATTGCTGACTTATATGGTTACTTATGCGTCCGCGGGTGTTTTCTTCGCGTGGCGCGCCAAGTGCCGGTTCCGGCGCAATATCTTTTGAGTAGATTAACAGGATGTCAAAGATCAATTTAGTGACCTGTCATTGCGAGTCAAGCGAAGCAATCCAAAACCTTTACACAACCGAACGGTTGAGATTGCTTCGTCGCCTTGCTCCTCGCAATGACATGCTCGCATTCTTTGTTATGACGGAATAGAATGACGATAACTTCGGCCATATCCGAATCATTCCTGCCGCTATTGAGGCCCTCCTGGCTGACGGGCCCGATTTTCGACAAGGAGCTTCGCATCTCCAGCAGACATCGCAGGAACTACGTGCTCCGTTCGGCCTACGTGGCTGTTCTGGCCGTCTTTGTGGTTATGGTCTGGCTCGGCTCAGCCCAGTGGATTAGATCGTCGGGTTTGTATTCGGCCTCGCGAATGGCAGAAGCCGGCAAGAGGATAGTGATGACTATCGTATGGTTTCAGTTCTACGCCACACAAATTCTTACGGTATTCATGCTCAGCACGGCGATTAACGAAGAGGTCTACAGGCGAACGCTGGGTACTCTGATGACCACGCCGATTACGAGCTTCCAGATTGTTATGGGAAAGCTGCTCAGCAGGCTGTTTCAGATAATCCTTCTGCTGGCGATAAGCCTGCCGCTCCTGGCGATAGTCCGCATCTTCGGCGGCGTGCCCTGGGATTACGTCGTTTCCAGTCTCTGCATAACACTGACCGCCGTCATTTTCGCCGGATCGGTGAGCTTGTTCTTCTCGATATTCAGCCGCAGAGCTTACGTGGTAATTATCCTGACATGCTTGGCCCTTGGCGCATTGTTTGGATTGTTCTCTTCTCTCGCGGTGGAAATATTTGGTCACCCATGGGGCAGACGTGGAGGCGTTCCAGTCATGTTGTACCTGAATCCGTACATGTTGCTGGCCTTCAACACAGACATAATGATCAGCCCGAGGATGGCCGGCAGGGCGAGTGTCTCGTTGTTGGCTCATTGCAGCATAATGTTATTAGCCTCAGCGGGCGTTTTGTACGCATCCGTTCGCCTGGTTCGCAAAGTTGCCCTGGCGCAGGCCGCAGGAGGCGCCGGTGTCTTCAGTCGTTTGTGGGGAATGAGACCGAGAAAAGCCCTCAAGAATGCCGTCGCGATGAAATCCGCCGGGCGGATAAGACGCGTTTCAGGGCCTCCGGTCATGTGGAAGGAGCTGATAACCCGCAGGTCCGACCGGGAAAAGATCTTTGTCATGACGATCATCGGCACAGAACTCATAATGATTGCAGCGATTTATCTTTTCCCGTATGTAGCGCGAACAGTCGGCATGGAGGAAGCGCACGCGGCCTACGTTGCAATATTCATGGGGCTCGGAGCATTGTCGGTCACCGTTTTTCCTGCAACCTGCATCGCCTCCGAAAAAGAGGTGCGATCATGGCCGCTTCTAATGACCACTACTGTGAGCGACTGGGAGATAATACTCGGCAAATTCGTGGGCGTGCTTAGGCGAAGTCTGCCGTTCTGGCTGATTCTCGTTGTCTATCTTATACCGTTCTGGGGAATTATCGCCTTTGGTGTGCTCGAAGTGGCCGCACTGGTGGTCGGAACGACAGTGTTCCTCTGCGGCACAGGTCTATACGTGAGTTCACGGGCCAAGAGAATCAACACCGCCGTCGCGGCAAACTTCATAGTGGCAGCCTCGGTGTGGGGCATTTTGCACTTTGTGATGGCCCTTTTTAAGCGGTCCTTCGAGTCCTTTTCTTTTTACAGGCGACCGTTAGTAGATTGTTTCGTGGAGACTATTCCCTTCATTCCTGCAATGGAAACTATATGGTCGCGCAGATATAACACTTCCGGCAGGGCGCTGCTCTATCTGTTGAGCTACATCATTGTCGGGCTATTTTTTGCTTGGCGAGCCAAGTGTCGATTCAGACGCGATGTTTTTCAGTAGGTGCCATAAACAGTCATGACTTCAAGATTGCCATATTTTTTAGTGCGACTTTGCAGCCTCTCATGGCTGACCGGCCCGATTTTCGAGAAAGAGCTGCGCGTTTCCAGCCGGCGAAGGAGAAACTATGTTCTGCGTTTCGCGTACGTTGCTCTGTTGACGGTTTTCATTTTGACCGCCTGGAAGACGTCGGCCCGCCCGGCCGGGTCCGGATCGGCCGTTTATCAGCTCTCACGCATGCCGGAAACTGGAAAGGCTATCATAACGATCGTCATCTGGTTCCAATTCATCGCCGGCCAGCTTATCGCTGCACTTATGATGAGCACGGCGATCAGCGAGGAAATACAGCGGCGTACGCTTGGCGTTCTTATGACCACTCCGATCGGAAGTTTTCAGATAGTTCTGGGAAAACTCCTTAGCAAACTGCTTCAACTGGTTCTTCTGCTGGCGATCAGCCTGCCGCTTCTGGCAATCGTCAGAGTTTTCGGCGGCGTGCCCTGGGATTATGTAGTATCCAGCCTTTGCGTAACCTTGACGGCGGCGGTCTTTGCCGGGACTTTGAGTCTGCTCTTCTCAACGTGCACCAGACAGTCACAACAGGTGCTGGCGCGAACCGCATCGGTCTGCTTTATCATTTATGCGGTGCCCTTGATCGTAGTGCAGTTAATTCGACAAAGATACGGAGTCACCTTAGCTACCAACGCAGAACTTTCATACGCCAATCCTTTCATGATAATGGCTTTCACTACCAACGCCATGCTCTCCTCTTTGCCCGGGGGGCCGCTCGCTATTTGGGTGATACATTGTGCTATCATGGCGGCTCTCTCGGCCTTGCTATTGATTCTCTCTGCGGCCGGCGTTCGTAGAGCGGCTTTGCGCCAGGCTACGGGACAGCCCGGCATCTTTTCCACTCGCAAGGAGCGCCGAGCCGCCAGGGCCAACCGCCGGGCCGAACGCGGCGTCGCAGTAAGGCCGGGGCGGGTCATACCTGTTAAGGGCCATCCGATAGTCTGGAAGGAGATGAGAACCGTCCTGGCCCGGAGCGGGCGTTTTACGGCGGTTCTGAGTACGGTTCTGTCCGTTTGTGTCGGAATCTTCGCCTATGGATATTGCGGGTACAAGGGCTGGTTAGCCCTGCACGAAGTACACGCGGCTTTTGTAGTGGCATATCTGTTTTTGGGCCTGCTGCGGGCGGCAACGTCAGCCGCCACAAGCATAACGACCGAGAGAGAGGCCCGAACGTGGCCTGCGCTTCTGGCCACTTCGATGACCGACAGGGAAATCGTATTGGGCAAGGTCATCGGCTCGGCCCTGCAGGGCTGGCCGTTCTGGCTGCTGCTTGCGGCTCACACCCTGATATTCAGCATCGCGGGCTACATAAACTTTCTCGCCGTCGTTCCTTTGGCGGCATTAGCCGTAACCAGCGCGTTGCTTGTTTCGGCTATCGGAGTCTTTTTCAGCTCTTCGTTCAGACGAAGCTCCGTGGCGGGGGCATTGAATCTTATTGCAATTTTCGTCTTTAACTTTCCCGTATGCTGCCCCGTGCCGACCTTTCTTATAAATCCCATCTTCGTCGCAATAGGGATACTTGCCGTTACGGGAGGCTGGGCGGGTGATTTCCCGCTTTCGCGCGCCGGAGCCGGCAGGTATAAGGCATTCCTGACTTCGGGTGTGGCATTGATTATTCTCCTGGGTCTATATCTGCTTTTAGCCTTTGGCGCGTATGCGCTGGCGAAAAGAAAGATACGCCGCAGAGTCTTTTAGTTGTGCCGGAAACATTATGGCCGTTGCTTTGAGAAACTCATTCAGGCGTTTTGCCGGCCTCTCGTGGCTAATTGGGCCGATTCTTGATAAAGAGCTGCGCGTTTCGAGCCGGCGGGCGAGGAACTATATCCTTCGATTCGCATATCTGATCTTCCTAACGACCTACGTCGTTCTGATCTGGCTTCATGCGGTTGATTATGGAGCGGCAGGTTTGTTTACCGTTTCCAGAATGGCTCGCGCCGGCAAGAGTATTATTTCGAGTGTTGTCTGGTTTCAGTTCTGCGTCACGCAGATCGTCGTTGTGATAATGCTGAGCACCTCAATAAGCGAGGAGATCTACAATCGCACGCTCGGTCTGCTGATGACCACGCCGATCAGCAGCTTTCAGATCGTCATGGGAAAGCTCTTTAGCAAGCTGCTCCAGTTGATTCTGTTGATGGCGATAAGTCTGCCGCTGTTGGCTATTGTCCGTATATTCGGCGGCGTGCCCTGGGATTACATCGTCTCCAGCCTCTGCATAACTCTAACAAGCATAGTTTTTGTCGGATCGATAAGTCTGTTCTTCTCCATCTTCACTCGACGGGGCTATGTTAGCATTATTTTGACCTGTGCGACACTCGGCGCACTTTTCTTTGGGATACCGTTTCTTTTTGGATTAATTTATCACCTTTGCACCGGCGACTGGCCCGGAAGAACTCTCACCAGTGTCTTATTTTATGATAATCCTGTTATGGTTCTCATGCTCAACAGCCAAAAAATGATGTCACCGGCCGCTGGCAGAGGATTCGCTGCTTTTTATTGGCCGCTGCATTGCGGGATTATGCTTGTCGGCTCAATTTTCGTTCTTATCGTCTCGATTATCATGGTTCGCCGAGTGGCTCTGAGACAGGCCATTGGAGAGCGGCAGTTGTTCCGGCGGCGCAGTGCAAGTGAGAGTGTGGAGCCTGCTCAATCCAAAGGGATGCACGAGCCGGGTCGAATCAGGCGAGTCACAGGCTCTGCGGTCACGTGGAAGGAGATGAGATTGCCTCTATTGGGCCGGCGTAAGACGTTGATGCTGATAGCGGTTCTCGTTGGTCTGAGCGGCCTGCTCATGTCCTATATTGCTCTGGGCGCAAACGATGACCTGGATGACGAGGACGTGCACATAGTGTATGCCATCATATTCCTTGGATTCGGAATGCTCTTCAGTATCGTTATTCCCGCAACTACGATTACGTCCGAGAAGGAATCCCGCTGCTGGCCCTTGTTAGTGGCGACGACATTAGGCGAGAATGAGATTCTACTTGGCAAGTTCATCGGCTCGTTTCGGCGCTGCCTGCCTGCCTGGTTCCCGCTTCTGGGGCATGTCTTCATATTCAGCCTGATGGGACTAATTCATCCGATTGCCGTTTTTCTTACAATCATCCTTGTGATATGGCTCGTGACGTTCCTTTTTGGCACGGGCTTATATTTTAGTGTTCGCTCCAGGCACACCACAACGGCCGTCGTGCTGAATTTCGCGCTGGCGGTTGTTATCTGGGCGATTTTGCCTATGCTTGGCTTCATTGCCCTGAACGCAATGGATGCACCCGATGACCTGGCCGAAGATTACCTGGATACGCATCCATTACTTCAGACTGCGATTATTATGGATGCGACAGTCGATGAAAAAGGTATGCCGGACTTTGACTGGCCTGGTAAAGGCCACGTGGGGGCCATAGAATCGACAATCTGGATGTTGATTTGTATGGGGATTTATGGTTTCTTAGGTTTTCTTTTTGCATGGCGCGCCAAGCGCCGATTGCGACGGAATATTTTTTGAGAAGAAGATTATATGGCTCGGGTTGCTGTTGTTTTGGATTCACTTAGAAATGTCGTCAGTCTTTCATGGCTGACGGGACCGATTTTTGATAAGGAGCTTCGTGTCTCCAGCAGACGGCGCAGGAACTATGTGCTGCGTTTTGCATATTTGGCTCTTCTGACCGCCTTCTTATCCTTGATCTGGATCCAAATGACGCGGTTCAGCGGTGCGGGATTGTACCGGATATCCAGAATGGCCGAGGCGGGAAAGTCCATTATCGCCTCCATTGTCTGGTTTCAGTTCATTGTCACTCAGATCGTTGCCGTCGTAATGCTCAGCACGTCGATCAGCGATGAGATATACAATAAGACGCTCGGACTTCTTATGACCACGCCGGTGAACAGCTTTCAGGTAGTGATGGGCAAGCTCTTCAGCAAACTGCTGCAGTTAATGCTGCTGCTGGCGATAAGCCTGCCGTTGCTGGCCGTTGTCCGCGTATTCGGAGGCGTGCCGTGGAGCTACATCGTGTCCAGCCTTTCGATAACGCTAACGACGGCGATATTCATGGGCTCAATCAGTCTGTTCTTCTCCATCTTCACGCGAAAGGCTTACGTAGCCATCATTCTGACCGTCCTTGCAGTAGGCATGTTGTTTGCGTTGATACCGCTTATGAGCGCTATGATTTATAACGTACTGGATTTAGACATGCGCATCCCGGAGAAACAGTTTTTCCCCATCATCCTGTTGCCGAATCCGTACTGCAATATGTTCTTCAATACCATGATGATGACCGTGCCCCGAGGAGCGCTTGGAGGCATGCCCTCTTTCTACTGGCCCTTGCACTGCGGCATCATTCTCGCCGCCTCGGCTGTTGTCCTTTCGATCAGCGTGATTAAAGTTCGCAAGGTCGCTCTGCGACAGGCAACGGGGCAACTCGGAATTCTCACACGCAGGAGACGAAAGGGCAAGAAGGCCTCGGCCGCAGCCGCCGGTCGGGATGATCCCGCAGCCACTGTCAGGACAGTGGCGGGCCCGCCGATTATATGGAAGGAGTTAAGATTTCCCCTTTTGGGAAGGCGCAAAGTCGCATCGCTGGTCATTATAACAATTTGTCTGTTGATGTTGTTGGTAACGTACCTGCTTTGTGGTGTGGAGAATATGCTCGATGACGAAGATATCCATAATGTTTACGCTTTCATTTTCCTGGGAATAGGAGTTCTTTTTACCACCGTTCTGTCCTCGACCAGCATCACTTCCGAGAAGGAGGCTCGCTCCTGGCCGCTGCTGCTGGCGACGACTCTCGACGACAATCAAATCCTGACCGGTAAATTTGTCGGAATTGTGCGGCGTTGTTTTCCCGCATGGCTTTTGTTACTTGGCCACACTGTTGTGTTCAGTCTGACCGGCTTGATCCACCCTGTGGCGATTTTGCAGATGACTCTGCTCGCGGGCTGGATAGTAGGGTTCCTTGGCTGCACGGGGCTCTATTTCAGCACGTGCTTTAAACGTACGACCACGGCGGTGCTTATGAATTTTGCAGTGGTTGCGCTCCTTTGGGCCGTGCTGCCTTTTCTATTGGCTATCCTGGGGGCGATAGACAGCGACCTGCGTCCAATGGTCGAGGTCTATATGGACACGAATCCCTTTGTGCATTCCATCGTGATTATGGAAGCTGCTATCGGCAATCCGGGCAATTATCGTTGGGTCAGTTTCGATAGTTCACAGGATACCGGGACCTTTGGATCCACGATCTGGATGCTGATTTGTGCGGCGGGATATCTCTCGGTTGGCTTTCTGTTTTCCAGACGCGCCAAAAAACGATTCCGGCGAAACGTCTTCTGAGATAACCGGGTGGTGTACATGGCTCTAATCTCACTGCAAAACGTTACTAAGATTTTTGACGGCGATGTCGTCGCGGTCACGGATTTCAATCTCGATATCGCCGACGGGGAGTTCATGGTCATTGTCGGGCCGAGCGGCTGCGGCAAAACGACGACCCTGAGGATGATTGCCGGCCTGGAACAAGCCACGGCGGGAAACATCTACATCGGCGGCCGCCTCGTCAACGACACACCGGCAAAAGATCGCGACGTTGCGATGGTGTTCCAGAATTACGCCTTATACCCTCACATGACGGTCTATCAGAATCTGGCGTTTGCTTTGAAAATGCGAAAGATCCCCGTCGATCAGACGAGAAAGCGAATCGCTGAAGCGGCCGGACTGCTCGGCATAGAAAAACTGCTGAAAAGAAGGCCGGCAGCCTTGTCCGGCGGTCAGCGCCAGCGTGCGGCGCTCGGAAGAGCCATCGTTCGCCGCCCGAAGGCATTTTTATTCGATGAGCCGCTGAGCAATCTCGATGCCGGGCTGCGACGGGCCATGCGCGCCGAGTTGAAAGACCTGCACAGCAGGCTTCAAACAACGACCGCTTACGTCACGCACGACCAGGCCGAGGCGATGAGCCTGGGCGACCGTCTCGCCGTCATGCTCGACGGTACGATCCGGCAGACGGCAAAGCCCGCTGAGGTCTACGACCGTCCGGCAAATCGATTTGTCGCCGGATTCATCGGAACGCCGCCGATGAACTTCTTCAAAGGACGATTGGATTATGGTAAAGGTGCGCTGAATTTTGTAATCGACGGTGAAGCAATCGTAATGCCCTTAAACCTCCGGGCTTTGCTGCAAGAGTATCGCGGCAGGGATATGGTTCTTGGAGTCCGACCGGAGAATATCTCACCGGGGGGATTTCCAGGCAAGGCCGACAATGTGATATCCTCAACCGTCGAGACGGTTGAGCCTCTGGGCGCTCGAACAGATGTGTACATGAAAAATCGCGGGGGGCAGAAATTCATCACCGCAGTCGATCCACACGCACGGCTCAGCGTCGGAGATGCAGTCAAAATGCACATTAACGTTGAGAAAGCGCACATTTTCGAGCCGGAAGGCGCCGGCAGAAATGTTACCTTAGACTATTGAGCCGGCCCGTTCGTAGTGACGCCGCAAGGCGTTTGTAGCGAAGGTGTCTTGCCCTTGTTCTTGAATGCGAGGCCGGGACGGCCCAGCGACGCAAGGGCGGGACGCCCTCGCCACGATCACGTTCCGATGCACTCCGCGGGATGGCCAAGTCATTACGGGCACACTACAACCGGGACGTTAATAAATAATTAGACAGCAATGTGTTGCTTCACTATAATCATTCCGAATTTTGCATATTTATGCTGATTTTTTGCTTTACTTCAGTGGAGAACTTAATTGAAGGCTTTGCTCTATACGAAACCGTATACGTTTGAATACACCGACGTGCCGGATCCGGACGTCGGGGACGACGACGTT
>Ga0180431_10010218_pt1 | contig 10468 bp, 6 predicted proteins | sample SS_ome_11_FD_132459 | JGI IMG/M metagenome (GOLD analysis project Ga0180431, IMG submission 132459) | Hypersaline lake sediment archaeal communities from the Salton Sea, California, USA - SS_1_MS_1 metaG | ecosystem: Environmental > Aquatic > Non-marine Saline and Alkaline > Hypersaline >... | reverse complement strand
TAGTATCCGCATGACAGGTACCGTCATTAATTTGATACTGTAATTTTCTTTTTTATAAATTTATCATAGGCCGATTCTCTAAAGAATGGCAAGTTATTACGTGCTTTTCCTGTTGATTTTGACCTTTCATGTAATTCCGTTCTCATATTTATTATAAAGTGTCTGCGGGCTGGAAAACAAGTAATAGTCATTATCTGCCGGTTTGTGGAAGCCAAGCTGAAACTGGGGGTCAACTAAAAATTCATATTTACGGCACTAATTTACAAGTGGCCGTGACCTCTTGTCCGGATTCCTGCGGCAGAGACCGGCATTACCGATAAGTGGGCGTGGGGGTAGAGACCGATATATGTCAAAGAACAGTCCCGACACCTTGATGAACGGCCTGTGCGAACTTGCTGTAAGGTGCTAGAGGCTGGAGGAGAAAAAATAACTACCTGATTCGGGTGGCTATGATTTTCTCCGATGGCGGCGGTTTACAGAATTGGGCAGCCTTCATACTCAGTATGGACTCAATGCTGCCTGCTGCAATTAAAAGATAACCTGCAAGCTCTACACTTTCTTCGATCACACGTTTGTAGAAACGATTGTAGTCATCGGCCATGAATGATTCCAGGAAGGAGCCATGCCCCAATAACTGAGCAACGGGTACAGCCAGTATAAAACCTGCCCACAAAACGGCGAATGCAGGAGAAGAAAGGAAGTGTGAAATTTGCCATCTGAGCTTATTCCTGTTTGCAAAGGCCAACCACACGGCATAGAGGATAATTGCAAACCCTATTTTCCAACCGATCCAGGGAATCAATGCATCCAGCAGCGTATCCAATTCTCGAACCGTTGCGAATCCAGAAAGAGATGCCAAAAGGAGAAGGTTTTCTCGAAAGGCAGGTATGACTGAAGATCCTGAGAGGAATAACGAGCTTGCGCCGAAAAGCAAACCAAACTGCAGCCATTCGACAGGCCCGTTTTCTTTGAAAATGGTAATATCGCCATCCTGCAGCAGGATAATGAGTGACGCTTTAACAAAAAACATCACGATCGTATACGCCGCGAAGCGTGTCGCTATAGGCATCCAAATTTTACTCGGCGTTTCAAAGGTGCCGGCTTTCTCTTGCATTAGATCATCCGTTCGCCGCGAATCAGGGGCAAATCTTCACTGAAAACAGTTTGGGACAGGTCAATTCTGCTGAATTCCCTGTTTTTTTGGCCACAAAGAGTCCTCGATAAGATTTTGTTGAGTTGCATGGTGTTTTGGCTAAGAATACGGATTCGGCCCGGGTCAGATTTATATGTTCGATAAGTCCGGTTCCTGTTGCATAGATAAACCGGCCTTTTGGTAAATCACTCTATCTCCAGTTGGCCACTTTGTAAATCATTGTCAAACCATTTAATTTCTATCTCAAGACTATGTTGAATGCCTTTTGATTTTTTATCCTCGTCCTCTGCCTGTACTTCTAAAATCAGATTTTTTGGGATATTTAGTACGAGTTCTTTTTGCCCACGACGCAATACTACTTCCCCGCTTATGATTCTTTCGGCAACTTGATGCAGAAACTCACTTACTTCCGCTGCACTTTTATGCTCTTCGCTCTTCAATAATCTTGTTTCCTTTCCCATTTTCAGCCCCTTTTTCTACCAATAGACAAACTGATCTACAACAATTTTATCTGATATTTTATCCTTGCTCAAAAGATAATTATTAATTTCACGTGCCCAAAGGGTCGTTAAAAAAGTACTTTAAAAAGGTGTTTATATTTCACTGGGGACTGATTTTTAAAATGGCATCAGGCAGTTGCATTCCAGATTTATTTTGAATTCAGGCTCATTATGAGTGATCGGCTGAGGCGAAAATTTTTCGATGTCCAGCGGAATTTCATGTATATATTATGATTGTAACTGCTCTCCGGACCAGGACAAGGGACGGCGGCAATAAACTGAACCCCGGAAGGCTTTGGAAGCAAATTGCTGAATAGATCACTATATGCAACTGAAAACAGTACGGTTTTCCTGCCTCTCTTGCCCGTGGGGGTGTCTATCTCCCTGGTATCGACGACTTTGTTTGTGGTTTTCTTTATGGTGACCGCTGTCTCGCTCTGTGACGCCGAAACCCTCGATCTGCGCATAACCGGACTGAAGGGGCGTATGCTTAAAAATGCCGAAGCAATCCTTGCTTTCCCTCCAGGGCTTGTGAGCGACGGGATTATCAAAAGACGATGGCTGGAACACTACCGCAAACAGATTCCGGCTCGTCTTTCCGAGGCCCTTGAGCCCTTCGGCTATTTCCATTCCCGGCCGACAGTGGAACTTCTTCAGGAGGAGCGGGATCGATTTATCCTTCGAGTGGAAGTGGAAAAGGGGCCTCCAGTCTTGTTGAGGACGATCCATGTCGGAGTCGAAGGTCCGGCCGCAAACGACCCGGACGTCATAAAAAAATTGACTGAATTTCCTTTAAAAGAAAGGGATATTCTGCGTCAGGACTATTATGAGACGGGTAAAAAGGAACTTCGAGACCGCGCTCTAGGCCGGGGATATCTGAAAGCCGAGTATACCAGCCATCGGATCCTTATCTATCCTGAGGAAAATCTGGCCGATATAGATCTGAACCTTGCTTCCGGTCCACAATTTCTTTTCGGCGATACCCTCTTCTTTGGCGCTGATGATTATCCAAATCCCTTTCTGCACCGTTTTCTGGCTTATCAGCCGGGGGAGATCTTCACTGATTTAAAACGGCGCCAGACCCGTTCCAACTTTCAGAGATCCGGCCGTTTCGATCACTTTCAAATGATTCCGAGAACCGATCTGGTCCAGGACCGTCGGGTTCCCGTGGAAATCCATCTGGAGACCCTTCCTCCCAAACGTTTCCGTACCGGGATAGGTTACGGGGACAACAGCGGACCGCGCCTGACGCTCAATTATGAGGACCTCAATGTCGGCCGTCTTGGACACGAATTCAAGACCGACCTGACCCTGGGCAAAACATTTCAGCTCGCGGAAATACGGTATGTCCTACCTGAGAAACAACACATCGATAACGCCCTTGCCTTTACTCTCGGCCTGCAGCATGAGGAAACCGATACTTACGAGAGCGAATCCCTGCTCGCCGAAGGGGAAAAACTCTTTGCCCTGGGGACGGGCAGGGTTGGTTCGTTTTTTTTGCGCTATAAGCAGGAATGGCACGATATCGGGGAGGTAGAGGACACCTCCCGTCTGCTGCTGGCCGGCACCCGCCTGGTAGCGTATTCCTTTCATGATCCGATTAACATTCGAAGGGGTTATCATTACCGGCTGGAAGCGAGGGCATGTGCCGAAAGCCTGCTCTCCGATGTCACCCTGCTTCAGGTGCTGGCCTCCGGCAATCTTTCCCGGCCGTTGATCGAGAAGTTTTTCCTCCTGCTGCGCCTCGACGGCGGCTATACCTTCAAAGACAATCCCTTTAAAGAGATCCCTCCATCACTGCGGTTTTTTGTCGGCGGGGATAACAGTGTGCGCGGTTATGCTCATAAGTCGCGCGGTCCCCGTGATGACAACGGCGATGTGGTCGGCGGCGAAGGGCTCCTGGCGGGTGCCTTGGAACTGGAGCGCAAAATGGGCAAAAACTGGGGACTGGCGGCTTTTTACGATGCCGGCAGCGCTTTCAACAGCGTCAAACATATGGATTTCATACACGGCGTGGGAATGGGACTGCGTATTTACACCCCGATCGGGCCGATAAAAGTTGACGTAGCCCATCCACTGAAGGAAAAGTCCTCTTCTTTCAGGGTCCACGTCAGCATCGGTTTCGAATTATGATACGGAAGATGTTTAAAATTTTCACCGCTACCCTGTTTTTGATGATTAGCGGACTCGCTGTTGTTCTCCTGTGGTTATTCATGAGCAGCAGCGGGGTACAGCAACTGCTGTCGGTTTTTTCCGCGGCTACGCCCATTACGGTAACTGCAAAAAAACTGGAAGGACGTCTGGCCGATCGCCTTCGGATAACCGACCTGGAAATCCATTGGGGAGAGCAAGATGTCCAGCTTGAAGAAATGCTCCTTGAGTGGCATCCCGCCCGTGTTTTAAAGGGACGACTGGATATTGACCGGTTGAAATTCCATGGCCTTCACCTGCACCTGAAGTCTTTGGGAGATCGGAATCAGGAGCCCCGCTCCGCCACGCATTCTTCTGATTTGTCCCTGCCGTTCTGGCTGCGGGCGGAAATCAAGGAATTGCACGTGGATGACTTCCGAGTGCTGCTGAACCAGAAGGAAGTCTTTCAGTTTTCAAAGTTCACGGCCCGGATTGGTGCCAGATCTTCGCAATATGTCATCCCCAGCTTTTCATGGATTTCACCCTATGTCCATCTCTCCGGCAGCGCTGATGGAAAACTGAATCCACTCACCCTGAACATGGATGCGGAAGTCGGTTTTCCCACTGAACTGCTGAATCACAGTCTGCTGGAAAAGATTGCCGTTCCACGGGTTTTCCCCGCCCGGATAGAGGCAGAAGGCGGAATTTTCAACTACCGCGTCAGAGTGACGGCGGGCGATCGCGAGAAGCTGGAAACCTTGCTTTCCGGACAGGTAAAAGGAAATCTGGAGGGTCTCAATATAGAAAAGCTGTCTGTTTACTGGCTGGGGGGCACTATCCAGGGGGACATCGGCATGACCTGGGCAAAGGCCTATCGGCTCGAAGGAAACATCTTCTGCAGGGATCTCAATCCGGCCCTTCTCTCTGACGCCACGTGGGCGGGGCGGATCAACGCCGATATCTTGGGCAGCCTGGAACTGCTGTCCAACCGGACACCGGTAGCGTTTATAAAGGCCGATCTTCACCCCAGCATATTATGGTCCCGCCCCCTGTCAGGAAATCTGACTGTCCGCTGGCTTGATGAGGGCCTGATTCTGGACGACCTGAACCTGCAGGGGGATGGTCTTTCGGTCACGGCCCGCGGGCGACTGGAAGAACGGATCGATTTTGAGACAGCCGTTACCGATCTTTCCCTTTGGCTGCCTCGGGGGAAAGGGGAACTCAAAGGCAGCGGCTGGCTGAGATGGAGAAATCACTATCTGACCGGTGATGTCCAAGGGCAGGGGAATGCCCTTTACTTTGAGCATTCGCATGTTCCTCATCTGGATTTTTCAGGACGGCACCCAACTCGAGGCGGCTCCATGGAGATCCTCGTCACAGCTAGTCAACCTAGCTACAAAAACCTGTCACTGAAACATGCCACTTTGACAGTGCAGGGTACTCCGGAAAGTCATACCTTCGATCTGGAGGGTATGGTGGAAGGGGGAGAAACCGCTCTCAAATCCAGACTTGAAGGCTCCTTTCTTACCGGACGCTGGCAGGGAATACTGAAGACCCTTTCAGCCTCGGATCCTTATTGGGGAAACTGGGGCCTCGCCAAACCGGCCTCCTTTTATGTGGCGCAGGAGGGATGGAGCTTTTCCACCCTGTCTTTGCAGGGCGTTTCCGGCGCCCTTCTTACCGTCGAAGGCACTCATCAAAGCGGCCAGTCGGAAGGGGGGCTGGAGATGGAATGGCGGCAGATCCCTCTGCAGCCACTGGCAAAACTTTTACCGGAAACAGATCTGTGGGGAAGATCCCATGGACGGATATCGGCATCCTGGCTCAAAGGCAAGACGCGGTCTTTCATCGTCCACCTGGAAGGTTCAGGGGGAATCGGCAGGGGCGACAGGAAAATACCGTTCCGCCGTTTGACCATAGATGGCAGGTGGAATCAGAAAGGTCTTGATGCGGCGGCGCTGCTCGATCTCGGAACACAGGGAAGCCTGGTCTTCAACGCATCATCTCCTGAACCGATCCACGCCGGCGAGCCTGTCCAGGGGACTGTGGCTATGGATATACGCTCTTTTGATTTTAATACAGTCGCTGTCTTTTATCCTCTTCCTGTTCCCATCGAAGGAAAACTAAACGGAATAGGGCAGGGTTCGTGGTCGCAGGGGCGTAATTTTGTCTGGCGGGGGGAAGGGGAAATCAACCATGCGCTGATGGCCTGGAGAACCTTCAGGCCACTCCGGGAAGAATTAAGGGGACATTTCGACAAAGCGGTTTTCAGATGGAACTGGAGCGAAGACACTTTTCTTACAAACTGGGATCTGCGACTTCAGAAAGGGGGTATGCTCAAAGGGGAACTGGGCTTTCCATTGGCTTCTTCCTGGCCGGTGAAAATTATTGAAGACGGCCCTTTGACTGGAAACATCTCTGGGCAAATCGGGGAACGGGGGCTGTTGACCGCCGTCTTCCCCGACCTGATTCAGGAAAGCCGGGGTGAAGTGTCACTGGATATCACCCTTGGTGGTACCCAGGCAAATCCTCTGATGGATGGTAACATAGCGCTTACCGGCGCCGGCGGTCATTTTCTCCCCACCGGGATTCAACTTGACGATGTCAATCTACATGCGCAACTGAACGGCCGCCGGGCCCGGATCAACCAGTTTCAAATTCTTTCTGGGCAAAACGAAATAACAGGAAGCGGCGTTCTGGCTTTTTCAGATACGGACAAAATAGACTACCGGCTGGAGCTTGCCGGGCAGGATTTTCAGGTCGTCGATCTTCCTGGACTGCGGATGCAATGCAATCCCAGATTATCGCTCCGCGGAGATGCCGAGCGGTTATCGATCGACGGCACGGTTCTGCTGCCGGAGGTAACTGTCTCAGAGATCTTCAAGTTTTCTGAGGTTCGTTCCAGTCGAGATGCGATCGTTATACGGTCGAAGGAGGAGAGGAAAAGATCCCCGGCGCTCGATCTCGATCTTCGCATTCAGGTAGAGCTGGGGGAAAAGGCATTTGTCCGCGCGGAGAACTTCACCGGACAACTGGAGGGGGCGGTTCTGGTGATGGCACAATCCATGGATGAATTCATCGGCAGGGGGGAGATTCGGATCAGGGAGGGGACTCTCACTGCCTACGGGGCGAAATTGGAGGTAAAACGCGGAAACATCAATTTCGATGACGTTCCCCTGGAAAATCCGACCCTTGATGTGGTGGCGCTACGGGAAATCGGGTCTGTCCAAGCCGGAGTGCAAGTGACCGGCACAGCCGCGTTACCGGAAATCAATCTTTACTCCCGTCCGAGCATGCAGGACAAGGATATCTTGGCCTATATCCTTCTGGGACGGCCTTTCCGCTCCGATAGACAGGAGGCCGACATCCTGGCCATTGGAGCCGGCGCCCTTCTGCCTCAGGGACCGGGCTTTCTGAGAAGCATAGGGTTTACCGAAGTCGATCTGGGAGGGCTGCTCAGCGAGGAAGGAGCGATCCGCTTGCGCTATCGCCTCAGGAAAAATCTGGAGATCGAATCCACCTTTGCGGGGGAAAGTGGTCTGGATCTGTTCCATATCATCGAGTTCGACTGAAAGACCGGAATTTGAAATATGATTACAGGAAGCGTATAGGGTATTATAAAAAACTCGAAGTTGAGAGATACGGCGGCACATGATTCAGGCCCGACATCGTTTATAACGGCGGTGTGATGAGAACAGCTGAACGGATTAAAAGGCTACGGAATAATGCAGTTATTTGACGAGTGGAAATTTCTCGCCGGACTGGGAATATTCCTGTTCGGCATGTTCATGATGGAAGAGTCCATCAAACTCCTGGCCGGCCGCTCATTTAAAACCATGATCCGTCGCTATACTGGCACGCGCGTAAAGGGACTGATCACCGGGCTGGTCAGCACTGCCATTCTGCAGAGCAGTTCAGCCGTGTCCCTTATGGTGCTGGCCTTTGTCGGAGCCGGCCTCATGACATTGGTCAATGCCGTGGCCGTCATCATGGGGGCCATGGTCGGAACCACTCTGACGGCCTGGATCGTCGCCGTATTCGGATTCAAATTTAAGATCGATGCCTTTGCACTGCCCCTGATCGGAATCGGTGGGCTGGGTCTGATTGTTCTGTCCAAGGCCGGCCGGTATGTCAATCTCAGCAAACTCTGTGCGGCCTTTGGATTTCTGTTTCTTGGGCTGGATTTCATGAAGACCAGCATTGAGGACCTCACTGCTGTTGTTGATTTTTCATCACTGCCGGACCTGGGGCTGTGGATCTATGTTCTTGCCGGTGTCCTGCTGACCGCCGTCATGCAGTCGAGTTCAGCCACCATTGCCGTGATTCTCACTACTCTCTTTTCGGGCATTATCGATTTCAGCCAGGGTGCGGCAATGGTAATCGGCGCCAATATAGGGACAACGGTCACCATCCTGATCGGCGCTGTAGCCAGCATTCCGGCAAAAAAACAGACAGCCGTCAGTTCTCTTGTTTTCAACCTGGGGACCGCCCTGGTGATACTGCCTGCAATGCCGGTGATGTTCTGGATAATTAACGATCTTTTTGGACTTGCTGACAATCCCGTACTGGGTATAGCCGCATTCCACACCCTGTTCAACCTCACGGGCGTCATCCTTTTTTTTCCCGCTATTCCGGTTCTTGCCCGCTATCTGGAGGGCATGTTCCTGGAAAAACAGACGGTCTTGACCCGATATATCCTCAACACCAGCCCCGAGGTGCCGGAGGCGGCCCTGGCGGCCTTGCGCATGGAGGTGCTGAATCAGTTGTCCCTGTCGCTGGAGTATGTCGCCCGACGGTATGGTCTTGCGCCCCGCCGGAAAAACCGGGTCAGTGGCCAGGTCCTGAAAGGTACCCCAAGTGGCAACACCATCCACTACCACGACCTGGATAGTCTCCATGCCGAAATATTTGCTTTTTACGCCCGAATACAGGCCCACGAAATTGACGAACAGGAGGCCATCCAGATGGAACCGGTGATACGCTCGAGTCGCAGTATCATGAACGCTGCCAGGAATTTTTATGACCTGTTTTCTGAAATTGACGATATCGGCATGGAGGACAACCCTTTTATGATCAGCTCCTATCAGGATTTCAGGAACAGGCTGAAAGGGTTGCGGGACATTGCCTCACTGGTAACAGGGGCCCTGGGGGATGAATCCATCAAAGATGTCCTGGATCTGTTCTTTGCAGAGGTGGAAGACGCGGACAAGCGCTTCATTAGTTCCTGTTCCCATGCCGTTGCCGCGGGTAAGGTTCGGGCTAATGACGTTACACGGCTGCTGATGGTCAACCGGCTGTTCACCCAGTCAAACCGGATGCTGGTTCTGAGCATGCAGGCTCTGACCCGATGATTTGCTTCCCATTATGTCAATTCGATAGTGCGGAAAACACAGCGAACAATACTATTGCCGGAATGATGCCGATGATCCCTTTGAAAGACCGTATAATCATCATTTTCTAAAGGAATTGAGTCAAGACTTTTGCCTGGAAGGCGTTGATGGCATTGAGCATGTTGCGGCCACTGCCTACCTTCCAATTGTCTCAGGCTATCTGCCTGTCTCATTGCCTTCTGGGTATCGAGCAGACCCGGGGTTGATGTCAACAAGGGCAATATGTCCGTCATCCATAGTTTCCAGGCGGCCAAGTATGTTTCCATCCAGGTCCCAGACAGTCGCAGGTGCTGCATAAACCCTTACCCCTTCTCCTTCTGAAACAGTCTGTCCCCAGTCACCGGCGTTATGAATGTAATTATCTTCCGTGATTTGTGTACGGCCTGTAATAGCTCCCTTGTAGAGAAGATTACCCGTGGTGGTATCTATTGTGTAACTGGACTCACCGCCACCTAGTTTTATAAGATTATCTGCACAATATTCTGCCCCCACTTTAACTGAACCCTGTTCCAGCTGTTTATACTGCTCAGCGGTTATTCCGCCCTTTCCGATATAAGGCGTCACAATATCCGCACTTGGCTGTAAGGCGTTCAAATGGGATTTGTCACCCTGCGTTCCAGCAGGGGTATAACTGTTGCCTGGTACATGATCATCTGCATCAGAGACAGGGCCGCGCGTTTTATATTGATTGTCAATCTGCTTATGGTCTTTCATTTCAAAACAGTACTTACTGTCGGAAACAGCAAAAGACTCAACTTTATCTGTATTCGGATTGTTTCTGCACTCCGTCTGTTCATTTGCGGCCCCGGTCAGAATCGACGGCATGTATGCTGCAGCCGGTGTCGAAATACTGAGTAGTGTAAAAATAAATATGGTGATGATCATGGCTTTTCTCTCCTTTAGCATTTTAGCAATTGTTATTACCTATATTATAATATCTTCATTCATTATTAATAGTTTTTATGGGTCAGGTGCCCATTGAAGAAGAAGTAGCGTTATCCCTGTCATCTACGGCATTTTGCCACCTGTTTGCCATAGTTCTTAGTAGTAGTTATTATCTATTTAGCAAATACAATTTGGGAGTCTGTTTTCGCCGTCCTTATGGCGCACGGGTAGCAGGTTAAATGATTAGGGGGGACATGGCCCGGAAAGAATCGACATCCAGCACCCTTAGTATGAGTTCACCGCTTGAGGGCTTTCATGTTATTCATCTTACAGGGGACTGGGAGATTGAAAGCCAATCGTCATCAGCTGAAGATGTCGAAAAGGGTCTGCCGGCGGGAGTTCGGACAAAG